>Ga0210408_10001037_pt1 | contig 30609 bp, 21 predicted proteins | sample IncBWH4MmetaG_FD_155471 | JGI IMG/M metagenome (GOLD analysis project Ga0210408, IMG submission 155471) | Forest soil microbial communities from Barre Woods Harvard Forest LTER site, Petersham, Massachusetts, United States - Inc-BW-H-4-M | ecosystem: Environmental > Terrestrial > Soil >... | reverse complement strand
TGGAGGTCCTCGACCCCGCACAGAACCACTCCTTCCGCGACCACTACCTCGACGTCGAGCTGGACCTGAGCCAAGTGCTCTTCCTCGCGACGGCGAACGTGTTCGACACGATCCCCGGCCCGCTGCTCGACCGCATGGAGGTGATCCGCTTCGACGGCTACACCTCAGAGGAGAAGCTCGCGATCGCCAAGGGCTACCTGTGGCCGCGCCAGCGCGACCGCAACGGCCTGCGCGAGGACGAGGTCGAGATCTCGGACGAGATGCTACGCACGATCATCGCGGAGTACACCCGCGAGGCCGGCGTCCGCAACCTCGAGCGCGAGCTCGGCACCGTCCTACGCAAGACCGCGACGAGAATCGCCTCGAGCCAGCCGGGTGGCGAGTCTGCCCCTGCCGAGCCGGCCGCGATCCCGGAGGACGAGGCCCGGCCCGTCGAGGCTGACGCCAGTGCTTCCGAGGACGCCAAGCCGACCGAGGACGCCAAGCAACCCGCCAAGACGGCGAAGCGCTCGAAGGCCAAGCCTGCGACGGCGCTGAAGACACCCGTGAAGATCGACCTGGAGGTCGTGCGCGACGCGCTCGGACGCCAGCGGTTCTTCCAGGAGTCGGCTGCGCGGACGGCCACGCCCGGCGTTGCGACCGGCCTGGCGGTCACCGGCTCAGGCGGCGATGTGCTGTTCGTCGAGGCCACGGCCATGAAGGGCGGATCGGGTGGAAACGGCCTGGTTCTGACCGGCCAGCTCGGCGACGTGATGAAGGAGTCGGCGAGGATCGCACTCTCCTACGTTCGCGGACACGCCGAGGAGCTCGGCATCGACGAGCACGCGTTTGAGAACCGCGAGTTCCACGTGCACGTGCCCGCCGGGGCGATCCCGAAGGACGGGCCGAGCGCGGGCGTGACGATGGTCACGGCGCTGGCCTCGCTGCTGTCGGGCCGCCCGGTCAAGCACACCGTGGGCATGACCGGCGAGGTCACGCTGCAGGGCCGGGTGCTGCCGATCGGCGGCTTCAAGCAGAAGGCGCTCGCCGCCAACGCAGCCGGCCTGACCGACGTGATCCTGCCGGAGCGCAACCGTGGCGACCTCGACGAGATCCCGGAGGAGGTCCGCAAGCAGATGACCTTCCACCCGGTGATGACCGTCCAGGAGGTCCTGGACCGGGCACTGGAGCCGGCCAGAGATGTCGCGCACCTCTCGTAGATGTGAGCCCGTTCCAATGGAGGTCCGCCAGATGGCGGACCTCCTGGAGCGGCGCTGGCAGCTCTCGATCATCTATGCGGCGTTAAGCGGGGCGCTGCGCTTCAACGAGTTTGCCGACGCCGTCTCCGGCATCTCACCGAGGATGCTCGCCGAGCGCCTTCGCGACCTCGAGGCGGCGGGGCTCGTCGAGCGGACGGTGATTCCCTCGAGCCCGCCGACGGTCGAGTATCGACTGACCGAGCGTGGCCGGCGACTCGGCCCGATCGTCGAGGCGATGCGCGCGTACGCGAACGGCCCCGCCGGCTGAGCCTCGCCCCTCCCGCGACGGCGAGCTCAGGCGGTCGCGCCGACGCGAGCCCGTTCCGGGATCTCGCGGCCGACGCCGACGAGCTGGCCTTCGGGGCATTCCTTGGCCTGGACCAGTCCGCGCGGGTTACGGATCCCGATGGCGCCGATCGCGCCGCCCGCCGCGAGCAGGACGGCGGCCACCGCAAGACCCAGGTGGAAGCTGTGCACCGAAGCCTGTTCGGCGGCCACCCTCAGTGCCCGTGCCTGGGCCGGGGGCAGGCCGTGCGCTTCGGGCAGCCCCAGGGGCAACCGCTTGGCCTGTTCGACGGCCGTCCTGCCGGCTGGCCCGAGGGGAGTGTGCGACAGGCGCTGGTTCAGGCTCGACGCGAACGATGCGGCCACGACGGCGCCGACGGCGGCGATGCCGATCAGCCCCGCCACCCGCGCAATCGCGTTGTTTACCCCGGAGGCGATGCCCGCCTGCGAGCCGTCGACCCCGGCGAGCACGGCCGCCGTGAGCGGCGCCACGGTCATCGCCAGGCCGACCGAGAAGACGAGCAGAGCCGGCAGCACGTCGGTCACGAATTCCACGTGCGCACCGACGCGCTGGAACAACAGCAGCCCGGCCGCACCGACGAGTGGGCCGGCGCCCATGAAGAAGCGCGGCCCATAGCGGTCGGCGAGCGCCCCGAAGCGCTTGGAGGTGAAGAACATGACGACCGTGATCGGCAGCAGCACGAGACCGCTTTCCAGAGGCGTGTAGCCGCCGACCTGCTGCAGGAACAGCACGAGGAAGAAGAACAGGATGGACAGGCCGGCGTACATCGAGAACGTCTCGATGTTCCCTGCCGCGAAGTTGCGGTGGCGGAACAGGCCGAGCGGAAGCATCGGATCGCGGGCGCGCGACTCGTAGGCGAGAAACGCGCCCATCAGCACGATTCCGGCGATGAGCGGGACGATCACGCCGGACCAGCCGAGGCGGGGCTGCTCGATCAGCGCGAAGACAAAGGCGCCAAGGCCGCCCGCGCACAGCAACGCGCCCGGCACGTCGACCCGCCGCCCGCCCGGCGTGCGGGGCTCGGCGCGCGGGATCACGACCATGATCAGCGTGGCGCAGGCAATCACGAAGGGGATGTTGATCAGGAAGATCAGGCGCCACGAGCCGATCGCGAGCAGCTCCCCGCCGAGCAGCGGACCGAGCACCCCGGCGATAGTCCCCCAGGCGGTCCAGCTGCCGATCGCCCCACCACGCTCGGACTCGGGGAAGGTGCGGACGATCACGGCAAGCGAGGCGGGCGTGAGCAGCGCGCTCGCGATGCCCTGCAGGGCGCGCGCGGCGATGAGGAAGCCGATCGACGGAGCGATCGCGCAGAGCAGCGAGGCGAGTCCGAACCCGATCACGCCGAGCGCGAAGATGCGTCGCTCTCCATAGAGGTCCCCGAGCGAGCCGCCGATCAGGATCAGCGACCCGAGCGTGAGCAGGTAGCTGTTTGATACCCATTGCTGACCGGCGAGCCCGCCGCCGAGTGAGCGCTGGATCGTAGGCAACGCCACGTTCACGACGGTGCCGTCCAGGAGGGCGATGCCGGAGCCCATGATGGTTGCGATCAGGGTCAGCCGCTTAATCGATGCGTCACTGCGAGCCGGCATGAGGCAGCACGGTACTCCACTGGGCCCCACCGCCCCGCACGCGCTCCCGTCAGGAAACCGCCTTCGCTCAGGGACGGCTCGTCACCGGCGCGCCGGCGCTGGACCGACCCGGGTCCGCGTCGGGGAGCCGCGTGCCGATGATGCTGTTCCCGACCGCCGCCGGGACGGGGCGCGAGACGGTCACCGTCGCCTCGGCGGACTGCGTCTCGACCCTTATCACCGCCGTTCCGTGCTGGCCGGCGATCGCGCCCGCGCGCTCGAGCGCGTCGGGGATCGCGTGAGCCGGGACGACGCATTCCTCGAGGAAGCGCTCCACCCGCCCCGCGGCGAGTGCCTCCCCGTCAGCCTCGAGTTCCTCGACATGGATGAACCTCTCGGCGGGCACGGTCCGCGGCAGGACCATGCAAGCGGACATGTCGTCAGGGCATGACTCGGCGGCCGCGCGAATCGCCTGCAGCAGGTCGTCGGCCAGCGCGCGGGGGCCGAGCTCCGTGAGGATCTCGCACAGCCGGTCGCGCCCGAACAATCCCTCCTCGACGCGCGCCTCGGTCAGCCCGTCGCTGAAGAAGCAGACCCTCGCGCCGGCCCGCAGCGAGACCTTGGTCTGGCGGCGCCCCGTCTTCAGACTGGAGCTGATCGCTGGAGAGGGGCAGATAGAAGGCGGTTCGTAGGAGCCCAGGATGACCGGCGTCGGGTGGCCGGCCGTCGCGTAGGTGAGATCGCCGGAGCGCGCATCGAAGACGCCGATGACCACGGTTACATAGCGTTCGCTGCCGGGATCGGTGAGCACCTGGCCCGCGAGCGCGAGCGTCGCGCGTGGCTCGAGCCCGGCCAGCAGGTATGCCCGCAGCGTGTAGCGCATCAGCGCGGCGTCGGTCAGCGCCTCATGCCCGTGACCGACGACGTCGCCGAGGACGACCGCGACCTTCCCGGACTCGGGGCTGAACACGTCGTAGAAGTCTCCGCCGCCGCCCGGCCCCTCTGCGGCCCTGTGGGCGACCGACACGCTCAGCCCGTCGAGCTCGAGCGGAACCTCAGGCACAACCGCCGCCTGCATGACATCGAGATCGTGCGCCAGCGTGGCGCGCTGGCGCTCGAGACCGCGCGCGCGACGCGCCGCGAGCCGCGAGCGAGCTCCGAACCAGATCGCGGCGAGCGCCAGCGCGATTATGATCGGCTTGCTCCAGTCCGGGACTGGTAGCGGCAGCGGTATCTGCCCGCCGATCGCATCGAGCGGGTTGCCGCCGGAGCCCGATGCCTTCTTCGCTGAGGCGCGCACGCCTCCGGCGCCCGCGGCAGGCGCGGCCCCTGCCGCGACACTCCCTGATTGCAGCAGGGTCCGTGTTGGGAGTGAGCCTCGGTGACGCGTCGGGGGAGACGTGTGAGCGGTGCCGGCGCCGCCGCTCGTGCGCCGTGGCGGGTCTCCCGGGGCCGCTCGAACGACCGCGCGGCGCGGGCGCGCGGTCGACGGTCCGCGAGAGGTGATCGTCGCGGCGCCCGCAGTGAGGGGCCGAGAGGGTGCCGGGCCGTCGGGTGTCGACGAGGTGGGGATCGGGGGCTGGCCCACGATGATGGGAGTGCTCGTCGAAGGCACGCTCACCGAGGGAACGCTTGTCGAAGGCACGCTCACGGACGGAACGCTCGTCGGAGGCACGCCCGGCACGCTGACACCGGGGACGCCGACGCTCGGCACGACCGAAGGGACGCCGAGCCCGGATGGTGCGCGGGGTACCGATACCGCTCCGGCAACAGCGCTGACGGAAGCCCCCAGCGCCGCCCCGCACAGCCCCGCAGCGAGTGCCGTTAGCGTGGTCTTTAGGCGTCTACGCCGCTGCGCCGGCATGTTCAGCCACCGCGCTCTCCCGCCGGACCCTTCGCCAGTGAGCGCCCGACGGCCTGAACCGTGGAGGCTCCTCGTCGCCTCGACGGTCGCGGTGAGCCTGGTGAAGAAGGACGCATTTTGCGCTCCGGGCCGGCGTGGCCGCTTCCTTGGCCGAGCGCCGAGAAGACGACTCGCCTACGTGACTTTTCGACGCGTTGCGGGGGCTTCCTGCAGTCCGATCAGCCGAATTGGACGCAAGGGTGACGTCAAGCGCGGATCAGGGCGCCGGCGTCCACCTGCGCGAGGGACGTGTAGCCACTGAGCGCGAGCGTTAGGTCAAGGTCGGCCAGCAGGCAGCGCAGGACGTGTTCGACGCCCTCCTGCCCGCCGAGGGCCAGGCCCCATACGTAGGGACGGCCGAGACAGACGGCGTTCGCGCCGAGCGCGAGCGCCTTGAAGATGTCCGACCCGGTGCGGATGCCGCTGTCGAACAGCACCGGCAGCTCTGGGCCGACCGCCTCGCGGACCGCCGGCAGCGCGTCGAGCGCTCCCACGGCGCCGTCTACTTGGCGGCCGCCGTGGTTTGAGACGATCAGCCCGTCGGCGCCGCATTGGACCGCGCGCCGGGCGTCGTCCGGATGCAGGATGCCCTTCAGGACGATCGGCAGCTCGGTCTGCTCGCGCAGCCAGGCAAGGTCGTCCCAGGTCACGCTCGGATTGGAGAACTGATAAGCCCAGTGTCCGATCGCCGGGCCGAGGTCGTCCTCGGGCGCCTTCTCGAGCGCGGCGCGGAAAACCGGGTCGCTGAAGTAGTTGGCCACTCCCTCGCCCTTCAGGAACGGCAGGTAGCCGTTTTGCAGATCGCGCGGCCGCCAGCCGAGCATCCAGGTGTCGAGCGTGACGACGACCGCCGAGTAGCCGCAGCGGGCGGCGCGCGAGACGAAGGAGCCCGCGAGCTCCCGCTCGCGGGGCCAGTAGAGCTGATACCAGCGGCTCGCGTCGCCCACCGACTCGGCCACCTGCTCGAGCGAGTGTGAAGCCGCCGTGCTGAGGATGAACGGCATGCCCTGGGCTGCAGCCGCGCGCGCGGTGGCGAGCTCGGCCTGCTGGTGGACGATCGACTGCACGCCGATCGGGGCGAGCATCAGCGGAGCGGGCAGCTCGGTACCCAACACCGAGCTGCTGAGATTGCGGACGGAGACGTCGCGCAGCATCCGCGGGACGATCCGCCAGCGGTCGAAGGCCTGCTCGTTGGCGCGTATCGTGCGCTCGGCGCCCGCCCCTCCGGCCACATAGCCGAACGGGCCGGCGCTCAGCTGCTCGCGGGCGCGCTCTTCAAGACCCGCGGCGGAGACCGGAAGGGCCGGCGTTTCGCCGGCGAGCCCCCGGGCGTAGATCTCATACTGGAAGTTCCCGAAAGCGCTCTGGTCGAGTTGCGTGTCGGCGTCGGTCATTGCTAGACCCTACCGCCGGCGCGCGGCTCCGATCAGCCGAGGACGAGCTCAGCCGCGCTGCGCAGCGTCGCCGCGTCGCCCGAGATCAGCAGCGTCGTCACGACCGACTCGCGCCACTTCTGCAAGTCGTCACGGATCTTCGCCGCCGGGCCGATCAGCGACAGCTGCTCGATCAGTGCCGTCGGGATCTTGGCGCCCGCCTCGTCCTTCTTGCCGCTCAGGTAGAGCTCCTGGATCTCAGCGACCTCCTGCTCGTAGCCCATGCGGATCGGGACGTTGGCGTGAAAGTTGGCGCCTTTGGCGCCCATGCCGCCGAAGTAGAGCGCGTAGAAGGGCCGCAGCGCGTCGGCCGCCGCGTCGACGTCGTCGGTGAGGATCAGCGGCACGGTGGCGCAGACCTCGAAGTGCTCGGCGCGGCGCCGGGCGCCTGCGCGCGCGAAGCCCTCCTCGAGCGACGGGCGGTACAGCTCGTCGTACACGCTTGGAGCGAACAGCATCGCCAGCCATCCGTCGCACAGCTCTGCGCACAGGGCGATGTTCTTCGGCCCCTCCGCGCCGAGGTAGATCGGGATGTCCTCGCGCAGCGGGTGGATCGAGGACTTCAGCGGCTTGCCGAGTCCCGTGCCGTCGGGGAGCGGCAGCGGATAGTGCGGGCCGGGGGCATGCAGCGGCCCGTTTCGTGCCCAGATCTCGCGCAGGATCGCGATGTACTCGCGCGTGCGCGCGAGTGGCTTCGCGAACGGCATCCCGTACCAGCCCTCGACGACCTGCGGTCCGGAGACGCCGAGCCCGAGGATGAACCTGCCACCCGACAGGTGGTCCATCGTCATCGCCGCCATCGCGGTGGCGGCCGGCTGGCGCGCCGACATCTGAACGATCGCCGTGCCCAGCTTCAGGCGCTCGGTCGACGCGCCCCACCAGGCGAGCGGCGTCAGGCAGTCCGAGCCGTAGGCCTCGGCGGTCCAGATCGAGTCGAACCCGAGCCGCTCGGCTTCCGCGATCGCCTCGAGTGAACCCGGGGGCGGGCCGCCCGCCCAATACCCCGTGTTCAGCCCCAGCTTCAGCTCCCCCGCCATGTCAGGCGAGCGTACAGCGGCGCGGGCCGCGACGCGTGCTCGGTAGCGCCTACTTCAGCCAGCCGCCGAACGGCGCGCTCGTCCAACCTTCGCCAGAGTTGGCCGGCGCGCGTCCGAGCGGGCGGCCACCGTAGATCACGGCGCCACTGCTGGCGTCGTTCTGGTAGGTCTGCCACGGCACGGTGCCCTGCTGGCTCACTCCCGGCTTGCTGAAGTCGCAAACGCCGGCGGGGAAGGCCTTCTGCAGCTTCAGCCACTGTTCTTCGGTGAATTCGAGCGGGTAATACCTCGACCTTTCCAGCGGCGCCAGCTGGCACTTCTGCTTGTCCGTCGCGATGTCCTCGCCCGATATCACGCGTGGGGTCGAGAACTTCGTCTCGGCGAGCGGCAGCTTGCAGACCGGACCGATCCCGGGCACCGAGGCCTGTTCGACGCCTTCGACGTTCGAGCATTTGTCATGCGCTTCAGCCGGCCGGTCCTGCGCCACCTTTTCTTCCAGGGTGAGACGGCGTTTGTCCGCTTCCACCGCTGCCAGCCACCTGTCCATCGCGAGCAGCCCTTCGGTGGTGTAGGCCGGCGAGCCGATCAGCGGAGTCTCGCCGAACCAGATCACGTGGTTGAGCGGGAAGTGGCCCTCCGCGCGTTCCAGGCGCGCGCGCATCGACCACGTCCGGTAGGCGTCGTGGAAGGCTCCGGGATCCGGTCCACGCAGATCTATGATCGCAACACCCTTGAGGTTGTTCGCCTCATCGACGGCGCCCGAGAGGTAGGAGCGCTTCAGTGCGGGTTCATTGGCGGCAAAGCGTTCCTGGATTGGTTTGAGGTCGATGTCGGCGCCGCCGATCTTGCTGTTGAGGTCGACGAACTGTGCCGGGCTGATCGTTCCTTCCTCGAGCCCCGCGAGGCCGTACTGGACGCCGACGTTGTCGATCGGCAGTCCCGCGAAGCCGTGCCCGATCTTCTTCTCGACCGGTCCCCAGAGACCTTCGGGCCGAGGCCCGAACAGGTTGATCATGTAGTCGGCGAGCGTGCAGCGAACGCCTTCGGGATTGGTTTCGGGGTTGTAGATTTCGCTGCTCGCGACGCCTTCGCCGCACCCGGTCGTCGGGTTGGCGAGCGTTTCCCAGTAAACCGTGTCGAAGATAATCGCGTTGCCGTAGTTGGGATGGCCCTCCACGGCTGCGATCTGAGTCGGCGTCCAGACGATGCCCGGCCCCCAGGTCGAAGGGTTCTCGAAGTACTTGCGCGTGAGGTGGTAGTCGGAGATCTCCTGGCCGTTCGACCATGCGTCCTGGAAGCTGCACTGTGGCAGGATCCCCTGGTATACGCCCGGATAGGCGTTGGCTACCTGCTGCTGGACAAGCGAGCCGCCCGAGCAGCCCGTGCCGATCGTGTAGCGCAGCGTCCCGTAATGGTCGACCAGGTGCTCCTTGGCCATCACCAGCGACTCGGCCTCGGTGACGAGGTTGCAGTTGTGGCCGGCGTTGTCGAGCGCTGTGGACATCACCGCGAAACCCAGCCCGAGCGCGGTGGTCGGGCTGCTGGTGGTGCCCGCCACTCCGGGCACGCCGACCGTGTCGCTTGTGACGCTCGGCGCCGTTCCGGACTCGTGTTCGATACCGCAGCTGGCCCCGTGCGTGATCAGGAGCTTGTGGTCGAACTGGGGCTGCGGAGCCCACGGTTCCCATGGCTTCCCTGGCTGGAAGAGCACCGCGATCTGATACTGGTCGCGATCCTGGTAGCCGGTCTCGACGCGAATGATGAAGGGGGCCGTCTGCCCGCTGTCGGTCGTCGTCGTCGCCATGTCAGACGGCGGTTTGCTGGGGTCGTAGGTCGCGAACTGGCCGGTAAGCGACGATTTGTACTCGTATGCGTAGGTCGTTGGCGCGTCGCACTGAGAGTCGGTCGCGTTGGCGTTCTTGCACACCCAGGGGTGCACCTGTGGGCCGGAGAACACGGGGCCGCCGATCGCGTGATCGACGATCGTGATCTGGCTGCTCAGCGTACCCGGCGCTTCGGCCTTGAGCACGTTGCCGCCGAGTGCAAGTCCCGTGACCAGACCCTCGTAGCTCTGGTTTTGTCTCAACGCGAAGGCGCTCGTGACGTCACGTCCTCCCACCGTGACCCTTACCGAAGCGGGCGAGGTGCCTGGCGGCAGGACGACCGACACCAGGGCTTCTCCGCCAGAGACCAGGTCGGCGCGATTCGAGAGCACCCGCACGGAAAGGGCACCGCCGGCCTGCGCGCTGCCAGCCCCCAACGTCGCGAACGCCGCCACGATCGCGACGCCGACCAAGACCTTCTCCCGCATGTGATCTCCCGTTCTCTAAGGGACGCGCCGGGCGCCCGGCTCAGGCGGGACCAGCTCGACCCGCCCGTGGTGAAGAGTGAAACTACGCGCGCGGTGCTACCCGGAAATTCGCCCTTGCAAACGTGTCGGCTCTCAGCTCATCAGCGCCACGGGGACCGCGAGGCCTGCCGAGCGCCGCAGCGTCGCAATGCGGCGCCCGGGCTGCACGGCGGGCCGGATCGCGCCGACGTTGGTGCCCAGGCGCTCCACCGTCCGCTCGAGCTCCTGCGTTCGCATGGCCAGGCCCCAGAAGAACGCGGGACGATCGGCGCCTCCTGCCCGAGTGGCGACGTTCTCGGGCTCCTGGACCAGCTCGAGGATCTCCGCGCCGAGCCGGAAGAACGCCTGGCGCGGAGCTCCCGCGGGCGTCGGCTGCTCGCGCACCCGGCGCAGATCGAGGCCGGCGGCCTGAAGCGCGAGCACGCTGCGATCGAGCGAGGGCGAGACCGCGACGACGTGATCGATGGCGAGCACCCCGTTGGCGTGCGTCACCAAGCGCTCGGCGGGGTCGTGCGGCCGCTCCGAGCGGCTCGTCGGCAGGCCGTCCAGCTCGGTGCTCGCGAGGTCGCGCAGCGACCAAGCGACAATGCCCCGTCCAGCGTCCGTTCCCGCAAGCCGCAGGCGCACGCCCGCAAGCCGGCAAAACCCGTCGGCGACCGTGAAGCCCAGCTCGCGCCAGCGCTCCGGCTGATCGGCGATCGTGAGCTCGTCGATCGTCGGCGAGGGCATCGTCGTCGGCCCGGCCTTACGCATGCCCGAGCATGGAGTGCGGCGTGCACGCCCGCTCGGCCACGTCGAAATTCAGGTAACGCATGTGTCGCCTTTCGGTTCGCACCGCCGGGCGGCTGCGGCGCCGGATGGCGAGCGGCGCCGATCATACGACGCTCGCTCGAGCCCTCGCGTCCACGCCGCCGTTACCGAACGGCTGAGACGTTGGCGGGCGGCCTCTTTCGGAGTCCGAGACACGCGAGTGAACGCGCCCAGAGGTAGGATCGAGCCATGCCCGATCGCCTCTACTTCACTGACTCCGACGAGGCAAATGAGCTCGTCGCATCGGATCCGATGGCATTGCTCGTCGGGCTCGCGCTCGATCAGCAGGTCACTGTGCAGCAGGCGTTCCTCGGGCCCTTGCGGCTGCGAGAGCGGATCGGCGCGATCGACGCGGACACCCTCGCGACCGCCGACCTCGAGCGCGCGTTTCGAGAGAAACCCGCCATCCACCGGTACCCGGCGAAAATGGCCGAACGCACCCGTGACCTCGCCGTGCACATCGCCGGCAACTATGGCGGCGACGCCGCGCGGGTGTGGACGGATGCGCCGGACGCAGCGACGCTGCGTCGGAACATCGAGGCGTTGCCCGGGTTCGGCGAGATGAAGCTCAAGGCTCTCGCCACGATCCTCGCGAAGCGCTTCGGCGTCGGTCCCGCCGAGGAGCTCGTGCCGGCGCATCCGACTCTCGGCGACGTCGACTCGGCACAGGCGCTCGCGGACTATCAGGCGGCCAAGCGCACCCACAAGGCTGAGATGAGAGCACGGGCGTCCGAGTAACGCCAACAGAGAGCCCCGCCGAACCGGGGCTCTTGTCGTCTCGCTACCGAAGCGATCGACGCCTCAAGCCGCAATCGGGGTAGGCTCAAGCAGTGGCAGCGGGTGTTTTACAGATGAGAAACCGCGTCCACAAGCTGGAGTGCTCGGACGCGAGCGGAGCCACGCGGTGAGACGCCCCCTGGGCGCGCGCCCACCCGCTGCGTCGGCCGTAGGCGCGGGCGCTGTCGGCGCCGGCGCGATGGGCGCGGTTGCCGTCGGCGCCCTCGCCGTCGGCGCCGGTGTGGTGGGCGCGCTTGCGATCGGCCGTCTCGCGATCCGTCGGGGTCACATCGGCAAGCTCGACATTCGCGAGCTGACCGTTGGCCGGCTGACGGTCGACGAGCTCACGGTGCAGAGCGAGCACGGGCCGGCGAGTGCGGGCGCTACACCGCCACCGCCCGGCTCGGCGACGGCTCCCAGCGCGCCGCCGCCAGCGCCCTGAAGTCCGGCCATGAGCGAGCCGCGCCGCGCGGCCGGCGCAAGAGCTGGGGAAGCCCGCGCGGCAGCGCGGCCAGGCGCTCTCCCAGCGGCGACTGCCAGAGGTACTCGGTCATCGTCTCGACGGCCGTATCGATCACCGGGTTCCGCCTGCCCCGGCTCATCAGATTCGTGCCCATCGCATCGAGATCGTCAACCGTCGGCTGGATCAGGACGACATCGATGCCCGCCGCGCGCAGGCGCTTGGCCTCGCTTCCCAGGCGCCGGCCCGTGTTCTGGCGTACCGCGAACGCGAGACGCTCGCCGAGCGTGCGCGGGACACCGACGTGCAGCGAGGACATCGGGTTCAGAGCGATCACGAGGTCCAGGCCCTGATCGATCAGGACGTCGAGGTTAGACGCGGAGGACAGGCCGCCGTCGACGTAGCGACGGCCGGAGATGTCAACCGCCCGGTAGAAGCCCGGGATCGAGCACGAGGCGGCCACGGCGTCGGGCAGCTCTGCCGGCGGGGCGCCGGCGCGGCCGAAGGCGACGCGCCCTCCCGTCTGGTAGTCGACGGACATCGCCCAGTAGTTCGGATGTGGAGCCCACGGCCCGTCGCAGACGCGTCGGATGGTGTCCTTCAGGGGCTCGGTTGACATCAAGCCAAGGGGCAGCCAGCCGGCCACGCGCGCGGCCGGCGAGTGCCCGGAAGGGCGCACGAGGGAGGAGATCGCGAGCCGCCATGAACCAGGTCCGATCGGCGGCGCACCACGGTGCAGGCGGTAGCTCGCCCCAGCCGCGCGGTCCGCGGTCGAGGCCGGCGCCCCGCGCGCGTCGCGCAGACCGGCGAACTCCTCTCCGGAGGAGTGCGCGACCATGAACCATGGCGGCACGCCGCTGGCGAGGAGCGCTCCCACCATTGCGCCGGCGGAGGTTCCGACGATCACGTCCGAGCTCCCGGGATCCCACCTCGTCTCGGTCGCGATCGCGTGCAGGGCACCGGTGAGCCACGCTCCTCCGAGCACTCCCCCCGCCCCCAACACCAAACCAACCCTGGGTCCGTCCGAGTCAGCCACGCCGTCACACTACCTGCAACTCGAGACAAAGGCATCTGGAGAGTCCATTTCTTGAACTTTACTTGCGCGCCCGGCCATCAAAACCCAGGCTGGCCTCGGCTGAAGCGGCGGGCCGACCGCGACCCCTGGCCCGAACGCGTGTTCTTCACATCGATGAGCACACGTCCAATGCCTCAAGCGTCGGCATCGCAGCCAGCGAGAACGTGGCGCAGCTGGACCTCCCGCGGCCGTTGGCCCATCCTGCGCCGTCTTTGGCTGGGCAGCTGCCCCGTCTGCCATGGCCGCGTGCGGTCCGACGACGCCCTCGGCATTGTCGGGCGCAGCGTGGCGCACGCCGAGTGCGCGCTTGTCAGCTGGCTCGGGCCGGGCCGCCTGTCACACGAGTTGCCGTAGCCCGTCGGACGAGGTGCTGCTCAGAGGAGCCGAACGCCCCAGCGGCTCGTCAGCGACTCTTCCGGCTGCAGGCGCACCAGCCCCTCGCCGGTCTGAAAGGCGTTGGGAGCGCAGGTCATGGGCTCGACGGCAAGGCCGCGGCGCCGGCGTGCGGGATCGAGCGTGTCGCCCGTGTAGAGCTCCAGGAACGAATATCGCTCGTCCATCCAGAGCTCGACACGCGCGCCATCTGGCGTCGACAGCGCGACGGTGGCGTTGCCAACGTCGTCACGAGCGAGATCGGTGAACGGGTCGTCTATGCGCTGATCTGCCAGCAGCCGCTGGGTGGCGAAGTCGTAGGCGGTTCCCCGCACGTCCTCGCGGCCGATGGACAGCTTGCGCTCCTCGTCAGTGAGGATGCGGGTGGTGCCTGGAGCCTCGAGCAGGCAGGCGTCGATCAGTCCCTCGCCTGGCGACAGGTAGGGGTGCTGCCCGCAGCCGTACGGACATGCGCGCTCGCCGATGTTCTTCGCCGTGGTCGCGACCGTGAGACCGGCGTCCGTCAGCTCGTAACCCACTCGCAGATCGAGCGCGAAGGGGTAACCCTCGAGCGCAAACAGCCGCGCGCCCATGACGACGTGGCTCGCGGATCGCTCCACGGCGGCCCATCCTCGCCAGCGCATGAAGCCGTGGATCGCAGTGTGCGTCGCGGGGTCGGTGACGGCAACCTGGTAGTCGGTCTCGTCGAAGCGGTAGCGGCCATCGGCCAGCCGGTTGGGCCAGGGAATGAGCGGAGCGCCGTGCGCGCCGTCCGCGATCGCGCGCAGCGGATAGGGATCGAGCACGTGCCGGCCTGCGACCGCGTACTCGCGTATACCGCCGCCGACCTCGACGATCGTCGCTCGCTGCTCTCCATGTGTGATCTCGAACTGCTCGCCCGAGGGCGCCACTTGCGCCACGACCACACCTCCTTCTCGACGTGTTGGGATCTCGGCCGCATGATGACGAGCTGCTCACCGCCCGCCTTGCGAGCGCGGCAGCGTGTCGAGCATCAGGCTCGCCGCCGGGCTCCACGGTGGCCATTCCGGCTCCTCGCGCGCGAATGGTTCACCAGCGCGCAGGGGTCTCAGCAGCACCCGCGCCGCGGTACGCGGGGTGTCGGAGCTCGCGTAGAGCTCAGTGTCTTCACCGCCACCGGCGGCGCACGGTGTGCTCGCATGATCGCCGAAGAGAAACCCGTAGTAGAACACGTGGGCGGGCGCGAGCGCCGGATCGCGCAGAAGCGTGTCGACGAGATAGGACGCGTCGCTCGCCTGGCGCGCTTCGCCTCGCACCCGACCGCGGGCGCAGTAAAGAGCACCGACCTCGGTGAACCAGATCTGCCGGCCGGCACCGCTCGCGGGAAGGGTGGAGACCAGTCGCAGGAGACTCCCGTCGTCGTGCGACTGCACCGACACGTAGGGGTGAACGCCCCAGATACCTGGGGAAAAGCTCAGCGCCCGCTCGTACTCGTGCGCGTAGGCGGTCGCGCTCGAGCGGTCTTCGAAGTCGCCGGCGACGACACGGCAACTCCGCATCTGGGAACACAGCTCGCTCGCGGTGTTCGCAAATGCGGCGGCTCTGAAGGCATCCACGCTCCCTTGCCCGTTCGGCTCATTCCATGGCTCGAGGTAGCTGATCGGGTAGCCGATTGCGGAGGCCCTGTTGAGGAACGCTTCGAGCCCCGCCCGGTACTCGGCGCGAGAGCGGGGATAGACACGGTCGTAGCTCGTGAGCGCCAGCACGGGCGTGAGTCCGAGGCTGCGAACATCCTCGAGCCACGCTTCGAACCGTTCCCGATAGTCGCCGCCCGCATGCGCCCCGGTGCTGGCCTCGGTCATCGCGTTCCACTGGACGACGTAGCGGGCGAGGCTTATCTGCCCGGAGGCCGCTCGCGCCCACCGGCTCCGAAAGAAGCTCGCAAACGGACTGCCGGCGAACGACCCGTCCCATTCCGGCAGGCTCTGGTCGGAGATCCCGTCGATGTAGAGCGTCCCGGCTGAAGCGCCCGCGCACATGAGAGCGAGCACGGCGAGCACTGCCACGCATGCGCCGGCGATGCGGACGGGCAAACGCTTCGCGGTCGCAGCGACTCGCGGTCTGCACCACAACATGTCGCATCTACCCACGCCGGCACCCGAAGTTGCTTGCGAGGCGCCGAGTCTCGACATGCCCGAAGCGCAGCGATGGGGCGCCATCAGGCTTGCCCCGCCCCGAGCAGATCACGCTTACCCGTACGATGAAGCCAGGGAGACCTGGCGGGGGAAGCGAATGACCAAGCTTGAGACGACTTTCACCGGCGAGCCGGCGAGGCGCTATGCGCGGCATGCGCATGCCGTGACGAGCCGCAGCGAAGCGTACGTTGCTGTGGCCAGCGCCGCGGCGCTCTACGTGATCGGTGCAACTCTGATCGCGACCGCATTCCTGCTCCCGCACGTCTCCTCTCCCGCCGGCTGCATCGCGGTAGCGGCGACGGCCTACCTGACGGCCGCAGCGTTGATGCTCGCCTTCGCACGTCGCCGGGTCAGCCTCACCCTCGCCTGGGTTGCCGACATCTGGGGCATCGTCCTGGTCAGCTTCCTGTGCGCCGCCTCGGGCGGCGCCAGCAGCCCGTTTGCGCTCCTCTACTTCTTCGCGCTCGGCCATGCGGCGGCCTTCCAGCCGCGCGGTCGCTTCCTGATCGTCTCGCTGGCGGCGCTACTCGCCTTCCTTGCGCCGCTGGCCTACTCGGACGTCTCCACCAGCTTCGGGGCATTCGTGTGCGTGGGAGCAGTGCTGGCGTTGCTCACCACCAGCGCCGTGCACTATGCGCTCGGGCGCATGCGCGAACAACGCTGGCGACTCGAGTTTCTGATCGCCGCCACGGCGAAGCTGGACAGCTCGCTGGATCCGCAGCAGACGCTGCACAAGATCGCGCGCACCGCGGTTCCCGACCTGGCCGAGCTGTGCGTGATCGACCTGATCGACGCCGACGGATCGATCACGGACACGGTCGCGGCCGCGGTGGATCCGGCGGTGGCGGCGGAGCTCGAACGCACGCGTAGAGTCCAGCCGCTCGAGATCGCCACGGCGCGTTCGGAGGCCGTCGCAACGGCGCTGCGCACCAGGACGCCTCATGTGGTCGAGGACCAGGGCAAATCGCCGACGGCGCCTGTCGACGAGCGCGACCATGACCACCACGACGCCGTGTACCGGTCGGCGGCATTTCCGATGGTGGCTCGCGGGCGCATGCTCGGCACGATCTCGTTCTTTCATCCGAGCAGCTACGAGCGAAGCCAGCTCGCGATCCTGGAGGACCTGACTGGACGGGCTGCGCTCGCGTTTGACAACGCGCGCCTGTACGCGGAGCGGGACCACGTTGCCCACACGCTGCGCCGCAGCCTGATGCCGGCTGCGCTGCCGGTGATTCCCGGTCTCGATCTCGCCAGCTACTTCCGGCCGATGGGCCCCGGTAGCGAGGTGGGGGGAGACTTCTATGACGTCTTCGGGAACGGGACGAGCTGCTGGCTGGTCGTTGGCGACGTTTGTGGCAAGGGGGCGGAAGCGGCCGCGCTCACGGGCTTCTTGCGCCACACATCGATCGCATACGCGCGAGATGGGATCAGTCCCGCGCGCGTGCTCTCGCGCGTGAACCAGGCGATGCTCGAACAGAACTTCGATGGCCGGTTCGCGACCGCGATCCTCGCCCACCTGGGCTTTGCGAACGGCGAGGCGAAGGTGACGGTCGCCGCCGCCGGACACCCGCCGGCCCTCATCGCGCGGGCCGGCGGACGCGCGGAGGTGCTCGGCGAGTCAGGGACGCTGCTCGGCGTCTTCTCGGACCCGGTGATCAGAGAGGTCATGACGACCTTGCGTGCGGGTGACGCGCTGACCCTCTATACCGACGGGCTGACCGAGGCGCATGCGCCCGATCGCATGATCACAGTCGCGGCGATGACCGATCAGCTCGCGCACAGCTCGCATGGACTCGCACGCGACGCGATCGACGCTCTGCTGGAGCTGATAGATCCGGACACAGGCGCGCGCGACGACATCGCGATCCTCACAGCTCGGGTGAAGGCCGCGCCGGATTCCTAGGCCTGCGGACGCGGAATCGCAGCGGCCTGCGACGCGCGCGCCCTGGGCTCGAGGTCCTCGAGCGTCAGCGGCCGAGCGGGCGGACCGTCGAGGATGCGGCGAGAGCTCACCTCGAGCGCCGGCGTCACCTGCAGCAGCTCGCCGGAGGCGAGCAGGCGCCAGCCTGCGTCTTCGTCCATCCGCTCGCTCGCGATCACGACGAGCGGCTTGCCGACGCCGTGCTCCGAGCTGATGCGGCTCCCCAGGCTGCTCCTGTGCTCGAGCCTGGAGCCGGGCTCGCGCTCGAGCACGTAGAGCTCGTGGGTGTCGGGATACCGAAGCGCGAACACGCGGTCCGCTGTGCTTAGCACGAAGTTGATCGCCAGCAGCGGCAGGTTGCGCGCCACCCAGCTGCAGGCGGAGATGATTCCCGCCTCGAGCTCTCCCCCAGCCGCGGCCGTCTCGCGCGTGATCAACGCGAACAGGCGCTCGGAGTCGGTGTCGCCGTGGACGAGCCGGCGGGCGCCCTCCAGGTGGGCATCGAGCGCCTCGAGGTCTCCGATCACGCCGTTGTGGGCGAAGAGCCGGTTCTCCTGCTCGAAGGGATGCGTGTTGCGGACGTCGAGCCCGCCCGTGGACGCGAAGCGGATGTGGGCGATGAACGTCCTCGAGGTCACCTCGTGCGCCTGCGCCGCGAAGCGGGCGTCCTCGTATGCGGCGATCGCCTGCTTGCTCACGTGCGGCTCGTCGTGCTCGTCGAACCAACCCACTCCGGTGCCGTCGGGCTCGCGGTGGCTCTGCGCCGAGAGGCTGTCGGGAGCCTCGAGCAGCCAAAACGTCGCGTGGGCGCGCTCCGCTCCGGCGCTCATTCCGAACAGGCGGCACATCGCTGGTCCGCCCGCTGCCGCTACGCGATCTTGGTGGGGTACCGGTGCTGCGCGACGCCGTCGACGAAGAGGTCGACCTTGTGGTTGTAGAAGGCGATCATGCCGGCTATCTTCTGACTCTCGGGCAGTGGCGTCGGATAGGACCACGCCAGGTCCTTGTGGAGATGCCCGCCGATGAGCACCGACCAGGTTTCGGCCTGCCCCTTGTAGGGGCAGTGCGTCACGGTTTCGCTCGGCTCGAGTAGATCCAGGCGCACGTGCGGCTTGGGTAGGTAGTAGCGAACCGGCAGCCCCGTCTCGAACAACAGGTGCGGGCTCGATGACTGTGCGACCGTGACGCCGTCGACCTCCACCCGCACATCGCGCGAGCTCGCGAGGATATCGACGCGGGTGTGAGGATCGCGGGCGTGGGTGAAGACCTCCTCGTCCTCCTCGAACCAGGCGTCCATCGCGCTCCACTCGAAACGGATCATCTCGCGCAGCGCCTCGACCGGAGAGCGCTCGTAGCGCCCGGCCGCTTTGGGGGCCTTCTTTGAGCCCACGCTGACGGTAAACGTGGTGCCTTCCCCGAGGCTCTCAGACTCCGCGACGCCGTCCGCTTCGAGCAGCTCTGTGCGCACGTCGGCGGCCGGGAAGTAGTACGTCGGGTAGTAGGGAACCTCCCAGACGAGCAATGGCCGCGTCGTGTCCGCTACCGGCTCGCCGCCCAGATAGCTCCGAACGCGCTTGGCGCTGAGCTCGGTCCTGACGCCCGCGGGCGCTGCACGTGACTGTGTCCTCGTAGCCACGTCAACCACGGTAGCGGCCACCGGGCCGACCCTGAAGCTGCTCGGGACCCAGCCGTCGGGCCGGCGGGCGTCGCGGCGGGGAGCTGGACCCCGCCGCGACGTCGGCACCAGACGCGCTTCCTACCCGCCGGCGATCGGGAGCACCGGCGTGCACGCGGGCGTCACCTGGTGCGCGGGATCGAGCGCGTTCAGGACATCGCCGTCGGCGATGTGGTCGTAGGGCATCGAAAGGTGCTCGCCGTGATCGAGCGGACACTGGCTCTGGAGGAGGATGTTCGTGACCTTGGATCCGGACAGGAACGCGGAGGTGTAGGGCGTGACCACCTCGTCATTCGCCGACTGGATCACGGTGTACTGCACCCCCGGCACCGTCTCTGCGCCGGCATTCAGGTTCGACAGGAAGGCCGATCCCGCATCCTGCTGTTCGCAGGCAGGGCAGAGCACGCCGAGAAAGGAGCTGGCGCCGAGGAAGTTGGCGAGCGTGAACAGCCCGTCGACGCTCGTGCCGTGGTTGGAGGGCGACAGTCCCACAAGCGCGTGAACCTTCGACGACCCGCCGAGGAACTTCAGGTAGTAGCGGGGCATCATGCCCCCTTGCGAGTGGCCGACCAGGTCGACCTTGCCGGCGCCTGTCGCGCCGAGCACCTGGGTGACGAAGCTCGCGAGCTGCTGCGCCGACTGGGCGATGTCACCGGTGCCGTAGATCCCCAGTTGCCCGCTCCCTCCGTAGGACCCGTAGTTCAGCGCGAACACGCAATAGCCGGTGTCGTACAGCAGCGGCGAGAGAGCCTGCCAGCTGTCGGACATGTCCGCGAAGGTCCCGTGCACGAGGACGACCGGGCGCGGGTGTGCGGCGGATGGCTTGCACGACCAGTCGTTGGCCCCGGGTGGGCTTGCGGTCGGGCTCGCGTGCGCGTACCCGAGGATGCCGTTGTAGATCACGGGCAGCGGGGCCGCCTGTGAGGACGCGGCGGCGATAGCGAGGCCAACCAGAGCCGCGATGACCGCGGCGAGAAAACGATGGCGCATGTGACTCTCCTGACCCTGTCGGTTGACAGCGCCCCGCTTGCCTCACCGCCGCGGCACGCCCTCTCAGATCCACTAGTTGCGCTGCTCCTTATACCCGCAGGGGGCGCTCCGCATGCACGACTGCACGCCGCGCTAAGGCGCCGTGGCCTCGAGCCCCCGAGCGGCACGACCAATCCATCAGGCGGCCGGCAGACGCCTCGCCAGCTCGGCCCGGACGGCGATGGCTCGCTCTTGCGTCAGCGGCCCTGGACGATTTAACCTCCGGGCCAGCCGCCTCGGGTAATAGAGCCGGTGGCCCTTGATCGTGAGCGTCCTGAGCAGCGGCAGCCCGATCTCGGCAAGCGGACCCGCAGGCCGGACGAAGCAGAGGCACCCATGCACGGGGACGTCCGGCGCAACGGGCCGGATCGCATCCTGCACGACCGCAACCTGCCTGCTCAGCCCCTCAACGAGCTTCGTCCGATCACGTCCGGCGATCCTCAGCTTGGGCGCCCCGAACAGCGGCTTGGTGACCTGTATGCGGCCGCGGTAGCGCTTCGCGTCGATCACGTACACGCCGGTGGCCGCGATCGCGATGTGATCGATGTTGCCGCGACCGGTTTGCATCCGCCGGTCGTGCAGCAGGATAAGGTTCGGGCAGCGGCTGGCCAGCGACTCGGCGAGGAGCTCCTCGCCACGCGCCCCGTTCGCCCACTGCCGGTCGGCCGCGAGGCGCCGCTTCTCCGTGGCCGACAGCCCCACGAGGGCCGTCAGGAGCCGCGGGCGAGATCGTCTTTCCAGCTGCCTGCGATCGCGCCGGCGTTCGTACTCCCGCTGCGCGCTGCGCCCAGGAACGCCTTGGTCGGACTCTGGGTCTGGGCTCACGATGGTTGGCGGCGGAGATGGAGCGCTGCCCGCTGAGCGCGAGGCGGCGGTCCGGTGCCAGTCGACGTTAGATGCAGGGGGGAGCGTGTGCCACAGACGTTTCTGACTTATGGCCGGGCACAGGGGCGAGAGACCGCGGTCCTCATCCTCCCATGAACCTGGTTCGACGGGCGCGCGCGAGCAGAGGTACGTGATCTGAGAGCTCCACGCGCCGCTCGCCGACGGTGACGTGCCTGTCGAGCAGCTCTGCGTCGCAGCACGGCTGCATGCCACGCACGAAGATGTGGTCCACGTCGCGGCGCGCGAGATGAGCGACGTGCGGCGGGGTGGCGGGGCTGCGCAGGTTCAGATCGCCGGCGAGGATCAACGGCGCCTCACGCGCGAACGCCGATGCGCGCTCCCACAGGCGCTCGAGCTCGGCTTCGGCGAGCCCGACGCGGGCACTGGCGTGAAAGTTGACCACACAGGTTCCGTCGCCGAGCCTCGCCAGCTGCGCCACGCGTCGCTCCGGCCAGGTGCGCAGCCGCAGCGTGTGATGCTCGACGATCGCCTGCCGCGCAAGAATCGCGTTGCTGCCGCCGCCGTTCGACTTCATCAGGTCGGGCCATCGTTCCGCGAGCCTGCGCCGAAGCGCAAGCCCCACGTTGCGCGAGGTCAGGGCCGAGCGCTGATCGGCGCCGGCCGCCCGGGCAAGTCGCGTCGGCCACCACGGCGGTACCTCCTGGAGCAGCGCCACCTCCCACTCCCACGCGGCAATCAACCGGACGAACTGGGCCGCGAGGTCGCGCCCGGCCGCGGGTACGGCGCGGCCGTGAAACAGGTTCCAGGTCAGGATCCGCAATCAGGTGTGGTTGTACCCGAGCAGCGCGAACGTCGCGAGCGCGCTGTCCACGCCGGCCTCGGTGCTCCCGACGTGAGCCTGCGCCGCGGCGACGCCGCCGGCACCGCCGGATGCCGCCGCCGCGAGCGCCCCGTAGCTTTCGCCCGCCCGTTCGAGCGCGGCGAGGAGCGAGGCTTGAGCCGGAGCCGCGGCGGCAGGCGGGCGCAGCGCCCGTATGGCAGCCGCCGCGGTCGCGAATCGACCGGCGAGGGTCGTGGCGAGTCCGGCGACCGGGCCGGGCGTCTTGAGAGCGCCCATCTGGCGCCTTAGGACCAGCCGTTCGCCGTCGAGCTCTCCGATCACGGCGCCGAGCTGGCTGGAGTAAGCCGCGCTGGGACTGAGGTCGTAGCCGGAATGCCCGACCGGGGTGAGCGTCGCAACAATCTGTTCGCACTCATGAAGGTCGGAGGAGGATGCCTGTGAGGCGTAGCAGGCGATGGCGCTGGATGGTCCGGTCGAGCTGGGGATTACGTACAGATCGAGCAGCCGGTCGTAGGCCGGCAGGCGCACATGGCTGTAGCGGAACGCCTGCACGCCCAGGAAGTCGACGACCTGCGTCTGCGGCAGTTCCGACATCAGGGCCACGAAGCTTGCGGGAAGCGGACCTGGTTCGCCCGCGGCGAGCTGTCCGCTGAGGAGTCCTGCTCTGGTGGCATCGCCGCCAGGGGCCAGGAGCAGCGGATGGACGATGGAGAGTCGCGGGATCGGCGCAGCGCTGGTGACGGGCTGCCACGTCGAGGGATATTCGAGCACGATATTCGCCTGGTGCGCCACCAGCGCCTTTGCCAGGGGGGCCGCGTGCCCGCGGTGACTGCCGAGGAGAAAGCCGACGATCGCCGCCACCACGAGCGCCGGCGCCACGAACAAGCGCAGCTGGTGAGGCGTCAGATACACGATCTCAGCCCGAGGTGTCGAACGATTTGCCGGTTTCCGAAGCGGGCGCGGCGCCGGAGGAAGAACCTGCCGAGGATCGCTGGCTGGACGCCGGTGGAGCGGCGCTCGGCGTCGACGGCTGGGGCGGATTTGCCGGCGGTGCTTGCGCCGCCGGTTCCGGGGAAGCGGCCGCGGGCGGCGTCGGTGAGGTGGGCGGTGCCGGGGCTACGATCGCCCGGCCTTCTTCAACGGGCGTATGGGTAGCCGGTTGGTGAGCCGCCTTCGGGGGAGGGGGCGCGGGAGCTTCGATCTGGATCGTGGGAGCGCTGCTCAGGCGCGTGGGAATCGGGCTGCCGACCGATCCGACGGGACCAGCTAACGGACCGGCTTCGCGAGCTGAGCTCGCGGTCCTCCCTACCCGTCCCACCGCGAACGAGCCCGCGAAGATCGCTGCGCACACGATCGCCGCCGCAACGAATAGCCGAGCCTCCACGCCGGCGAGGTGTCTCCTCGCGCGGATCGGCTCACGACGGTCGAGGCTGGCCGCGTATCTCCTGGCATGGATCCTGCGTGTGGCTGTGCGGAACGTGTTCATGTGACCGGGCACGCGATCGGTTTGACGCCCGCTGGGCCGAGACAGCCGTCGACGCGGGTGGGCAGCTTGCCATGACGAATCGTAAAGAGCGTGTACTTGCCGATCCGTCCTGGCTTAGAGATCTTTATCTCCAAGATCACGCCGGCAGCCAGCGTACGCTCGAAGCGCCGAAATACGAGCACGACCATGCCCGCCTTGCGCTTGCCGCTGCTCGAACCTACCAGGCGGCTTTCGGAGGCCGTCGGGCAGCCCCCGCCTCGACACGTCACCCTCACGCGAGCGCCTCGAGGCACCTGGGCGGTGATTAGGGTGAGGTTGACGCCAGACGAGGTGAGGATGCCCGCAATGCGGACGACGGGGAACGGAGACATGAGAATGAGCGGAGGGCGGATCACGTGAATCGTCGCGCTGGCGACACTCGAAAGGCCGTCGGCGGCGGTCACGCTGAGTCGCACCACGTGGTCGCCGGGCGTGGTGAACGACGTGGTGAGAACCTGCTTGCCGACCTTGAACACGGCGTTGCTCGCGAGAGCCCAGGCGAAAGTCGTGAGCGGGCTCGTCGGATCGGTCGAGCTCGACGCCAGCGAGACGGGTTCGCCTACCACGGGCGTCGACGGGAACCATTTGAACGACGCCAGAGGGGGGGTGGGCGAAGGAGGCGGTGGAGCCGAGGCAAGCGTGAAGGTCACGGGCGCAGACACCCCGGTATTGCCGGCTTTATCGACTTGTTCGGCACGGGCCGTGTACGTACCAGGGTTCAGTCCAACGAAGGGCGCCGACCAGGTGCCGTGCGACGCCGGCACCGTGATCGCCTCGAGCGGCGGCTGAGACCCGATCGACGACCCGGGAAAGAGCTGGACGGTCACTTCGGGCTGGTCACCTGGTTCGGTTCCGGCGGCACCGGCGAGCAGCCGGGAGCTGCCGATTGTGGTGGTGCCGTTGGCGGGCGAGGTCAACGTGACCTGTGGCGGCGTCGTATCGATCGTGAACGTGACCGGGGCGCTGTAGCCGGTTTCGAGCAGGTGTGACTGTTCCGCCTGAGCGGTGTAAGTGCCCGGGGCAAGCTTCTGGGCGGGCCCGACGCTCCACGTCGTCCCTGGCGGTGTCGATTCGGCTGCTGGCGCTTCTTCTGTGCCCGCGGCTTTGGCTGTGGGCCCGCGATAGATCCTGACCGTGACGGGATCGAGGAATAGTTCTTCTTCGCTGAACGGGTCATCGGTGGTCCCGGTGAACGTCGGTGTCTGATTGTTGCTGACGCTCCCTTCGGTTGGACTTGTGATTTCCAGCTTGGGAGATGCCGCTGTGGCGCTGCTCACCGGGCCGAGGGCAACTACTGCGATCCCAACAAGGGCAGCGCAAAGGACTCGCCGCACGCGACGGCCCGATGCGCCGCCCGCCCTACTAGATGGCGACTCCGTCGGGCTCGTCCAAGCTCGCGTCATGATGACGGACACCCCACGGGCTTGGCTTCGAGACCCGCAACACACGCGTCGAACCGCAGGGGCAGCTTTCCGCGACGCACGACGAAGCGTGTGTACTTGCCCATCACGCCCGCCTTGCTGACGCGTATTTCGAGAATCACTCCCGCGGCCAGGGAGCGCTCGAATCGCTGGAACTCGACAGAGCCGGAGGTCCGTTTCATCGACTTGGCGATATGACTCTGGACTTTTACGGTCTGGAGCTTCAACGGACAGCGGCGACCCCTGCACTGCACTGTGATCTGCGCGCCTGGCGACGCCAGCACGCTGAGCAGCGTCAGCTTGACTCCCGACCGAGTGCCCGTGGTCGCTATTCGCACAACCGGGAACGGCTGCATGAGCGGTAGGGAAGAGCTCACCGGGATCATCTGCGAGGCCACACTCGAAAGCCCGTTGGCGTCCGTGACACGCAGTTGCACTCGGTGGTTGCCGGCAGAGGAGAAGGTCGTGCTCATCGCGGGACCACCTGCCGCGAACGCACCCGTACCAGCCGGGTCCCAGGCAAAGGCTGTGATGGGACTAACGCTGTCCGTGGAGTTGGAGACGAACGAGACGGCTTGGCCAACGCTCGGAATGGAGGGGAACCAGGTAAACGACGCCGCAGGGGGCGGCGACGGACGTGCGGCAGATGATGACGGCGACGACGACGAACCTGTGACGACGAATGTGCTCGTCGCGCTTACCCCCAGGTTGCCTGCGAGGTCCGGCTGTACGGCACGAACCGTGTACGTACCCGGGGAGAGCCCTCCGAACGTGCCCGACCACGCTTTTCCGACGGTGTTGACGGTCAGGCTCTGGACCGGCACCTGTCCTGCGCCGATCGACGAGCCCGAGAACAGCTGAGCTGTGACGTGCGGCAGGTCGTCTTCCTCGTTGCCCGCAGCTCCGCTCACGGTCTCGGTCGCGTTGGGGCTCGAGCTGCCGGTGGCGGGCGAGGTCAGGGTGACCTGAGGTGGGACCGTATCGACATTGAAGGTGGCTGATGTCGAGGTACCGACGTCTACGTGGGTGACCGAGTTTGCCTGACTCGCCACGGCCGTGTACTGGCCGTCCGGGAGGGAGGGGCTCGCCGTCGCTGAGGCCCAGGCTCCGTTGGTGCCCGTAGCAGAGGCTTCGGAGGCGACGAAGGGGCCTTCGGGTTTGGTCCCAGGGTAGATCTTGATCTTGACCGGCGAGTTGTCGCTCGCGCTGCCGCTGAAGGTCGGAGTCGCGCTGTTGACCCATGTCGGTGGTGGCGTCAAGATCACGGTGGGAGCAATGGGGTCGACGATGAACGTGATCGTCTTGCTTTCTCCTTCGTGATTGCCGACGATCGAGCTCTTCTCAAGGGCTATCGCGGTGTAGGTGCGCTTCAGTGCGGGGAGGGTCGTCTGGGTTTTCCACACGCCGCTGACACCTGGAACCGCCACGGCGCTCGCGACTTTATTTCCTGCGGTGCTCTTGCCTTCGTACACGTTTAGCGTCACCGGGGTTGTATCGCTGGCCGTGCCTTCGAAGACGGGTGTCCGGTTGTTGGACGACGCGGGGGGACCGACCAGCGTCACCGATGGCGGTTCGGTGTTGACGGTGAACGTCACTTCAGCCGTGCCGGGCGCGCTCCCGAGAAGAAGGCTTTCCTGCGTAGCCACGGCGGTGTAGGTGTTGGTTCCTTTGGCGAGCGGCGGGCTGACTGGGCCGGTCGTCCATTTGCCGGCGGACGCGGTGGCTTTCGCGCTGGATACTTCTCCGCCGCGCACCCCGCCAATATCGAGGTAGATCTTGACCGCGACTTCGGTGGAGGCGTGGGTCGCCGTCGAGGTTCCACTGAACACAGGCGTGAGGTTGTTGCTCGGGCTGGGCGGAGCCGTGATCGTCAAGACCGGGGACGTGGTATCTACGGTGAACGTGATTTCATTGCTCGCGCCCGTCGGGTTGCCAATCGAGCTTTTCTGACTCGCCACCGCGGCGTAGTCGTGATTGCCGGCGGGTAGAGCCGTGGTGACCGGCTGAGAGGTCCACGTAGTTTTCGGTTCTCTGGCTTCGGCCGTTGCGACGAGCTTGCGTTCGGCTTTATTGAGTTCATAGACGGCGACCGTGACCGGTTCCGTGTCGCTGGCCGTTCCGCTGAACGTGGGCAGCGTGTTGTTCGACGGCGTGATGGGCGGCGCAAGGGTCACCTTGGGTGCTGTGGTGTCGACCGTGAACTTGACGGGAGCGCTTTCGCCCGGCGGGTTGCCGATCGCGCTTGGCTCGATGGCTACCGCGGAGTATTTGTGCGTACCCGCGGGAAGGGCGGGGCTGGTGGCGCCGGTGCTCCAGCTGGCGCCCGAGACCGCCGCCGGCGGCAGTTCCGCGATTTTCTTTTTTTCGTTTTCTTTCGGTTCTTCGTAGATCCGGACCGTCACCGGCGTGCTTTCGCTAGCGGTTCCCGTGAACGAGGGAGCCGTGTTGTTCGACGGCGTGATGGGCTGCGCAAGGGTCACCGTGGGGGCAGAGGTGTCGACCGTGAAGGTCACCGAGTTGCTTCTGCCCGTCGGGTTTTCGAGCGAGCTCGGCTGTTCCGCGATGGCTGTGTAGGTGTGCGGGCCGGCTCCGGAGAGCGCCGGGCTCACCGACGGCGAGCTCCAGGCTCCGCCGGTTCCGGTAGCGATCGCGGTCGCGACTGGAGTGCCTTCGGGTTTGTTGCCCGCGAAGACGTGGACGGTCACCGTTGTCGTGTCGGTCGCGGTGCCGTTGAACGACGGAGCGGTGTTGTTCGATCGCAGCGCCACCGATGATGGGTTCAGCGCGACCGTCGGCGCCCTGGTTTCGACCATGAACGCGACGTGGGTGCTTTCGCCCGGTGGGTTGCCGAGCGAGCTTTCCTGGGTCGCGTAGGCGCTGTAGCTTTCGCTGCTCAACGTTCCCTCGCCGTTCGTGCTCCAGTGGCCACTGCCGGGCGTCGTGCTGAAGTTCGCGACTTCCGCGTTGGCTTTGTTGACGATGTGGACGACGACGGGAGTCGAGTCGCTGGCTTCGCCTTTGAACGTCGGCTTCGCGTTGTTCGACAACGCGGCCGGCTGTTCGATTGTGACGGTGGGCGAGCGGGTGTCGACGACGAAGGAGACCGGCGAGCTTGAGCCCGGGGGATTCCCCAGCGAGCTTTCCTGCGTGGCGACGGCCGTGTATTCGCCGGTCGCGAGTACAGTGCTCGCCGCGCCGGAGGTCCACGTGCCCCCGGTACCGGTCGCCGTCGCTTCCGACACGATCTGGCCTTTCGCGGTTGCCCCTGAGTAGATATCGACGATCACCGGCGTGTGGTCGGTTGCTGTGCCGGTGAACGACGGCGTCGTGTGGTTGGACGGCGTCGTCGGCTGTTTCAACGTCACGTGCGGCGGCCCCGTTTCAACCGTGAAGCTCACGGTTTCGCTCGTCCCGGGAGAGTTGCCGAGCGAACTCGGCTGCGTCGCGATCGCGGTGTATTTACCGCTCGCCAGCGCCGGGTGCGCTTCTTCGGAGACCCATTCGCCCCCGTTCCCGTTTGCGGTTGCTTCCGCAACGACGTTGGATCCGGAGTAGATCTTGACCGTCACGGAAGTCGCGTCGCTGGCAAAGCCGGTGAAGGAGGGCGTCGTGTCGTTGCTCAGCGGGGCCGGCTGGTGGAGGCTCACGGTTGGGGGCTTCGTGTTGACGATGAACGACACTGTGTTGCTGTGTCCCGTGCCATTACCCAGTGAGCTTTCCTGCACTGCGACCGCCGTGTATTCGCCGCTTTCGAGCGCCGGGCTCGCTTCGCCCGAGCTCCAGCCGCCGCCCGTACCCGACGCCGTTGCGGTCGACACAGCGGTGCCTTCGGCTTTGCTGCCTTTGTAGATTTTGACGATGACCTGGGTGTATTCGCTCGCGGTCCCGATGAACGAGGGCCTCTGATTCTTGGACGGTGTCGGCGGCTGTTCAAGGGTCACGGACGGCGCAGCGGTGTTGATGTTAAACGTCACGCTGTTGCTCTTGCCAGCCGGGTTCCCAAGCGAGCTGGGCTGGGTCGCGATCGCCGTATAGGTCCCGCTCGACAGGGCCGGGCTCGCTTCGCCCGACGTCCAACCACCACCCGTAGCCGACGCCGTCGCAGTCGATACAACGGTGCCTTCGGCTTTGCTGCCTTCGTAGATTTTGACGGTGACGGTGGTGCTTTCGCTCGCTTCCCCGCTGAAGGACGGTTTCGTGTTGTTCGACGGCGACGGCGGCCCGGTCAGCGTGACAGTCGGCGAAGCCGTGCTGACGACGAACGTCACGCTGTTGCTTTTACCAGCCGGGTTCCCAAGCGGGCTCGGCTGGGTCGCGATCGCCGTATAGGTGCCACTCGACAACGCCGGGCTCGCTTGCCCCGAGCTCCAGCCGCCGCCCGTACCCGACGCCGTCGCGCTCGACACGACAGTGCCTTCGACTTTGCTGCCTTCGTAGATTTTGACCGTGACGGTGGTGCTTTCGCTCGCTTCTCCGCTGAAGGACGGTTTCGTGTTGTTCGATGGGGACGACGGCTGGTTCAGAGACACCGTCGGCGAAGCGGTGTTGACGACGAACGTCACGCTGTTGCTTTTACCGGCGGGGTTCCCGAGCGAGCTCGGCTGGGTCGCGATCGCCGTGTAGGTCCCACTCGACAAGGCCGGGCTCGCTTCGCCCGAGCTCCAGCCGCCGCCGGTCCCGGACGCCGTGGCGCTCGACACGGCGGTGCCTTCCGCTGCGAAGCCTTCGTAGATCTTGACGGTGACCGGGGTGGTTTCGCTGGCTTCCCCGCTGAACGACGGTTTCGTGTTGTTGGACGGCGACGGCGGCCCGATCAGCGTGACAGTAGGCGAGGCGGTGTTGATCGTGAACGTCACGCTGTTGCTCGTGCCAGCCGGGTTCCCAAGCGAGCTGGGCTGGGTCGCGATCGCCGTATAGGTCCCACTCGACAAGGCCGGGCTCGCTTCGCCCGAGCTCCAGCCACCGCCCGTACCCGATGCCGCGGCGCTTGACACGACCGTGCCTTCGGCTTTGCTGCCTTCATAGATTTTGACCGTGACGGCGGTCGTTTCGCTCGCTTCCCCGCTGAACGACGGCGTCGTGTTATTCGACGGCGACGGCGGGTGGTTCAGCGACACCGTCGGCGAAGCCGTGTTGACGACGAACGTCACGCTGGTGCTCTTACCAGCCGGGTTCCCGAACGAGCTCGGCTGGGTCGCGATCGCCGAATAGGTCCCACTCGACAAGGCCGGGCTCGCTTCGCCCGAACTCCAGCCACCCCCGGTACCCGACGCCGTCGCGCTCGACACGACGGTTCCTTCGGCTTTGCTGCCTTTGTAGATTTTGACCGTGACGGTGGTGCTCTCGCTCGCTTCCCCGCTAAAGGACGGTTTCGTGTTGTTCGACGGGGACGGCGGCTGGTTCAGGGACACCGTCGGCGAGGCGGTGCTGACGACGAACGTCACGCTGTTGCTCTTCCCAGCGGCGTTCCCGAGCGAGCTCGGCTGGGTCGCTTGCGCCGTATAGGTCCCACTCGACAAGGCCGGGCTCGCTTCGCCAGAACTCCAGCCACCGCCGGTACCCGATGCCGACGCACTCGACATCACGGTGCCTTCGGCTTTGCTGCCTGCATAAATGTTGACCGTCACCGTCGTCGTTTCGCTCGCTTCCCCACTAAACGACGGTTTCGTATCGTTCGACGGCGACGTCGGCTGGTTCAAGCTCACCACCGGCGAAGCTGTGTTCACCACGAAGGTCACGGGGTTGCTCTTACCAGCCGGATTCCCGAACGAACTCGGCTGCGTCGCTCGAGCCGTATACGTTCCACTCGACAAGGCCGGGCTCGCTTCGCCAGAACTCCAGCCA
>Ga0210408_10001035_pt1 | contig 30637 bp, 50 predicted proteins | sample IncBWH4MmetaG_FD_155471 | JGI IMG/M metagenome (GOLD analysis project Ga0210408, IMG submission 155471) | Forest soil microbial communities from Barre Woods Harvard Forest LTER site, Petersham, Massachusetts, United States - Inc-BW-H-4-M | ecosystem: Environmental > Terrestrial > Soil >... | reverse complement strand
GCCATCGTTGTCCTTGCCGTAGGGATGATGCCCAGCATGGCCGACAACGCCGCCCTTGGCGCGCTGAACGACACCGCCGCGCTCGCGCTTCGGACGGTCGTGCCGCTTCTTGGCGTGCTCGCCCTCACCGTGGACGCGCCCACCCTTCTTCTTCTCCTCAGCCTCCTTGGCCGCATTCTGCGACCCGCCCGCATTCCATTGCGGCTTGGAGGTAAGGCCACCGGCCATCCGGTGCTTGGCCCCATGACGTAGCCTTGACATTTCGCTACTCCACCCGGTTCCGTGGGCTCGGCCGCGCGAATTACCCTGCGCGCGATCAGGCTATCTTGACTTCCCCAACCGTGTACGGCATAGAATGCCGTATGATTGAGATGGGCCAGAAATTTGGTTCTCTTACGGTACTATCTCGTACCGAAGAGCAACGCAACAGAAGACAATGGTTATGCCAATGCATTTGCGGTGCCAAGGTAATTTGCTTTGAGAACAATCTGACTCGATTTAAGAGTACATCTTGCACTTGTGTTACCAGAGCAAAACAAAGCCGCTCTGCCACTAAACACGGTCTACACAATACGACAGAGTGGAAATTGTGGACGGACATGAGGAAGCGGTGTTTTAACCGCAACCATGAAGCGTATGACAGATACGGTGGCCGAGGCATAACCGTCGATCCATCATGGGATTCCTTCCCACAATTTTTGTCTGACATGGGCAAGCGGCCGTCACCGCAGCACCAGATCGACAGACGAAACAACGATGGTCCATACTGCAAAGACAACTGCCGATGGGCTACTCGCATTGAGCAAGCAAACAATAAGCGAAACAACACTGTTCTTATCTTTTCTGGAAAATCAATGACAATCGCACAATGGGCACGCGAAACAGGACTGAACCAAGACATAATTAGCTTCAGAATCTCGCGCATGAAGTGGTCAGTGGAAAAAACGCTAACCACACCGCATCGTGGATGGGGACCTGGGAAACGGCGTGGCTCAATCGTCATTGTGGCACCACGCCATAAAGCGGCGCCGGATTGAACGGCGTAGCCGAAATCAGGTTGTAGAGCGGGATCGAGGTAAACAAAGCCAAACGCGCCGTACCATTCGCAACCTGCCCGGTCGGCGTCGCCGATGGGCCACGAGCGCTCGGTTGGAACGTGCCGCGTACATCGCCTGTGGTGCTGGTAGCCGGATTTGTCAGATCGGCCTTGGTCCATGTGCCAGTCGTTGCTGGTCCGGCTGCAGTAATGAACGAGCCGTTCCAAAATTCGTTCGTGTACTCCCACCGATCTGTCCTGACGACAAAACCGAACAAGTCCGACGTGCCGACAGAGTAGGTGTGGCCAGCGTCAGTGGCCTGCGGAACAACCGCCTGGATGTATTTCCAAGTCTTCTTTCCATACACAGCGGTCGCACCGTTTGCGACGATGTTTTCCGTCTGCGGCTGATTATAAATGTCCCACCCTTGGATTTGCAGGGTAGCCGTACCGCCGGCTGTGGCCACGATGCCGACGCCACGAGCAATCGACTGCTTCGGATCGAGGAAGCCACCAATGCCGCCGGCAAGATACGGGAAGGCACCGGTAGGCGTGGGATTTCCCAGCCAAGAGCTGTTCGGAATGTTGGCCGTGCCAACCATCTGCGTGGTTGTCGTCTGAGTCGGGGCCGCCGACAGCGTAATAGTCGTGCCGCTCACCGACACCACATAGCAAATCAGCGCGCTCGCGCCGGCCGCAATCGCGTTCGGCAGCACGAGCCATTGCCCAGGATAGAAGTTTGAGGCAGCCGCCAAACTCGATGCAGTCGCGGTGACGGTACCATTGATGCTGAACGTGTCATTGGCGGCATTGGTAGCCGCCGCCATGAACCCGAAATCAAGCGCAATGTTCGCGAGCACAAGCGTATTCGACTGAAACGGATAGAACGGCACCGCCGTCGAAATGCCCGCCGAGGCCGCAGCCAGAACCATCGGCGTGCCGCTCACAAGGGCAGCGGCCGCAGCGATGTTGACGGGCGTAGCCGCACTCGCTGCCGGAACCGCATCGCACGAAAGAATGTACGGGCTATTGAGGTGGGCGTAGACGATACCTTGGCGACCGGCGCCATAGTCCTTTTGGACATAGTAGCGGCAATCAAGGATGCCATCGCCCTGATAGCTCAGACTCGGCCCCGCATCGGTGTTGAACTCCGAGGTTCCAACAGGAACCGGAGTATTGGTGCCCGAGGTGAACGGCACCAAGAGTTGCCCAGCACTGACGAACGGGCCGGAATTGATAGTTGCGCTCATCGGTCAGGCTCCGATCCGGGAGTTGCACTCATCGGTCAGACTCCAAACCTCGCGATGCGTCGGCATCGGAAGAATGGGCGGCTTCATCTCTGTCCAACGTCCACGCAGCTATAATTCCAGAGATCGTATCCGGCCCCTTTACGTGGAAAGGGACTCCATGATGATTATACACAGTCAGACTATCATAGCGACCGCCACGAATATCAGACGTGTACAGTTCAATTCGCACCGACCCACCGTCGATGGATGGCAACTGGCCATCACGATGGTGATCAAAAGTCGTGCAGCGGCCAAAGTGCTCTATCTCGCCAAGAAGCCTAGCAACACGAGCCTCGGCTACTGTTCGAAATCTACCAAGATCGAAGACAAGACCGTGTATCTCTATTCGCGCCCTAAATTTGTTGCCATGAGGATAAATGCCAGGGAATCCGCTGCTGCTGCGGTAATGCAACGGCTTGTTGTGGCTGTTGTCGCTTTTGCTAACATCCCTCAAATTCGACCAACGATTGTCATCGCGAACACGATTTACATGATCTATTTCGTGCTGCGGCCATTCGCCGGTCATGTAAAACCACGCCAAGTGATGCTCAAGATAGCGCTTGTAATCCAACCCAATGTGCCGATAACCAGCACCGTGACGACCACCAGCCCTATCCCCAACGTCATGCAAAGCTGACGACAACTTCCAGCTAAACAAGCCAGTCTCAGGACTATAATCCAAGCACTCTTTCAACCTCTCCAAGGTCAACACTGTTGCCTTGATGTCTTTGCCCTTCCGATTAAGTTCCTCAATATTCGAAATCCTCAAATCGGTAGGGTCGGCATTGACGTACCTAACGCGCCGAGGCCATTTGCCGTGGATATAAAACCACGCCAGAGGTCCGCCGCTAAAGCTATGTCCATCAACAGCAATCATCACGTTGCCAAGTTCTGTCACTCTGCCAGCGCCAACCGCACCGTATTTCCTGTGGCCACTCCAAGACCATGTCCTGCCAGGAGCTTTGCGCGTAAATGCTCCCGTCTGAGGATCATAGTCAAACAGCTCCTTAAGCCTTTCGCGCGTCGGCCGACCTTGTTTCTTTCTCATCTCCAATGGCTCCATCTATTGATGGACGCCAGTTAAGCCATTAAAACATCTTTGTCAAGTAAAATACGTACCGCTTTTGGGAGGCACCACAACCGACATACCATGGTCTATTTGGACTTTCTTTGCCGCCCTAGTTTTCCGACACTATTTTAGTGGCACCACTTGTCACCGTTCGCCACAGTTAAGTGATTGATGCCATTACGATGTTGGCGTCGAGCCCCACAAACTGCGCGGGTCGTTGTAGTTGTACGAGTAGCGTTCCCAGCCCTTGACAAGTAAGTTATCCGTCGTAAAATCGACTTGCATGTCGATCTCGAACGGCTCGCGTTCGAGGTAGAGCAAGCCCGGCTGGTCCGTCTTGATGTACCAGGGGAAGGGCGACGTGAAGAAGACGTTCTTCACATATTCGCTGATACCGCCGGCAACGGACGGAATGACGTTCGGATCGTTGTCCGCGGTGCCTGGGCGAAGCTCGGCGCGGATGAGGCGAATCGCGACGGGCTCGTTGTTCGGGTGGATGACGAGCACCTTGCCCGTGGCCATCATACGGAGGCCGGCGTTGTCGTAGAGGCCGGTCTGGATGGCGATCATGCCATTGAGCAAGGTGGTCTCGTTGAGGTCCACTTGAGTCGTTGGCGTATTTGCCCAGGTCGCGGGACCAGACCCGCCGGCTGGCAGCGGATGCGCGGTATTCAACAGGGACACACCATCGCCACCGACCGTAGTGTCGAATGTGGTTGCGTTGTTGAAGACGGCTGCGGCGTAGATTTCCTTGGTCTGCGCAAAGCTGCGCTGCAAACCGAGATTCGACGGCCGGAATTGCGCCTTGTAGAGGTTGTCGCTGATCGTGTTGCGGGTGATCGCGTAACCAAGGCCGATGCCGGTGTGAAGCTGGTTGTAGACGAAAGCCTCGCCAGCGTTGTTGTCGAACGCCGTCTGGCCACCGTCAGTCTTGAGCTGCGCGAGCGGCAGGAAGCGCATCGACGCGGTGCGCTCTTGGCTGAGTTCCGACTTGCCCTGGTCGAACAGCTTTGGCCAGATGGCAGGCCATTGCTTGTACTCTCCGACCACGCCACGAAGGCCAGGAAGGAGAAGATCGCGGATTGCGGCGACGTTGATAGCCATGGATCAGACTCCGAACAGCGACCTGCCAAGCAAGTTGTTGAAGGACACGACCACGTAGTTGTTCGCTGTCGTGATGTCGGAGCCGTTCGCAGTGGGCGGCGTAGTAATCAGATTCATCACCTTGAACGGAAACGTGTTCGTTGTCGTTGGCGTGTCCAACGACATACCGGAAATTCCAGTTGTAGTGTTCCCGGTAGGAGCAGCAGACGGGATGTCGGCAGTTGCCCCAATGCTCGTGTAGTTGATCGGCCCGGCATTGGCCTGAACAACCCACTGGGCTGCCGGATCATCGACGACGTACGCCGTCACATCGCCGGTCGCATCGCTCCCTGGCCAGTAACGGTTCCAGACCGTCTTTTGCTGACCGGTCGAGAAGTACTGGCAACCGACAAAGATGCCGGCCAGTATCTTTGCAGCCGTGGCGCCATCTCCATGAGTCCATTGCTCTATGAATCCTGATGGTCCGGTTGTGTTCATGCGAACAGCATCGCCGAAGAAGATCGCCGTGGCATACCCTGCCGCGATGCGGTACGGAGGATTAGAGTTGAACGCAAAGTTGGGCGGCCCCGAGGCTACACCCCACCTGCGAAATCCGAAGAAACCAGCAGTGTTCGCCATCGTTGACCTCAGCAGCTCGGTTCGCGCACACGCGACACCAAACAGAATCAGCCTGTGGTTTAGGATGGAAGCTTTATGAACCCGACGCGGCGGGCCTTGGCATCCGGGCAACCAGCGCGGTCAACCCCTCTGACACATCTCGTGGTGCGTCAGGAACTGCGGCATACTACAGGATGTTTTTAGGAACATACAATGGGGCAATGGCTTGACTACTTTAGACAATCAACTCCTAACACTCAACAGAGCCTTTAATAGCGTTGAATACAAATCCAACCGATTCATCTGCATCTGAACAAGTTCCCGAGCATACGCTACATGCGCCTTCGTTTTACTTACACCAGGGTAGGTTACTTGAGCCGCGTCTTGCTGATCAAAACTAAGGTGCACACGTGCCGGGACTGTAATAATGACAGTCCCACTACCGCCATCCTCCTCCGTTGCGTCGTCAACATTAAGAATTTTGTCGAGCCAAAGGCGATCAGACTCCGTCTTGTATCTAAAATCCGAAAACCCTTCTCCTTCTCCATCTAGGATTCGTTTCAGTGTGGCCATCGTGTCCAGAAACAGCTTCCTAGATTCTTCTTTGGCCTTCTCGGTAAGTTCAATGGGCCGCTGCATTAGAATCATGCCGCCACTAATGATGTGGGGACCATGATGTTCAGGCGACACTAAACTTGGTTGGTCTTTGGGGCTTACAGGCTCCCATCCCCTCTGCCTTAGCGAGGCTAAGTCGGATGGGTCATGATCACCCATGACAGACCAACGTTTCCACTCGTAACTCAAACCTTCAGGAATACGATCAGACGGAATCTCAAATGTCATAAAGTCTTCCTCACGCCGTCGCCATCAACACCCGCTGATCCCGCATCGGCTTTTCATCCGCCAAGGCGTCAATGATCACGGCACGCATGTACGACGATGCGGCTACGCCGTGGCACTGCGCAACGTATTTGAGCGCATCGTAGTCGCCATCCGTCAACCATGTGGTGACGGGGTGCTTGAGGCGCTTTGGTTCAGGCTTCTTACGGGACATGACCCAGTCCTCGGATGCGGCTGAACGCTCAGTCCTCGACGACCATCCGGCCAATCTCTTTCACGATCTTGGGCTTCACGAGATCGCGGCTGAGAGTGTCTTTGGGGGTGATGCCGAGACGCTGTTCCTGGAAGGATATCTGCGCTTGAGCAGCCTGCCGCGCTTCGCGCTTCGCCTCCTCCGTCAACTCCATCGGCCTTTCCATGAGGATCATGCCGCCTTTGAGGATGTACGGATCGTTATAGCCGGGCGGAACCCAATTGGGGTGACGCTTGGGATCGACAGGCTCCCAACCCTGGTCACGCATCGAGGCGATGTAGAACGGGTCCTGCGCGCCGACGTTGCTCCAACGCTTCCACTCGTAGCTCGACCCTTCCGGGATTTGATCCATCGGAAGCTCGAACGGATTGTCCTGGCCAGCACCACCGCGGCGGCGCCTGATGCGCTGGACGTGCGCGTGCACAGGATCGTGCTGGGGCTCCGGGCCGGCGGCTTTGTGCTCGGGGACGTGCTGTGTGCCGCGACTTGGCGCGATCGGCGCCGCTGGCGCTCCCTGTGGGCGCTTACCTGGCTGTGCTTGGTTCATTTACGGTCACGCTCCCATCTGTATTGATCCAAACCTTGCGATCATCCTCACTGTTGAGGATGGCTTCCAATTCAGCGATCGTTGGTGGGGTTGTTGGTTGTAGCCGGACGTTACCTGAGTTAATCGTGCCATATCCAGCATGGACAAACTCAACACGCTTAACCGTCACGCCGTCAGCATGATACTCAATGGCCTTGACGCTCGGGCACATCGGCCCATGGATCATGCCGCACCAACGGCACTTGCCTATTTCAGTAACCGCTGTCGTACTCAATGTGTCAGCCTCCCGATCTTGCCTTCCTTCTGCGCCTCGATCAGTTCCTTGGCGTAGAGAGCGTAGGCTTCCTTCGTTGACTTGTGCGGGTAACTGATGCGCGCGGCCTCTTGCTGATCCCTGTTCAGCGTAACTCGCGTTGGCGACCTCGGCGATTCGCCGGGTGTCTCGCTGCGACTGACCGGCGCCGATGGCGACGCAGGACGCGTTCGCGCCGCTCTGCTTTCAGGCACAACGCCTCCTTTGTTGTTGTTCGTCGCGGCAGTAGTTTCGGCCGCCTTGCGATGACCAGTGTGTTCCTCGATCGTGCGGAAGTAATCTTCCGAGTTGAGCGCATAGCCCTTGGCCAGCGCATCGTGGTGACCAGCCATCATCATGTTGTGTTTCTTCTGGTCGCCACCGAGTTCGAGGACTGCACCATCTGGCGTCCGAACGCGCGGCGGCAAACACTCGGGATGCGAGCGTAGCCAGTTCTGCGCCTGTAGATCATAGCCAGACAGATATGCTTCGACCACGTTCTGACGTGACGGCGCGGTGGATTCGACAGGGCCGCCGGTATCGCGCGATGGCATAGCCCGTTTCGTCTTACCCGACTCGTAGTCGGCCTTCTGCGCTTCCAGCCTGTCAAGCTTCGACGTGGCCTTGCCGAGCGCAACTTGTGCCTCTGTTGCCTTGGCGAACTCGCCGTCTTCCATCGCCTTCTGGAAGGCCGAACCATAAGACGCGACTTCTCGCGTTGCAGCCTCAATGCCGTGCGTGATGACAGCTATCTCGCTGGTCTCAGCTCGCTCTACCGCGGCTTGCGCTTCGGCCTCACGCTGCGCGGCTCGCCTCTCGGCATCCTCACGCCGAGAGCGCTCAGACGCCGCTGTAGCCTCAGCAGCTCGCTTAGCTTCTTCCGCAGTTCGGATCGCTTGTGCGAGAGCTTCGCTGGCATCTTCCTTGAGCGCATCGGCGGCCTCTTCCTGTCTGTCGGCAAGCGCCGCTGCGGCTTCGCCTTTGTCCCCGGTCTGATCGCCGCCGCCATCATCTGGCAAGTCGATAACAACCTCGGCGTCGTCTTCAAGTTCAACAGTTTCGTTTTCGGCCATCGCTTAGCTTCCTTGATCTAACCATGCCCATGTTGTGCCACGTAAAATGTGATAGATAGCGCCGGCAGACATCGAATAATCTTCGGCAATTTCATAACAGCCGAGTCCAGCCGCCAACAGTCCCCGAATGTTACGAACATCTCTTTCAGAGAGCTTGGCAGAGCCGCATTTCTCGCCACGATTGTGCGTTCCGTGCTCCAATCTGTCAGCTTGATTTTCAACTCTCGTAGCCCACCGAAGGTGCTTTGTATTGCAACAAGCCAACTTCTGACCATTACCGCACGAATGAGCCGCCTCATGTTTTGGCGTCGGCTCATTACCATGCGCCTTTCTACACACAAACCTCGTAAGAGGAATGAGCTTTCCTTCTTCATCACGAATGTATGGCTTGTATTTTTTGCTGTATGGCCAAAACAGACAATTGTCACCCTCATAGGCAAGGGCCTGCTCAATAAATCTCCTCGTTTTCCTAGTTGCAACATAACTTGGGGCACCGTATCGCCGCTTGCGGAGATAGTGAGAATTACACAGACCTTTACAGATCGTAGGCTTGCCACATCCGCCGACTGCACATAACTTCTCTGTAGCCATCGATCACTCCATTGATCGCTTTGGTTAGGGGCCGCAGAACGTTACAGCGTTCTTGTGGCCCCGAAGATTTACCACACCGAATCAGGCGATGGTATAGAAAGCACCACGTCTTGGTCTCTAATGATCCGGCACAGTTGCCCATTTATTACGATCTTGCGACCATCGCTAACCCAAATCGACACCCAGTCGCCAACTCCGACCTTCTGTTCTGGGTGAAAGGTGACATGCTCGTCAGACACAAAGGCGGTTGGTCCAAGAGCCAAGACCAGCGCTGCTTTGCCTTGCATGGAATCTTCATTACGCGTCGAATCCGGTAGATGGATGCCGCTCTTCGTCTTCTCCGGCCTCTCGTACACGCCGAGCAATACGTCGTTGCGCAAGAGCTTGAAACCAGGAAGTTCTCCCAGCTTCTTCATCCCGATCTTCTTGTAAATCACCTGACGAGGATCGTTCTCGTGTTCCATCAGCATAAACGGCATTAGAGTTCATCTCCCTCTTTCGGACTACCGTAACGCGTTTCCTCGATTTGTTGACACATGGCCAGGACCGCATTGAATCCCGTTATCTCACCGACTCGCTTCTGGTAAGCCGAGTAATCAGCGGCGGCGCCAGCCGCCAAGTTCGTCATGCGACTGGCGATCTCCTCGCTGATCATCCGATGCAGTGCGATGTGGAACGAGTCGATCATACCTTTACCAACGGGAACGCTATGCCAAGACGACGCACCGTAGCGCCAAGCGGCTCTCGCTTATTCCATGGCCTGAAGTTCAGTAACTCGCATGGATCAAGTTCTCCCCAATCTCCTTCGAAACAAACGGCACGGTCGTCAATTGTCAAAAAAGCGGCCGGTTTCTGTGTTGGGAATTTGAACGCAGCGACGAATTGACGTGCAAAATCGAGATCGCCCCATTCATGCGCCGCGTGAGTTTCGAGCCATGACTGCATGGCAGAAACGCCAGCAGATGATTTGGAGCGACTACTGTAAATCTGCACGTCCCACCATTCCGTCGCTGCCCACAGCCAACGCAAAGCTCCAGGCACAGGTGGATCGGAAATGGTAGCTTCATCAGTCCACTTGCTGGTGTAGCTGTGAATTACACCATCAAAGTCGCAACAGAGGATCGGTTTGCTCATATCGTGCCAACCGCCTCCGGCTTCTGAAGCGGCGGCGCCTTCTTGCCCATCTTCTCCAGCCGGCCCATGCCGCTGTGGCCACCGAAATGCTGGTGTTTCCCACCAGGGAGAACGCCACCACTCGCGCGATGGTGGGCATGATCGGCCGGCTTCAAGCCTTCCTCTTTGAGCACCTTCTTGATCAAGCCGCGATCTTCCTTGGCATCGCCGTGGACGCGACCGCCGCGCTTGCGCACCGGCAAGCCGGGCGGCATTCCACCGGGCGGTGGCATCGCGCCTGGAGGTAGGCCAGGAGGCGGCATGCCTGGGGGCATGCCAGGGTGCATCGCGCCGGGTGGCGGCATACCGGGCGGCAAGCCGGGAGGCACGCCAGCGCCCATAGGAGGCCGTGGAGGCGGCATCGGCGGTCCACCAGCCGGCGGCATAGGCGGCGGACCACCCCCGCCACCACCCGCCTGTGGAGCCACAATGACGTTGACGTGGGTATGGCCCTTGCCCTTGCCGGCACGGCCACCCTTGGCCCTTGCGAGCACGGAGCCGCCGTCGCGATGCTTTGGAGGATTCGACTTCATCGGACGGCGTGCAATGCGATCATTGCGAACGCGCGGATTGCTGACATCGGCCCCAAAGCCGATGTCACCCTCCGGCCCGTTCATCTTGAGCCGATTGCTCTCGCCGGGCACATTGTCTTTCGATGCAGCACCATAATTGCGCGTGAGGCGGTGAAGCTTGGCAGAAGCGCCGTCACTTGCTTCTTTTTTGTTCGGATGCGCCATCGTCGCTCTCCTTATTGCCACTCTCGTTCTGGGGAGACACATCTTTCCCGTTTGGAACGTCACGATACCGGTATCGACCCTCGACTTCACCAGACCCCAATGCTTTCGGCAAAAACGCTGCTTGAACAGCCATCATTCCCTCCTAACGGGCAACGGTGCCACGTCTTCCGGCGTCTTCGTCGCGAAGTCGGTCTCAGGGACCGGCGACTCTTGCTGATACGGCCGATGCTCTTTTGCTTCGGCCTCTTTCATCCGATCGATGAACTTAGGTGCGTGCTTGTAGCTCGCCTCGGGAACTGGATAGGTCATGGAAACGGCCTCCACTTTTCACGCACTACAGACGGCGCTTCATCATGGTAGCGCTGTGTCGCGTCAGCCAGCACTCCGTAAAGGTCTGCTTGCCGTTTGTGCTCCACACTTTGGTCCAAACCAGAGCGCGCACGAGACTCATGTTCCTCTGCTCGATTCCGTTGATTGGCAACAATCGCCAGAGGATTCGCGTCCTCATGCTCTCTCAGCCAATTCAGTTGAAAGGTCACTTCATCAACCTCTTTCGCAGGCTCGATCATCGTCCACCTATGAATTGGGCCAACCGGCCATGCCATGGTATACGACCAGGACAACGATGCTGATGATCAACGAGATATTGACCGCACGCGGCAACATAGATGGCCTGAAGCCAAGGTGCCTTGCCAGCCCCATGCTTCTTTCGTCTCTGGGATCTGAGCAACCTGAAAAATGTCACCCACCCCAAACGCCACTTGTGAGGCTGCGATGGAAGGCCGTAAATCTCATAGCTCACGGCGCAACTCCCTCTTTCGGCTGCATCGCACGATCGTGCTGACGCTGCATGTCGGCCTGCGCGGCATCATGCTGGCGCTGCGCATCGCTCTGTAGCGCCTCGTGCTGACGATCTAAGCCGCCCTGGACGTGCTCGTGCTGCTTGGCCACACCATCTTGTGCCATCTCATGCTGACGACGCAAGCCCTCGTTTACCAATTGGAACCGCCGATCCGCAACACCCTCTGCCGCCGTAGCGCGACTTTGCTGCGTGGCAAGCGCCAACTTGTGCAACCGATCAACCGACTTTTGCTGGTTGTTGAACGCCATATCACGGCTAGCGCGATCCTGGTCTGACTGGTGAATGACGAGTTCGCGCGACACACCAAGCTGCGCGATGCGCTCTTTCGAGGCGAGTTCGGCCTGACTTGCCTGCGCTTGAGCCGTCGCATCGGCGGCCTTCGTCTGAGCTTCCTGAATGCGCGCCTGGGCCGCGAGCATCGTTGCCTGGGCCGTCATTTCCTCTGGGCTCGGCGGCTGCGATCCAGGCGCGGGCGGCGGCCGGAAGAACTGGTCGCCGTCGTCAATTCCCATCACCTGGAACGCAAACTGATCGACCTTGTTCATGTCGATCTGCGGGTTGGTCTGCGCCATCTGACGCATAGCCACGACCTTCAGGTAGCGCTCGGTCTGGCTCGACGTGTTCGGATCGGCGCGCGGCACTAATTCACAGTCATTCAGTGCCGCAATGAACATAGAACGGTGCCGTTCCTCGGCCTGTTCCTGTTGTTCGGCAATCTGTTGCTGTCCGGTCTGCCGCATCAGCGCTTTCAGCACCTTGCTCTTCTTGTTATGACGCCAGAGCGCGGCAGGATCTTCCATCAGAAGCTCTTTCAGCATCCCGAACTCGACGCCCTGGCTATGATGCAAGCGCTTGTGCACCGCCGACATGAGCTTGGTTGCCTGCTCGATCATCGCAAGCGTAGTGCCAACCGGTGCGTCCTGCTTGCCCTCACCGATCTGAAGCTCCGCTGTGCCACCGACGCGCTGCGCCGTTTGCGCAATATTCTCAATAAGTTGGATGAAAACGGCGGAGGGGTCTTTGTACGGCAGAGGCATAACCGCGGTGCGGATGTCGTTTCCGGTCGTATCGACGGCAACGCCAGAACCGGGCGCAACGCGGAATTGATTGGTCAACTGCTTCGCAAACGCCTTGAGATACAAGAATCCGGGGAAGTTGGCGAACATGCCGGCGTCGATCATCAATCGCCATGAGGCCGTGACCGCCTTCGTTGCATTGCCGAGAATGTTGAGAAGGCCGATCCCGTAGAAGCCAAATCCGGGGATGAAGATGTACGCCACAATGCGATTGAGCGGCATACAGAACTCGTCATCCTCATCCCAGTTGCGGCGGATTTCGAGAATCTGACGTGACTCTTTGTCGATCACGACCTTGTACGGAAGCGGCAATCCTGTTGGCTCGCCATCAAGCTCGTGCTCGAAGCCAGGAATCTCGATCTCGCAGTAGCACTCGTAGAACTCGCGCTCTTGGTCATCAGGTTCGATGTAATTGGCCGGCGCGATGCCCTGAACCTGATTGATCTTGTTATCGACCGCATTGGCCATCACTGGCACCGATGATATCGGTGACAGATAGATGTCGCGATACGCGCCAACCAACTGCATGCGCTTGATCAGGCTCGGCCGCATCATGATGCGATGCGTAACGCGCCCACAACCATCAACGTCTGTCGCAGCGTTACTGACGATCAAATCCTTGGCATCAATGCTGGCGATGACCGGCCTGCGCTTGACGGGATCGTGGTAGCCCTTCTTGAAGGAAATACCGCAGAAACCGAGCATCAACAGCATGCGATCGGTGTCAGGAACGTACTCCTTGGCCGTCTTTGTCAGGTAGTGGTTGAGGTCTTTTTCGAGCGCTGTCGCCAACTGTGCCGCAAGCGAATTGCCCTCGCCGTCATTACGCACTTTGACCGGCCCGTCGCTCGGCAACAACTCGCCGCGGGCGTTGGCCTGGAAGCGAAGCACGGCCTCAAGCAACAGAGGGTGATCGACGGTAGACGTTCCCTCTTGCGGATTGCCACCGGACGCAGCGGCGCCACGAGGCTGCTTCACCTCAAGGCCAAGAAGGGAAATGCCATTGGAGAGATTGTCGAGCCACTTGGATCGACTCTGGTCGTCCTGCTCGATGCCGAGGAGGAGCTTTTCGGCTATCTGCGATAGCGTACCGTCGGTTAGGTGCTCGGCGAGATTGGCGTTGAACTTATCGGCGTCGCCGGCCTTTCCTGACTTGAGCGGCGGCGGACCAAGACTGACCTCTAGCGAGCCGTCCGCCAATGGGACTTGCGTCGTACCGGTGTCAGCGTCGAACCCATTGTCTTCATCGCCACCAAGCGCAACAACAACATCATTCGACCCGCCCGCAGAGAACGGGGACGCTGGCGCGGGCTTCCGGTAATTGCCGCGGAGGTCAAGCGGGAACACATTGGCCATCGGGTAGGACCATACCCGACAGCTTAAGCCGTTAGAAGATCATTACCTTTAGCTATTATCTGACTACTTTAGCAAATCATCCCTGCGCGGTTGCCGCACTCACCTTCCGGCGGTGCCGTAGTCCGCACGCTGATCGCTGCCGAGACAACGCTCGATCACGCTGACCTCGCCAGACCCGAATTGCGCAATTGTTTGCTCGGCCATTTCCCTGATCGACTTCTCGAAAGCCTTGCGAGCCTCTATGTCGCGTACCGTTGTCGTGGCCATCGCCTCAAACCTTCGTATGCTTGAACTTGCCGCGGATCGTGCCGGCGTAGTGTCCACCCTTCGACTTCGCCGCCATCAGGCCGTCGTAGGCTTCCTGTGGAACGTCGTGGTGCTGGTAGATGCCGCCGTTCTTGAACTCCACCTCGACCGTCTGAGACTCGGCGTCATAGCCTATGCTTTTGATGTTGCTTGACACCACATCCTTACGTTCCATTCAATCCTCCGCTCGCAACGGGTGCAACCGCCAAACGTCCGGCGGACCAACGTTATACAACTCAAAGCACAACCCTGGCTGATATGCAACGACGCAACCACTAACCTGACGGACAAATTCCGGTTGGAATGTCAACATCTCGCAAAAAATAGATCCAGCAAGATTTGTCGGCCTTGGACTCCAAGACCTATCGTTCGGATCGCACCAGCAAATCCGATGCGGATCAGGCTTACGCTGGACCATGTCGAACCCAAAGCTAAAAATGTACCCATCGAAAGCCTCAAACAGCTTCATCTAATCCTCCACAACTGCCTGATGCTCTGGGAACAGCTTCACCTCAACGGGATGTGCAGACTTGGGGAAGACGTGCACCACCCCCGGGACATGAGAAGCCTTCGTCTCGGCATCGGCCACATCGGTGGCCTCAACATCAACGAAAGCCTCAATCTTGCGCATGACCCTTACGCGCCAAGGCTTAGGGCGAATTGCCATATCGCAATAGATGGCACCATTCACGCGCCAGGTCAATGGCATGGTGGCGCGTCCGGGTGACGATCCCGGCTCATGGCCTTATGAGAGCCATCATATACCGTTTTCATATGGCGATCTCCCTTCGAACTCCGACTAGTTGGCGCGCACGGGAGGAGTTGCCCCCCCATCTTCCTTCCTGTTACCTTTGTCTCGGTTCGTAGCCGAGGGGGATACGTGCGCATCACGCCTCTCTTGTCTCTCAGCGTTTGCAAGAACGCCGATAATAATCGCCATGCCAAGCATAAACGCTAGCAATGACAGCGGACCATAAGCCAGTTCTGGACACATCGTTTGCTTCCCTTATTAATTGGGATTTATATACATGAGTCCATCGGCTCGTCAAGACTGGCATATCAAGCCACATTCGGCGTCATGCTCAACCGTAAGCGGTCCAAAGAGGTCGGGTGATCGATGAACCTCGGCCTCCAAATCCGCGTAGCTGTCTCGGCGGTCAAACCAGCCGTTGACGGATTGCTCGGCATCTTTCCACCACTGCACGGCACCGGGCCGTCGCCGTATCAATTCTTTCCGACAGCCTCGCGACTTGAGAAAGCAAAGATCGCAATTGCCTTCTCCGGGTTCCAAGGCGAGGTCGAAAGGCTGCGCGCCCCAAAATCTGAGAACGTCGGGTTCCGTCACCTTCGCTTTAGACATCGGCGCAATGCACTGGCGACCGTCCCGCTCGTTCCGTTCAAGCATCTTGAAGATGCGAAGACCTTCATCGTAACGAAGCCCTATGACCACGGTATAGGTGCATGGAGCCCAGCCGCGCGATGTCATGAACGCATCCATGGCGCGGACCTTCAAGAACTCCGTACAGAAACGAGCCTGCCAATTGGGCGGCATTTTCTTCTTGGCGATCAGAGCGCCAAACGGCTCGCCACGCCTACTGGCCGAGTTGTATCCGACTTCCTCGAAGCCTTCCGCCGTATCGCGCCATTCAACCCAATGGATTTTCACCCCCCAATTAGTTCCGCAGTCATGGACGAATCGAAGCGTTTCCTCGCGCTCTTTGCCAGTATTCGCAAAGAGCGGCAGCACGTAATCCGGCAGTGTGCCGCCATGGGCATCGACGATTTTCCGCAGCATGAATCCGCTTGTGCGTCCTCCCGAAAAAGACACACACGCGCGCGCGCCAAGAAAATACGGATTATCCACCGGACGGTTCCTTGTATGTCAGCCGCTTGCCAGCAACGCCGTCAACGAAACTGTCGAGGCGGTCCAACGTATGCCGCGCCACATTGCCTTCGTTCAAGCGGAAGGCAAATTCATCGACATAGCGGCCGAGGTGCTTCGGCGTGACATGGTGATAGACGCCAACAAGCCCGCGTTTCAGAACCGCGAACACGCTCTCAATCGAGTTGGTGGTCACGCCGTCGCGAACAAATTCGCCCGCGCTGTGATTGATGCTTTCGTGCTTGAAGAACAGTCCGCCGATATCCCGGTAAGCGCCATGCTCATCGGTGTGGAGCATCGAGCCGACTGCGGCGTTTTGCACGATCACGTCTTGGATTGTCTGTGCGTCCGTGTTGGCGAGCGTGAACGCCTTGGTCCGCCCCCCGCGCTCGCGCATCCCCAGGACGGCCGTCTTGCCTACCGCGCCGCGCCCAGCTTTCAGCTTCTTGTGTTCGTGCTTGTTGGCCTCGATCCCGCCGACATAGGTTTCATCAATTTCGATCAGCCCTTGAAGCATAGTCAAGTCACCGCCGCACGCTTCTCGCAGGCGGTGCAGAACGAACCAAGCCGACTTTTGCGTGATCCCGATTTCCTTGGCGAGTTGCATGGACGATATGCCCTTGCGGGCCGTCACAAGCAGGTACATGGCGTAAAGCCATTTGTGCAACGGGACATGGCTACGCTCGAAAATCGTCCCAGTGCGAACAGTGAAATCCTCCTTGCATTGGACGCACTGGTAAAAGCCCGGCTTGCCTGTCCTGACCGAAATGCGCTCGCCGAGACCGCAGACAGGACACTTGGGGCCGGCCGGCCACAACCGACCTTCAATGTAGACTCGCGCGGCTTCTTGGTCCGGGAACCTCTTGAACAGTTCGAACGTCGAAATGGTGGACTTGGACATGACCCGATCTCCCTCAATTTCTGGCGAAAATCTAGCCCGAAACGAGGATGGAGTCAAGTATATAAATCCCTATTAATTGGTGCCAGCTTGCAAGGCCTCGTCATCGTTTCGATCGATGCTCTCCGCGTCTTCAGCGCGGCGCTTTCACCAGATTAGCTTACGAGGCGTATTATTTATCAAGCCCCAGCGCTGCCGTGACCTGCCCCGGCGTCTCACAGACAGAGATGCACGAGCCTTGGGGAGACATGATCTCGGTTCTCGGGCCGTAGGAAGACTTAGGGTAGAACGTCATCGCAAAGACATGCGATGCCACGATATCTACCATGAACGGTGACTCGCCGGGCTCAAGCGTAATGCCCCATCTTGTGAACTTGGCAATCTTCGCCATTTTGGCTTCCTCAGAATTGGTGGGCGAGGGATGGATTCGAACCTCCGAACCCCGAAGGGACTTGATTTACAGTCAAGCTGCTTTGGCCGCTTGCATACTCGCCCTAGACTTGGAAGCGGGAGGCGGACTCGAACCGCCGACCTTTCGGTTATGAGCCGAACGAGCTGCCGCTGCTCCACCCCGCATCAAACTTTCCAAGGTTCATCAGAACAATCGAACACAAACCGCTCGATCGCATCGGCGGCTAAGTGTGGATCAGACGGATGGTATGACGCAAACAAATCCACAATCCCGTTGTCGCATGCAACCCAACCACCTCTTATCTTCGCGTATGTTTCCCAAGACAGCCGTCGTCTCAAATGCCCTGCAATGCAGCATGACGCTCCGCACCGGTAACCTAACCGAGTCTGATTATAGTCTTCCGGCGGCACAGCGCCGCTGCGCAAGTCTCGTGCAAGAGCCAACATTTCCAGACACGCCTCATCGCCTATTAGGGCAAGGGACTTGGGATGAATTTGCCGAACACCCTGATCTTGCCTACCGCTCATCTGACACATCCCTGTTAAACTGGCATTGGGACAATGCTAAGCTACGTGACAAATAGTGTCAAGTGACATACATCTTCGATAGATGACGCACTACCTGGATAAGACTGTCGTCAGCCAGAATGCCGGGCTTCTTGAGTGTCTTGCCATCCAGCGCTTGCTCAAGGGCAAGGTACAAGTTCCCGAGGTCCGGGCTGGATGGATTCACAAACACCACCGACAACTCTATCGGGTAGTCGATCGGCAATGGCTCGCCCAGCTTCATGAACGCCGGACGTAGCTTCTCCCGGTATTGCTGGATCACCACACGATGCATCCTCCTGTGAGGGGCGCTGTGGATGTAGAGGCGGAAGAGTGGTGGGCCAGATTGCTCGACTTTCTGGGCTATCACTTTCATGCTTTGCCTGTTTGCGTAGGCGGGCGCCACTGGCCCGAAAAGGGCATAAGAACGAACACAAGCTGCGTCGGATCGGGGTTTCGACACCCCACCTCTGTCGAGGCTACATTCGGTAACCGAACACAAGGGGCTCGTTCTATCGAAGAGGGCGAACACAAAGCGGCGATCGGTTCATTATCATGGGATAACCGAATGCCTGGGGCTCGCCCGTATTGGTGACGCATTGAGTCGTGGGCACTTTTGCCCGAGTAGGACGCAGCTAGCACGGCCGATCTTCCAATGTGCTATTATGGAGCCCTTGCCGAGGAGTCAAACCCGGTTATCGCCCTTACAAGGGGCGCGCATCATCACCAATGCTTCAGGGGCATTCTTTCCCATCCTCGCCACGACGAGAATGGTCCGACTTCGCGTAATGATAGAACAACTGGTACAGGCCGCGGTCGGCCGAGTACGTCAGTTCCATGAACTTCTGATCCCACGGACGACGCCAGCCTAACGCTCGCGCGAGTCTGCGCCAGACTGGAACGTGCCGGCGAATCTCGCTTAACGCATAATAGTGGCACCGATTGTGATTACGGATGCGATCCATGAACGGACCTTCGCCCTTGGCGTAGCCGAGCAATGAACCCATCGGAGCCCTCGCCGGAGCTTGAAGCCGGTTATCTGCCTTACGAGAGCAGCGCATCACCGTCAATGCTTCGAGGGCGTAAATGAACTACAACCCGACGCGCTTACATCCGGCGCCGTAGGGCAGTTCTGATCGTGGATTCGCAGGATAGTGTGGAAGGTAGAGGCGAAGCCCGGTCTTCTCTGCCCTGATCGGCAGAGGCGTTCTGCCGTTTAACTCTGTGACCTTGTTGTTGGTTGACTCCCCGAGATACAGAAACGTTCGCGCCAATTCGCCACCGGTCGATTTAACCGGTGGCGATACGCGGAAGCGGGGAACTCAGCAGACAGCAGCTTCTGGGCCTAGGAAGGCATGTACTACAGGTCGGAAGGCTTTGCAAGTGAGGCAGACCATGCTTCTGCCGATATGTGGCAACTGTCTTATGAGTGATCCCGAGCTGCGCTGCAATCGAACGGTCAGTGTGTTCGCCAGACCAAAGGTCCAGAAGACGAGAAACCACCTCACTTGCAATGGCTGTCATCAAAAATCACCTGGGGCGACTTGAGCGCAAGGAATCCCTCTGCTGCGCCAAAAGTCAACACAAACCTTTCTATCATCAAACACAAGTTGCGGCTCGTAGCCATCCGCCAGAAGCTGATCCAGCAACTCGCTCTTGACCTCATTGTCAGGGCGATGATCGCCATTCCCACGCATGTAGAGCCGATTGGAGAACCACAAATGCTCCATCAGCCACACCTCTGTTTTTTTGCGACACCGTTCGGCGCGGCCTGACACGAATACGACCGCATCACACCTATAAAGCGTCCTTGCCACCTCGATCATGTGCTGGATCGGCTTGTCCTCTGAACATGCGTCAAAGAACGCGTCCCAGTCTTTGGGCTCTTTCTGGATGAACGGCAGGCGATGCGTGATGTCGGCGAGCGTTCCATCAATGTCAAACACGTAACAGCGCATTGTCCTTCCTCACAGCACTTCATCCGGTGAACCGCCAAGCGGTGTGTCATGCGCAAGTGTCCTGCATCGTGAACACCATCGTTCACCAACGTGAGTGCACGCACCCCACGCGGACACCGGAATACTTGTGTGCATCACGCGAGCACCACACAGGCTAAAGAGATTCCTGGAGTGCGCAAGATGATAGTAAAACGTTCCAGAGATGCCTTCTGCGACCTCTAAGTCTGCCATATGTTCATCTCCCGCTGCTCCTCATCCTCACAAAGTCCTAGGCACTCCTCCGGCAACGGATATCATCTCCGCGCACGTAGCACATGACAGTCATCGCGATCTTGCCCAGCGTCAGAGTTCCAAGACTCGGAGCAGGCTTATGGATCTGCGCCTCCCGCACCGGACGAGGTCGCTGAACTTTCGTTGCAAGCTGACCGGGACGGTAAGTTGCTGGACTAAACTGGTAGGGCCAGAACCTGTAATTCATCGGCCCATCCATCCCGTACATGTGCAGTGTTTTTGTACTCCCTGTCGGCGGGATGTCCCACGCCGCCAGCTCCCCAGGCGCTTCAGCCAGACTGGAAAAGTGACTAAAGCACAGCAGACCACCCGCCGCCAGCGCCAGCACCACATAAACAAACACGATAGGCCGCCCAATCAAGCTCTTGATCATTTAAGTTCTCCTTGTCGTCGTTGACGTATAACAATAATGCCAGCACCAATCCACATCAGCATTAGGGCCAACATAACAAGTGCAGCGGTCTCATCTTGAGTCGCTATCACCACCGCACCCACACAGAGCGAGCCGACCATTCCGACCCAGGAAAGGAAAAGCCACATCATCCCCTCGCAAAGTCCGCCATCACAGCCGGCGCCGCAGAGTCGAACCCTACAACATCTAATGCACATCCGTCTTTCGGGTCCGCGATACTGAAGCCTGTGCTGGTCATAGCCACGGTGATCAGCTTGGCATTAATGCCACTCTTCCAGCGATAGTCACGCAACGCCTGCATGGGATGCACTGAGCCGGCCCATGTCTCCATATCCGTGAAAACGTAGAACACGTCAACCTTCAAGTCGTGCTGCCACGCGTAGACCATCGGCAGAGCACAGTCAGTGTTACCAAAGTTCTGCCTAGTCGTCTTCGCCAACACCGTTTCGAGGCTATCCTTTGCCGTGATGCCGAGATCACGGAAGTCCGTAGCAAAGCCACGAATCATCGTCCACGGCTCGGTGCGAACGGTGACCATGCACATAGCAGCAGCGGCTTCTGCAACACTCATGCTAGTGCCGCCGAATGGCGCACTCATGCTGCCGGACACATCAAGCCCAATGAGCGTGCGCTTGTTGGTCGGCACCACGTTGTCGAACGCCGCATAGAATGCGTCCTCAAGCGCTGCGATAATCGGCGCCGATGGCGACCATGTTCCACTGCCCTTGACGCCCCGCCCCGTCGCATAGACCGCCTTCGCCTGGAGCACCGTGAATGGATGCACGCGCGCCTTCTTCAAGGCATCACGATCCTTGATGCGCTCAACCGCAATGCGCTCGTGATCGGACAGCGGTGTGATGGCACCGATGCGTGTCATGTTGCCGAGATTGCGGATGAGGGCAGTCAAGCCCATCTTGGGCAGCATTGCCTGCCAGACCTCAGGCTTGGCGTTGGCCTCAGTCGGTAGCGCCTCCCACGGAAGATTGTGCCACTCGACACCCTGCACCCAAGTCTTGACATCCGTCGATGCCATCGCGGCACGATGCGCCTGAACAATGACAGGAAGGTTGTTCTCGTTAAATTCCTTCTCGCAGAGCCAACGGTACAGCGCCACCCTAGAGATCATCTCGTCAGCCCTCTTTGGACTTACGAGAGGTATTACAAAGTTGCGACCTTCGTTGACGACGCCCCCTGACGGATGCGCTGTCTGCAACAGCCGCTTGTGGCTATAGCCCTCACGCGATCGGTACTTGATCGCCTGATACGCTACAGCATCGACCGGCTTCTCATCGTACCACCGAGCCACGGCGCGCTTCAGCGTCCGGCCCCAGCCGCGACCAAGGGCACGGACTGCCGTCACGAACTGGAATAGATGCGTGCCGATGCGGCAAACCTGCGGCAAGGCCCCCAGAGCAAGCTGGCGCGTTCGCACGTCAGGCGAGGCTGCGCCGAGCGCCAGAGCGAAGATGGCAGGATCGTTCTTCGGTGCACGACCGCCATCCGAGATTTCCACAATACGCGCTACGGTGCGCGCGGAATCCAGCGCATAGCAGCGTTCAACGCACTTGGCGTTCTCTCGGGTGAGATCGGCGGCCTTCTGGTAGTACGTGCTGGAATCGCTGCCCAGAACCAGAAAGCGATCTAAACGCTTCCAGTCATCAATCTGGTAGACGTGCCCGCCGGCATTGTTGGGAACCTGCCGCTCGTCAAGTGGCTCTGACTGCGGAATTGGCTTGGTAATGTTGCCAAGTGAACTGGCCTCATAAGCAGGCCACCTTGGAATAGATCGCCATATTTCCATTTTAGTGGCCTTCAACAAGGCCCTCAAGAAGCTGTGAACACATGAGCGAAGATCGGGGTTGTAGTCTAATGCTCTACCAACTGAGCTACGCAGATTACTCCACGGTTGGACTCGAACCAACGACCGCTAGATAACCGAACTTCCTGGGGCTCACAGTTTCCCGAGGGCGAACACAAGATGTGCAATCGGACTGTCATCCACTGATAACCGACTGCGGCGGGGCTCGCCCACAGACAGACGTGTCGCACAACCCCTATATCTGTGTCAAGCCGGCTTTGTGGTTTTTTCAGTGGCTTTGGCAACGGCGACGCGACGTTCGTTGATTTCCTCAATCGTCACGCCGCCGTAACAGACGTTTTTTGCATCCAACAGCCTGTCGAGCGCCCATTCTAGCGCTGCAAGCAGGTCCGGCGCGGCGGCGATCAGCTTGGCGTTCTGCCAAGATGGACAAGTCTCACCATTTTGATCGCCTTCATAGCCTCTGGTCAGAACGCAAACCTCTGAACCGTCCGCATCCTTCACGGACACTGAGTGCGTCCAATGCATGCCGACCGAATCTTCGTCGGCGGTCCATGGTCCAGGTGCTAATGCATTCAATACAGTCATCGCCCCCCCTATCGGCATCTCGATACGCCACTTGCTGACGTATTCGTGGAACTCGCGCAGATCAGCGTCACCAATTGGCCCAGAGAACAACACCGTGATCGCACTGGACTTGTCTAGGTTTCTGTCGCGGATCACACCTATGACGTGGAGCGGAGCGTTGTCCGGCAGAATGTGAAGCCTAGCAGGCTTCGCCTCTCCCCGTGCGACGGAAAGCGCTTCGCGCAGACCCTCCGCGATCTTGTCGAATGCCTTCTTGCTCATTGTCGTGTGCTCCCGGCGTCATCCATCAATCAGCCCAACGATCATTGCACCTGTGAAGAATACACCGATCGCAAAGCCAATGGCGCCGGCCGCCCAGATGTCCATCACGCCGCTTGCCTCCAATCGGAGTCACGCGGATCAAGAGCGGACGGATAGCCTTCCACCACAGGAGACTCACCGTTCGGGCCGAACTGAAACGACTCGCAGAACAGCCGCCCTCGCGTAATGCGGTAGTCCAACCCGCCGCACGTCTGGCACGGATCATCCGCCGCTTCCTCGGCCTCCCACTCATCCATGCCGTTTGTTGGGACAACCACCACCTTCCTCTGCCTATACCCTGTCCCCTTACATGCGGGACACGCCTCGACGCGCTCGTGCTCTCGTCTAATCGCCTCAGCGGAAGGGCGGTCAGCGTTGTAGATGATGTGAATGCTGTCGCAGCCGATCGCCGGATCTACTTCCATGACCAGCGGCGCCGCCGAAGTAGATGTCCACTCTTCGCCAGGAAACGCTACATAGCGATACATGCCGCCAGAACCAATCATCATCTTGTGCACATCGAAGTCAGACCCAGGCCGGAATACGCGGCAAATGGACGGCCCAGCGCCCGGAACATATTTCGTGCTAAACATGAAGTCGTTGATGGCACGGAAATCGAACCGCGGCGATAGCCGTATCAGTGCCGCATCGCTTCTCACAATCGGTGGCAAAGCCGGCGCAACCAGCGCCGCCGCCGTGCCGATCAGAAACCAGCGCCTAGTCAGATCTATCATCACACTCACCGCCCATTTTCAGGCCACTGACCTGTAGCCGCTCGTACCGCATCAAGACCCCGGAGAAGAAATGCTGCACTTGCCCCGCCTATCAGAAACTCGCTCATAAAAGGCCTACCTTCGCTAAGATGGAGCAGCCCATCAACGATTATTAGCCCAACAGAGCAAGACACCATTTCCATAAGCCGGAACTGAAATCTAGTCATAGCGCATCACACCCCATATCCCTCGGCCACCGTTTCCTCGTGCGGCTTCCACATTGCCTCGTCTTCCAGCGCGGCCGACATCTCGTCAGCGCGAACGAGTAACTCCTTCTCCCTCGCCCATAGCAGGAACATCGAAATTGTGTCAACATAGTCGTCGTGCTCCGCCTTCGGGAACAACGACGCCTGCGTAATCACCTCGTCAGACCATTTAGTGTCAGGCGCCCACACAGCGTTATCGGTGAACATTGGCACAATTGAGTGAACGCGTGTCACTTTATCCTTCGTCGGCACTATTAGCTCGATGCCCCAGTTGTCACGAGCGTACAGCCGCTTCAACTCATTGGCCACATCGCGACCGCGCGTCTTGTCCTCGATCAGAAGCCGGCGCACCTTGTAACGCTTACATGTATCGGCGACCAACTCTACGAGCCCCCAGCTCTCCTTCTTGCGCGCCTCGTAATCAGCCTTGGACTCGTTTGGGTAAGCGAACACCTCACGGGTGTGTAGTGGCAACCGCTTTGCCCAAGCGAACATTAGCATCGCCCGCCTGTTTACGACTAAGTTACGAGCTGGGACGCCATCCTCCCCAGGCACTTGGATCGTATGAACCCATATGCCCCAGACCGTGAGCGCGTTGTAATCGTTCTCCTCCTTCTCGCCATAAGCTGTGTCCAAGCTTGCAACCACCAACTCAATGTCAGGGAACTCGCGACGCGCGCCAGTCCATTCTAAGCCGTACCGCTGCGCCTCGACGTTGTCCCATGGTTGCCAGAACTCGCGCTTGATGATGCCGCCGCCGGCCGGCACAGGGGATTGCTGATAGCGGCCAGACCAGAACCAATCCCCAAGCCTGCGTAGGCCCTCGATCTCTTTGAGGCCGAAGCGCTCGGGCCACATCAAGTCGCCGTCTTCGCGTTCGTCTTGCCAGGGCTCATCGGCGTCATATTGCGGCAGTGGAACGGTGACACAACGGCGCACTTGCTTCTCGTCGAAGATCATTGGAATCACAAAATGACACCACTCTTCATCGCTATCCAGAATTACCCCAGATACGTCACTATTGTGCAACCTCTGCATCACCACAACAACGGCGCTGTCTTTCGGATCGTTCAAGCGTGTTGTGTGAATTTCATTCCACCACGCTATGGTTTTGGCGCGCACATCGTCAGATTCCACCTCTTCAGTTTGGTGGGGATCATCCACAATAATTATGTCACCACCGAGACCAAGCAGAGAACCGCCGACCGAAGTCGCACAGCGTGAGCCATTCTGTGTGTTGTCGAACTTCGACTTGGAATTTTGATCATCTCGTAGCGAGAATCGATGGCCCCATAGTCGTTGATACCAAGGACTCAAGAGCAGCCGGCGGCACATATTAGAGCCTTCGAACGATAGACGCTCGCCATAGCTGCCACACAGAAAGCGCACTTGCGGACCGCTTAGATATGTCACATCTGACTGTGCCCACACCCACGCCGGCCAACACACAGACGTTACGAGAGTCTTAGAACAGCGAGGCGGAAAATTGCTCAAAAGCCTCTTGATGTCACCATATGTCACCGCTTCGAGATGCTGGCAGTACGCCTCGACGGCCCAATTGTCTTGGAACTCGGAACTGTCGATGGATGACCACGCGCTTCTCACAAACTCGTACAGCGATGCTTCGCAGCGCACACGTTCATCTGCTAGCTCGTATATGTCCTGTGCAAGCTCAGCCTCCACCCTGCTTGCTGGCGGGAGAGTAGCAATGACAGAGGTGAGAATGGCGCTAATGTCCACGGCGTCAGTTCATCATAGAACCAGCCGGCGGCACTACCTCAGCCGACTCCATGGTTAGGTCTTTGCCTAGCACAAAGCCCATGTTGGCCGCTAGCAATTGCTGCAACATGCAACAGGCGCGATCCGCTTCTTGCTCTGTGAGGCACAAGTCAATCTCAATGCCGAAGCTGAAATGACCACATTCCTTCTCGGACACATAGCCTTCAACGGATATGTCGAGAACGTCAGGTTCCGTGCTCATGCGATGGCCTTCATTTGCTGTGCGCGGATGGCTTTCCTCACAATCACACCTTTCCATATCTCTGCGGCTGGTGCCGGCAGTGTCAACGATTGCTGAGCATCGAAGACCCGCAAACTGCCATCCGAACAAGTCGCCACATTTGACCCTATGGTAAAGTGCCATTCGACACACTTAACCACCACCTCGCCTTCTGACTGGATCGCCGTATCAACGACACCGATCGCCTCAGCTTTCCCGAGCCATCCTAGGAACGGCAGCGCGGCAAGCGCCTGGAGTATGCCACGGCGGTTCATGCTGAACCCTTGTTGCTTTCCTTCTGCGCCTTCATTGCGCGCACGATGGCCAGATCATGCGATTTGCGGCCGTGACCGAGATCAGCGCCCTCCGTGGCCATAGCCAACTCAGCGCGGAGGCGGTTGCGCTCGGCCTCAGCCGCCTCGACGCGCTTCAGGAGCTCAGCCTCAACCGAAGCGGCCTGTTTCCATTCATGCTGAGCGCGATCGAACGTTGCACCGCTCATGTCTGCGTCTCCGTTTCCTGTTCCTCGCTATCGCCCTCTATCGTAGGCGACGGCAGTGCGATCTGGACGCCGTTACGCACGAGGATGGAAACCAAGTTCTCAAGCGCCTCGGCAGGGGTAATCTCTCGGACGGCCTCATGGGTGTGCTCGATCTTGTCGCGCCATTCTTTAGGAAGGCGATTGCAGAGCCACATCTTCTGGGCACCAACATCGCCTGGGATGTGCTCGGCTGATGTGGTCCGCTTGACGATGGCGAGCTTGGCATTCTTGCCTTTACCGAGTAGCCGTTCTTCTATCTTCACTACGGGCAGGTTGTATCCGATGCCTCTTTGGTAGAGAGAACGCTTCATTCGTTCATCGGCGAATGCCTTGCCTGCTGTGATCGCCTCGGAAAACTCTTGGTAGAGGGAACGCCACAAATAAAAAGTGTCGATGTGAACACCAAAGAACTGTGCCATTTCTACGTCAGTGGCACCTATTTGGCATAGTTTGCGTGCTTGTTCTATGTACTCTGGACGATAAGACGTTGGGCGCCCGCCCTTGTTGCCTACAGCGAACTTGTTGCCTTTGGGGGCGCCGCCTTTCTTCTTTTGAACTGTCTTGGCCATGGCATGGAAGCTACTGATTTACATCATTGAAATCAAGCTTGCGACCCCACCCACTCCAGAAACGCCGCGTAATGATCGGATTCTCAATCACCGCAGCCGCCACACCAGCAGCAACCGCTACAGACAACGGCATTTTTGGCACCCAGATGTGCGGCTTAGATGGCACGAATACCCCAGAAAACAGTGACTCCCATTGCCTTGGCACATCTTGCCATCCGCCATAACCCACCTGATACAGGCCGGGCATAAGATGATCCCGGATGTTCTCAATAGCAATGGGCATTACACGCCCTTGGCTTGCTTCTTGATGCCCTGGAACGATTCGCCGCGCGACACAGAACCGGCCAGAGCACGCAAATGCTCGATCTCATCCGCAGCCTCGCGCATGGCAGCAAGAGTCTCGGTTTGATCAAGGCGCCGATCCTCACCATCAGGCGTTTTGGTGACGAGCCAGCGCGGATTACGCAATCGTGCAATTAAATCCATCATTTGGACAGTTCCTCCTGAATGGCAAGTTCGCTAAGCGCAGCGAGATCATTCTTACGCTCCGCAGCCTCCATCTCTGCCACCTTGGCACGGCCGCGATCTGTGACCTTCACAGCAAAGCCGAGCGTTGGACGTATCTGCGGCCCAGGCTCGCCGGCAAAGACTGCACCTTCACAGAGTTGGCCGATGACGCACATGCCTTTGGCAGAAAGACGATCAAAGACAGACAGCTTGTTATCCTTGAGGTAGCTTCCGAGCTTTTCCTTTGTGCCGATCTTGTAGAACCAGCCCTGACGATCGGCATCCTTCAACCGCAGTAGCACTTTCACCTCATCATCCTCAAGTTGACCATCGAACTCAACCAGAGTGTTGTTGCTACTCTTCGAGCGCTGCGCATTACGCATCGCGGTTGCGAGGCGATCGTGGGCCTCTGTGAAGTTCAGATGCTCACGCACGAAAGGATCATTGCGCCGCTGGTGCATGGCTTGCTCGATGGCCTTGATGGCGCCAGTCGTCATCACGAGGCGTTCGAGGTCGGCAAGATCAACGGTGACGGCTGTCATTTCAGTTCCCCAATTACCCTGCCTATCTCAATTAATCCCAACTCTGTCCACGCCTCGTCACTCACCGCATGAAGGTAGAATACTTCTCTGGCACGATCAATGTTCGGTGCATTGTCACGACACGCCGGCCACAGGACCTCCAAGTCGATCCTGCGCCGACGAGCGTTGATCTTGCGGACAAGCCACTGGATCATTCCAACCCACCAATCCAATCACACTTTTACTGTTGGGGAATCTTGACTCCCAGTGACGACAGATATTTCCCCAATCCGGAAACGCCGGTAACCGCTGCATTGATGTATGTCAGCACGTCCACTCGCGGAATAGCCGCAGCGGGAGCGCATGATGTCATCAAAGATGATGTAGGATTCATTGCATCGGCTATCTGCGAGATACGCTCGAATGAGGTCACTTGCGTGGACGACGCATTGGCGTCGTTGGAGTTGAGAATCGTGTTCAACTCGATAATTCCACCGTAACACGCCGCTCGCAAACGCCCTCCTGGAGTACCGGAACTTTCTGCTATCATCTTGGCATAACGAAGGTCGTTATCGTTGGCCTTGGTTACATTATCGAAAATCTTGTCCAAGGCCCCAACATCGGCAACCACGCGTGCCGGCGTCGTTGTTTCCGGTCGTGGGCGCGGCAACGGAATCGGAACAAGAACACTCTTGCGTTCTGCGATCACTACCCGCGACTTCGATTTGTGCAAATCAGTCTTAGGTGTATCCGATTTGGGAGTGTCCGTATCAGACTGGGAAAACGCGGGAACAGACAACGCAAACGAACACAAACAAACAGCCAGCGCTTTAGTTATCCTCATCTTTCTTCTCCATAGCGCGCCAAAAATATCTGGATCACTTTTTACCAAACCCGCTAAGCCAATCAGTGAGACTGGACGGAAGCCACCACAGTGCGAGGCAGGCATCACTTCACCAGTTCCTTCGCCATCTTCCGGTACCACGTCCGCCTCGATATCTTCATCGCCTCCCAAGGCTTGCGGGCCTCGTTGGTGAGATGAGCCTTGGCGGTGTGCGGACGGCCTTTCGTTCTGTTTGGAACGAAGCGCTTGCCGCTGCCGTTGCTGGCTTTCACCTTCCGCTTGGTTGGCTTTGGTGGCGACGGCGCCCGTGTTGGCTTCGGCGTCTCTGTTGCTTTTACAGGGACAGCGCGATCCTCGGCGTTGGCCTCGCGCATTGCCCGCAGTTGTTCAGCTTTGCTTGCCACAATGGTGGTCTCCGTTTGAAAGAGTGTCAAATATGGAGACACCCGACACCATTGTCAATGGAGTCAGTCCGCCACAACCTCGTTTCCTGGCGATGGTTTTGGCCACACCTCAGGTGGCAACGAATCGAATCGCCAATAAACAGGGCAGCCGACAACATCAGGATTTTCCTTGCGGATTTTATCAAACTCATCGCGCCGGAGAGCTACCAGATGACGCTCCCAGTGAAAAACAACCTTCATTACATCCTCCCTGACAACACACCACCATAGACGGCATCAGCCACCGGCCATTACTTTTCGACAGTGCCGTTTGGGACAGTCACAGTTCGTGCTCGATTCGACACTGCCGGCCGCCTATGGGGATTCCGTTCGGCATTTACGATACTCAAGTTTGTCTTTTTCAACAAAGAAAGCACCGACGATAAAAGCCGGCCACAGCACCACCCCGGCAACATCGTTCACGGTAATCGGAAACTCATCGTGTGGACACCGATTGACCGCACTGGCTGTAACGACACCCCACAGAACGCATCCAAAAAGCCAATAAATCGTCAGCGCTACCTTCATTCCTATCACCCCTACAACGCCTCACCGACGATCTCTCGACGAAGCGCTCCGTACTTTTCTTCGTTGCCGATAACTTGCCCCGTCAGGGCAACAATCCACCAACGCTCTCCTTTCCATTTCGGTGGCAAAAGCGTTGCGTGTAGGGTACCAGCTTCGCAGAGATGGAGTGGCCCAAACGCAGTATGAATGACGCCAGGCTTGGCTGCCTCTATTGAACCACCTCCGTTTGATGGCATGCCTCTCTGATTTGAACGCCAAAAAGCGACTAACGCTCCTTCTTCGAGGAGCGTTAGGAGCCGATCGCGTTGCACTGAATCCCACTTCGCGGCAAAATATTGGATAGTTTCTGACCAGTAGGAGCCGTCGCCGGAGCCGTCGCCGGAGCCGTCGCCGGAGCCGT
>Ga0210408_10001034_pt1 | contig 30647 bp, 34 predicted proteins | sample IncBWH4MmetaG_FD_155471 | JGI IMG/M metagenome (GOLD analysis project Ga0210408, IMG submission 155471) | Forest soil microbial communities from Barre Woods Harvard Forest LTER site, Petersham, Massachusetts, United States - Inc-BW-H-4-M | ecosystem: Environmental > Terrestrial > Soil >... | reverse complement strand
GAAGATGACGAAGAGGAAGATGACGACGAAGAAGATTTCGATAACGCGCACAACGACGGCTACTCAGAGCAACGATCTACTCTAATAAAGGGCCGCTCTGATTGGCTGGAAGCGCTGTCTGGACCAGACCAGCGCAATCGACACGATGTGAGCTATCTTGCTCAGACGCTCCCAGCTAGACGTGTCATTCTTAATTATCTTCTGAGTGTGCAGACGGAGCCGCGAAGGCTGAATCGCAGTTCCTACCTCTAGGTCGCTGAGGTCGTGTCCTGATCAGGTCATGTGCGGCGACCACATCCAGCGAATCAGCGCTCTTCATCCGTGTGCGTGCCGCCAAACCTTGCGGCGAACACAAGTCCACTTCTAACTGGTTCCCGAAAATCGAATTCAGGGCAACGCCTCCAGGCGGATGAGGGTCGTAGCCGAGAAATAAGGAAGGTCAAAGCTCATGCCTTTACTTCAAATTCTGGAAGTTCTCATCGTGGTGGGTGTCCTGCTGTGGCTGGTGAATCGCTTCATTCCCATGCAGGGATCCATCAAGTCCATTCTCAACGGCGTGGTGATCATTGCCGTGGTGTTGTGGCTTCTGAACGCATTCGGGCTCTTTCACTCGCTGTCCCGGATCCACGTCGGAACTTTGCTGATCCCTTAGGGCAGGTCAGCCATAACTCTGAGCGCGTCACACAAATTTATTAGCCAAGTGCGGCAGGCATCTGCCTCCAGGAGTCCATCTTGAAATCAAAGCTGTTATTAGCAGCAGGAATCACCCTCAGTTTGAGTGCGTTTGCTCAAACCAATTCTCAAAACCTAACTGTCGAGCCGATGAGTACGGCGCCCACGTTCCGCGTGACCGTGATCAGCCGCAGCGTGCGGGCGGTCAACTATCAGCATCGCAGCGGAAGCTCGAAGCTCGATTTTGCCGGCACCGACTTGATGCCCTCCGCGAATGGCGTTGCCGAAGTAAACAGCAAGCGTGGATCCATTGCGATCGAAGCGGAATTCGGCAATCTACAAAAGCCGACGAGCTTCGGCAATGAATATCTGACCTATGTCCTCTGGGCGATCTCACCCGAAGGCCGCGCTGTCAATTTGGGCGAAGTCCTGATTGGCGGTAACCATCGCAGCAAGCTTAACGTGACTACCGACCTTCAGGCATTCGCGCTGATCGTGACCGCCGAACCTTACTATGCGGTCCGCCAGCCGAGCAATGCGGTGATTCTCGAGAACGTAGTTCGCGAAGACACTAAGGGAACAACCGAAGCAGTCAATGCTAAGTACGAGTTGATGGAACGTGGCGGCTACATCCCCACCGGCTACAAGTTCGACCCAGTGGTCCTGAATGCCAAGTTGCCATTGGAATTCTTCGAAGCGCGGAATGCACTGCGCATCGCTCAATCCGAGGGCGCCGAGCGGTACGCACCGGACAGTTATCAGCATGCCGTTAAGCTGATGGATGGTGCGGACGGCCAAGCCACTGACAAGCATATCGACAAAAAGCCCCTGATCGCGATCTCCCGCGAGGCGGTGCAGACTGCGGAAGATGCACGCGCAATTGCGGTCAAGAAAATGGACGACGTCCGTCTGGCAAATGAACGTCAGGCTTCCGCGGATGCACAAGCGAAGACGCAGGACGAGGCGGATGACGCCATTCGGCAAAAAGAGCAAGCCCAGTACGACGAGGCGAGGGCCCGCACAGCAGCAGCCCAAGCTGAATCCGACGCGGCACGGGCACAGGCCGCGAAGGCACAGGCAGAATCTGACACCGTGAATGCGAAAGCCGCCAGAGCTCAAGCCGAAACTGACTCGGCAAGGGCCCGCAACGACGCCGCTGACGCACAAGCTGCCAGCGCGAAGTCGCAATCAGAGATGGCCGCCGGCCAGGCTTCCTCAGCAATCGCCCTCTCGGCAGCGAAGGCCGATGCGGACCAATCTCGCTTGGCGGCACAGCAGGCGCAGTTGAACGTGCAACAGGCGGAAACCGACAAGGCGGTGATGCGGGCGAAGTTATCCGAGCAGCTGAATTCCATTCTTCAGACTCGCGATAGCGCACGCGGCCTCATCGTCAGCATGTCCGATGTGCTGTTTGACACCGGGAAATACACGTTAAAGCCGGGAGCCCGCGAGAAACTGGCGAAGGTCGCTGGCATTCTGCTCTCCTATCCGGGCCTGAACATCGAAGTTGGTGGTTACACGGATAATATCGGCGGCGATGCCATGAACCAAACGCTGTCTGAGAATCGTGCTGGATCTGTGCGCGACTACCTTGTGCAACAAGGCGTCTCGACGAATTCAGTTTCGGCCAGAGGCTTCGGTAACAGCTTGCCAGTATCCTCCAACGACAACTCTGCAGGTCGGCAGCAGAACCGGAGAGTGGAACTTCTCGTGTCTGGCGAAGCCATCGGCAACCCGGTGAACGCGACAACTGGTAGCCTGCGCTAGCATGCGCAGGTCATCGGAAAGGAACAGAGGTACCACATATGAACGCAATTAAAATCACCAGCACAGCCATTCTGTCTTTGCTTCTCGGAATCGCTGCGCCTGCTTACGCACAGCACGAGCAGCAGGATCAAAAGCAAGACCACCCCGAGCCGCAACAGAGTAAGCAGGAGCAAGCCAAACCCCAACAAGAGCACGGTCAGCAACAACAGCAGCAGCAGGACCGCAACGAGCAGCAGCATGCCCAGCAACAGCAGCAGCAGGACCGCAACGAGCAGCAGCATGCTCAGCAACAACAACAGCAACAGGACCAGAAGCAACAGCATGCCCAGCAACAGCAGCAGCAGGACCGCAACAAGCAGCAGCATGCTCAGCAACAACAGCAGCAGCAGGACCAGAAACAACAGCATGCCCAGCAACAGCAGCAGCAGGACCGCAACGAGCAGCAGCATGCCCAGCAACAACAGCAGCAGCAGAACCAGACGCAACAGCATACCCAGCAACAGCAGCAGCTGGACCAGAAGCAACAGCATGCCCAGCAACAGCAGCGGGGCAACGAACATCCGCAACGCACACAGGAGGAGCAGCGCGTCCAGCAGAGCGCATGGCAAGATCATCGCTCACAACACTGGAACTCAGACCACCGCAACTGGCAACAGCGTGGCGGCTACAACGGCTACCGCATGCCCGACGACCGCTATCGCGGATACTTTGGTCAGGACCATGGGTTCCGCATCTACGGCCTGCCATTTCTAGTTGTTGGTGGGTACCCACGCTTCCAATATGAGGGCTACTGGATAAGTCTGGTTGACCCATGGCCGGAAGCTTGGGGCAATGATTGGTATGACAATGACGACGTTTACGTCACCTACGCCGACAACGGTTATTACTTATACAACCGCAGGTATCCCAACGTCGGAATTGCGATCAGCATCTCGATGTAGCGGTGAACGTGGTGCAGCCTCGGGAGAGGCTGTACCCCTCATGAATACTCGACAAGGAGCAAATCATGCTCGGATCCATATTGATCGTTATCCTGGTATTAGCACTTCTCGGGGCGCTGCCCCGGTGGTCGCACAGCAGAACCTGGGGTTATGCCCCGACCGGAGGACTAGGGTTAATTCTCCTGGTTGTTGTCGTTCTCCTGGTTCTCGGACGCATTTAAGCCATGTGGCACACCTCTATTATGTCGACAGGCGCCAACGTCGGTAGTTGGCGCCAGTTTGCCATGCGCATAGGGACAGTGCTTCTTATCGTGCTCATGTCCTGTAGTAGCTCATCCGCATACTCGGTTTTGACGCACGAGGAGATCGTGGACTTGCTCTGGACCGATCAAATCAGGCCCCTCCTGCTCAAGCAATATCCGGGACTGACGGAAGATCAGATCACAGAAGCCCACGCCTACGCCTACGGAGGCGCGGTCATCCAGGATCTCGGCTACTACCCCTTCGGCAGCAGAGAATTCAGTGACCTGGTGCATTACGTCCGCAGCGGAGACTTTGTTCGTCAGCTGCTGATCGAGAGCCAGGATGTCAACGAGTACGCATTCGCCCTGGGAGCCCTGTCGCACTACGCGTCGGACATTGCCGGCCACCCGGCCGTCAACCGGGCTGTCGCCATCCAATATCCGAAGCTGCGGGCGAAATTTGGCCAGTCGGTGCGTTACGCGCAAGACAAGACGGCCCATCTGAAAACAGAGTTCGGCTTCGACACAGTGCAGGTTGCGAAGAATCGTTATGCGTCGCAGCAGTATCACGATTTCATCGGATTCCAAGTGTCCAAATCTTTGCTGGAGCGGGTCTTTCCGGTTGTGTACGGAGTGGAGTTGAAAGACGTGCTTGCCCACGAGGACATGGCGGTGGGTTCATATCGCTTCGCCGTCAGCCGGCTAATTCCGCAAATGACGAAAGTCGCACTGCAAACCCATAAGAAAGACCTTATGCGCGAGACGCCGAATTTTGCGAAGCGAAAGTTCCTGTACCGGCTTTCCCGATCCAACTACGAGAAAGAGTGGGGGAAGGACTACGTGAAGCCGGGCGTGGGCACGCGGATCTTGTCAACGCTCCTGCGCTACATGCCCAAAATTGGTCCCCTCAAAGGGTTGGCGTTCAACAACCCGACCCCGCAAACTGAGGACCTGTATATCAAGAGCATCAATACGACCGTCGATCAGTACCGGGCATTTCTCGAAGAGGTGCGCACTGACGCACTCGTGCTAGCTAACTGCGATTTTGATACTGGCCAACCGACCAAAGCGGCAGAATACTCGCTGACTGACGTTACCTACGCCAAGTTGCTAGCCAGACTGGCAGACCACAAGTTCGATCTGGCGTCGCCGGAGTTGCGCGATAACATCCTGCAGTTCTATTCCGACCTCTCAGTGCCGATCGAGACGAAGAAGGACGCGGTTCGCTGGCAAGCCGTGCTGACCGAACTGGACCAGTTGAAGTCTGTGGCCCCGGTTCCGACCATCGCGGGCAACCCCGCACAGTGATCTTCCGTGCAGTTACTCCACTTTAAGAACGCTGCATTCAATGTGGTTCGCAACATGGAAAGGAATCACACCATGGCGTTTGCTGCGGCGCTGGCGTACTACTTCGTTCTTGCTCTTTTTCCTTTTCTGATTTTTCTTTCCGCGGTCGGCGCTCATCTGCCTCTTCCGGACTTCTTTAGCCAGGTCATGGGATTGATCGCGCGAGTGGTCCCCGCCGCCAACATGGGTCCTCTCCGGAGCTTGATGAAGGACACGATTTTGTCCTTGCACACCCGTCTGCTGACGTTCGGTATTCTGTTGACTCTCTGGTCGGCGTCGAGCGGGTTCACAGCTCTGATCGATGCGCTCAACACTGCCTATGACGTGTCTGAGACGAGGCGCTATTGGAAAACGCGTAGTCTCGCCATCGGTCTTACGTTCTCGGTTGGATGTCTGCTCGTCATGGCCCTCGGTCTGTTGCTTGTGGGCCCTACCCTGAGCGCAAGGCTGACCGAAGCAATCGGAATGGGACCTCTCTGGCCGTATGTTCGATGGGCGGTCGCAATTGGGTGCACGGTCCTCGCGGTTGAGCTTCTCTACTTTGTTGCACCGAATGTGCAGTACAAATTCGTGAGCACGCTGCCCGGAGCGTTAATCGCCGTAGGCGGATGGATCGGATTGTCCTACCTGCTCGGAATCTATTTCCAGGATTTTTCCGCGTACCGCAAGGGCTATGGCAGCCTCGGAGTAGTGCTTGCCTTCAGCATTTGGCTCTACTGGACGGGCTTCCTGGTCTTGATCGGTGCCCAATTCAATGCAGAACTTTTGCAGAATGCCAGGGGAAGATTAGCCCCTGAAGTCAGGCGACCCGCGGAGCCTGATTTGGCCGCGTAAAGGAGAGAAAAATATGGCAGCCCAGGCGTGGACAGTGAAACAACTCATAGAGGCGCTGAAAAAGTTCCCGTTGGACGCGAAGGTTTTCTACGAGATGGGGCCAAACGGCACAGGAACGATTGGAAAAGCACAATACGTAAAGGCTCGGGGCGAGGACGATCAGTTGGGGGTGCTGCTGGACCGATAGGTCGGCGCGATGGACTTGGCAGAACAGTTTATCGTTTGGCGAGTTTCGTTTCCACGGCCTCAGCAGCGGAGAGTTTCCGGTCTCGGTGTGGCTCGGTACGCGGAGCACCGGTATGCAGTTCACAGACTTCCCCAACCGCTGCACCACAAGTGGTACAAGGCACAGATAGCATTTGTCTCGGAGTGAGTTCCTTAGCTTTCACCACTATTGGGATACTACACTCCGCCGCTGGAATAATGTTCAATAACGCTCAGTTTCAGCACATTTCTCCAAGCGGCAAGGCACTACTGGGTCTCGAAACCTTTTCTTAATTCCGAGCAAAAGTGACCACTCTTGGTCGTCAGGTTCGTAGAGAATATCGAAGAGTGTAGCCCCACCCCAGGAGAGGGCGATTTGATGACACGAGCCGCGCCAGCCAGGAAAAAACCCGAGTTGGACCCACGGAAATTCCTAGCCACCCTCGGCGAGGATCGGAAAGTCGTGGCCTTTCCCAAGAAAGAAACAATCTTTGCGCAGGGAGACGCCGCTGACGCGGTCTTCTACATCCAGCGAGGCAAGGTTCGACTCAGTGTTGTATCCAAGACTGGTAAGGAAGCAACTCTGGGGATGTTGAGCGACGGACAGTTCTTTGGAGAAGGTAGCCTGGCTGGACAATCTCTACGCATGGGGTCTGCAACCGCAATGACGGATTGCGAACTTCTGCGCATCGACAAGAAAGCCATGATGCTTGCGCTTCACCGGGAACACACGTTCTCCGATCTATTCGTAGCCTATTTGTTGGCGCGCAACATCCGATACGAAGAGGATCTGGTTGATCAGCTCTTCAATTCCAGTGAAAAGAGGCTGGCTCGACTTCTGCTTTTGTTTGCTCACTTCGGCAAAGAAGGAGCACCCGAGACTGTAATCCCCAAGATCAGTCAGGAGACGCTCGCAGAAATGATAGGCACCACTCGTTCACGGGTCAGTTTTTTCATGAATCGATTCAGAAAGCTAGGCTTCCTTGACTATGGCGAGAGCGGACTGAAAGTTCATAGTTCACTGCTCAATATCGTTCTCCACGACTAGCGCCCGCAGCCTATAAACAGAAGCTTCCCGACAGCGATGAGCAAGTCAGGCATTGGCTGGGTCTAGTCCGGAGAGCATCCCCATTTTGGTCGCCACCAGTACCTCCAAGAGCGTCGCTGTGTTACGAACGCTTCCCGAGATGGTGATGAGTGCTTCTGAGACGGCCGGATGTTGTTGCGACAGCGAGTCAAGACGGTCGCTCACGTTGTGCAGTTGAATCGCTTCGTGCAGGATTGCATTCGAAGGCATGGGGCACGCGGCTTTCTGGCGAACCTAAGGAGAGAGAACTTCAGATGGGCTGACTTAGTTCAGGGAACCTGAAAGAGGAGAAGGTGGTAACCACCTCAACTCCATCTTATCACGTGGGGAGTCTCTCGGAATGAATATTGCACTGCGATTGCGTGTTGATTTGTGTCTGTGAGTCAGTATAGGCAATAGCCTGTACATGCACTAGATTCAGCGCAGCATGGAAAAGAACTAAGCTACTCGCCTTTCGTGGCCTCCCTTACGATTCGAGCGGTGGCTTGGCTGGCATCTTCCTCGTCAAGCAACGTTAATGTGCTCCACGGAATGGTACTGAGGGCGAAACCGCGTCCTGTCGGTTTCAACTCTGCGGTGCAGAGATCGCTATCAACGCTGGATATAACAAAATCGCCTTTGTGCCCGAGCGCTACCACGCGGTCACCCTGTTTGGGGATGCGCTTCTTCCGATTGGCCATGCCCAGATTTTCCCACGGCCCAGACCAGATTACTACCCCCTGTGGATTTCAGACTTCACTGCCGCCGAAGTCTGGGATTTGACAGGCGTCTTCGGCTGTGAATCTTCCCACCATCAGCGCCCGCTTACGGTTGGTTGTCAACTATGTGGCCGGGGTCAGCAGCCTCGCACTGGTCGGGAAGACAGCACTCCTAAGGACTGAGTACAGCGGTTTCTCCCCGATGCCCCAAGGTGCGGAAGGAGGGCGCACAAATCAGCAGCCAGCAAGACGACTGGGCGCAAATTAACTGAGCACTAACTCCTCAATAGTAAACTTTCCATTCCCCTTCTCACGCTCCAACTCATTGAGGCGCTGTTCTGCCTGTTCGCGGGTATCGAATGGGCCCTGATCTGAAAGCCTTTCGCCCAATTCGACAGCATTCCCTTCGTTGACGATATGGCGTATCACGTATGCCATGTGAAACTCCTTCTACTGTGACGATCGTACGCCGGTCCGTACCGCCGAGAATGAGCACTCTTGCTCAGACGAGGTGTTCCTTACTGTGCTAACGTTCGAGTTTGGAGTCAGAAGGAACAAATCCTGAACTCCTCCGTCCAGTCCCATCTGCGAGTAGGGCCTATGACTGCATTCAGCATATTCCTGATCGGCTTCTTTCTTCTGATCAGTTGGCTGTTGTGTTTGGAGGCGTATCGCGGAACAGAGCGAGACCCTTCGCACGTACCTCGTCATCATCGTCATTAGTTACTGGCCGCGTTGTGACCGAGAGCTTGGATAGTTCCCCAAACGTGGTCACTTTCGACTCCTACTGCCACTTGGCCACGACGGAGCTGGCTCTTAACGGAGTCCATTGTCGGGCTAATAATTGTTTTGATATTAACGGCGTTCCGCATCTGGCGGAACAAATGAACGCTAGGCAACCTGCCCATGAGCCGAAACAGGATGGTCAATGTCTTTCAAGAGCGTGGTGAATCCTGAATACGACATGGCGCTCACGATAGAGCACCACGCGCTTACTTGATGTCAGCTTCCCTGGTCTCACGTGCACTCGCTGTCTTCACTTTTATGATGTGGATTAGATTCTTGTCCGGGTAGATATAAGCTGCCGCGTGCACGTAGTGACCTTCGTGACCTTTAAGAAGCCCCGGATTGTCCACCTTCCAGGCTCTTTGCTCGGTTACGAACCTCAATTTATCGCCATCTTCCAGAACCGTACCCATGATGGTTGTCAGCCGAGCCCCTATGTCGGCCGAAGTCTTCGGTGACTGGTTGGGAGCGTCCGGCGAGAGTGCGACGACGCCTGGGGCAAAGCACAGAAAGAAAATAACAAATAAAAGAGTTTTCAAGGAAAGGAACCTCCATTCCCAACGACTAGTGCCTCGGCGCTTTGTTAAGCGGGAAGGCATAACCCGCTTCCCGCGATTGTGCTCATTGACGCACTTGCTCATGACTGCCTCGCTTTGGCTGCCGAGACGCATACCAACTGGTGTTCTTCCAAGTCGCTCTTGGCGCGCTCCATATCGACGTTCTTTTGGGCCGCAAGCTCCGTGCTGACTTGATAATAGGCAGCGGAACGGGCCTCAAAGTACTTGCTGCGCTTGTAGTCAAGAGTTCGTTCCAGATCCTTGCAAATTAAGCAGGTCATAGCTAACCCTCCAGCCCATCCTCGGACCCAAGGATGCCAGTCGATGTGCACCTTTTTATCGCTTCTGTGTGAGGAACTCCCTCTCAGCGCGGAGCCAGTCTTGTTCTTCTTGGCCGGGTTGGCGGCCACGACTTTCGTACAGATCATAGGCCCGCTCCCGTATCATGTCCTGTGACGGAACAGTGTTTGGCGTCATCGCCAGCTTGACGGGCGAGTCTTTCGGTGTGACGGCAACGTTTGGCTTCGATTGCTTGAGAGTCTTGGGATCGAACATAGGGATACCTCCTGAGTGCATGTACTAAGAGGGATGTACTTCAGATGAACTGCCTTAGTTCAGAGGACCTGAAAGAGGAGAGGAACTACTCACTCACTTACAAGCCTACGCTGAACCTTGGTGCGTGTCCAGTGTACGTAGCGGTGATCCCTTACGGTTACCTTCGATCCTGTTCTGGATGGCGTAATATCATCGGCTTTTAACCGCATTAGGCGAATCGCGATTGGGGTCGCCTCGTCCATAAAATGTGCGTAACTTCCTTCGATCTGCAGCGTACTGCTTTATGAACGCCGAGAGGAACATGGCGAAAGAACCGCGGCCCCCGTGAGGGCGAAACCAGGCAGACGGAGGGGCTCGGTTTGGAGAATGTAATAGAGCGCGCTCAGGGCCATGATGCCGAGGGCCTGGGAGAGATTTGCAGCCGCTATGTCCGGCGCGTATTCGGATTGTGTCGTTACATGCTGAACTCACGGGAGAGCGCCGAAGATGCTACCAGCGAAGTCTTCCTCAAGCTGCAGCGCTCCGGCGAAGATTTGGGTTGGAGCCTTCCTGGGGAGGATGCTTCTGAAGCCCTCGGGAGCCACGAAGGGCGATTGGATGCTCGGACTCTTGTTGGGCCTCTTGATCCTCACTATCGTTGGGTTCATCCCGTATCTCGGCGGGTTGGTCTGCCGGGGTGTGGTTTGCCTGGGCTTGGGAGCTTTTGCCGGCCAGCTTTATCGGAGTTCCCGACTGGTATTAACGGCCTGAAAGGGGTCGGCAGTGCGAGTTCACTTCACAGATCGAATGAGTTGAGGAGAAAACCGACCCTGAGGTCGTCAGTTGAAGCTGCGGAACTGGCGGCCGCGAAAACTGCGGACCTGCTTCGAGGGGCTTCGAGCCAAGCAACGGATGGCCACCCGAGGCGGCATAACCACAGCGCCCGCAAAGACCTCTGGATAGTCTACTAGACGGAGCAGGGCAGATCGCAGCAAGGAAATGGTTCCCGCGCAGTTACCGCGCTGAAGATGGTAGAACGCAGCAGCCAACTGGATCAGCCCCTGCAGGAAAAGTCTTTTCCGGCTCTTGCGCCGCGAGCCATACTGCTTCCCAGTGTTCGTGCGCTTCAAAGAACGCCGGAATGAAAGCAGCGCAGACCTCCGAATAAGTTTCCTTGAGTCCAATCGAGTGGCGTACACGGAAGCATGAGCGATGTCGGGTCGCGTCGAATCTTACCAAAACTGAGGTGCGCCAAGGCTCGCGCTCGATGCCGGAGCCTCGGTCGTGCGGCCAACTTCCCCGTTCGGACTCACGGTGAAAGTTGGGGGCAACTGTTGAAATATCGCCTTTGCCTAGTCAGGTTAACCTGCCCCATTGAGCGAGAAACAAATGGGAGGCGAGATAAACCGCCTCCCATTTCTCTTACTTGCTACTGGCTCTAGGCGGCCTTGCCGTGAACCTTTCCTTCGAGGGTCTTCTCGCTACCAACATTCACCTTGATCTGCTTGGGCTTGGCCTCGGCCTTCTTGGCCAAGCTGAGCTTCAGGACGCCCTTGTCATAGTGTGCGCTCACTTGCCCTGTATCTACCGAACTGGGGAGCGTGAACGAGCGGGTGAAGCTTCCATACTGCCGCTCGACGCGACGGAAGTTCTCCTCTTTCTCTTCCTTCTCGATCTTGCGCTCGCCATGGACGGTAAGGGTGGTGTTCTCGATGCGGACGTCAATGTCTTTTTCGTCGATGCCCGGGACTTCCATCTTCACTGTAATGGTGTGCTCGTCTTCGTAGATGTCCACCGGCGGCGCAAAGCTGGTGGTGGTTAGCACTTCTTCTGGGGCTTCGGGGCTATACGACTCACGAACAAAGCGGTTTATGCGGTTTTGCATGGTGGCCAAATCACGGAGAGGATCCCAACGGGTCAATTGTGTCATAACGCAGTTCCTCCTTCAGAGGGAAGCTAAGAGGAAAAACTTCAGATGGGCTGACTTAGTTCAGAGGACCTGAAAGAGTAAGAAGAGAAAGCTCGCTCACTTACAATGCTAGGCCTCTGCGCAACGGTTGTCAAAGTGTGTGGCAGGGTCTGCAGCCTCGTACTGATCGGGAAGATGGCACGCCAAAGACTGAGAACTGGGGACGGCGGGAGAGTTGAATGTCGCCAGCCTTGGCCGACACTAACCCATCCCTTCCATCAAGAACAGCGCATAATGCCCCTTCAGTCGGCTGAGGGGACACGAATGCTGCGGGACGACGGTAAGCAGCCGAGGAAGAGTGCGCGATTTTGACCATCTTTTTGGGTGCTTTCGTTCCATGATGGAAATTGCAGGAAACTACCGCAGCGGAGATACAAAGTTTGAAGCCGTTCGCAGCCTGCGTCTCAGGGAAGGAAGATGAGATGCACTCTTGGTTGAAAACGTACCACACAGTGGCGTCGCCCTTGGTGGTCAGGCTAGTAAGCGGCATCGCAACCGTCGTAGTGACGCTCATTCTGCTCGGATCGCGCCCCCTCTCCCAATCGGACTCCGTGAAGCTCGAAATGTCGGCCGTCGACTTGGCACGGAAGGTGGTCTCTAACGAATTGAAAGTCCAAAACGAGGAGCAAAGCCACTGGATGTACCGGCTCGAAAAGGCGGAATCCGGGAGGAAACAGATTAAGAAAATCCTCGAGACGAAGAATGGTTCTCTCAGTCAACTTCTCTCCATTGACGGGCACCCCCTTGACGCCAAACAACTGCTGAAAGAGGACCAGCGCATACAGAGGCTCGTCAGCCATCCGGACGAGCAGCGGAAATTGCAGCAGGCGAGCAACCAGAAAGCAGAGCAAGGTGCGCGTCTGTTCAGGATACTGCCTGAGGTATTTGTGTTCAGCTATGCCGGTCGTCAAGGGGACCTCGTAACACTCAATTTCACACCGAACCCGAATTTTCAGTCACCTTCGGTTGAGGCCCGGGTTTTCCACGGCATGGAAGGTGAGATGACGGTCGATACCAAGCAAGAGAGGTTGGTAACGCTCAATGGCCATCTTATGGAGGATGTCAAATTCGGATTTGGAGTACTAGGACACCTGGACAGGGGAAGCACATTTGAGATTGGGCAGACGGAAGTTATACCGGGACACTGGGAGATGACTGCCCTGCATGTGAACATGAAAGGCAAAGCCCTGCTCTTCAAGACAATCGGAGTTCAAGTGACCGAGAACCACAGCGACTTCCATCGAGTGCCGGATGACCTGACACTTGAGGAAGCCGCAGACTTTCTCGGCCGGCAGACCGTGATAGCAGATAACCGCTAGAACTTTGCGAGAGCATGCCGGGCCACGTACGCATTTGACGTGAGACACCTGCTGTTCCGCGTGCGACGTGACAACAGCTACGCCGCCGACGCCCGCATGGCGTTCATGTAGCTGTCCATTGACTGAGTCAACTGCGCATCCACCTCGTCCGCGATAGTCATGACATCGGGTAAAAGCAGGCTGAAATCCAGAAAGCTCAAATTGCTCTGCAACGTGCCGAACAGGGTCACCTGGAGTATCCGTGATTCGTGCACCAGCATCGCAGGAGTGTAGCCTTGTTTATATCGCAGCTTACCATGGGCAACAGCGGCGGCCGAAGAGGCGGCATCTCTGTCCTTTGTGGCCGCAGTGGGCTTGCTCAGGCGGATAACCAAGTCTTCGACCAGTTTCGGAAGATGTCCGGTACGCTCCCCGTCGCCGAGCAGAACGTGGTTGAGCTCTTCACTCTGTTTTGCTTGCGCCAACCACTCTTCGACGACACTGGCAATACAGCGCTGCAATATCTCGGCCACCCTCTCCTTTTTCAGTTGGACGGTAGGTTTGCGGTTAAGCACCTTCTCCCGGACGAGGTCCGCCAGCTTCCCAACGGCGAGCGGTTTCACGATGATTTCATCGGCTTGGAGCAGGATCGCGGCCATGGCGTTCTGCACGTCGGGGTAGCCGCTCACGAGCAGTGTTAGCGCATTGGGTTGGGAATGCCGCATTGCGGTAACAACTGTAAATCCGTCGCGCCCGGGTTGGGCATGTGCAGATCCGTGATGAGCACGTCGAAGCTCTCAGTAGCGATATGTCTTAGAGCATCGGTCACGCTGGCAGCAGAGACCACGTTAAACCCTTTATGTTCAAGAGTCACAGTCATCATGTTGCGAACGGCATCGTCATCATCCACAAGCAGGATCTTGTGGACCGTGGGGAGTTCGGTCGGAGCCCATATTGCACCGCCTCTCGTGACGAACACTATGAGTGTCACTCAGGTTCATTTTCGGAAGTGTATAAAAGTGAACAGTCATTGAAATCGTTAATAAGGTAAGTTATCGGGAGTGTACCTCGACGCGGTCATGGGTTAGCGGGCGGGTCACCCACCATTCGACCCTCACGACCGCCTAACAACAACGCATCTAGCACGTTTCAGGCTGGACTCATTTGAGTCCGGCATTTCTGCGCGCGGCGAGACAAGGTCCGACCCGCTGCCTGATCGGATCGTGTTAGCGCCAAGACTCCTCACCTTGGATTCGAGTCGTTCCGACGAGTTAGCTGATTCATCCTCTGTTCGCAACGGGCGGAATGGATGAAACAGATCGCACTGATCTTTGTTTGCTCAGATTCCGACGTCATCGAAATGAGAGAGAGTTCGTCAGACCATTGCTACATCGGTTCTCAAACTACGAAGGAGGGACTATGTCACAAACGGTATTGGATAGAACGACTGAACGCATCGCTGAATCAGCTCGCCAGGCTTCCCGCGCAACCAGTGCGCTCGCCGATGCAATAATCGAGGATGGCGTCGGAGTAGTGAAGCGTGCCGCGAAACAGGGCGGCGATGCTGCTGAAGAATTCCTGAATGACACAACTCAGCGCATCCAGCGACACCCGGTGCTAACGGTGGCGGCCACATTTGCAGTAGGCTTCACCGCGGGAGCATTTATCGGCTGGATGATCAAACGAAGATAGCACACGGTAGAAAACAAGACTGCTTTTCGCGTGACGCGCCAGCCTACTCCGCCATAGTGAAGATTCTCACGGGTCCTTCCTCTGCCGTCATGCCTCATACGAATGCGGAGGGAGGCATTCACATCCGCGCAATTGCGTGATCGCAGGTAATAATTGGCTGGCCAGCCGATCTTTGGCTATAAACGCGTCCACCCACTTCAAGGCCTGCTCAGGGACATCCACCGCTCCCGATAGCATGATGATTGGCGCTTGCGGTCGAAGCCGTCTCATTGCGATTGCAACTTCGTGTCCGTTCATCTCGGGCATGATGTAGTCGACGATTACAAGGTCAACTGAGTGCATCGAGGCTAGTTCTAGTCCCCTGCTACCAGTTGCAGCGGTCAGAACGGTATACCCAAAGCTCTCAAGGAACGATTTCTCGCATTCCAGCACGTCCTCATTATCGTCGATACAAAGAAGTACCGCCGGTTTGAGTTCCGGATGAGTCGATGGGGGCATGGCTCCACCTTCAATATCCCCATTTTCAATATTTGGAATCAGGAAGCTGTTCAAAATTGCTCACCCTATGCTCTTTTGCGACACTGCCCTTGGACAATGACCGTCGAACCGATACGACAATGGTCACCTTGCCGTGGAACACACTTTCAATCTGACCCCACGCTTCTGGTGTATTGGGAGTTGCACTGGAGAACAACCTAGTCGTGCAGAACTACATTGAGCAGCGAGCTGTGGACTTGCAACCCGCCATTGTAGTGAATGAAGCCCAGTTTTCTAAACCGGTTCATGAAGAAGCTGACCCGCGAGCGGGTCGTGCCGATCATTTCCGCCAGCATCTCTTGACTGATCTTGGGAATTACAGTCTCGGGTTTCCCTTCCTTGCCAAAGTGAGCGAGCAGCAAAAGGATCCGGGCCAGCCTCTTTTCGCTGGAATTGAAAAGCTGATCAACCAGATCCGCTTCGTAACGGATGTTCCGCCCTAACAAATAAGCCACGAACAGATCGGAAAATTCGTGTTCCCGATGAAGCGCTTCCATCATGGCTTTCTTGTCGATTCGCATGAGGGCGCAATCCGTCATTGTAGTTGCAGACGACATGCGAACGAACTGTCCGGCAAGACTACCTTCCCCGAAAAAGTCTCCTTCACCCAATATGCCGATCGTCGCTTCCTTGCCCGCCTTCGAGACCACCGTGAGTCTAACTTTGCCCTTCTGAAGATAGAACACCGCATCGGCAGCATCCCCTTGCGCAAAGATTCCTTGTTTCGCTAGAAAAAGCGCAGAGTTCCTGCCCTTGCCGATGGTCGCAAGAAAAGTATTGGGGTCGAACTCGCGGGCCTTCTTGGCCACAGCTTTGGGAGTCATGGGCACCCCCTCGGGGAATCGCCGGCAACTTTCCGAGAGTCTCCGGTCAGCGTTTCCACCCAGTCTCGACACTAGCACGGTCCCGTTCATACGGGTGAATTCTTAGCAAGTTTCAGTGCAATGCAGACAATTCATCTCCTTGAAAATATTAACGTTAGATGCCGGGGTGTGGGCGATCGTTAGGGCTGGCATAGATTTTTAGTTGCAGGGAACGATTCTTTACGATACGATTTCTCGCCTACGGATAGGATAGCCGATGAAAGGAGGCCACCCATGGGACGCAACGCAAACGACACCCATTATGCGGCGCTGAATCGATCCGATGTTCCGCAAGGTCGTAAAGGAAAACATCGGAAGGCGGTGGCGGATATTTTGGGTGACCTTTCCAAGCTGAACGCCAAGCAGGCGATCAAGATTCCGCTCAGCAGTCTGAATGGCGAGAAGATGCAGAATCTTCGCTCTGCCTTGAATCGCGTAACGCGAGAGAGAGATATCCCCGTGGAAACGTCGAGCGACGAGAAATACCTGTACGTTTGGCGCGCCGACCCGCCCAAGAATACAGGAGCCGCCGAGTAGCAGCACCACTGCGCAAGAGCGGGTAGTTAGCGTCATCCTTCTCGCCAACCATCCACCCTTCAAATAGCGCAGCAGCGAGTTGTGGCCTCCTTGAATACTGCGTCAATCCCTGTCTAAATCTCTTCCTCTCGTCTGGCAGCTCGACATGAGCCGTTCTGCACAGTATTGCCAGGGCAGGTGAGCGAACCTATTACCGGTAAGCAAATCGAGGCGAAGGAATGTTGTTAGCCAGCAAGGTCGCGTGGGCCGGCATTGTGTTCCTACTGCTGGCGACCGGGATCTCGGGACCACGCACGATGCCGCTCACTTCAGGAGTGGACATCAGCAACGCAGGGCCAGCGGTCCCGCATCCGAACGATGTAATGAGCATGCAGCAAACTCTGCTGGACAAAGGACACTACCGCGGGAAAGTGGATGGCGTGTTCGGTCTGCGGACTCGCGCCAGTATTCGCGCGTTTCAGAAGGCTGAGAGTCTGCCAGTCACAGGCCATCTTGATAAAGAGACGGCCGGCAGGCTCGGAGTCAGACCTGAGGTTCGCCAGGAGACCCGCTTCGTTACCACGCAAGACAAGCCTCCGGCAGGGACAAAGTGGGTCAAAGGTTCGGGGCCTGCCCGCAAGACACCACAGACGCCAGTCAAGAAATGGACCACTCCTCAAAACTGACTGGAGACCACGAGAAGGCCCTTCCACCCCGAAGACGAAAAACGGTCGGCAGTTCCGCGTGAGCATATTTGCTCAGACCTCCTCACACCTGATTTGCTAAGGTCGACATTGACCTGATGCGCCCAGCTATCTACGCGGATCTGCGCGAGTGTAAACACAGCGCGAACCAGATGCTGGCGCACAGGCAATGGAAGAGAGGCTGTTCAATGAAGAAGATCATGTTTGTACTTGCGATGTTTGTACTTGCGATGTTTGCTCTCGGCACGCTGTGCTGGGCTGGGTCGGCACGGGAAGACGCCACCGATCGGCTGGACAACGCAACGACAGTGTTACACGAAATTATGGGAATGCCTGACAAGGGAATTCCGGAAGAAGTGTTGGAACACGCCAAGTGCATCGCCGTTGTGCCGCACATGGTCAAAGGCGGGTTTGTGTTCGGTGGTAAGGGAGGCAAAGGCGTAGCCACCTGCCGCACGGCGAATGGCTGGAGCGCGCCGGCGTTCATCACCATTTCGGGCGGAAGTTGGGGTCTGCAGATCGGTGTAGAAGCGGTGGACGTGGTACTGGTCATTCAGAATGAAAAGGGGATGCAAAAGCTGCTCGAGAGTAATTTCCAGGTTGGAGCGGATGCTTCGGCAGCGGCAGGTCCAGTTGGACGGCACGCCGAGGCCGGTACGGATTGGAAGATGGATACAGAGATCCTGACCTACTCCCGTGCCAAGGGCATATTCGCTGGGCTCACGTTAGAGGGTGCATCGATCCGGCAAGACAATGATTCCCGGCACGCGATTTATGGGCGCAATGCCACAACTCGGGCGTTGCTCTTGGGCAAAGTGACAGTTCCAGCAGTAGCCCAGCCCTTCCTTGCAGAAGTTCGCGGAGCGAAAGCGCAAGCGGTAGCCGAAGGCAGAGCTGAAGAGAAAGCTAAAGAGAACAATAAGAAGTAGGAGTGCTCAGAATTGGACTGCCGCTGCTTTTCATTCTGCCATTTTCGGACGTTGAAGTGGCGGCACATCCCATCACAACCCTGGCGTCCCGTTCGGCGGAGCAATTCACCTGCGGACGTTTGGAAACGATTCATTTTCGGGTGCGCCCCGTACATCAGCACAGGAGGTTGATATGCTTTGGACGATTTTCGTTGCTCTCATAATTTTGTGGCTTCTGGGTTTCACTCTGCATATCGGTGGGGGCCTAATCCACTTGCTTCTGGTTGTAGGACTGATAGTTCTGGTCATCAACCTGGTGGGCGGACGGCGAAGCGCGATTTGAAGAAGGCAGATAGGTTTGCTGGCCCCGGAGGCACCGGTGTATGGCCGCTGTTACGACGGTCATACATTCTGCTTAACCTCATTTCTTGTCGCAGGTCCTGGGCTTCCCAGTCCCTTCACGAAAGAAGCTAAGACGGTAGCGAACCCAACCACTCAACCAGTCAGATCTCTCGAAGGAGAATCGATGTCAAAAACTTGGGAGCATTACCATCACGCTGCCCGTCACCATGAGCAAGCGGCCTACCATTATAAGAAGGCGGCGAAATACGACCAGGCCGAGGAGCACGAAAAAGCTGCGCACCACGCATACCTTGCCCATGGACACAATCAACATGCAATTCATCACGACGTCGAGGCTGCGAAACTGCACGCCGAGCAGTGCGGCAAGCTGGCAACGCCTGCATCAGAGCAAGGAGCCAAGAAGAGCGCCGCTTAAGAGAGGCTTATTGCGCATGGATAGGCTTCAAATGGTGGGCCGTGTCTCCGAGGTCGAGGTTTACCACAAATACAGAACACATTAACGATGGCTCGCAAACCCATGAGGAGGGTGCCATGTCACAAACCCTAGTTGAAAAAGCGGATGAACACATTGCCGAATCAGCTCACCAGACATCTCGTGCAACCAGCGCGGTTGCCGATGCAATAGAGGACGGACTGGGTGTAGTGAGGCGTGCCGCAAAGCGTGGCAGCGATGCTGCTGAAGAATTCTTGGATGACACGACTCAGCGCATCCGGCGACACCCGGTACTGACTGTTGCGACGACTTTTGTGGCGTGCTTCACCGCAGGGGCGCTCATCGGATCGATGATGAAACGAAGGTAGACTGGATGTCGGTCGCTCCACGAGGTGTATATAAAGGTCGCTTATGCTGATCCGTCGCGGGACAACTCTAATAGCGGTGGGAATCGCCGTGATATGTTTTCTCACACTCATTTTCGTCGTACCCGCTCTCATTAACCTGGATCGCTACCGACCCAAGGTGATTTCCTATCTCCAAGAAAAAACTGGAAAGCAAGTTGAAATCGGTCGGCTGGCCCTCACATTTTTTCCTGTAACGATTCACGTTGATCATATCGGCATTAAGAATCCTCCGATATTTCCGGCTGGCTATGTTGTTCAGGTGACGCGGATCGATGCCGAACTTAGCGTCGGAGCGCTCCTGCATCGGCACGTGGTCATCAAGTCCCTTGTAATGGAGGACGCGGTCTTGAATCTGACTTCGGATCCCGATGGCCCGTGGAACTTCGAGAACCCTCAATCAAAACTTTCCGCGAATACCTTTCTGCTCGGCCCCATCTCGAGCGTTAAAGTTAGGCGGGCAACGGTGATTGCGTCGAATCTCTTGCCCTCGGATGCGGCGGGTCCAATTTTCTTCGAAGCTCACGACATCTCCTGCGATCTGGAGCAGGTGAACCTGGCCGGGATTATCGATCCTTCTTCTTCCTCGATGGACGGCCAAGGCAGCCTGAAGGCAGATCTTCTGCGCTTCGGCGCCATCGAGGCAAGAAATCTGGACTCCAAACTGCGGTTGGAGTCGAGGCATGTCTTCCTTACGGACGTCAAAGCGGAAATTTATGGCGGGAGTGCCGTGGGTGGCCTCTCCTTCGACTTGTCGGCGAAGAACACAACCTTCAAGACCAATGGACGATTGAGCGGAATCAATCTGGCTCAACTCCTGGCGGCCTTCCCAAACGGCGGTGGAAAGATGACCGGAAAAATGGAAGGAGACATGAGGTTAGAGGGAGAAATCGCACACTCGCTACGTCCGCTGGCGGGAATCCGCGGAACCGGCCATCTGACGGTGCGTAACGGGCAGGTGCCTAGTCTCAAGCTCAACGCGAATTTGATGAAGTTGGCGCACTTCAACGATCTTGGCCCAGCCAAGAACGATCCTTCCTCCTTCAACTTGATAACAACGGATCTGGAGCTGCGCGATCAGCGGATTTCGAGCAGGGCGATAGACATTGACGGCTACGGGGTCGATGTGGACGGGTCGGGCACCATGAGCATCTCAGGCTCGGACGCGTTGAACTATCGCGGGCTGGCCGAGATTACGACCAAGGAGAGCTTCTTCACCAACACCATCGCCCGGATGTCCGGAGCCACACTAAAAGACGGTAAATTGCAGTTTCCATTTCGGATCGGTGGAACGATCGATAGCCCAGTATTCTCCAAGGGCAAGGGCGATAAGGACGTAGACGCCGTGCAAAATCATCGGTGAGCGACGCGGAACCATCTTGTTAGCCGCTTGGCTCGGCACCCTACGCGCTCTTCCAAAGGCAACTGAGTCTCTGAACGGCAGACACCCGGTTCCGGAAAATTGGATCCGTCTGCATGTGGTAGACGGCCATCGGATTGCCGCGCAGGACATTGGTCGGCTGCCCAATCATCATTCAATCCCATCAACAAGGAGTGTTCGCCATCTGATCCGGCAGGAGTTCCAGGCCCTTTCTGAATTTTCGCGATATGAGAACAGGCAGCCAACTCAAAAATCGTCCGCGAGCTGAGGAGATTGAGGCGGATTGGCGTTTGGCTGGTCCTTCGCTGTCTTCGATTCTTGTCGTCCTGAGCGCAATGTTTGGCCTTCGGAAAACGCATCAATACGCGGAAATACGTTTCGGCGCCAAAAGCTGCGCAAACGTGCGAATAACGGTACGGGATCGGTGGCCTTTTTGGATCTCTGGAGCTCAAACCAGCGGAGGTAGTTGCGGACGACGCTGCTCATCGTCATCTGCATCGCCGCCGAGAAGTTGCGCTCTGCCATTTGCTGTTGTTGTTCAGGAGACTGCAATATCTGAACGAGTTTGTCCGCGAGATCCACGGCATCCCCGACTTTGTAGAAATTGATCGCCATATCCTCGTCCGCGGCCATATCGCGAAAATCGGCGATATCAGCACACACGATCGGAACTCCGTACTCACAAGCCTGATGGGCCGGACCACTGGACCCGGTTGCGGAATCGTACGGCATAACCACGACCGTGGATGTCTGGAAAAGGTCAGGAATTGCGTCTTCTGGAACGTATCCGCGGAACTCGACACCCGAGCCCGGGCTAAGTGACTCGCGCATCGACTCCCAATACCTCGGTTTCGTGTGATGATTGGCGCCCGCGATGATCAGTTTGGCATTCGGCACTTTCCTCAAAACAGCGGGAAAAGCGTCCATCAGAGTCTCCAGCCGTTTGTACGTTCCCCAGTGTCCAATGGCCAGAATTCGCTGTTCCGGATTGTTCCGCTTGGTGAAGTCCGGAGGGTTAGGAGAAGGTGCGAACGTCCCGTGCGTACTTAACAGGACGTTTTGAGCGGAGTACTTCTCAACCAGAGTACGCCGATACCCTGAGAGTAATACGGACACCGAATTTGCCTTTAGCAAGGTTCTGGTGGCCATCTCCGAGGCTAAACGAAACATTCTTACCTGGCGCACCCCAGCGGTGGCAAGATCCACATGTTCAATGATGTGGTGGAGCGTGATATGAGTGTAGTAGCCGAGAGCTCGACAAAGAGCCGGTGCAGACAACCCTGCAAAGGCTGCAAATGGGTGTTCTGGCGTGCCAAAACTCGAGAATACGAGGTTGAACCACACCACATCCGGCTTCAATTTACGGATGGTGTTTAACAACCGCACTGGAGTTGCAACGCTGTTAAATTTCCAGCAGCGGATTACGTTGAAGCCTGGAGGTTCCGGCCGTTGTGGACCGTTTAACGACTCTCCGTTTTCGTCCGTAGCGAATTCATAGTCGGTCAGTTCGTCTGCGAGAATGGTCAGACTGATGTCTGGATTGCGCTGTATTTCCCCCGCGAGGTAGAACGCATACTCATTCAGCTGGCGCGCGCTGGGTGGAAAGGTCGCAACTAGACAAATCTTCATCTAATTCCAATTTAAAACAAGCTGATGCTTAAGTAAGGTCTAAATTGCTCATTCGCCCCACCTGCGAAATTAGAAAAAGTCTCCTGTTGCATACCGGCCGAAAACCGAATCGGGTATTGAAGGTCAACTTCCCTGCCATCGTCCTTAAACGCGCGGTGGACTGGCATTGCATAGGAGATGGCGAAGCCGCTCTGGACGGCGTCGTAAACGTGCGCACCCATATTCCGGGAATAGGCGACTGACGCCTGCACGCTCCAGTTGCGCGTTGCGGCAAACTGAACGCTTCCAGCCGGGCGCAGGGCCTGAGCAATCGCGTAGTTGTATCCCGAGATACGCCAAGCCCGGAGGTGTTCTGCGACGACGGTGAAGTTGAGCCGACGGGAAATCTGTTGCTGGACGCCGAGATAAGCAGAGGTGTAGTAATTCTCGCTGATGACGGGAGTGAACTGCTGGTCCGAAGCTCCCCATCCGGTCACCAAGGCAGTTTTTCCCCACGGTCGCCCGACGCGGAAATTGAGCGCGCCGGCCAGTTCCCGAGAATGTTGCCGGCTCTCCGTAAATGGTCCAGTCTCACGAATAGCAAAGCCGCTCACTGAAACCATGTTGAAGAATGAGGTGGTAGACATGTAGATGAACTGCCGAAAAAGGTTCTGATTCATTTGCACTGGAGACAAGGAATCGCGGCGGATCGTTTCCTGAACACCGGTGCTGAAGGTCAATACATTGGTGCCTACATGCAGGGTAGGACTCAGCCCAAAGTTAAACGAGTAATCGGTCGTATTGCGATTGACGATCGATTCTTCACTAGGCAACGATATTTGTCCGCGGGCGTTCCGTACCTGAAAGAATCCACTCGCGTTGGGCAAGTCGCCGAGGTGGAGATGATACGCGCCGGTCCATTGCGTCTGGACGGAGGAACGTGGCGGAGGAAGTAGTCCCGCGCTGCCTGTCGACGGATTTGGGACGTCCAGCTTCGCGTCTAGAACGTAGATCGTCGTATCTTCGAAGATAGGAGTCACGGAAAAATCTGAGAGGAAGCTTGCTCGATGGTTGATCCTTAGTCCTTCGTTCGCTCCGGCCTGGAGCAGTTCCTGCTCCGCCGTTTGGTGTTCACCTGCGGCGTCGGCAGCCTGGGCAAAAGCAGTGAGCGCCTGAGCGTTTTGGTGTTCCTGACGAAGCACGTTGGCTTTGGCTAACAGATACTGATAACCAGGTTCGCTATCGGATGAACTGCTGAACAAGGAGAGCTGGTCCTTCGCCCTGGCCGTGTCCCCTAGCGCCAGATAGCTGTCGGCCATACCGATGCGCACGGATGTCTCGGGTGCACCTGCTGCCAGAGCACGTTTCAGGTACGCCTGCGCCAGTTCGTAATCATGCATGCCGAGGAATACGTCTGCGGCCTCCATCAGTTGCTCGCCGGTAGCTGGTAGCGTCTCGTCTGTTTGACCCTCCATTAGGGCCAATGCAATCTGCCGATGCGCGTCGTCTCTTTGACCTTCGCCCGCCATCAGTCGCGCAATCGCCAGCCTTACACTGATGCGATCGCAGTCTGGTATTGCGAGCGCTCTTGCAAACCGTTCCATGGCGGCCTTCTGGTCTCGCAGCAGACTCAAAGCCTGCCCCGTTGAGACGAGCACTTGGCTTTCTACCGGCTTCTTATGGGAAGTCATGAGCTGCGTTGGTTGTGGGGGGTGCTCTGCCCGTTGCACATAAAGCAGCGTTTGCTCTCGATCCTGTTGTTGGGCATAGACGCGTGCAAGCTGCGCGTAGATGACATCGTTGTCGGGAGAAAGCTTCTGCGCAACCAGCAGCTCCTCGATCGCTTCCGGGTACAGCCGCTGCCCATACAACGTGTCACCCAATGCGAGGTGAAGGTCCCCGTCATTTGGCGCATACTTCAACGCGGCGCGATACTCGCCGGCGGATTTCACCAACATTCCGTTTTGCCCATAGGCGGTTGCCCGAATCAGGTGTATGGGCATTGAGTCGCCCATTTCTTCCTGCGCGAGTTGCACTTGTTGCAGGGCTGAGCGAGGGCGGTGCAGATCAAGGCTGGCATAAGCGAGTCCCAGATGCGCTTCGCCATTCTTCGGTTCTCGTTTGAGGGCGGATTCGAAATCGGAAGCAGCGGCTTCCGGTTGCCGGAGGTCGTGCCACACATATCCACGATTCACGTATGCCGTAACAATCTCGGGATCTCGTTCCAGAGCACGGCTAAAGTCCTTTTGCGCCTGATCGAGCTGCCCAGCATGCTTGTGCGCATAACCAGCGAGCAGCGGAATGTTGGGCTCCTTGGAAAGCACGGTGTCGTACTGCGAAGTCAATTGCAGAAGATCGTCGTATTGTTGGAGGTACAGCAGATCGTACGCAAGATAGACCACCACATCCCTGTCCATGGGGAGTTTCTTGATCGCTTCTCGGCCAACATCCGCAGATTGCTGATACTCGCCCATGAACCTCAGGTACCTCTCCTTTTCTCTCATGAGGTGAGGTTCCTGCTGCATTTCGTTCGTGGCGCGGCTCAACCACTCAGCAGCCTTCGGCAAGTTGTGCGTTTCGATGGCTGCGTTCATCCCTCCGGACACGACCAGACTATTCTTTGGGGCCAATTCATAACCCTTGACGTAAGCAGCTTCTGCTCTCGAAAAGTCTCGCCGCGCCACGTACATGTCGCCCAACGCAAGATGGGGCACGTACAACGCAGGATAAGCTGCTGCCAGCCGCTGAAAATAGTTCTCGGCGTCCTGGTCGCGTCCGGCGTTGCGGGAGGCATAGCCGAGAGAGATAAGAGCGGACCGGTTCACTGGATCGATCACGAGGATTCTTTTATAAACGGCCAGTGCGTCGTCAGTACGGCCGAGTCTAGCCAGCAGATCTCCATCGAGTTGCAAACTGTTGGGATCCAGGGCATTGATCGACAGCGCCTCGTTGATGTCGCTGCTAGCGCCATCAAGGTCGCCGGTGTTCATTTTGATTGAACTTCTCAGGCGCAGGAATTGCGGTCTGCTTGCGCCATGGTCGTCCAACCCGCTGATCTGCCCCTGCGCAATTTGAAGATGGCTGTGAGCGGCACCTGCATCTCCCACACTCTGATACAGTGCTGCCAGATTCATGTGCAGCTGAATGCCGTACAGAGGCCCCTCGACGGGGCTCTGGGGCAAATGGACTAAAGCAGCGTTATATTCGCGAACAGCGTCTTCGGGGCGTTCCTGAAGTCGGGCAATTTCCCCGAGGATGGCGTGCAACCGATAGTGTTCCGCATCGAGAGCTGTGGCCTGCTGGACAAAAGGTCCCGCACCTTCAACGGAACCAACCGCCACTTCGGCCTGCGCGGCGGAGAGCTGCAAACCTAGATCGTGCGGCGCGGCATTGGCGGCGTGCGCGTACAGTTTCGTGGCTTCATCTTGCTGGCCATTCAGCTGATACGTGTACGCGAGCTCGGCTTGCACGTCGGGTTTCGAGCTGCGGAGAGAATTAAGAGCTGAGATGGCTGCCGGATAGTCTCCAGTCTCGCGATAGTAACCCGCTAACGTTCGCTGAACATCTGGATTATCCGGGGCATGTCGTCTGGCCAACTCAAGGTAACGGTTTGCCCGACCGAGTTCGTTCTGACGTTTGTACGCCAGCGCCATCAGCAGCTCCGAGCGCGCGCCGGGCTGAATCTGCTCCGCTCGCCCCAGCACATCGAGTGCGTCAGCGTTCTCTCCAGATCGCAGCAGAAGCTCTCCCAGCAAAACCGCATCGTTGATTCGTTTTGGCTCCGCTGAAAGCACTTGGTTCAGAAGACGCTCGGCCTCGGCAGTCCGACCCATCGTGCTGTAGGTCTGAGCGAGCCCAGAGAGCCCGTCGAGCGCGGAGGGACGCAGGCGAAGACCTCGACTGTACGCATCCGCCGACAGTTGCAGTTTCCCGTTGAGCCGCGCGGCATATCCCAGAAGGAACCAGAGCTGGGCTTCGCTTGGCGTTGCCTGCGCAGCACGCTGCGCATAGTCCACCGCAATCGCGTAATTCCCGTCTTTCAGGGCCAATTCCACAGCTCCTGCAAGACGTGCGTTTTGAATATTCGATCCCCAGCCTAGTGACTTATTCGGAGATGACGTTTGACCGGTATTGGCTGTGGGCGTTTCAGGAGTGCCCTTCCCCACCTTATAAGTCTGCGCTCGGAGAGAGCAGACAAACGCGACGACGAGAACTGACACACGTACGGTCTTCAAACATCCCAACGCGGAACTCAAAGGGTTACCACCGGATCAGTTGATTGCAAGGCTCTTCGATTCGGGAAGAGCTCTCCGCGTTGGCTGGACCTGCCTGGACATTGTTTTCCATTCCCCCGAATAGCGCCGCCCGACGATACAACCCGGATTGACGGGCTCGAATCCAAGACCGACTAACCGAAAGGGAGCTGTGCAAAGAGCTGAGTCCGTCGCGACCACACCACAGCCGATTCCGTTGAGCCTGATCTTTCTGGCGGCCCTTGTTGTCCACTTGCCGTTACTGCTCATGAAGTTGCCGCTGAAGTCGTACGACGCGAATTTCCATATCTTCTTCGCATCACATTACCTGCACAATTGGTTCGATCCCTGGAACCCTAAGTGGTATGCGGGTTTTTCGCAAACCACCTATCCTCCCTTGCCACAGCAATGGCTGGCGTTGTTGTCCCGCCTCATCGGGTTGGACATGGCGTATATGGCGATTCAGTTTGGCGCCATTTTGCTTCTCGCATTGGGCGTCTATCGTTTTTCGTTGCTTTGGGTGGACCGGCGTTCGGCTGCCTTCGCCGCGCTAGCCAGTATCTTTCTCGGCGCAGAGTGCTTTCTGATCTATTCTGCGGGTCAGTTGTCTACCACATTTGCCGCGCCCCTTTATTTGAACGCGCTGCCTTATCTCTTCCAGTGGGTCCGGCACGGTAAATGGCGGTCTTTTCTCAAAGGCGGAGCACTCTTCGTAGCTGCTGCTGCTGCCCATCACGCTACGCTGCTCTTTGGGTCTTTCTTGTTCGCACTGCCCGTACTCGCGCTGATAATCTTTGATCGTCAAAATACGGGCCGCCAGGATGGCGAACGAATCTCAGTTCCCGCGTTTTTTCTTCGCACCGGTACCATCATCCTGTTTGTCGGCACCGCGGTGGCCGTGGTACTTCTGCCGTTCTGGATTGCGCTGCTTCACTATCCCGTTACCCAGACTCCGATCCCACACCCTAGTCGCACGAATTACCTGCTGAATCCGCAGTGGGGCCTGAACTACTTCGTGGTCCCATACGGAGCCTTGATTCTGGCCTTGCCGTTCATCTTGATGCGAGGCACTTCCATCGCTCGACTCCGTCCGTTGCTCATGGGTTTCTGGCTGGCATTCCTGGTGGGGCTCGGGGGAACCACACCCGTAGGCAGACTTGTGCTGGGCCGAGCGTTTGAGGTGTTGACCATGGAGCGATTCAGCTATTGGGCAACCTTGCTCGCTCTGCCTTTTGTTGGGCTATTGGCCGCGGAGCTTATCGACCGATTTCGCTTGCGCGCAGTCGTCGGTTTAACCACGGCGGCAGCTCTGAGCTGTGCTGTAGCGGTCGCGTGGGCAACTTATCGACCGGCGGATGCCGCCGATTTCAAAATAGACTCGGTAGCCTCTTGGCTTAATCGTGACGGTCACGATCGCTACCGGTATGTCACGCTGGGATTTGGCAACAAGATTTCCCGACTCGCCGTTCTGACAGACGCCAGCAGCGTAGACGGCGAATGGAATTCCGGCCGCATGCTTCCGGAATTGACGCAGCATGGCGCGGGCGCAATCACCAGTTCGAAATACTTTGGTAAGCCGGGGCTTGATGCACTGAGCGCGATACTTCACCACGCCGACACCTATGGCTTGAAATGGGTGTTCGTGAGAGACCCCTACTACGAGCCTCTTCTGGTCTTCGGCGGCTGGCGTAAGGTGGATGACCTTGAAGACAAGACAATCACGGTGTGGAGCAAAGAGGACGTGTCGCCGGCGCTCCCAGTCAACGCGCCACAGATTCCTCCACGCTGGCAAGGGCTTATGTGGGGCACCCTTCCCATCGGCAGCAGCATCCTGGCGATGGTGCTGGTGCTGATTCCAGATGGACGAAGGCACAGACGGCGGGTCGTCGAACCTTCCGCCGTTGACGAAAATCTCGTCCTAGAGAGGCTAGCCTCATGAGCACTGGACGCCTCCCGGCTATCGTCATTGCCGCCGCGACAGTGGCACTCATTGTTGTGGGAACTCTCTGGCCCATTCCATCCGCAATCGCCGTGGCTGGCTCCGGCGCTAATCTGCTGCGTCCTTCTTCATCGCCGCAAGCTGCAGTCGAGATTCTGGCAGACGAAATTGGCCGGCAGGCTTGGGAAAAAGCGTATTCGAGTCTCGCGAACAAGAGCGAATTCACGGAACCGGAGTTCGTGCGCGACCTGACCGGAACTTACCTCAGCCTTCGCACTTATGCGACTCTTGACAGCTTTGACCTGCGGCCGCTTCATGCCTCTGCCGATGAAGCGCAAGTTCAGCTCAAGTTGCGCTGGTCGAGCGTGGTAGGAACGTTCCTGGACACTCGCGACCTGCGAGTGGTTAGAACCGGGGACCGTTGGGGCGTTTTGTGGCCCATCGTTAAAGAACCGCGGGTACCGCCGCAAGTGATCCCCCTGAACTACTTGCGCTGGGACGTGATCTACCGTGGTCCGGAAGATGACTGGGGATCTCAAGACGTCGAGGCGCCGCACGTGCGGATCGTGGATATGCATCCCGTGGAACGCAGCGGTGGAGTCGTCGTCATGGGAGAACTCTTGAATGAAGATGTTGTGCCCGCCTTCGTGACGGTCAAAGCGACGCTACTCGCGAAAAACGGTTCTGCCATAGCGACGGAAGACAGCTTCGACAAGATTTCTCATGTTCTTTTGCCCAAGCAAGTCACACCGTTTTTCATCGCATTTCACGATGTAGAGCTGTCCGAAGTCGACAGCGTTCATATGGACCCGTCGGCAACCCTCATCGCAGCTTCGGCGGACCCAGTGATCGGGATCGAAGATCAGCATTTCAACACCCCGCCCGGAGCTTCACTAAGTGGGAAACTCGTCAATCAAAGTGGTCAGGTCGTCAATGTGGCGCACGTGCTTGGGACGTTCTATGACAAGAGCGGACAACTGGTCTGGGTCGCGGACCAATATGTCGACCGTGCACTATTGCCTCAAACCCCGGTTTCTTTTGCCATGTCTCTTCCGGCGGACATCGCGAGCAAAGTTACCTCTGAGCGTGCGATCGCCACCACATACAGTTCGGGCCGACTCCAATGAAATCCAAATGTACATTCTTGTTGGGCGGACTGATTCTCGCCGCTGTGCCGCTCGCTCTGGCGCAGACCGGCGGCCTTCGTTTGCCAAAAACCGTCGAAGCAGGCAGCGCATTCTCTATTCAAAGCAGTGGCAGCGGCACAGCATTCCTTTATATCGTGGGGCCTGGGCAGGTGTTGAGACGCGATGTGCAATTAGGTGAAACGACGTTCTTCGCGCCTGGGGATCTCCACAACGCGGGCCGCTATCTGGCCGTTCTTGTGGGAGGCTCCTCCACGGAAAACGGGGCGTTCGACGTTACAGCCGCGCATCAACCGATGGTATTGAGCTTTCTCGCCAAACCCAGTCGCCTTCCGGTTGACTTGCATGATGGCATCAGCGGTGTTGTGTACGCATTTGATGCCTTCCAGAACCTGGTCTTGGTTCCCACTCAGGTATCGTTTCAACTCACAAGCGTAACCGGCGCCGAGCAGATGCGGACGGCGCTGACGCGCAACGGAGTCGCCTGGACAAAGATGAATTCCGCAGCCCAGGAAGGCGTCGCCAAGTTTGTAGCACGAGTTGGGGATGCTACAAGCACGCGGGTGATCCAACAGGTTCCCGGAAATCCATGCCACTTACGGATGAGCGCTCGGCCGTCGGGCCAGAGGCTTGCCGTGGAAACGGAGCCCGTCCGCGACTGCAACGGCAACGCTCTGCCGGACGGAACGATTGTCACCTTCACGGAAACCTATAGCGAAGGGGAATCTACGGTAGACGTGCCTCTCAAACGCGGCGTCGCACGAACGGATATGCCAGCATACAGCGGAGCAAAAGTCTCCGTCGCGACAGGAGTTTTCATCGGAAATGAAATTCACTTGGGAAAAAAGTGATGACAAAGCCTCTCTTAATTATGTGCTCACTCTTCACCGCGATAGTTGCCCTGGGATCTGACCACCCGGCAGTCCGCGTCGCACCCACGGACTCCGTCGGGCCCCGACCTCTGG
>Ga0210408_10001033_pt1 | contig 30648 bp, 25 predicted proteins | sample IncBWH4MmetaG_FD_155471 | JGI IMG/M metagenome (GOLD analysis project Ga0210408, IMG submission 155471) | Forest soil microbial communities from Barre Woods Harvard Forest LTER site, Petersham, Massachusetts, United States - Inc-BW-H-4-M | ecosystem: Environmental > Terrestrial > Soil >... | reverse complement strand
CGTCGGCGCGATCGCCTTCGGGTTGTTGTCGCCCATGGCAGCAACGAAATTGTAGTCGCAATAATCGGAGACGAACGCCATGCCGCGGTCGCTCTGGCCGGCCGAGACGACGGAGATCGGGCCGCGCGGGTGCGGCAGCAGCCGGCAGTCGTTCATCGTGAAATGGCGACCCTTGAAGTTCGAGGCGCCCTTTTCCCAGAGTTCCCGCATCACGGCGACGAACTCGCTGGAGTAATCGTAGCGGTAGCCGAAATATTCGTCTCCCGGCCACAAACCCATCTGCTCGTATTCGGCCTTCTGCCAGCCGGACACGATGTTGACGCCAAAGCGGCCGGGCGCGATGGAATCGATCGTCACCGCCATGCGCGCCACCATCGCCGGCGGCAGCGTCAGCACGGCCACCGAGGCAAACAGCTTGATGCGTTGGGTCACCGCCGCCAGCCCCGCCATCAAAGTGAACGACTCGAGATTGTAGTCCCAATATTCGGTCAGGCCGCCGTAGCCATGCAGCTTGATCATCGACAATGCGAAATCGAGCCCGTAGCACTCTGCTTTCTCGACGATGGTGCGGTTGAGATCGAAGCTGGGCTTGTATTGCGGCGACGTCGAAGAAGCGATCCAGCCGTTGTTGCCGATCGGGATGAAGACTCCGACGTCCATGGCGCAAACCCCTGTCATGATCGACCGCGAACCATTTCGCGCTTTCCGATCGTGAGGTCGGACGAGGTCGGCGCCAAATGACGATTTCTCATCGTCGGCGGACAAAGATTGTGTGGGCGGCGAAGGCTTGGATCGGCTACGCTCGCGGGGCCGACGGCGGGCGATCGGCAAGAGCGGCGGAGTTATGGCGCGCAAGGTGGTATTCATCGGCACGGGCGGGACAATTGCCTCCATCGGCAAGGGCCCCCTCGACCTCATCGACTACGGCGCCAACAACACGATAGTGCATGCGGAGGACATCGTCACGGCGATCCCGAGCGTGCGCGAGGTCGCCGACCTCGTGGTCGTCAAGTTCCGCGACATTCCGAGCACCGCAATCTCGTTTCCCGAATGGAAACAGCTCGCCGCGCTCTGCCATCGGCTCGTCGGGGAGATCCCCGACCTCGGCGGGATCGTGATCGGCCACGGCACCGCGTCGCTGGAAGAGACCGCATATTTCCTCAACCTCACCCTCAAAGTCGGGGTGCCGGTGGTGATCGTGGGCTCGCAGCGCCCGTTGAGCGGCCTGGCAAGCGACGCGGCGATGAACCTGGTGGCCGCGGTCCGGGCCGCGGCGAGCCCCGCCTCGGCCGGACGCGGGGTGCTCGTCGTGCTCAACGACGAAATTCAGGCGGCGCGTGAGGTGACAAAGACCTCGACCTTCCGTCTGCAGACCTTCCGGACGCCCGACTTCGGCGTGCTCGGCAGCGTCGACGGCGAGCACGTGCGCTACTATCGCCGCACCGAACGGCGCAACGCGCCGGACACGGAATTCGATATCGCGCCGCTGGACGCCTTGCCGCGCGTGGACATCTCCTATTCCTATGCCGGAGCAGACGGCGCCGCGATCCGCGCCTTCACGTCGGTGGGCGCGAAGGGAATCGTCCTGGCCGCCTTCGCCCCCGGCATGGTCACGCCCGGCGAGCAAGAGGCGATCAAGGCCGCGGTCGAAGCCGGCGTTACCGTGGTGGTGTCGACGCGAGCCGGAAGCGGCGTCGCGCTCGATAGCGCCAAGCTGCGCCCCATGGGCGTGCTGAGCGCCGACAATCTCAATCCTCAGAAAGCGCGGCTGCTACTCGCCCTCGCCTTGACCGTCACGCGAGAACCCGACGAAATTCGCCGGATTTTCGCCACCTATTGACCCTCGAACATCCGCCAATCCGAAGGAGCCGACGATGGTTCGCGCCAACGAGCTTACCGCTACGCATGCCTTGCGTCTGATGCGCACGGGAGATCTTTCCGCCGAGGGGTTGGCGCAGGCCTGCCTGGAACGCGTCCGCGAACGCGACGCCGCCGTGCGAGGATGGGCCTATCTCGATCCCGAGCTGGTGCTTCGCAACGCCCGCGAACTCGACGAACGCGAGGTAAAAGGGCCGTTGCATGGAATCCCCATCGCGGTCAAGGACGTCATCCTGACCGAGGACATGCCGACCGAGCACAATTCTCCCCTCTACAAGGGGAGTTTTCCGACCATCGATGCGAGCTGCGTTAAGACCCTGCGCGCTGCCGGCGCCTTGATCTTCGGCAAGACGGATACGACCGAATTCGCCTCGGTTACGCGCGGTGGAACCGCTCGCAATCCGCTTGATCCCAGCCGCACGCCAGGCGGCTCCTCCAGCGGCTCGGCCGCCGTCGTCGCCGATTTCCAGGCGACGATCGCTCTTGGCACGCAAACCGCCGGCTCGACGATCCGACCCGGTTCGTTCTGCGGGATCTACGCGATGAAGCCGACCTGGGGCGCGATCAACCGGGAAGGGCTGAAAATGCTGGCGCTAAGCCTCGATACTCTCGGCTTGTACGCGCGGTCGGCGGAGGATCTCGACCTTCTCGCCGATGTCTTCGCCCTCGAGGACCGCCATCACGTCGCGCCCTTCACATTGCGCGGCGCGCGCGTCGCCGCCTGTCGATCACCTGCCTGGGACAAGGTCGAACCGGCGACGCGCGGCGCTTTCGAGCGCGGAATCGGCCTGCTGCGAGAAGCCGGCGCAGAAGTCGAGCCGCTCGACCTGCCGCCAGCGTTTTCCTCGCTCCCCGAACATCATGCGACGGTGATGGCGGGCGAAGCGCACGTGACTTTCCTCAGCGAGATTCGGGCGCAGCCCGAGCTCCTCAATGAGGATATCGCCGCGTTGGCGAACAACAGCAAGGACGTCGGCAAATCGGCGCTGCTGGCGGCCCTGGACGCCGCGGCCGAGTGCCGGATCGCCTTCGATACCATCGCCGCCGGGTACGACGCCGTGTTGACGCCGAGCGCGCGCGGCGAAGCGCCAAAAGGAACGACGACGGGCGACGCGGCCCTGAATGGGATTTGGACGCTGCTGCACACCCCCGTCGTGCAGATCCCCGGCTTCAAGGGTCCATCCGACATGCCGGTCGGACTGTCGCTGACATCGCCGCGCTACACCGACCGCCGGCTGCTGCAGGTCGCCAAGGCGATCGGGCCGTTGTTCGAATCCCGCGGGTCCGAAGCATGACGCGTCATTGTCTGGATGTTCGATAGGTCGTTCCAGACTTCCGACTTGGTCGAGAGATCGACGATCAACCTCGCATGACGCGCGCGAAGCGCACATGGAATCGGGATCGATCCCGGTTCCTCGGTGGTCGCGCCGGCACGCACTCATCACGCCATGGCAACGTGCCGCGGAAACGATGGCGATGCGCTCTGTTCCCACTCCCGCGCACAGGACCATGGATGACAAACTAACTAACCGCAGACCCATCGTCATCGATCAGGCCACGGACTTCAGCCGCGAGGTGCGCGACACCATCAGCGGCTGGATGCGCTTGCCAAAGGTCTCGATGCCCTCGACAAAGTCATCAAAGGTCAGCATCAGGCCCTTGGTCCCCGGCACCGTTGCCGCCTCGTCGAGCAGCTTGGCGACGGTCGCGTAGGAACCGACGATCGTTCCCATGTTGAAGTTCAACGCCTGCTCGGGAAGATTGATAGTCTTGGCCGTAGAGGAATCGGCGGCGGACTGATCCTTCGAGCCCTGATCGGCCATCCAGGCGAGCGCATCGACATCGGTGCCATCCTTGTACGTCTGCCACTTCGCCATCGCCGCCTCGTCGGTTTCGTCGGCGATGACCATGAACAGCACATAGGCACCGACGTCGCGGCCGGTCTTGGCGACGGCGTCGATCAGCTGCTCATTGAGCTTCCCATGCGCCGTCGGGGTGTTGACGCCGCTTGCGAGAACGAAATTATAGTCGGCGTAGGTGGCGGCAAACGCCATGCCGGTGGGACTCTGGCCGGCGGCCACGATCTCGATCTTGTGCTCGGGCACCGGCTTCATGTGGCAATCCGACATTTGGAAATGCTTGCCCTTGAAATCGGAGAGCCCCTTCGCCCACAGCTCTTTCATGATCTGGACGTATTCGGTCGAATAGGCGTAGCGATAACCGAAATAAGCATCGCCCGGCCAAAGCCCCATCTGGTCGTATTCGGCTTTCGCCCAGCCCGAGACGATGTTGATGCCGAACCGGCCGCCCGAGATCGAATCGATGGTCGAGGCCATGCGCGCCACCATCGCCGGCGGCAGTGTCAGAACGGCGGTCGAGGCAAACAGCTTGATCTTGGAGGTGACGGCGGCAAGACCCGCCATCAGCGTGAAACTCTCCAGATTGTAGTCCCAGAACTCGCTCTTTCCGCCGAAGCCGCGCAGTTTGATCATCGAGAGTGCAAACTCGAAGCCATAATGCTCGGCGCGCTGCACAATCTCCTTGTTGAGCTCGAAGGTCGGCTTGTATTGAGGCGATGTCGTCGAAATCAGCCAGCCATTGTTACCGATCGGGATGAACACACCCAAGTCCATTGCGATCGCTCCTTGTTCCGGGAAACTCCTGCAATCAGCTAGCAAGCGCGATGCCAAGTTCGTACAAGTTATGTGCCAACGATTTGCGCAGCCAGCCCGATGGGCGGCGACCTCGCTGGAAGGAGATGGCTCAACGTCGCTCATATGTACGCACATGTATGACTCTTTTCGCGTGCACCGGGGCCATGATCATTCTCATTGCACAATGATGAAGCCGTGCGATGATCACCGCGGATTTGCAAACGCGACCGATCGCCGGCTGTGCAACTGCGAACAAAATCGACAGCCAAGCGCTTCCGTAGGGGATCGAAACCGCAGCCTTAACACCGCTAAAGCGGCTCCGGACAACAAGTCCGTGCATTGGCATAGTGTTTGCAGGTACGACGATGAAGATTTCGGTGCCATGTCGCATGTGGCAGCCCGGCGCCCAGCGCGATCGAACGCAAATGTTGACCCGTTGTTTTCGCCTTGAGCCGGCAGACGAAGCTCACCGCGCCGATTCTGGCTTTTCTGCCGCCGAGAAGCGCCGGCGTCGACGGTGCGGCGGCAACCGGCGAAGCGGCGGGTGCGACCACGATCCCGGTACGGCTTGCAGCGATGGCGCGGTCCACGCGTCTGGTGTCTGTCGGGCTGCCCTCGTTGGCACTGCTGATCGCTTTTGCATCGGGTCTTCCGATCGTCTTGCAGTTCGTCGGCCGGCCGTTCTCGGAAGATGCGATCCTGTCCGCTGGCGTCGCTGCGAGCGGGCAACGGGCTTCGGGAAACAGCGACTGCCGGCGCTGCTCGCACCAAGCCTGCCCGCGCGCTCTGAACAAGGAAATGACGATGTCGTCCGATCTCTCAGACGTTCTGCACAGCCATGCTCTCGAAACGCTATTTCTTTCGGCAAGGACCCACAACGCCTGGAAGCCCACCCCTGTCGCCGACGAGGTGCTGAAGAAACTCTATGACCTTCTCAGGATGGCGCCGACCTCGGCGAACTGTTCCCCTGGGCGGTTCGTATTCGTGCGCAGCGCCGAGGGCAAGGAAAAGCTGAGGCCTGCGCTCTCGAAAGGCAATCTCGACAAGACCATGGCGGCACCGGTAACTGTGATCGTCGCCACCGATCGTCTGTTCTATGACATGCTGCCGCGGCTCTTCCCGCATTCGGATGCCCGCTCCTGGTTCACGTCGAGCCCGGCCGTTGCGGAGCAGACGGCATTCCGGAACGGGACGCTGCAGGGTGCCTATCTGATCATGGCGGCGCGGGCGCTGGGGCTGGATTGCGGGCCGATGTCGGGCTTCGACGCCACACTCATCGATGCGACCTTCTTCCAGGGTACCTCGTGGACTGCCAATTTCCTGATCAACCTGGGTCATGGCGATCCGCAGGGCCTGTTCGGCAGGTCACCGCGATTTGCCTTCGAGGACGCCTGCGTGCTGGCCTGATCGTGCCGGCAGAGATCTGCATGAACCATGAGAGCAACGACACCCGCAACGTCGAACCGATCGTGACACCCCTCGTCACAAAGGAGGCGTATCGGAACGGCATGGCCAAGCTGGGGACCGCGGTGAGCATCGTCACGACCGATGGGCCGGCGGGCAAGGCCGGCTTCACTGCCTCCGCCATCTGCAGCGTGACGGACACGCCGCCGACTCTGCTGGTCTGTCTCAATCGCGCTGCGTCGGTCTATGACACGGTGTCCAAGAACGGCGTCGTCGCAGTGAATATGCTGGCGCCCCAACATCAAGGCCTTGCCAATCTGTTCGGAGGCAAGACGCCGGTCGACGAGCGGTTCGCTGCAGCGAACTGGTTTCGCGGCGAAAGTGGCGCGCTGCTGCTCGAAGGCGCGGTCGTCAGCTTCGATTGCCGCGTTGCCCGCCTCACCGACGTCGGCAGCCATTCGGTGCTGTTCTGCGAGGTGGTGGGTGTCGCCGACGGGGCGGTCGCCTCGGGACTGTTTTATTTCGACCGCGCCTACTGCGCGATCGGGGATACGCTCGACTAAGCTGGCCATTGAGGCAAACAAGCAAACAACAAGGCTGCGAGGGGTTATCGGGAAAATTGGCCGAGCTTGTTGGCGATGAAGTCGGGATCCCAACCGGCGCGCTTTCGCTTGAGCCTGGGTACCCGGCTTCAAACCCGGCGGTCGAGGCTGTCAGCTGCATCGGTCGTGGTGCGACGCTTGGCTCGATGCAACCACATTGTCAGCGGACCGCCCATCAATCTGCTCGGGCGTGTAGAGCGCAGGCAAGCAGTTCCCGCGTCTGAAGCGAGATGCGCACGCCATCCGTCCGTTTGGCCATTTGGCACGGAGGCGCGCGCTCCGAAGGCAAGGTCACACGTTCGAATCGTGTCGAGTGCGCTCCTTTTTCTGCATACAAAAGCAATCACGCCACCGCCTGCAAGGCGGGGCAAGATGCAGCAATTGCGGCCAATAATTCATCGCTCGTCATCACATCGGCGAAGATGGCGACCATGCTGCAGAGAGTGGCGTTGTGCTCGGCATCGGTGATGGCCGCATTGCCGTCGGCCACGAAGATGATCTTATAGTTCATCTGCTGGGCATCCCGCGCCGTCGACTCGCAGCAGCAGTTGGTCAGGGTTCCCGTGATGATCAATGTATCGATGCCGCGCGCGGTCAAAAGGCCATGCAGGTCGCAGGTACCGGGAATGAAGGCGCTGAACCGAGTCTTGTCGACAACCAGGTCTTCGGGCTGCACATTCAGATCGGGCCAAAGCTCGAAATTCGGGTTGCCGGGCGCAAAAGAGAGCGAGATCTTGTCGCGCTCAGCCGGGCTTACCATCGCATCGTACCAGGCCGACCATTTCAGCGGCTCCGCCGGATTGTAAGTGTAGCGCAGGAACACGCACATCCCGCCGGCGGCGCGCACCGCCGCCGAAATCGCGTTAACGTTGGGTACGATCTCGCGCGCGACCGGCACTTCAACTGGTGCCCCTTCGGCCATGAACGCGACCTGCAGGTCGACGACGACATGCGCTGTGCGTGTCAGATCGAGCTGGGCAAACACGTGGTCGCGGCCGCGCAAAGCCCGGCCGCGGGCTTGGACGGCGGGATCAATCTCAATCTTATGCATGGGATCACCTTTGGTTTGAGACAGACGCGGAAGGACGGAAAATCTGGGTCGGATGATCTGCCACGCGATGCCGATGCCTCGCTCGTCGAAACGGCCAAGAAATAGGGCCTACGGCGGATCCCAGTGCGCGAATGGACCGGAAGCATGGCATGTCGCCGGGTTAAAATTCCTCCATAAATCATATTCTTCCAGTTCGTTCAGGTACAGCCGTTAAATTGAGCACGCTGACCGATTTGACGGTCAGTAGTTCGTCGCGGCAGCAATGCGCGTCCCCTCCCGAATTCACCGACGGTTTCACGCACGATACTGAGGGTTCGCGCTCTGATCCGAGCTCAATTGCAGCCGCTTGCACTGCGGCCCTCGCCACCTGTGTGTTCGAGGAAAGGCGTATGCCGCATGGCCCAATCCGGACCCGGCATGAAAATTGCTAGCGTTTTCATATAAAATTGTCGACGCGACAGCTCTTCCTGCGCCGAGATCCCCGCAACCAATAGGACGCACCATGAACCCGCCGCCCTCCGATCTGGTCGAGGCCAATGCCAAACTCTGGTCGGGGGTCGTGCCTCCGAACGCCGCCGCGGTCGAAATGGCCGACATGCTCGCTCAGGTCATCGAGGGCTTCGAGCGCTTGCGCGGCGAACTGCAGTTTGAGGACGAGCCGGCTACCTTCCTGACGGCGTTGCAGGCAACCAAGGAAATCGGGCTGTGAACGCTCCAATAGCCAGGCCCTCCTCGCTGCAGGACCTCACTCTGGTCGAAGCCGCACGCCAGGTCGCCTCAGGCGAGACGACATCGCTCGCCCTGACCGAAGCCGCGCTCGCCGCCTGCGAGGCCTCCAACTCCAGACTCAATGCCGTGATCTGGCTCGATCGGACGGCTGCACTCGAAGCTGCCGAGGCGCTCGACCGGCAGACGACCTCTGGCAAGCCGCTCGGCCCCTTGCACGGCGTGCCGCTGGCGCACAAAGACATGTACTATCAGGCGGGCAAACGATCGACCTGCGGCTCGGCCATCCGTCGGGACTTCCGTCCGAAGGTGACCGCTACCGTGATCGAGCGGCTGCATGCGGCGGGAAGCCTGACCATCGGCGGGCTTAACATGGCGGAATTCGCGCAGAATCCCACCGGCCACAATAAGGCGTTCGGCGATTGTCACAATCCGTGGGCCTTCGACTACTGCACCGGCGGATCCTCGTCGGGTTCGGGCGCGGCGGTGGCTGGACGTCTGGTGACCGCCGCGCTTGGCTCGGACACGGGCGGGTCGATCCGCTTGCCTGCCTCGATCTGTGGTGTCACCGGCATCAAGCCGACCCAGACTAGAGTCTCGCGTTTTGGCGTGATGCCGCTGTCGTTCTCGGCCGACAATGTCGGCCCGCTCGCCCGCACTGCGCTCGACTGCGCGACGATCCTGAACGTCATAGCCGGCGCCGACCCCAAGGACCCGACCTGCGCCACCGAACCTGTACCGGATTACGTCCGCATGCTCGACGGCGACGTCAAAGGCCTGAGGATTGGCGTGCCGACGAACTATTTCTTCGATGATATCGATGCGGAGGTGGCTGCCGCTTTCGCGGCCGCGATGGAGGTGCTTCAGGCCCGCGGCGCCGAAGTCGTCCCCGTCACCATCCCGCACATGGATGCCATAGCAACCTATGGTGCGGTCGTCTCGCGCTGCGAGGCCGCAACAATCCACGCGCAATGGATGCGCAACTGTCCCGGCCAATATGCCGTTCACCTCAGCGGGCGGCTCTACGGTGGCTACGGGATCCCGGCCGGCAATTATCTGGAGGCCCTCGAGCGGCGTGGGCCTATCCTCATGGCGATAGGTGCCGAGGTCTTCAGTAAGTGTAACGTCTTTGCCACTCCTACCCTGCGCACCAAGGTGCCGACGTTGCTGGCGACCGACATCGATGCCGGCACCCCGTGCGCGATCGTCGCCTTCAATAATCTGTCGATCAATACGCGACCGATCAACTACATGGGCCTGCCCTCGGTCAGCGTCCCGTGCGGCTTCGACAGCAATGGGCTGCCAATCGGCTTGCAGATTCAGGGCAGGCCCTTCGCCGAAGGTCGGGTCCTGAAAGCCGCCGACGCCTATCAGCGCGACGTGCATTGGCACGACCTGAAACCACCGTTGTGAGGCCTGGGCCGGCTTCACCCATCACCGGAATCCCCTACTCGCTGGAAGGATCATGCATGACCGCCCACTCGCTGACCGCATCATCAAAGACGTGCCACTGGGGCTATTTCGAGTCGACCACCCTGCCGGTGCTGACCGTGAAGAGCGGCGACCGCGTCACGATCGACACGGTTACCGGGGCGGCGGAGCACTTGCCGAAGGAGCCGGGGTTTCACATTCCGCCCGCCGTCCTCGAAATCCACAAGGTGCATCGGCCGAGCCCGGGGCCGCATATCCTGACCGGACCGATCTATGTCGAAGGTGCACAGCCCGGAATGGTCCTGGAGGTCCGCATCATCGACATCACCTTCTTTCAGGATTGGGGGTTCCAGCTCATCATCCCGCTGTTGGGGACGCTGCCCTATGACTTTGATCGGTTCCACTATTCCCTGATTCCGATCGACAGCAAAGCGATGCTCGGTACACTGTCGTGGGGTCTGAAGGTTCCGCTGAAGCCTTTCTTCGGCGTGATGGGTGTCGCCCCGCCGCCCGGCTGGGGTCGCGCCACCTCGACGGTGCCGCAGGCGTTCGGCGGCAATCTCGACAACAAGGAATTGGTCGCCGGCACGACGCTTTATCTGCCGATCTTCACGGAAGGCGCGCTATTCTCCTGCGGCGACGGGCATGGAGCCCAGGGCGACGGCGAGGTCTGCATTACCGCGATCGAGACCGCGCTCACCGGAACCTTCGAGTTCATCGTGCGCGACGATCTGTCGTTCACCTATCCGCGCGCCGAAACACCGACCCATTACATCACCATGGGAATGGATCCCAGCCTCGATGAATGCGCCAAGATCGCGTTGCGGGACATGATCCGGCTGATCGGCGAAGTCCGCGGTCTCTCGGCGGAGAATGCCTACATGCTCTGCAGCCTTGCCGCAAACCTGCGCGTGACGCAGACCGTCAACGGCTCCAAAGGCATCCATTGCATGCTGGAGAAGGCGCTGATCGACCCGCCGGCCGGAGCCTAGGGTTCTGGATCGAACGATTGATCCCGCGCGCAGGCCGTCAAGCGGTCGTGAATCCTGACCATAAACAAAAAGATCGGCTCGTGTTTCGGGCCGACGCTCGGGAACCGAGTGTCGGAGTCGCAACACTGGCGGCCTGCTACGAGCCCTCCACTTGCCGACCAACGGAGCCCCGATCATGACCAGCCCTCGTGTCCGCATCGCCCATGTTGCAGGCCTCACAGCGACGATCCAGAATACCCCGCCGCTGATCACCTCAAATAAGGCCCGCGCCCGCGCCGGTCTGTCGCCACGCCTGGGCCCCGAAGGGACGCCATCAGTCTATGACGCACTGCGCCCGCAGCGCCTCGCCGCGCCAGCCACACTTTACGTCGAGCAATTCTCAGCCCATCCGCTGGAGGCCGATACGGCCGAACTCTACGGTCCTCCGGACGGCTACATCGGCGCCGACGGCATCTTCCGGTCAACCCCCACGAGCCCGCACGACAAGCCGGTTTATGAGGTCACACTGTCGCCGGAGGACGGCGTCTATCCCCTGCCCTACATGGCGCTGCAGGCCGACGGCAGCCCATCGGAGGATGAGTGTACGGTCCCCGGTGGACTAATCGCGCGGCAGGGGTTCTTCCCCGACGGCTCTCGCAGCTTCGAGGAGATCGACCGGCTCTCGGTCGGCGTCGACGGGCTGGCGAACGTCATCTCGCGCATGGCAACGGTCGATTTCTACCGCGGCCTGGCGCCCGGCGGTTTCACCAAGGGGCTCAGCGCTGAACGCCGCTCCGACGTGGGGCCGAGGGATACGCCACCGGAGCGGTTGGGGCAGGATTTCTTCGCATACAAGCCCTTCCACATGGCGGCCGCCCCGCCGCGCCCTGCCCTTGCCAAGGCAACAAACGACCTGCAGGCCATCGCCGAAGGCGGCGACTACGACGGCATCATCTGGACGCAGGGCAGCCCACAGGTGGAGGAAACCGCCTATTGGTTCAACCTTTTGATCGACACAACACGACCGATCTGCTGCAATGCGGCACAGCGCCCACAGGGGCAGCTGAGCGCCGACGGCCCCGCCAATATCGTCGACAGCGTCCGCTTCATCAAATCGCGGACCTGGGCCGACACCGCGGGCAAGGATCGCGTTGGGACCGTGGTTATCCAGGAACAACAGTTCTTTGCGGCGCGCGAGGTGATGAAGGTCGATGCCCGTCCCGGCGGCCTATGTGGCGACTGGCGGCCATGGCGGGATTGTCGGCCAAGCGAGCCACCACACTGGCCTCGTTTACCTGACCTATGTGCCGGTGTTCAAGCACACCTATCAGTCGGATGTCAGACTCACAGTGCTACCGGCGGAGGTGACCGCCGCGGCCCGAATTGATGATCGGCTGACGACAGTCGCCGTCCCGGTCAAGGACCAGCAAGGCAAGCTGCTGGGCGACGCCATTCCCTCGGTGTCGATCGTCAAGGATGGCGGCTTCATGGCCGAAACCTTTGGCGATGACCCGGAGGTCGAGGCGGATCTCATCGCGCTCGTCGCGCACAAGCTGTCTCTTCAGCGACTGGCCGGCTTCGTGCTCGAAGGACTGGTGCCCTATGGCGCAATGACGTCCGAGCTGCGGCTTCAGATCATGATCACAGCGCTGTTCTCGGGCCTGCCTTCCGTCCGGGTAGGACGCGGGAGTTCGGAAGGCTTCGCCGACCCGCATCCGCTCTTCATTGCGGGATCGAACCTGACAGCGACCAAGGCGCGGATGCTGCTGATGGCCTGTCTGCTGAAATTTGGTAGCCCGCCCATCGCGGTCGATCCGGCTCATCCAACGACGGCGGAGGTCGCGGCAACGCAAGCCGCGCTGAAGGCCTATCAGGCGATCTTCGACACTCATTGATGGCCGCTGACGAATGGCTCAGGACCAAAGCACCGCGCGCGGCCATCCTTGGTACGCGGCCCCGGCCTCAGTTGGGTCGAGCGGGGCAACTGCTTGTGGAACCATTCAACTATCCATGATTTCCGTCAGCAATCGCCGCAGCTCTTCCATCTTGGCCGGCGGGATCCGCTTTTCCAGGCGGTCCTGCTGCGATATTGTGATGCGGTCGAGGCGCTTGAACAGGGCCTTGCCGCCGGCCGCCAAGCGGATCAGCACCCGGCGGCGATCGTTCGGGTCCGGGGTGCGATAGACGAGCCCGTCCGACACCATGCGATCGATGATCTTGGTCAGGGTCGTCGGCTCGATAAGAGCGCGCTGGGCCAGGTCGCCCATCGACCGGCCGTCGGAGTTCTGCAGCAATTCCAGGATGCGCAGCTGCTCGATCGGCACGCCAGCCGGCCGCAACCGCTCCTCCAGCTCGTCCTCGAGCCGTTTGTTGACCAGGGCGATAATATAGGCCAATTGCTCATTCAGTCTGGTATCAGGCATGGAGTACCGCAGCATTCCCGGCGAATCGATCCATTTTTCATTCATTTCAAATGGTAGGTCTTAGCGTCATGCGTCCCGAAGAGCAACCGGATTCGCCTGACATCTCGCTGACTACGTTGATTGCCGCAGCCAGCCGCTCCCGCTGCCGGATCCGGCGGGCACGCCCGCTCAAATCGGCAGATTATGTCAACCGAATACGGTTCAATGCGTCCTGATCAGGTTGAACCCGATGCCGTCGGCCTGGACGAAATGGACGCGCGACTCTTCGACGAATTTCGACCTCGGGAGGAGATGGCGCACCGAATCGCGCCTCAGCCGCGACACAAACTGCGCGGTTCGCCGGCCGCTATATGCCCCGACATGGCGCGCAACCGCCCCGGCCAAGTGGATGCCCTCGTAGCAGGATTGACCGAAAACCGAGACGCTCGGCGCAAATTCGCCGAAGGATCGGTGATAGAGTTCCATGAAATGCTCGTTGCAGAAGGACTTGAAGGACGGGGTGAAGGTGGTGGCTGCATAGAGATTGGGCGTCGATTCTGCACCGATGCCCATCAACACGTTTTCGTCGACCCCGAGGCCGAAGCGCATGATCGTGTCGGCAAGGCCGGCCTCGGCGAAGGCACGGTTGAACTTGACCATTTCCTCCCCGAGCAGAAACATCACGACGACGTCGGGACGCAGACGCCGGATGGTGTCGATCGATTGGTCGTAGTTCTCCCGGAACGGTATCGTCAGTTCGCTCACCACCCGGCCGCCGGACTCGGCTATGATCCGTCCTGCAGTCTCGATCGCCCGGTGGGGCCAGACATAGTCGTTGGCAAGAAGACAAAACCGCCGCGCCCGCCGCTCCTCGACAAACCACGGCAGACAGCGGCTCATCAGGACGCTGTCGGTGCCGCCGATGGCAATGGTATTCGGGTCCCGCTCGTCGCCCTCATAGTGGGGCGTATAGTAATAGGGAACACGCCCGGCGAGGTGGTCCTTGATGACCTGCCGGACGTTGCTCGGATGCATCCCGACAATCGCGTCCACGCCTTCAACTTCGACGAGGTCGGAGGCTACCGCCGCCGCGTTGATATCATTCCATCCGGGATCGGCGATCACGATCTGCATTTCCGCGCCCCGGATGCCGCCAGCCGCATTGATTTCGCTGGCGGCCATGATGGCACAGGCTTCCGTCGATGGCCCCCACAGTCCGGCCGGCCCGCTGCGGGAAATCAATACTCCGACTTTCATGGGTGGACTCCAATAAAACACCTCGCCGCCGCCGGCATGGCTGCAGCGTCGAGCGTCCCTCCATGAATGTCAGTTAGCCGTTGAACGGCTCCCCAATACCTGCAAGACACGCGCCACTCCGCGCAATCGCGTTCGCTTAGGGAAAACTCTCTCGTGGTCAAGATACTTGGACCAGCCGCCACCGCAGTCGCGGCAAAGGCGCCGAGGGAAGGAAGCCGCTCTTCTGCGCTCGATGCTCAAAATCCCATCGCAACTGCCGCGTCTTTTTCATTGAAAATTGGATAATTATAATTTCAAATATAATGGATCCAGCTCCCAGACCCCACGCCCTGCCCGATGCAACCCATCGGTCTTCAGCCGGTCGACCGATGATCGCCTCGCCCCTCGCGACCCACTACCTCACCGGAGGCCTTCATGAGCCTGCATTACACCAGCCTGTTGGACTTGTCCGCCAAGCTCAAATCCGGAGCCGCCTCGCCGGTCGAGGTGACTAAGGCCATCCTCGGTCGGATCGACGCGATCGATAGCACATACTTGAGCTATACAACCGTCACCGCCGAGCGCGCGATGGCGCAGGCGCAGGCCGCGGAGGCCGAGATCGCCGCAGGCTTCTGGCGTGGTCCCCTGCACGGGGTGCCGATCGCGGTGAAGGACTTGTGCGACACCACCTATGCACCGACGGCGGCGGGCATGTTCATCCACAAGGACCGGATGCCGAGCGTCAACGCGACGGCCGTCGACCGGCTCGAGGCAGCCGGTGCGATCATGCTGGGCAAGCTGACGATGACGGAAGGAGCCTTCGGAGCCCATCATCCCAAGATGCCGAAGCCGAAAAATCCCTGGCATCTCGGCTATTGGACGGGAGCTTCCTCCTCGGGATCGGGCGCGGCGACCGCGGCCGGCCTGTGCTACGGCTCGCTCGGATCTGATACCGGCGGATCGATCCGGCTTCCGACCGGCGCTTGCGGCCTGTCCGGCATCAAGGGCACCTGGGGGCGTGTCAGCCGCTTCGGCGTCTGCGATCTGGCCGAATCCCTCGACCACCTCGGGCCTATGGCGCGCACCATGGCCGATACGGCGGCCCTGCTGCAGGTCATCGCCGGCGCCGATCCCAATGACCTGACGGCATCGACCGTCCCAGCGCCTGACTATCTCGCCCTCCTCGGCGGTGGCATCCGTGGTCTCAAGATCGGTCTCGATGAAGCCTATGTGTTCGAAGGGACTGACCCGGATGTGGCGGCCGCCATCAGGTCGGCGCTGAAGGTCTTCGTCTCGCTCGGGGCGATCATCGTGCCCGTGAAGGTGCCGGACATGAGCGAGTTGGGCACCGCGTGGACGGCCCTCTGCGCCGTCGAGACGACCCTTGCCCATGATGCGACCTATCCGTCACGGGCGAGCGAATACGGACCGGAAATCGCCGGCTTCCTTGACCGCGGGCTTGCGCTGACGGCGAAAGAAGTAGGCGATTCGCAGATCGTGCGCGACATCTTCAAGGGCGGGATGTCTGCGCTGTTCGGCCAGGTCGACCTGCTGATCGCTCCGGTCATTCCGAACAAGGTGCCGACCGTCGAGGTCTGGGACGAGATTGCCAAGAGCAAGGGCGATTTCGGCAACTACATCAAGTTTACTGCTCCGTTCAATTTCTCCGGCAACCCGACGGCGATCATGCAGGGCGGCTTCGACAGCGATGGCCTGCCGATCGGCTTCCAGCTGATCGGACCGAATTGGTCGGAGGCCCTGCTATTCCGCGCAGGCCATACATTCCAGATGGTGACCGACTGGCACACCAAGCATCCGCCGGTCTGACCAGGTCTGGCCGGAGGCCGCTGACAAAAGTGGGCCCCTGCCGGATCGGCAAGGGCCCCTCGATTGTTCCAGAGACGTATTCCGAAGCGTCATCTGCCTGCAGAACGCCCATCGGCTGCTCGGAACGATCAGCCGATTGGGCGCTTCAGGTGCCAGTCGGTTGCCTGCTGAAAGGCATGAGAGGCGGCGAGGAGCCGGTCCTCGCTCAGATGCGGGCCGACCAGCTGGAAGCCGATCGGTAGGTCGAGGCTGGAAAATCGCCCGGCATCGTCACCGTCGGACTGCCCGACATGTTGAACGGGCAGGTGGAGCGCAGGAGCTTCGGGATATTGGCCATGAACGCGTCCATGTCGGCGTATTTCACGCCGACGCCAGGCATCACGGGAGCCAGGATGGCATCGACCTCCTCGAACATCAGCCGCAGTCGGCCTTCGAAGTTGTCGCGATCGATTTGGTGTTTGGCATAGCGGACCGGGTCATAGGCTATCCCGTCGGCAACGGCCTTGCCGAGATGATGGCCGAAATCGTCGGGGGCCCTGAGATACGCCTCCTTGTGGAAGGTTGCCGACTAGACCTGGCAATAGGCCATTTGGGCATTGGCCACATCGGTGACGTCCGGCACCTTGACCGGCACCAGCTCGGCGCCGATGGCGGCGAAGACTGCCGCGGCTGCCTCGATAACGGCAATCGTCTCGGTGTCGTTGTCTTGCCCGACGTAGGTCATTGTCGAGGCCGATTATCATACCTCTCGCCCCTAAATACTCCATCCAGCGCTGCCAGAAAATCGGGCACAGGCGCGCGCAGGCTGGTGGGATCATGCGCATCGTACCCGGCCATCTGCGTCAGCATCGCCGCGCAATCGGCGGCGCTGCGTGCCACCGGGCCGATGGTGTCGAGCGATTCCGACAGGGGAAATGCGCCATAGCGACTGACCCGGCCCCAGGTCGGCTTCACGCCTGTGACGCTGCAGGCATGCGAGGGGAAGCGGATCGAACCGCCGGTGTCCGAACCCGTGCTCGCAAAGCACATGCCGCTCGCCGTGGCCACACCCGAACCCGACGAGGAGCCTCCCGGCCAATAATCCGTGTTCCAGGGATTGAGCGGCTTCTCCCAATCCGCATGGTGCTCGCCGAAGGCGCCTTCATGCAGGTTCAGCTTGCCGAGGATGACGGCGCCGGCCACCTTCAGCCGATGTACCGGCGTGCCGTCGAACTCCGGCACGAAGTCCTTGTGCACGCGCATACCGAAAGTCGTCGCAACGCCCTTAGTGAAATTGAGATCCTTGAAGGCGATAGGCACGCCGTGCAGCGGGCCACGATAGCGTCCAGACGCAATTTCGACCGCCGCACTCCTCGCCTCAATGCGGGCCGCTTCCGCGGTCACGAGGAGGTAACTGTGCAGCTTCGGATCGAGCGCTGCGATCCGGCCAGTATGGCCTCAAGCAGATCGACCGGCGACAGCTTGCCCGATCTGAGCGCTGCCGAAACCTGCATAATCGATTGATAGTGCAATGCTTCTGTCATGGGCTGTCCAGTCGCGTCGGGGAATGAAGAGGTAGGGGCGAGGATCGTCAGGCGGCCTTGGCGAGCGATGGGCGCAGCCGGCCGAAGCCACTGACCGCCTCATAGGCCGCTCCAATGCGCAGCGTCGTCACTTCGTCGAAGGCGCGCCCGACAATCTGCAGCCCCAGCGGCAGGCCCGAGGACGAAAGCGCTGTAGGAACCGACAGCGCCGGATTGCCGGTGACATTGAAGGGGATCGTGTACATTCCGAGCCAGCGGGTGACATCACGGCCGAACACCTCGAAGAGGGCGGCGGGTGTGAGGCCTGCGGCGGTGAGCACGGCATCGTGGCTCTTCAGGATCGTTCCGTTCACGAGAGCGGTGAGTTCGGCCCGGAGGCGGAAGGCCTGGACGAGATCGGCCGCGCTGAGAACGGCACCCGGCGCGATGCGCTGGTAGGCATAGCGGCCATAGGCGAAGGGCCGTGTCTTCAGGTCCTGCTCATGGATGGCATAGGCTTCGGCATTGAGAATGACGCGCCCGCAAGCCTCGAACAACTCGTAGGCAGGCAGGTCGATTTCGCCGACCTCAGCGCCAAGGCTGGCGATGGCCTGCGCCGACGCGTCGAGAGCGGCCAGGACTTCCGGCGAGGTGATCGGATTGCCGGCGAAGAAAGATCTGGCATACGCGATCTTTAGACCCTTCAGATCCTTGCCCAGATCGGCGGAAAAATCGGGGACCGCGAGATTGGCGCTCGCCGGATCGAGTGGGTCGTATCCGGCGATCACCTGCATGGTCAGGGCCGTATCCTTCACCGAGACGGATAGCGGACCGCAGTGATCGAGCGTGAAGGAAAGCGGAAACACGCCGCGCCGGGAAACGCGGCCGTAGGTTGGCTTCAGTCCCACGGTGCCGCAGTGACAGGCCGGCCCGCGGATCGATCCGCCGGTATCCGATCCCATCGCCATGCGGACCATGCCCGATGCCACCGCCGCCGCTGAGCCGGAGGACGAGCCGCTGGTCGAGTGGGCCGGATTCCAGGGATTGCGGGCGGGCGGGAACGGCAAGTCGAAGCTCGGTCCGCCGATGGCGAATTCGAAAGTGCCGACCTTGCCCAGCAGCACCCCGCCGCCCGCCGCGAGCTTGACGGCGACGACACTGTCCTCCTCTGGCACGTGATCGACGAAGAGCTTGGAATGACACGTCGTTCTGATGCCTGCCGTGGCATAGATGTCCTTCAGGGCATAGGGAATTCCCTGAAGCGGCCCCCTGTCGATCCCCTGGGAGAAATCCGCGTCGGCCTGTCGGGCATCGCTCAGCGCCCGTTCGCTGGTCAGGGCAACGAAAGCGCAGAGGTCGCCGTCGAGCGCGGCGATACGGGCAAGAGCCGCCTCCGTCAGGGCGACCGACGTGAGCGTGCCGGACCGCAACTGGCGGCCCGCCTCGGCGATCGGCAAGTCGGTTGGACCAGATGTGATGTCTGCGGCAACGGGACGGTTCATCCGGGAGCTCCTGCTCGGTTACGGCGCCGGTCAAGCTCCCGGGCCGTGCACGGAAACATGGTGTCCGGCGCTTGAGCGCCGGGCGGGCGAGAGAGCGGCGATCAGACCGCTGGCGGCAAGCTGGAATAGGCAACAAGGCTGAAGACGTTCGAGGGCTCGTGCGCTGCCGAGCGCGGCTGGCGCAGGAGATGCGTCGCTCGCCGCAGGGCCCGCGCCTCGGACAACACGCCCGCCAGCAAATCCGCGGGAACGCCGAGGCCCGCCGCCGCCAGCAGCGACCGCGACTCCGCATCGAAAGCCTCGAACGGATCAGACATGGCCGACTCCTCCTGTCGGGGCGATATGGTAATTCCTGTTCTCATCATTAGCAAAATGAACTATCTATTTTAAGCGCATATATTGGGCGACGTTTGCCTAATTCTGCCACAGCAATAACACCCTATTTTCCTGCACTTAGTTCCCGGTCTGCGCCTCAATTGAAGGACTCAACAGCCATCAAAAATTCGCGCAAAATGAACGCAATATTAGAATTTTCATCTAATTTTTTTGGCCATTCAGCGGCTATTGTTCGGCTGAAATCACGACCATCTCTGGCAGTTGGCATCGCGCTTGCAAAGACGTCCGGCAAGATGGGGCGATCCGGACGGTCCTCGCCATCCCGCGTCCTACGGGCTCTTGAATCGGAGGCTCCATATGCCATCGCGTTTTTGGACTAAGGGTCTATCGTCGCTCAGGGCTGTCGCACTCGGCTTGATCACGAGCGGCATGGCGACGGCGACGGCCTCGGCGGAGAGCACGCTCCGGGTGGCCATGACGGCAGCGGATATCCCAGACTGGACTGGAGCGCCGGACCAAGGCTACGAGGGCTATCGATTCGTCGGTTTCTCGCTCTATGACTCTCTTGTCCTGTGGGACCTCTCGTCGTCCGACAAAGCCGCCGACATCAAGCCGGGCCTCGCGGAGAGCTGGGCGATCGATCCAAACGATCACAAGAAGTGGATTTTCAAGCTCCGCAAGGGCGTGACATTCCATGATGGCTGTCCCTGGAATGCCGACAGTGCGATCTGGAACTACAAGCGCGTGATGGATTCGTCATCACCTCAGTATAATCCGCGCCACCACGCGGGCCAGAGCTGGCTGATCGTCAACGTCTCCAAGATGGAAAGGGTCGACGATTATACAATTGCCCTGACCACAGCGATCGAAGATGCGCTTCTGCCTTATGAAGTTCCTGGATTTTTCCAGATTTCGAATTGCGCGGTTACCAAGCTCAACAATAACTACGATGAGTACGCAAAGCATCCCTACGGCACTGGTCCTTACAAGTTCGACAAGGTGGTCCCGCACGAGCGGCTCGAAGTTGTCAAGAACGCGGACTATTGGGACAAGGGCCGGGTGCCCAAGGTCGACCGCATGGTGCTTCTGCCGATGCCGGAAGCATCGACGCGCGCTGCTGCACTGTTGGCCGGACAGGTCGACTTCGTGGAGGCTCCTTCGCCGGACACGATCCCGAAATTGAAGCAGTCCGGTATGCAGATCATCACAGTGCCCTATCCCCATAACTGGGACTATCAGGTACGTGCGGATCGCCCGCCGTTCGATAACCTGAAGGTGCGTCAAGCCGCAAATTATGCGATCAACCGCGATGAAGTGGTCGACATGCTCCAGGGCGTCGCGACCGCCGGCTACGGCAAATTCATCGAATCGCAGCCCTATTATGGCAATCCGATCAAGTACACTTACAACGTGGAGAAGGCGAAGGCGCTGCTAAAGGAAGCGGGTTGCCTGCCATGCAAGATCACCGTCGGTATCTCCACCTCCGGGTCGGGCCAGATGCAGCCACTGCCGATGAATGAATTGGTCAAAGAACAGCTCGAGGCTGCTGGCTTTCAGGTCACTTTGGACCCAATCGACTGGAATACACTGATCGACGTCTACATCGGCGGCGCCAAGAAGTATCCCAAGTATGATGCGATCAATGTCTCGCTCTCCTCGATTGAACCGTTGCAGGGCATCATGAAGAGCGGCATGACGCGCTATCAGACGCCGAACGGCTTCAACTGGGGCCTCTTTTCCAATGCCGAAGTCGACAAGCTTGGCGAAGCGGCCCTTGCCGAGTTTGATGCAGAGAAGCGCAACAAGATCATCGCGGCGATGCACGAGAAACTCGTGGCAGAGGCCTACGAGATCTTCATCGTGCACGACCTCAACCCGCGCGCCCTGTCGCCCAAGGTGAAGGGCTTCGTCCAGGCACAGAGCTGGTTCCAGGACATGACGCCGATCTCGGTCGATCCGTGATCCCGCGCTGCCGGGGGGCCGCGCGCTGCCCGGCACGGATCTTGCGAGATATCGACTGGATTATTCGGTCGCGACCGGCATCGCTTCACAGTGATTGCGACAACCGCAGCCAACGCGTCAAAAGCATCAGCGAAGGGGTCATCCGATGTGGCTTTACGCGGCACGACGCATTGTCTTCACTATCCCGATCGGCTTGGGCGTTACGCTTATCTGCTTCGCGCTGATTTATCTGGCACCGGGCGATCCGATCCAGAGTTTGCTTCCGCCCGATGCAACGGCAAAGGACATCGCTGAACTGAAGCATGTCTACGGCCTCGATAAGCCGATCCCGGTGCAATATGTGATTTGGCTCGGCCGGGCGTTGACCGGCGACCTCGGAATGTCGATCCAGACCAACAAACCGGTGCTGGATGAAGTCACCCGGGCTTTTGCGAATACGTTCACGATTTCGGTTATTTCGGTGATCCTGGCGATGGCCGCGGCGCTCGTGCTGGGGATCGTGGCGGCCTTTCATGTCGGTGGCTGGGCCGACCGCGTGGCTACTGCCGTCGCCGTGCTCGGCATCAGCGTGCCGACGTTCTGGCTGGCGGTCGTGCTTGTGATCCTGTTTGCTGTCGAGTTGGGATGGCTCCCCGCCACCGGCATGGGGTCGCAGGGCTCGAACGGCTTCAGCTGGTTTGTCTGGGAACAGGCCAAGTTCGCGATCCTGCCGATCGTCTCGATGACCCTGACGCCGCTCGGCATTCTGATGCGCACGACGCGGTCCAGTCTGGCGGAGATCCTCAGTCAGGACTTCATCCAGACGCTGCGGGCAAAGGGCCTTTCGGAAACAGCAGTTGTCAAGCACGCTATCCGAAACGCGCTGCCGCAGATCATGGCGATGTTCGGGCTGCAGCTCGGCTACCTGGTTGGTGGATCGATCCTGATTGAGACGATTTTCACCTGGCCCGGCACCGGGTTCCTGCTCTCCAAGGCGATCCTGACTCGCGACATTCCGCTCCTCCAGGGCACGATCCTGGTCCTGGCCATGGCTTTCGTCGCCATCAATCTCATCGTCGACCTGCTGCAGACGCTGGTTGATCCTCGCATCAAACGTGCCTGATCCCAGGGCTGAGCCTTAGTATTCGGAGACCGCAATGTCCGATGTCCCTGCAACGCCGTCTCTGATCGCACAGACGGCCTCGCCCGCGCCCCACGTTCGCGGTTATTGGGGCAACGTCTGGAACCGGCTGAAGTACGACCAGGTGACGCTGTTCTTCCTGATACTGATCATCGCCATCATCCTGTCGGCAGTCTTCGCGCCATGGCTGGCGCCTTTCGATCCCAACAAATCGAGCATGGCCGCCCGGCTGAAGCCGGTGATGTTCAAGTCATTCTATCTGGGCACAGACGAGCAGGGCCGCGATATCCTGTCCCGGCTGATCTGGGGCGGGCGAACATCGCTTGTGATGGGCATATCGCCGGTGTTCCTCGCCACCGTCATCGGCGGGTTCTTCGGCGTCTTCGCGGGTTATGCCGGCGGCAAGCTCAATACTGCGATCATGCGGACGATGGACGTCTTCTTCGCTTTCCCCTCCGTCCTCCTTGCCGTGGCGATTTCCGGCAGTCTCGGTAGCGGGCTCGTCAACCAGATGATCACGTTGACGATCGTGCTGATCCCGCCGATCTGCCGCGTCGCCGAGACGGCCACATCGCAGGTTCGCACGATGGACTTCATCGACGCGGCGCGCGCCAGCGGCGCGGGTACCATGTCGATCCTGTTCCGCCACGTGCTGGTCAACGTTATGAGCCCGGTCATGGTCTATTCCTCGACACTGGTCTCGGCCTCGATCCTGCTCGCCTCCGGCCTTTCGTTTCTCGGACTTGGCGTCTCGCCGCCGACGCCAGACTGGGGCCTTATGCTCTCCACTCTGCGGCAATCGATCTATGTGCAGCCGCTGGTTTGTGCGCTGCCTGGTGTCGCCATCCTCATCACCTCGATTGCCTTCAATCTGGTCAGCGACGGCTTGCGCCAGGCCATGGACGTCAAGGCCTGACATCGGATCCCGCTCCACCGCAGGTGCTGCCTCGGCTCCGCCCGACACATCAAAGGGTCAACCATGACGATAGCTGTTCCCGAACGTCATTTGCTGCCAGTACCGCCGGGCCATCCTCACGACCGCGGCGGAAAGGCGCAGCCGATGCTGATCGTGCAGAACCTGCGGAAATTCTTCCCCATTCACGGCGGCATCCTGAATCGCAAGGTCGCCGAGGTGAAGGCGGTCGACAATGTCTCGTTCTCTGTGCAGAAGGGCGAGACGCTGGGCGTTGTCGGTGAATCCGGTTGCGGCAAGTCCACCCTCGCCCGTCTGCTGATGCACCTGATGCCGAGCGACCAGGGAACGCTCGTCTTCGACGGCGATCCCGTCGACGAGCCGCGCGGGATCTCGTTGCGCGATCTTCGTCGCAATATGCAGATGGTCTTTCAGGACAGCTATTCCTCGCTCAATCCGCGCTTGCCGATCCTTGAATCGATTGCCTATGGACCGAGCGTGCACGGCGTGAAGCGGGCTGACGCCAAGGCCAAGGCACGCGATCTGCTGGAGAAGGTCGGGCTGAAGCCAGATCTGTTCGCTGGCCGGTATCCGCACGAACTCTCCGGCGGGCAGAAGCAGCGCGTGAATATCGCGCGCGCCCTTGCGCTAGGTCCACGAATGCTGATCCTCGACGAAGCCGTCTCGGCGCTCGACAAATCAGTCGAGGCTCAGGTTCTCAATTTGCTTGGTTACCTCAAGCGGCACTTCAATTTGACCTATATGTTCATTTCACATGATCTTCACGTAGTACAATATGTTTCGGATCGTGTTCTGGTCATGTATTTGGGACAAGTGGTCGAGATCGGGCCAGTCAAGCAGATTTATGAGGCGCCCAAGCATCCCTACACGATGGCGTTGCTCAAATCCCGCCTGATCATCGATCCCGACACGCGGATCGAAATTCCGCCTTTGGTCGGCGACCCGCCCAATCCAATCAACCCGCCGTCCGGATGCCGGTTCCGCACGCGGTGTCCTTACGCTGAGGCGATCTGCGCGGAACGAGCTCCTTCGCTGGGCAACGCCACCTACGCCAGGGACGAGCATTTAGCCGCTTGCCACATCACCAATCCGATCGCGGGACATTCGATGGCGGGACAGACGCTCCAGGCGCTGGATGGAGAGGACATCGTCAAGCGTGCCACCGAAGCCCATTGAAAGGGATCGATATGCCGAACGTCTACCAGCTCGGAAAGACCCCCATGACAGCCCAGAGCCCACTCGTCGAAGTGAAGGATCTTACTGTGAATTTCGTAAGCCGCGAGGCCAACGTCCGGGCGGTCAACGGCGTGAGCTTCGACGTGATGCCGGGAGAAGTGCTCTGCATCATCGGCGAGTCCGGGTCGGGAAAGTCGGTAACGATGCGGTCGCTGATGCGGCTACATCCGAAGGCGCGGACAGTGATCAAGGGTCAGATGCGCGTCGCTGACTACGATATTATGGCGCTGTCTGACCGCGAAATGAACTCGGTGCGCGGCTCGACCATTTCGATGGTATTCCAAGAACCGATGACGGCGCTCGATCCAGTCTACACGATTGGCGAGCAGATCGCCGAGACCGTGATGCGGCACGAAAAGTGCTCCGAGGACGTCGCCATGCAGCGGGCGCTCGAGCTGCTGCAAATGGTCAAGGTGCCGAGCCCCGAACGCCGGCTGAAGGCCTATCCGCACGAACTTTCGGGCGGCTTACGCCAGCGCGCGATGATGGCGGTCGCTCTGTCCTGCCGCCCGCAACTCTTGCTTGCCGACGAGCCCACCACCGCGCTCGACGCTACGGTGCAGATCCAGGTGCTGATCGTGCTGAGGAAGCTCCAGGAAGAGTTCGGCATGGGCGTCATCTTCGTCACCCATGATCTCGGGGTCGCCGCCCAGATCGCCGATAAGGTCGCGGTCATGTACGCCGGCCGCATCATCGAATATGGCAGTGTGCGCGACATGCTGCTGTCGCCCAGACATCCCTACACGCTTGGATTGATGGCCTCTACGGTGCATGGCCAGACGCGCGATACGGATATCGATGCCATTCCCGGCTCGCCGCCGGATATGCGAGATCTGCCGCCGGGATGCAGCTTCGCGCCCCGCTGTAAACTGGCCGATGCCGCGTGCTCCGCTGCGTTCCCCGACCCGATCGACCACGGCAACGGCCACATGACCCGCTGCTTCAAGACCTCCGAGCAGACCTCGGCTGAAGTCACGACCCATATCGCCTGAGCACTTCCACAGATCGCTCGATGGAGATCGGATCGCAGCTCCTTCAAGGACTATTTGAAATGTCATCCGAAGACGCGCGAGAGCTCGCGCTTGAAGAGCGCGCGGCACGAAAGGGTATTGCCATCATGTTATGTGGTCTGGCGATTTTTGCAGTGCTAAACGGGATCGTTAAGGACCTAACCAAGGTCTTTCCCGTCAACGAGATTGTCTTTTTTCGCGGCGCCTTCGGACTGATACCCCTAACTTGCGGGCTCACGGCAATTGAGACCCGGCCCCGACTTCGCTTTTATCATGCGATCGCCAATCTGCCGCATGTCGCTGCAATGACCGGCACGCTCGTCTTTGCCTATATCGCCTTCGCTACCCTACCACTTGGTGAAGTCACAGCTATTTTCTTCCTGCAACCCGTTTTAGTTGCAGTCCTGTCATCGCTTTACTTGCGCGAAATAATCGCGCCGAAGGTCTGGATCGCAGTCGCCGTCGGTTTTGCCGGGGTGTTGCTGATTTCCCGACCGATCGGCTTTTCAACCGACGTCGGGGTCTTCTATGCGCTCGCAGCAGCCATCTGCAGCGCCTTCACCATGATGCAACAGCGGTCGCTGTCGATGCGGATGCATACTGTGGAAATCCTGGTTTGGTTTATGGCGCTATCGGCGTTGGCTATGCTGCCGAGTTTCGCCGTCTATTGGGTGACGCCGACATGGCAGCAGCTGGGATTTCTAGCCGTGATGGGACTTGTCTCCGGTGCGGGGCAATTTCTGCTCGTTCTGCCGCTCAAATTCGCGACCGCCTCCCGTCTCGCACCGCTGCAATACACCAATCTGCTGGGCGGGCTCGTCGTCGGCTACCTCTGGTTTTCAGAGGTGCCGGATGTTGCCATGATCATCGGTTGCGCGGTCGTCGTCGCAGCAGCCGCATTGGTCGTCTCCGCCGGACAGGCCGCCGAACCCCAGCTCTCTTCAGCCGACCAGAACCGGTCCTGACCATACCCAATCGACAATCCACCGATCAGGAGAAACAGCATGAGTGCCTCCCTGCCGACACCGGAAAAACTCACCTCCATCGCCAAGTCCATGGGCATCCAGTTTGCCCAGGGTGATGCGGAAAGTTTCCTCTCCCAAATGAGCCCGTTCTTTGCCGCTGCCGACCGCACGCTGCAGGCCGTCGATCCGCTGCCCGAGGTCAAATACCCGCGCACGCCCGGATATCGGCCGGGACCGAACGAAGACCCGCTGAATGCCTGGTATCGCAAAACCTCGATCCAGGGAGCGCCGGAGGGCAAGCTCAAGGGCTTCACCGCCGCCCTCAAGGACAATGTGCTGGTTGCCGGCGTCCCGATGATGAACGGATCCTCGTTCATGGACGGCTACGTGCCGGAACTCGACGCTACCGTTGTGACACGCCTGCTCGATGCCGGCGCGGAGATCACCGGCAAGCTCCACTGCGAATATTTCTGCCTGTCGGGCTCCAGCCACACCAATGCGACGGGCGCCTGCCACAATCCGTGGAAGCGGGGCCATTCCGCCGGAGGATCCTCGTCGGGATCAGGCGCCGCAGTTGCGGCCGGCGAGGTCGACCTCGCGATTGGTGGCGACCAAGGCGGCTCGATCCGCATCCCGGCCTCGTTCTGCGGCATCGTCGGCATGAAGCCCACCCATGGTTTGGTCCCCTATACGGGGATCATGAGCATGGAAGTGACGATTGACCACGCCGGCCCGATGACGCGCACAGTGCGCGAAAATGCGCTGATGCTCGAGGTCATCGCCGGTGCCGACGGCTACGACGTGAGACAGAATCCCGGCTATGTCCCGCCGGAGTACAGCAGGCATCTGGGGGATGGGGTCAAGGGTCTGCGCATTGCCGTCGTCAAGGAAGGCTTCGGACTGCCCGAATCCGATCCGCTGGTGGATGCGAAGGCGCGCAAGGCGGCCGATATACTCGCCTCGCTGGGGGCCATTGTCGAAGAGGTCTCCTTGCCGCTGCACAAGGAGACGCTCGACTTCTTCATGCCCATGGCCGCCGAAGGCATGGTGCGCCAGGCCTTCGACGGCAATGGCATCGCCTCCGGGGCAAACGGGCTCTATTCGACGGCCCTGACCGACCGGTTTCGCAACTGGAAGGATCGCGCCAATGAATTCCCGGATACGGTCAAGGTGTTCATGCTCTTGGGCCGGGCCATGGCCGATATGCACGGCGGCAAAATCTGGGCGAAATCGTTGAACCTGCGTCGGAACCTGCGCGAACGCTATATGGCGTTCATGGCCAATCATGACATTCTCCTGATGCCGACCACGCCGATGACCGCTCCCGAGCTACCGGCTCCCGACGCGCCGCGGGAAATCGTCCTGCACAAGGCCTGGGAGATGCTTGCCAATACAGCGCCTTATAACGCAACCGGCATGCCATCGCTGACGCTGCCTTGCGGCCTGGCCGAAGGCCTCCCAGTTGGCCTGATGCTCACCGGACGCATGTTCGACGAGGTGGCACTCTACCGCGCCGCCTATGCCTTCGAACAGAATCAGGACTGGAAGACGTTGTAGTGAAACCTGTGTGCGAATGGTGCTCGACGATCGGGAAATTTTTATGATTCCCTCAATCTGAACAATGGATTGAGGTTCTCAATGTCGCGCCGACCAGATCCGCTGCACGTGCTGTGCGATACGCCGGCGTGGCGGCTCGTGCTGCGCACGCTCCAGCGCCGCATTGCCTCAACCTAACCCGGCTTTCTCTACTCGCGTGCCAAAAGGACAATTTTCGAGAATTTTGAGACAGAAAGGCGAGTCGGATCAATGTGTGGGTCTCAGGAATCGCGTGTAGTGTAGACCAAGTATCTTTTGGGCCTGTTGCGATCGGCGTAGTTTCGCTGGGCCATGTTTTTGCGATCGAATCGGCGCTTCAAGAACGGCAAGGAGCACCGCTACTGGAACATCGTCGAGAATCGGCGCTGTGCCAGTGGCAAGGTGGTGCAGCGGCAGGTGCTGTATTTGGGTGAGATCGACGACGGCCAACATGACGATTGGAGCCGTGCGATCGAAGTGTTTGACGAGGATGCGCGACGCCACACCCAGCTTCGGCTTTTTTCTGCCGATCATAGGCTTGCCGGACAGGCCGAGGGGTACGGTGTACAGGTGCGGCTCGATGCGATGGAATTGCATCGGCCGCGGCAGTGGGGCGCATGCTGGCTTTCGTGTGAACTCTATGAACAGCTTGGGCTTGACCAGTTCTGGGCTCGTCGCCTGCAGCACTCGCGCGAGGGAATGAACTGGTGCGATATCCTGCAGACGCTGGTGTGCTACCGGCTGATCGATCCGGGCAGCGAGTGGCGTCTGCATCGTCAATGGTTTGAACAGAGCGCGATGGCTGACTTGCTGGGCGCGGATTTCATGCTGGTGGAGAAGAATGCTCTCTACCGCTGCCTCGACAAGCTGTTGCCGCACAAACAGGCGCTGTTTTCCCATTTGCGTCAACGCTGGATGGATTTGTTCGGCACCAAATTCGAGGTGTTGCTCTACGATCTGACCAGCACTTATTTTGAATCCTCGCCCCCGGACGACGACAACGACAAGCGCCGCTTCGGCTACAGCCGTGACAAACGCAGCGATTGCGTGCAGGTGGTCATCGCACTGATCGTCACGCCGGATGGCTTTCCGCTGGCCTATGAAGTGCTGCCGGGCAACACCGCGGACAGCACGACCTTGCGGGGATTTTTGCACAAGATCGAAACTCAGTACGGCAAAGCCGAGCGGATCTGGGTGATGGATCGCGGCATTCCCACCGATGCGGTGCTGGCGGAGATGCGGCAGGCCGATCCGCCGGTCTCCTATCTGGTCGGAACGCCGAAGGGACGGCTGTCGAAACTGGAGAAGGCGCTGCTCGACAAACCCTGGCAGGCGGTGCGCGAGGGTGTCGACGTCAAGCTGCTGCCGCAGGACCAGGAGACCTACGTCTTGGCGCAAAGCCGCGCCCGCATCCACAAGGAACGCGCCATGCGCCGGCGCAGGCTCAAATGGCTCTGGTCACGATTGAAGCAAATCGCGAGCATGAAGCTCACGCGCCAGGAATTCCTGATGAAGCTTGGCGCCGCGCGTTCCAAGGCTCGCGCGGCGTGGCGGCTGATCGACATCGATATCGCCCCCAGCGGGACTGCGTTCAGCTTCACGCTCAACCGCGAGAAGTTGCGCCAGGTGCGCCGACATGAAGGGCGCTATTTGCTGCGCACCAATCTCGCAGATCGCGATCCCGCCGATCTCTGGCAGTTCTACGTTCAATTGACCGAAGTCGAGGCTGCGTTCAAAAACCTGAAAGACGATCTCCAGCTGCGCCCGATCCATCATCAGCTCGAGCATCGAATCGAGGCGCATATCTTCGTCGCTTTCCTCGCTTATTGCCTGCACGTCACGTTGCGGGCGCGACTGAAGCCACTGGCGCCGGGCCTCACATCACGGACGGTGCTCGACAAGATGGCCGCCGTGCAGATGCTCGACGTTCACTTCCCGACAACCGACGGACGCACGCTGATCCTCAGCCGCCATACTGAGCTCAACGCCGACCAGAAGCTGCTGCTCAAGCAACTCAAACTCGATTTGCCTCCGCAGCCACCGCCACGCATCACATCCTCGAAGAGGTCTGCTCGCCCCCCAGCCCCAGTCTTGTAGTGGAGACCTTCAATAGGCCCCTGTTGATTTTGCTCGCTTTTTTCCTCGAGTAGAGAAAGTTGGGCTAAAAGCTCCCGAATGTTGAGCCGTTGCCTCAGATAAATTGCTCCCCGGCTAGACGGGCGAGCGGGGGGCGACGATGAGGCGGCTGAGCATGGCGACGAGGAAGGAACTGGCGGCGGCGGCGGTGGCTGAGCGCTATCGATCAGGCGATCGAGCGGAGAAGG
>Ga0210408_10001032_pt1 | contig 30664 bp, 31 predicted proteins | sample IncBWH4MmetaG_FD_155471 | JGI IMG/M metagenome (GOLD analysis project Ga0210408, IMG submission 155471) | Forest soil microbial communities from Barre Woods Harvard Forest LTER site, Petersham, Massachusetts, United States - Inc-BW-H-4-M | ecosystem: Environmental > Terrestrial > Soil >... | reverse complement strand
GGCGGCGCCCGGGCGGTTTTCGATCACCACCGGCTGGGCGAGCCGCTCGGAGAGCGCTTGACCCACAAGCCGCGCGATGATGTCGGGCGCAAGGCCCGCAGCAATGCCGACGACGATGCGGATCGGCTGCGTGGGATAGGCTTGCGCGTGCGCGATCCGCGGCATGGCCGGCAGCGCGGCCGCGCCTGCCACCAGATGAAGGAAGCGCCGACGAGCAAGTTGCATTCGCGTCAATTGTAGTGCGAACTTCGGGTTCGCGGCACTAGTCGTTTCAAGGGGCGCGGCCATGAAGCTCAGCACCGATCGTATCCTGACGACGCACACCGGCAGCCTTCCGCGGCCCGAAGACTTGACGACCACGCTGGAGGCGCTCGACTCCGGGCGCATGCCCGATGCCGCGGCGTTCGACGCACGCGTGCGCCGCGCCGTCGCCGACATCGTCCGCCAGCAGCTCGAGGCCGGCGTCGACATCGTCAACGACGGCGAGCAGGGCAAGGTCGGCTACTCGACCTACGTGCGCCACCGCCTCACCGGCTTCGACGGGCAGGCCGCGGTGCCGATAAGGGCGGACTGGGCCGACTTCCCCAAGGCGGCCGCGCGCGGTGAGCGGCGATCGACGGTCATGCGGCCGGCCTGCAACGGGCCGATCGAGTGGAAGGATCGCACGGCGATCCAGAAAGACATCGCGAACTTCAAGTCAGCGGTGGAACAGGCCAAGCCCGCCGACGCATTCATGTCGGCGGCCTCGCCCGGCGTCGTCGCGCACTTTCTGAAGAACGAGTACTACCCGACCCGTGACGCGTATCTGGCGCGCCTCGCCGACATCATGAAGGAGGAGTACGACGCGATCCACCGGGCGGGATTCGTCCTCCAGCTCGACTGTCCAGACCTCGCGATGGGGCGGCATCTCGCCTTCCCCGAGATCAGCAACGCAGAGTTTCTGAAAATCGCCGCGGCCAACATCGAGGCGTTGAATCACGCCGTGCGCGATATCCCGGCCGACCGCATGCGCCTGCACCTGTGCTGGGGCAACTACGAAGGGCCGCACCACCGCGACATCCCGCTGCGCGAGCTGCTGCCGGTCGCGCTGAAGGCGAAGCCGCAGGCGCTGTCCTTCGAGGGGGCGAACCCGCGCCACGAACACGAGTGGGTCGTGTTCCGCGAGATCCGCCTGCCGGACGACCGGGTGATCATCCCCGGCGTGCTCGACTCGACGACCAACTTCATCGAGCATCCGGAGCTGGTCGCCCAGCGTCTTGTGCGCTACGCCGAGATCGTCGGACGCGAGCGCGTGATAGCGGGCACCGACTGCGGCTTCGCCACCTTCGCGCGGTCGGCCCACACGGTCGAGCCGGAGATCGCCTGGGCCAAGTTCAACGCCATGGCCGAGGGCGCGCGGCTGGCGTCGCAACAACTGTGGAAATAGGCCGTAGGGTGGGCTAAGCGCGCCGATGGGCGCCCGTGCCCACCAACGATGACTGTTTGTTGATGCACCTGCAATAAAATAAATATCCGCGTGGGCACGGGCCTTCGGCCCTTAGCCCACCCTACGGCTCGGCCTTAGCCCACCCTACAGCAGATTGGCGGCCGGCATGCCACAGCGGACCTGCGGTCGGCCACCGCGAAACGTTGTTGCTGGCGGTCACGTGCGTTGTTATGCTCGATTTCGCTGGCGGTAACGGCTACCGATGTACTGCCGGGCACTTCGTTGCCAATCACGCATTGTTACCAGCCACGCATAACAGCGAAGAGCCTCGCACCGCGTTCATTTCGCCGCCCGCCGGCCAGCGGAGGGGAACGCCATGATCGAGCTCTTGGAACAGCAGAAGAAGCTGACGACAAATCAGTGGAAGCTAATCTGCACAGCGAACCTGGCAGATCTACTCGATTTCTTTGATTTTTATCTGATCGGATACGTCACTGCGGCGCTGACCAAGCAATGGTCGCTGACCTATTGGGCGGGCGGGGCAATCCTGCTTGCCTCCGGGCTCGGCGCGGTTCCCGGCGCCTTCTTTTGGGGGTGGCTCGGCGACAGGATCGGCCGTCGCACGGTCTTCATAATGTCGACGGTCACCATCTCGCTCGCGACCGGCGTGATGGTGTTCACGCCGGGACCCGACGGCTTCGTCCCGGGCTGGCTTTTCCTGATGTTCTTCCGCTTCTTCGTCGGTGTCGGAAATGCCGGCATCTACACGATCGATCTGCCGTTGGTGCAGGAGTTCATCCCTGCCTACAAGCGTGGCTGGGTCAGTGCGCTCATCACGACCCTGCTGCCCGGGGGCAGCATGGTGGCCGGTTTCGTGGCTTGGCAACTGCTGCCGATCGCCGGCTGGCGCGGCCTGTTCCTGGTCGGCCTGGTGCCGCTGGTTCTGGTGTTCATGATCCGCTACTGGGTGCCGGAGTCGCCGCGTTGGCTCATCCGCATGGGGCGCCATGAAGAAGCGCGAGCGTCGCTCGCCTGGGCACTGATGATCGATCCCAAAGAGATCGTCTTGCCGAGTACGGTGCCCGTGGTCACAAAAACACGTTGGATCGAGCTGTTCAAATATCCGCGCTTGGTCGCCGCCGGATGTCTCACCGGCTTGACCCAGACCGGCGGCACGTCGCTTGGGCTGTGGGGGCCGACCCTGCTGGTGCTCGTCCTGGTGCCCAAGATCACCCCGGAACACGCGGCGTATTTGATGATATTCGTCAACCTGGCGGCGATCCTCGGGCGGTTCAGCATCACTGCGCTGATCGAGCCCATGGGGCGGCGTGGTTCAGGCACGCTCTATTGCGTGCTGGCAGCCGTGCTGATGGTGCTCGCCGGCTATCTGCACGATGTCTATGTCGCCGGCGCTTCGCTGTTCTACATCCTGTTCGTAGCGCAAAGCTTTTTCGGCAGCGCCGTCTACACCGTCGTCGGACCGTATATGGCGGAGATCTGGCCGGCGCGGCTGCGTGCCAGCGGCATGGGGCTGAGCTACGGCGTAGGCAACTGCGGCAAGTTCATCGGCCCGCTCGGGCTCGCGCTGATCATGGGCGCGGGCGATTTGATCAAGCCCGCCGCGCCCAATCTTGTGATGCTCGGCCCGGCGCTGAGCTACTTCGCCGTTTGGTATATCCTCGGTGTGATCGGGTTCTGGGCGTTCGGGTTCGAGCCCAAGGGCCGCACCTTCGATGAGATCGACAGCGCGCACGACGCCTTGGCGCCGGCGGTTGCCACGCCCGCTCGCGCATAAGGGCTTTTCACCGAGGGGCGTAGGGTGGGCTAAGCGGGGGCAGCGCAGCGGAGACCGCGTGGCCACCAACGATGATTGTTTGTTGATGCACTGTGGTGGACACGGGCCTCGCTTTGCTCGGCCTTAGCCCACCCTACGGCGGCTGACGACTCACACCGGCAGCCTTCCGCGGCCCGAAGATTTAACGACCGGCGGCCGTTCGCAGTGAAACTTCGAGTGCCTCGTCCGAGGCATGACCTGGCGGGAGTTTCGCGCTACGCTGGTCGCAGTGGGAAGAACCAAGCGGGAGAAAAATGCCATGCCGACGATCGAGGGAGGTTGCCTCTGCGGTGCCGTGCGCTACCGCTCCGACGCCGAGCCTGTGATGCAAGTGGTCTGCCATTGCGAGACCTGCCGCAAGAACTCAGGTTCCGCATTCTCGATGAACGTCGCCGTGCCCCAGGACAGGCTGCGCATCGAGAGCGGCAGTCCGCGCCGCTATGAGGATCACAGCGGCGCGAGCGGCAAGGCGTTCTACAGGTTCTTCTGTGGCGACTGCGGCTCTCACATTTACAGCCACGGCCCGGCATACGGCGCGGTCGCCTTCATTAAGGCCGGCACGCTCGACGACCCGAGCTGGGTCGCGCCCAAGCTGCATATCTGGTGCGCCGAAAAACTGCCCTGGGTCGATATTCCCGAGGGCGTCACCCAGGCGCCTGCGAACCCGGGCTGAGAAAGCGGGCCGTAGGGTGGGCTAAGCCGGAGCGGAGCGACGGCGTGCCCACCAACGATGATTGTTTGTTGATGCACCGTGGTGGGCACGCCGGCTTCGCCGGCTTAGCCCACCCTACGGCAATCGGACAATGTGATCTCACGCAAGCGCGGCAACACCTCCTTGCCGAACAGCCGGATGCTCTTCTCGGATTCGGCGTGCGTCATGAACCCGGTGCGGCCGATCATGGTGAGGTGACCGAACCCACCGACGTCGTCGTGAAACTGTTTGATCTGGGCGAACACGCCGTCGGGATTGCCGGCAAACAGGATGCCCTGCGCCATCGCGTCGTCGACCGTAATCGACATCAGCTTGCGCGCATTCGCGCTCGCCGTGGCGACGCCCTTTTCGGCGTTGGCAAGATCGGGCGCGGGCTTGGGGCGCGTGCGCCAGGCCTGACCCGCGACGTGCGGCGGCGCCGTGCCCGGCAGGAGCGCAGAGTACTGCGGCGCCGATTTGAGGCTGGTGTTGAGGAACCACAGGAGCTTTTCGCCGACTCTGCGGCCCTCCTCCTCGGTGTCGCCGACGCACACGAACGCGCTGTAGGCGAAGTTGTCGCTCGGGGCCGGCGGCAGGCCGGCTTCCGCGCGCGCCTTGCGGTAGGCGGCATAGGCCCGGCGCGTCCCTTCGGCGCCGCGCAGCACCAGGGTGTGCACCATCCCGCGGCGGCCGACCTCGGCGGCGGTGTGCGGGTCGCCGGTCGCCGCCCACATTCTCAATTGTTTTTGCCAAGGACGCGGCCAGATGTTGACGTGGCGGTGGGTGAAGTGTTTGCCCTCCCATGAGAACGGCCCGTCCTGGTGGGTGAGCGCTTTCGCGATAAGGTCGATCGCCTCCCAGTAGCGCTCGATGTTGTTGATCGGGTTGGCGTTGGCCGACGCCATCTCGGTTCCGCCCGACTTCACGAAACCAAGCTCGAGCCGGCCGCGCGAGATCACATCCGCGGTGGCGTATTCCTCGGCGACGCGCACCGGCTCGCGGCGCAGCGAGACGAGCGTACCAAGGCTGAGAATGCGCGCCTTGCGGATCTGCCGCGCGAGGATGCCAAGCAGCATCGGGTTGGCGCCGAGGAGCGAGTTGATGCCGGCATGATGCTCGGTCGCGCAGACGTTCAGCCCCATCTCATCGCAGAGGAGATACTCGTCGATCGCTTCCTCGAAGAGATCCGCGGCAATACGCGGATCGCAGTATCGATTGGGCAGGCTCGCGCGAACCGAGTCGGTCTCGTCGAGCACCGCCTTGGGCACGTGCGGATACGGGACCTCGCACATCCACCAAGCGTCCATCACAGCATCTCCGAAGCGTCTATCAGGGGCCGAGAAAGTCGAGGATGCGATCGGCGAGCAGGTCCGGCTGTTCGAGTTCCGGGTGATGCCCGGCCGCATCGATAAGATCAAAGCGCGCCCCCGGAATGAGAGCCGCATAAGCACGGCCATAGGCCGGGGTGACGACGCCGTCGGAAGCGCCCCACAGCACCAGTGTCGGCAGCGCGATGCGGCCGAGCCAGCGCTTGAGCCGTGGGTTGTACATGTAGGGCTCCCAGCCGTAGAGGCAGAGCGCATCGCGGTTGCGCGCGTGCCGCGTCAGCGCCGCATCGGAGAGCGCATCGAAATCCGGCGCCGAACGCTCCGGCTCGTGCCAGCTCAGCCGGCGCACCACCTCGGGATGGCTGTTGAAGACGTCGAGGATGTCGGGCGTTTCCCGGTCGCTGAGCTTAATGCCGAGCGGGCTGACGAGCACGAGGCGCTCTAATCGGTGCGGGCACGAGGCCGCAATCTCTGCGGCGAGCCAGCCGCCGAACGACGCCCCGACGAGTGTGATCTTGTCGTCCGCAAGACTGTCGATGAGCTCACGATAGAGATGGACGAGATCGTAAACCGTCTCGAAGTCGTCCGGCCGGGCCGAGGCCCCGAAACCGGGATGCGACGGCGCCAGGACGAAGGCTCGCTGGGATAACAGCTCGAGGAAAGGCGCTTCCGGTTCGAGCGTGTGAAAGCCGTGTAGGAACACGATCGTCCGGCCGGTGCCGCGCCGGACGACCTCGAGATCGATGCCTCGGACCGTGAGCCGATCGGCGGCCGGCGCCATTGAATCGGTCATCCTCACCTCGCCCCCTTAGAGCATGATGCCGAAAAGTGGGTACCGGTTTTCGGAAAACATCATGCTCCAGCAATAACCTAGAGCGGGATGACGATTCGAAGAAAAGTCATCACGCTATAGTCGTTCAAGTCGCTTTTAACCCAATCTTCCTGGCCAGTTCCGCGTTAGCCGCAAATTCTTGCGTGATCATCGTTGCGAACTCGGATGGTGACATAATCATGGGCTCTGCGGAGAGAGCTGCCAATCTTTCTCGCATGCGGGGAACGCCAAGCGCTTTGGTCGTTTCGTCGTTGAGTCTTTGAATTATCTCGTGCGGCGTTTTCACCGGCGCGAACAGGCCGACCCAGAATCTGGTATCCGAGTCGGCATAGCCGAGTTCCAATGTCGTGGGAACGTCCGGAAGGTTCGCCGTGCGCTTCACGCTCGTGACCGCAAGCGCGCTCAATTTTTCCGTTTGAATCAACGAGAGATAGGGCCCGAGCGGCACAATCGCGAAATCGATCCGTTCGGCCAAAACATCGGCAACGAACCCGGCGCCGCGGTAGGGAACGTGCGTCGCCTCAAACCCCGCGCTCAACCGCAATCGTTCGACGGCGAGATGGTTCGTGGTTCCGATTCCCCCCGACGCATAGGTGAGCACGCCAGGCTTGGCCTTGGCCGCCGCAATCAAGTCGCCAAGCGTTTTGAAGCCCTTCCCGGATGCGCAGACCAGGACGAACGGCATGGTGCCCAACGGAATCACCGGCGCGAAGTCGTGCACCGGATCATAAGGAAGGCCGGTGAACAGAGCCGGGACGATGGTGTGAGACGAACTGTCGGTGAGTAGCGTGTAACCGTCCGGATCCGCTTTCGCGGCGGTTGCCCCACCGACCGTGCCGCTCGCACCTGGTCGGTTCTCGACCACGATGGGCTGGCCGAGTCGAGCCGACAACTCGCTCAGGACCAGCCGCGACAGCGCGTCGACCCCGGTCCCCGCCAAAATCGGAACGATTGCGCGGATCGGCCTAACCGGCCAGGTCTCCGCCCACGATATCCGGGACATCGACGGCAGCGCCAGCGTCGTACCAAGAAGCCGTAGCAGCTCGCGACGGGCGACGCTCATGGTTCTTCTCCCTTATTTCGCATTTGCGCTCAAACGACCTCACCGATTGTTCTTCAATGCCATATTTCCCGCTATGTCATGCACCAGCTCTTTTCGCTTGAAGCGCCACGTCCCGTCCTGGCGCACCCATTTGTCCTTGTAGGTACCGCCCATGACCGGGATTAGATCCGGCCCGGACTCGCGCACGACCAAATAGTCCGCGATCGATTCGGCGCTGTCGCCGTCCACCTTGATGATGATGTTGGTGATGTAGTGCTTGCGCTGGGGCCCCTCGCCTTTCACCGGCACGATGCTGCGGAGCATCTCCTCGATCGCGTCGCGCCCCTTGGCCTCGCCGTAATCGGTCGTCCATACCCCGTCGTCGGCAAACAGGCCCGCCACGTCGGCGAAACGGCCGGCATCGAGCGCGTGGCAATAGGCGGCCATGATTTCGCGGATCGCGTCCTTGTCCTCCAAGACCGACATTCGTGACCCTCAAAGGAGTGAGAGGCTCGCCATCATCATACCCTGGACAATCGACGCGCCGTAGGGTGGGCTAAGGCGGAGGCGCGCCGGCGCCGACGACGTGCCCACCAACGATGGGCCTCGCGAACAAATGGTGGGCACGGCGTCGCATACGCTCCGCCTTAGCCCACCCTACGGCGCCTTGACTCGTTGACCTGAACAGGTGCCCCATGTTGCGTCCTCGCGATGAGCTATGCCGGCTGACGGCCACCGAGGCGGTGCTTCGCCTCAAGCGCCGGGAGATCACGCCGCTCGACCTGATCGACGCCGCGGCGCGGCGGATCGCGGAAGTCGAGCCGGCGATCAATGCGCTGCCGACCTTGTGCATCGAGCGCGCGCGGGCGCATGCCGAAAGGCTGATGCGCGGCGAAACCCGCGAGGCCGAGGCTGAGCCCGGCTGGCTCTGCGGGCTTCCGGTCGCCATCAAAGACCTCGCCGACGTTGCCGGGGTGCGCACGACCTATGGCTCGCCGATCTTCCGCGACCATGTGCCGGCGCGTTCGCACCCGGTGGTGGAGCGGATCGAGCGCAAGGGTGGCATCGTCATCGCCAAGTCGAACACGCCGGAATTCGGCGCCGGCGGCTCGACCTTCAACGAGGTCTTCGGCCGCACCCGCAATCCGTGGAACACGGCGCTGACCTCGGGCGGCTCGACCGGCGGCGGCGCCGCCGCGCTCGCGGCCGGCGAGATATGGCTCGCGCACGGCTCCGACCATGCGGGAAGCTTGCGTCGGCCCGCCACCTACTGCTCGGTGGTCGGCTTGCGGCCGTCGCCCGGCCGGGTCACGCGCGGGACGTCCAACAATCTGTTCTCGCCGCTCTCGGTCCAAGGACCGATGGCACGCAACGTGGCCGATGTGGCGCTGTTTCTCGACGCCATGGCGGGCGAGTGCCCGCGCGATCCTCTGACTTTCGCGGCGCCGCATCGATCGTTCGCCGCCGCGGTTGCAAGCCCGATTGCGCCGAAGCGCGTCGCCTACACGGCTGATTTCGGCGGCAAGGTGCCGGTCGACCGCGAGACACGAAATATCTGTGCCGAGGCGGCGCGGCGTTTTGAGGAATTGGGCTGCGTCGTCGAGGAGGCCGCGCCCGATCTCGGCGAGATCGGGCAAGCGTTTCTCGCCTTGCGGTCGCAGCATTTCGTCGTCGAGCGCGAGCTGATGCTCGCCACCCACCGCGACCAGATCAAGCCGGATATCATCTGGAACACCGAGCGCGGCTTAAGTCAGACGCCGAGCGAGCTCGCTGCCGCCGAGCGCGAGCGTGCCGCCCTGTTCCGGCGCGCCGCCGAGTTCTTCGCCACCTATGATCTTCTCGTTTCGCCGGGAGCCTCGACGCCTGCGTTCGATGTCGAGTTGCGGATGCCCGAAACGGTCGACGGCAGGAAGCTCGAGAACTATCTGGGCGCCTCCCTGATCACCGCGGCGACCACCATGATGGCTTTGCCGTCGATTGCCGTGCCGTGCGGGTTCGATCGCCATGGCCGCCCGGTCGGCTTGCAGATGGTCGGCCGCCACCGCGGCGAGGCGGAGCTGCTGCAGGCGGCGGCCCTGTTCGAGCAGGCGATGGGGCTTTCCTCCCTCGTCCCGCTCGATCCGCGACCGGGCGCCGTGCCGCCGGCCGGCTGACGCCGGCTAAGTTATTCTTTGAGCATGATCTTTTCCGAAAACCGGTTCCCACTTTTCGGGATCATGCTCAATGGTTAACGCTTGGCAAACCATTCTCCGTTAGACCGGGATGGACTGGTTAACACGTGGTTGCCGATCCATGCCGAGCCTGCCTCCGGTCGCCGGTGAGCTTGCGCACCGCCTGGCCAATTACGGCATCGACGAGGAGGCACGCCTCCGCCTGCGGCGGATGCTTGCGCTCATCGAACCGGTGATCGCGCCGGCGATGGATCACACGATCGCTTGCGGCATGCGCCTGCCGCACGTGGCAGCGCTGTGGTCTGCCCACGGGGAGGACATCAAGCGGATCGAAGCCGAGCAGCTGCGCAGCCTGTTCGGCGCGCGTTTCGACGACGGCTATCTCGACCGCTGCCGCCGCACCGTCCGCGAGGAAACCGCGCTCGGCCTTGAAAGCCGCGCCCGCATGCAGTGTGCGTCGTCCCTGCTGCACGCGGCCAATCCGGTCATCGCGCGCAGGCATCGGTTTTCCGCGCCGACGGCCGTCAAAAAATGTGCGCTTCTTAGCCGGGCGCTGCTGTTTGATCTTGCGACGACTTCGACGTTCTACCTCGAAACGGTGGAAGCGAGCGCGCGTGAACGGCGTAACGCGGTCGACCAGGCAATCAACGAATTCGACGGTGCAATCGTCGATGTGATCCAGGCGGTCCAGGAGGCGTCCCGTTCGCTGGCTCTCACCTCGGACAACGTGCAGCAGGCGACCGGCGACACATTGGCCCGCATGGCCTCGGCTTCCGCCGCCGCGCAGGAAACCGCTCACAGCGTCGACCTGACGGTGCAGGCGATGGCTGAAATGTCCAATTCCATCGGCGAGATCGGGCGGCAGACCGCGCGCGGCCTGGAGATGGCGCATGCGGCCGTCGCGGATGCGGAGCGCACACAAACGACCATCCGCTCGCTCAATGAAGCGGCGGAACGCATCGGCTCGGTCGTCGGATTGATCTCGCAGGTGGCGGCACAAACAAACCTGCTGGCGCTCAACGCCACCATCGAGGCCGCCCGCGCCGGCGAGGCCGGCAAGGGATTTGCGGTGGTTGCCGCCGAGGTGAAGAGCCTCGCCAATCAAACCTCGCGCGCGACGGAAGAGATTTCTCAGCAGATCGGCGCAATTCAGCAGGCCACCAAGGGCGCGGTCGCCGAAATCGCCGCCATTACCGACACGATTCATAAGATGACCGATGTATCCACCTCGATCGCCGGCGCGGTGCATCAGCAGGGTACGACCACGCATACGATCGGCTCGAGCGTGCAGCGGGCCGCCGACACGACGGCGCGCGCCTCCGCGGAGATCCAATTGGTCGAGCAGGCGGCGCGGCAGGGCGCCGGCGCGGTCGGCGAGATCGGCGGGTGGACGGCGCGACTCTCCGAGCGCGCGCAGGATCTGGAACAGAGAGTGGCGCGTTTCTTCGCCCGGCTTCGCGCCGCGTGAGGCGCCCGGCCGACATCTTCGCCGTTCGACAGCGGCACCAAAGCGTGATGACGACGCCCGCAATTGGGTAATTCCGACGAAATATACTCACTTAGAATTCTTCCGAGATCGACCCAAAGCTGCCTTGCGGAGCGGTTGGGCCGCGTGCCTGAAGGTCCGGACGCCTCCCGCTGCCGGACATTTTCCGTCTCCTCTTTGGTGATATGATCCCGACGAGGATACTCGCTGCCCGCCCCGGAGGAATAATCATGATCCCGAATTGGCTTTCAAACTTCGCCGTCTCGGTCTGTCGTGCCGCTGGGTTGGCCGCAATCGCCGCCTCCGCGGCAGCGATCGGCGCCTCTCCGGTGCACGCGCAGTCGAGCGCCGCGCAGATCACCGTCCTCTACGACGCCTTCGGCAAGAACTCCACGATGAAGAAGGACTGGGGCTTCTCCGCACTCGTCGAGTATGGCGGCAAGCGCGTGTTGTTCGATACCGGCAACAATGCGGACATCTTCGCGCACAATGTTGCGGCCAAGGGCATCGACTTGAAACAACTTGACTTCGCGGTCGTCTCCCATCGCCACGGCGACCACACCAGCGGGCTAAATCACCTTCTGAAGATCAATCCCGCCGTGAAGGTCTACGCACCGCAAGAAAACTTCGGCGTGTTCGGCGCGGCTTTGCCGGGCAATTTCTACCGGCGCAACGAATCCCTGCCTGAGGATATGCGGTATTTCGACGGCAAGGGGCCCGACACGCTTCGTTTCGGCACCCCGTGGCCTGAAGGCAATTTTGCTTGGGTGGCCAAGACCACCGAAGTGGCGCCTGGCTTCCACCTCATTCTGTTGAACGGTACCTGGGGTGTCGATCTGGAAGTGAAGGAGATATCGTTGGCGATCGACACACCCGACGGGATTGTGCTCATCGTCGGGTGCAGTCATCCGACGATCGAAAGGATCATCGAGGCGGCCAAGAACACGATCAACAAGCCGATACATCTGGTCCTGGGCGGCACTCATCTACTCCCGGCGAAAGACGATCAGATCGCCACCATAGCGGCATCTCTGCGTGATAGCTGGAGCGTGCGTTATCTCGCTCCGGCTCACTGCACCGGCGAGCCCGCCTTCGCCATTCTCAAACAGGCTTTCGGCGACCGGTACATTTACGCGGGCCTCGGCACGACGGTTTTACTGGGGCCGAAGGTCACGGTGAAAGCGGAAGCAGGACAGCCCAGCAAGCTGGCCATGGACGGAGAAGATTTGCGCAGCTACCGCGAAGCGATGACCCGAGGCCCGTTGCGCGCGTTTCTTGGGGCCGGCAGGGCGTTCGCGCGAATCCAGCAATGATTGCCGGTCCGAGCCGCTTTTTTCGGCTCTCTCAATGCTCGGTATTTCGTTCGATACTGCAACCCTCGCAGTTGTTTTGCTCGGCGCCTTGGTGGCGGGCTTCACCACCGGCTTGGCCGGCTTCGGCACCGCTCTCGTTGCATCGGGCTTTTGGTTGCATGCGCTTCCTGCCGCTGTGGTGCCGCCGCAGGCACTCTTACTTGACAGGACCACCTTTTTAGATTGTTATGTATATAATATTAGCCCCTTGAGGGCTAAAATACAATGAACTCTAATCTCCGCACACTCGGCCTGCCGAATCTCGCGTGGTCCTTTCTCTCAGGGAGCAGGGGCGTTCGGTCGTGCGCGCCGCGGATGTCCTCGACCTGCTTGGATCGGAAAACTCGGCGCGGAAGGTCATCCGTAACCTCCTCCGCAAGGGCTGGCTCGCCCGCATCGTGGGTGGGCGCTACATGCTGCTGCCACCCGAGCATGGCCCCGAGAATCTCGGCGAGAACAATATCCTTGCGCTCGCGGCGGCCGCCGTCGAGCCTTCCTGTATCGGCTGGTGGTCTGCCGCGGCCTATCACGGCTTCACGACGCAAAAACCCATGTCGGTGTTCGTGGCCGTGAAGCGGCAAGCTCCTTCGCGGACAATCGAAGGAAACGAAGTCCGTTTTGTCAGTATCGCGCCGCGCAAGTTTTTTGGACACGAGACCTACGATGTCTATGGCCGCGCGGTGGCCATTTCCACTCCGGCCAAGACGTTGATTGATTGTATCGATCGCCCGGACTTGTGCGGCGGTCCCGCGGAGCTGACGCGCATCGCGCACAGCGCCCTTGGTGAGATAAGCCCTCAGGATTTGCTCGCCGCGGTCACGGCAATGAAGTCCAAGGCGGTAAGACAGCGTCTCGGTTTTCTTTCGGAGCTGGTGGGCAGGCCGCTGCCGCACGACGCGCGGCAGGAACTCAGGACTGCCATCCCGAAAAGCTACCGTTCGCATTTCGGCCGGGTGGAACGCCGCGAAGGCGATATCGGCTATGTCGCCGCCTGGGGCGTGTACGTGAACGCGCGCCGCGAGGACCTGCTGGCGGACGTGCCGCGCATCCGGCCGCGGGAGACGCACTGATGCTGACCGTAGGCGAGTTGCGCCAGGTCGCCGCCCGCTCCGGCGCGCGGGACATCGGCAAAGCTGAAATCGATGTGATCCTGACACATCTGCTCCAACTGTTCGTTGAAAAGGGCATCGCCGAGCACGTCGCCTTCAAGGGCGGCACCATGCTGCGAAAGATGGTGTTAGGCCCGCGCGGGAGGCTCTCGACCGATCTCAATTTCACGCGCCGTTCCGACATCGAACTCGACGATCTCGTGATGATGATGCTGGAGGCGCTCAACGAGCCCTTCCACGGCCTCCAATTTACCCTCAAGGACAAGGACTGGTATCTGACCGATGGCTGCGCGGTAAACCCGGTCTGCGCTCACGAAGGAAATAAGAGGGGCGTGAACGTAAGGCTTCAGGTCAGCCTGCGCGAAACGCCGATCCTGCCCGTTGTGCCCCTGCCGCAGATCGCGCAGGAATATTTCAAGATGCTCGGGTTCGCGCCCGCCGCCATCCCCAGCCTCGCCTTCGAGGAAGCTATCGCGGAAAAAATCCGCGCCGCCAGCCAGCGCTCGAAAATCCGCGATCTGCACGACCTTTCGGAGGTTGCCGGGCGCGACCTCAACCGTCCCCTCATCCGCTCGCTCGCGGTCCTCAAGCTCTGGAATAGCACTGGCCCTGGCTTCGACTATGGCCGTTTCTCGGAACGGGTGAAGGGCGGGGCGACTATGACGTGGCCGACCTGACCAATCTCCTCCGCAGGGACCAGAAGCCCGACCTTCAGAGCATGATCCGACGCGTCACCGAAGGATTTCGCTTTCTGTCAGACCTGACCGAGGCCGAGAAGACGATTGCCGGCGATGTTCCGCGCAAGAACCGAGGGGCCGTAGATGCTTTGATCGCCACCCTGGCCTCGTAAGGAGACAAGCTCCGCGCAGCACGCTCCATCCGCGGAACGAGAGCCAGACAAGAAGGCCGAGGGCGATAAGGATTCCGAGGAGGCCCATCGCGTCAAACGTTCTGCAACAGGAGATCGAGATCGATCGACGAACGCTTGCCGATGTTCTTGCTGTCCGCCGTCAGGAAAGCCTCGGCGGCACGGCGGCCCTCATCGCGCAGCATGCAGAGGAAATCCCATTCGGCGTTGAACTTCGAGGATGCGCCGAGCCCGGCCAGAACCTCGCTGGCGATGAGATGAATGCGCATCTCGGCCCACTTGCGGCCCTCCGAGCTGCCCGCGTCCGCCACCTGCCGCAGCAGCGCGATCATGCGCAGTTCCTTGAGCAGCGTGGCGTTGAACGAGACTTCGTTGAGCCGGTCGAGGATTTCGCGCGCCGAGCGCGGCGTCCCCGGCCGCTCGACCGGGTTGACAGCGACGAGAAGCGTGTCCTGCGAGTCGCAGTCGCGCACGAGCGGGGTGATCGTCGGGTTGCCGGAGTAACCGCCATCCCAATAAGGCTCGCCGTCGATCTCGACCGCATGAAAGAGCGTCGGCAGGCAGGCGGACGCGAGCAAAACATCGGGCGTAAGCTCGGCGTTGCGAAACACGCGACCGCGGCCGGTGTGCACGTTGGTCGCCGTCACAAACAAACGGATCGAAGAACCCGCAACGCGCGCAAAATCGACGGACTCGGCGAGGACGCGGCGCAGCGGATTGGCACCGGCGAAATTCAGGTCGTAGGGTGAGAAAATCCGGCTCGCCAGATCGAAGGCGAGATAGAACGGCGACGTATCGAGCGTCCAGCGGCCGAGGACAACGTCGAGCGGGCTTCGCCGGATGGGGCTGAACCGCCCCGAGTCGGCGACCCGACGCCAGAACGCGGTGAGCGCGGACTTGGCGCCGGCGGGTCCATCCGCCGCATAGCCGCTCGCCAGCACGACAGCGTTCATCGCGCCGGCCGACGTGCCCGATATCCCGTCGATGCGCAGCCACGGCTCATCCATGAGCCGATCGAGCGCCCCCCAGGTGAAGGCGCCATGCGATCCACCGCCCTGCAGCGCGAGATCGACGAGGACAGGATCGCGCGCCTCGCCTACGTGTCTTTTTTGCGACGCCTCGGGCTTATTCGCCATAAGTAAAGGCTCCTGAGGTACTGCCGATATAATGAGTATTTCCCCTTCCGGCAGGACCCCGGCCCACGTCGGTCTATTTTGCGAGGTTTTGCATAGGCGGCAACGTCGGCAGGAATGCGCGAATGCGTCGTGAAAATTCAGGTTCCGGCGCGCCGTCGGTCGCCTGTGCGACGTCATTGATCAGGGAACGCCGCCGCAGCTCGTCGAACGGCAGCGTCGTGTCCACCCGCCCGGAGTGGTAGAGATAGCTGTCGATCAGACCGTTCAGAAGATGACGGAAATCGAACCCGCCCTTCCGACCGGCCGCGTTGGCGTAACGTATGATGTTGATCGTGCAGCTGTTGGTGAAGAGGTTATAAAACTCCGGCCGGTCGGCAAGCTCGTTGATCCGCGCCAGATAGACCATGAGCAGCCGCCGCACGTCGTCCGGACGGCTATTGAGGTGATAGAGATACACCGCCTCGAGGCGGTGAATGGCGCGGACGCCCACGAGATCCCGCTCCTCGCCGACCACGTAGATAAGCTCGAATTGTTTGAACATCGATGCGATCGGCTCGAATCCGCGCCCTACCTCCGGCCGCGTCTCGATCGAGATGCTCAGCGGCGCGGCATTGTCGAAATCGAAGCTCACGAACGTGTGCGCTACCGGCCCTTCGCTCCAGTAAGACACGTAGAAATCCAGTCCGGTCAAATGCGACAGATCGACCTCTCGCTCTTCATAATGCACCGTGAAATCGCTTCGGTTGCGGTAGTCGAAATTGCGCACGCCGGTCAGACGCACGCGGTCGCCATCGATGAACGCCCGCGGCATCACGGCCACCTCCGGCCGCCAATTGCGATCGTGCGAAGGAGCGATGGTGAACCACCAGCCAATCACGCCGAGCACCAGCACATATGCCACTGCCCGCGTGCGGCGCCGGCCTGAGAGCCAGAATGCCCAGGCCGCGAAGGCGGCAAACACCATCGCGAGGGCCAACCGCAGCTCCGGCCACGGCAGGTTGGAAAAATAGATGGCGAGCGTGGTCCAGGCGATGACAATGGTCCGGAACAAAAGTCGGATTGCCGCCATCAACCAGCGGAGCAACGCGGACAGAAACCTATGAAGTAAACTCAGCTGACTCTTCCCGTTCGTGTGGATCGGCGAATGCATGGCTCGCGGTGGCCGCTCGGCGCGTATGGCAGAAGATACCTCGGTTCGCGCTCGCGAGGCCAGGAGTCCGGCTTTCGCTCAGCCGATATATCGGGCGATCAGTGCGCCCAAGGCGCCACCCAACACGGCGACTGCCACAGCGATCGCATGGGACGCGCCCACGCCCTCGGCAATCGCTCCGGCAAAAACCGCGCCGACGATGACGCAAATTGCGATCCATGCGCCGTTTCTTGCATTCATCCCACGCTCCCGTCACCGCAACTCAGCGCAGCGCTTCCGTGCCGTCGGTAAAGTTGATACGATCGATGGACATGCCAGATATTCCAACAGCAGGATTCGTTGCGGCGGCCGAGAGCACGAAGCACAACCGCCCTCTCCTTGTCCTCCTCGGCCTGATGGCCGGTTCGCTGGCCATCTTGCTGCTGCTTCCGCCGATCCTGCAAAATCAAAGTTATCACGATTTCGCCGATGCGCGCACCCTGCTGGGCGTACCGAACTTCTGGAACGTCGTGTCGAATCTTCCGTTCGTCGTCGTCGGTGCCGTGGGGCTTGCGCGTTGTCGCCACGATGTAACAAACACGATCATCTTCGCCGGCATCTTTCTGACAGGCTTCGGCTCTTCCTATTATCACTGGGCGCCCGACGACGGCACGCTGTTCTGGGACCGACTGCCGATGGCGCTCGCGTTCATGGCGCTTCTCGCCGGCGCGATCGGGGAGCGCGTGAGCGCCAAGGCGGGCGCCATTCTGCTGTGGCCGCTGTTCGCCATGGGGGTGCTCAGCCTTCTGGTGTGGCGCTGGAGCGGCGATCTGCGGCTCTATGGCTGGGTGCAGTTCTTCACCGTCGTGACGTTGCCGGCGATGTTCCTGCTGCTGCCGGCAAAATACACGGGCACGGGCTACTGGATCGTCGCCGCGATCCTTTATTTGCTCGCCAAGCTGTTCGAGTATTTCGACGGCCAAATCTATTCGATCGGCTATGTGGTCAGCGGCCATACGCTCAAGCATCTCGCGGCGGCCGCGTCATGCTTTATGATTTTGCGGTACTTTCAGTCGCGCCGGCCCATTGCGGGCGCCCACGCGGAGCCGATACGCCAGCACTGAGTTGTGGTATAAGGTGCCCCGCTTGCCGGAATCTCGCTCGGGTCGCCGGGCCGCTCAATCCCGGGCCGCTCAGCCAAGCCGGCGGCAACGGTTTGACGCCATTTCCCGCAACCGATGGAGACAACACATGTCCAATGTAATGGGTCTCGGCGGATCTGCAGGTGCCGCGCAGGAACTCGCGCCGTTGCGCGCCAAGTCGGGCTGGATCATCGCGCTCGGCGTCGTCTATTCGATCGCCGGATTCATCGCGCTCGGCAGCGTGGCCATGGCGACCGTCGCCACCGTTTTCATTGTCGGCATCATGATGCTGCTGGCCGGTGTCGCCGAGATTATCAGTGCGTTCCAAGTCAAAAGTTGGGGCAAGTTCGTTCTGTGGATCCTTCTCGGCATCCTCTATGTCGTCGCCGGCTTCGCTACTTTCGAGAACCCGCTGCTTGCGGCCGCGATCCTGACGCTCGTCCTCGGTGTTGCGCTGATTGTTTCCGGCATCATGCGGATCGTCCTGGCCTTCGGCATGAAACAAGGGATGCCATGGATGTGGATCGTGCTGTCCGGCGTGATCACGTTTCTTCTCGGCGCCATCATCCTGGCGCACTGGCCCGTGTCGAGCGTGTATGTCCTCGGACTTTTCCTCGGCATCGATCTCGTGTTTGCCGGCGCGGGCTGGATCGGGCTCGGCTTGGGCCTTCGACGACAGCGCGCGGCATGACCGGCTACGCGGCCGTTGCCGACGAAGCCAGACAGGTCGCCGGCGTTTAACCTGATTGATCGGAAAGCGAAGGGGCTCCACCATGCGCTGGGTTCATCTGACGATCATCATCCTGTTCGCGGCCGTCACGCTGATCTTCGGCCTGCAGAATCTCAAGAGTGTCACTGTATCCTTCCTCGGACTAAACATCGGCGCACCGCTCGTTGTCGTGATCTTCGTCGTCTATCTGCTCGGCGCCGTGACCGGCGGCAGCCTGCTCGCGCTGCTGCGCCGCTCCTACGCCGGCTCGCGGTTTCACCCTGCGGCCCCGTCGTGAATGAGGAGCGCGAACCATGCGATCAAGGCGATCCTTTCTTCATTTCGGGTTCGTCGCTGCTGCGGCGCTGGCCGTCTCGTCCGCATCGGGCGCCCCCGCATATCATGGGTCGGCCAGAGGCGGCGGCACCGTCACCGCGCGCGACGATGCGGGCCGCGGCTTCACGGCTGTCCGCCGGCGCCGGGCCTGGACTTACCATGTCACCGACAAGACCAGGTTCGTGGTCGGTGGGGCGCAGGGGTCTTGGCAAGACGTCAAGGTCGGCACGATCGTGCAGGTGAGGTGGCATCGCGCGGGCAGCCGGCGCGTGGCCGACGTCGTCGGTATCAGGGCGCGCAGCGGGAATTAAGCCGTTCGCCTTGGCGGCGGTGAACGCAGAGCCTAGCGGCTGCTGCGCATACCGCATCGGCTCCCGATCAAACTAAATTTGTCGCGAAGCGTTGTCAGCGGGCGCCACGTTCGGATCGATTTTTCGCGCGGCCGCTATGTCGCGTTCGCCGCCGGCCACGTCACCGTTCGCGCGGCGCGCGAGCCCGCGCCAGTACAGGTTATCGGCGTCGGCGGGATCGAGGCGCGCGGCCTCGCCGAGGTCGGCGAGCGCGCGCGCGTAGTCCTTGAGCCGGTACCACACGCGGCCGCGGTTGTAGTAGGCGGCGGCGGCCTTATCGGGGGCCAACCGGATTGATTCGCTGAAGTCGGCAATGGCGCGCTCGCTCTCGCCCTGCGCGTTCCAGACCAGCCCGCGATTGTTGAAAGCCCCGGCGTTATTCGGCTCGAGCCGGATCGCCTCGTTGAAGTCGGCAAGCGCGCGCCCGTTTTCGCCCCGGTGCGAGAAGGCGGTGCCGCGCTTGAAGTAAGCGGCGGGATCGTTGGGCGCGATCCGGATCGCCTCGCCGAAGTCGGCGATGGCGAGAACGTAATCCTTCCTGTTAAGCCAAATGTTGCCGCGGTTGTGATAATAGTCGGCGTCGTCCGGATCGAGCCGAATCGCGTCGGTATAGTCGGCGACGGCGCGCAGATAATCCTTTTTGTTGACCCAGATGTTGCCGCGATTGTAGAGGGCGTGGGCGTCGGGCTTGATGCGGATCGCCTCGCTGTAGTCGGCGAGCGCGCGCTGCTCATCGCCCTTCTTGTCGTATTCGATCGCGCGGTTGTAATAAATCTCGGCCAATGCTTGGCCCTGGTGTTGGCCCGAGGCGATCGCATCGTTGCACGCCTTGATCGCGACGTCGCCGGACGCATCCGCGCACGTCTTGCGGGCCTGTGCCGCGCGCGGGGAGGCCTGCGGCATCGCGATCCGCGCGGCGGCAGGCGTCACGCGGGACAGATACGCGCCGGCGGGATCGGCCGCGGCGGGAGAAGGAGCAGTGGTCGAAAGCAGGACGGCAAGGGTGCACGCGAGGGCCCCGGCCGTGAGCGTACGGCCGGCGCGGGCGCGGCGGAAAATCGCGGGATTATTGGCACGGTAATTCATGGCGGTGGGCTCCATCAGGGCAATGTTTTCCGATCTCGCGCGTTAGTCGCGCGTCCCGGCGGATCGGTTCAAAGGCAAAACCGGCCATCAAGCCGGGCCTGTTCATATCAACATTTCTGCGTTATCGATTTCAATTCCACTTTTTGCATGAATGGCCATGCACCCGTCGAACGTACCCGATTTGACCGCCCGCCAATTGCACGCGGTCTTGGCCGTGGCCGAGTACAACAGTTTCATCGCCGCCGCCTCGTTTCTGAAGACTTCCCAGCCGGCATTGACGCGGACCATCCGGCGCGTCGAGGACGTTCTCGGGGTCCGGCTGTTCGACCGCACCACGCGGCGCGTTACGATCACCGCCGCCGGCAAGGAGTTCGTGGCCGTTGCGGAGCGCATCCTCAACGACCTGCGAATAAGCGTCGGCAGCATGCGCGAGATCGGCGCGGAACAGCGCGGCCGGATCATCGTCTCCAGCATCATGTCGGTGGCGAACGGCCTGTTTCCTGCGATCGTCGCCAAGTATCGGGCCTCGCGCCCCGGCATCGAAATCGTTCTGCGTGAAGGCGTGCACGGCACGGTGGTGGAGGATGTGCGCAGCGGGGCCGCCGACCTGGGCGTCACTTACGTCGACGATGTGCCTGAGTTCGTCGCGGCGAAGCGGGTGAGCCGCGAAGTATTCGAGGTCATCCTGCCGCGCAATCACCCGCTCATCAAAAGCTCCCGGCGATCGTCGGTCACCCTCGCCGAGCTGGCCGAGTTCCCGCTCGTTTCTCTGCCTTATGAATCGCGCACGCGCCGTATCATCGACGGCGCCGCCGCCGGCGCCGGATATGCCCTCCAGCACGTCGCGACGGTCACGCAGTTCGCGACCATGATGAGTTTCGTGCGGGCAGGCGTCGGCATAGCGATCGTCCCGTCGGGCGCCATTGCCGGACTTCTCGGCAAGGACCTCGCCGTCCTCGCGCTGGCAAAACCTCGTTTGAGCCGCGACGTCGGATTGATATGGCTGCGCGACCGCGAGTTGACCCCGGCGGCGCGAGGGTTTGCCGCCGTCGTCGAGGAGATCTGGGGCAAAGCCTGATTGATGCACAAACGGCAATAATGATTGATATCATGTTGTTGTTGCATCGATCCGCGACGGCGCGCTTGATGGCGCCGGGCCTCTTTTGACGGAGTTCGCACATGTCCGTTGCGCCGGCGCTCGCCGAGCCTTTGTCGCGTGACATCGCCGACGTGGACTTGGTGGAACTCTATTTCGAGCGCGGCTGGACCGACGGCCTGCCGGTCGTGCCGCCCACCCGGGAGAAGGTCGACGCCGTCGTTGCCGCGCTGGGCGGCGAGCCCGATTTCCTCGAATGCAAGATCGCGCCGCGCTGGGGCTCGCTGACCCGCGAGGTCCTCGCCGTCAACATGGTCATGGCCGGCTGCAAGCCCGAATATGCCCCGGTCGTGCGCGCCGCCATGCTCGCGGTCACCGACCCGGCGTTCAATCTCAACGGCGTGCAGGCAACGACCCACATGGCCGCGCCGCTGGTCATCGTCAACGGCCCGATGGCGCGCGCGATCGGGATGAACGGCGGCGCCAACGCCTTCGGTTCCGGCAATCGCGCCAATGCCACCATCGGCCGCGCCATCCGCCTCATCATGCTCAACGTCGGCGGAGGCCGCGCCCCCGACCTCGACAAGTGCACGCTCGGCAATCCTGCCAAATACACCTACTGCATTTGCGAGAACGAGGAAGCGAGCCCGCTCGCCCCCTATCACGTCGAGCACGGCTATGCAGCGGACCAGTCGACCGTATTCGCCATCGCCGCGGAAGCGCCGCACAGCGTGACCGATCACCACTGCAACGACCCGGAAGGCATTCTCGACACGATGTGCTCGGCAATGAGCACGATCGCTTCCAATACGGCGGTGCTGAGCGGGCACTGCGCCGTCGCGCTCGGATTGGAGCACGCGCGCACAATCGCCAAGCACGGTTGGACGCGCAACGACATCAAGAACTATCTCTGGCTCAATTCCGGCAACCGCTTCGACGCTCACTCGCGCGGCCACCGCTACGGCAAGGTCTACAACCGCAATCTCCCGAAGTGGTACAAGCGCGAGCCGGACAGCCGCATCCCGATCGTGGAATCGCCCGAACGGATTCATCTGTTCGTCGTCGGCGGGCACGCCGGGCGCTTCTCCGCCTTCATCCCCGGCTGGGGACACATGAGCACGCCGGTGTTGCGGCCGATTATGGCATCCGCACCGACGACCGGCGGTGAATGCGCCGATGGGATGTGTAAGCTCTAGGAGCATGATCCCGAAAAAGCCTGCCCCGCACTTGATGCGGGGTGGGTACCGGTTTTCGGAAAAAGATCATGCTCCAAGATTAAAAAGAGAGTCGCCATGCGCCAGGACAAGAGCCCGGTTCTCGTTTTCGATCCACGCGGCGTCGTCGATCTCGCGGTCGCGCCGCTCGCGCCGCGCCAGCCGAAGCTCGAAGGATTGCGCCTCGGCGTGCTCGATAATTCCAAGTGGAACGCCAACAAGCTGCTGCGCGGCGCGTCGGCCGCGCTAACCGAGGGCATCGGGTTTGCAGCCGTGAACTATTACGTGAAGCACAGTTTCTCCAAGGATGCGGCGCCGGAGCTGATCGCGCAGGTCGCGCGGGAGAACGACATCGTGCTCACCGCCATCGGCGACTGCGGGTCGTGCTGCTCCTGCTGCATCCGCGATGCGGTGGCCCTGGAGAAGCTCGGGGTGCCGGCGGCCGCGGTCATCACGACCGAATTCGTGCGCGAGACCCAACTGACCCGGCAGGCCCTGGGCATGCCGGATTTCGAGCCGGTCGTGATCGATCATCCGGTCAGCTCGATCACCGCGGAAGAGATCGGCACGCGGGTTCGTCAGATCCGGGAAAAAGCCGAACGAGTCTGGCTCGGCGGCTAGTGTCCCGATTCCGAAGTTCGCCTGAGTTTGCCGCCTGTTCGGAAGCGAACTTCGGAATCGAAGGACACTAGCAAATCTATGATTCTAGTGCCGTCTTGAACCCGAAGTTCGCAACCAGACTCGCGGCACTTGTGGTGCGAACTTCGGGTTCGCGGCACTAGTGAGGGGTAGTTGAGGCGTCCAGGCGGAGACCGCGGCCGACGCTATGGACGCTTGGCCTGGGAGGATTTTTGACCACGAGTCTTGCGAGCAAGGTTCTTCGGCGCGGCCACGCGCGGGCGAGTGCGCAACGCGTAGGTCTATGTTTTCCTAGGAACGCCCGCGCGTCCGCATCGGTGTATCTCGAAGTGAGGCCAGCGGGACGTCACCACGATCAGCCAGCGGCTGAGGCGACTCAATTCTTCGGTATTGTCGGGATCTTACCTCCATTGCCTTTGCCTGGCGGCTCGACGGGTTTCGGTCCCGATCTCAAATGCAAATATTCATAGTTATCTATGAAGAGAACAGTCGGGTTCGGCTTATCGATCTCCCCTTCGTAACCGAGGAAGGGTCGACCCTTCATGTCGACTGTTTTTCCGTTGTGCTTGTATTCGTATACGATCTTCTTCGGCACTGCTGCATTGTTTGCGGTGGACCCGAATTTCAGTGATCCGAGATCTGCCGAAAGGCGCACCTTCCGAGTCTCGCCAATTCCCACATCATTGATGAGCAGTGGGAAATCCTCGGCCTGAAAGCCACTCACGGCCACTTTGTGCATGCTGGTCCAGGTCAGTGTCACCGTTAAGGTGCCGCTCTTGCGATCATACGCCGTGCTGGGCTTCCATCTGCTGTATGCCAACAAGACCACACGGTCCTCTAGCATCAGACCCTGCACGCTCTCGTTGGTAAGCTCGGCCGAGGATGGATTCGATTTGTATAACGCATCTCCATCATTGTTGGCACCTGTTATTAGCTGCTCCTGGCAGAAAGGATTGGCCATCAGGTCACACGTAGGAGAAATGCCGCCGGTTACATCCTTCACCACGGCGGGAAACGACAGATAAGGAAGATTTTTGTCGCCGGGCTGCAGTTGAAATTCCCGTCTGAAATGAATCTTGTACTGCCAAAGCAGCTTTTGCAGATACCTGGGCAAGGCCTCCTCACCGGCAACCGGGGTGTTAAAGTCTGGTGGAACGGCCTTCTCGCCTAGCTCGTCGAACATTGCCGTTCGTCCAGAAAGCGCCAAGGATGGTGTGCGATTTGCGAGACTGGTGATGATCAGCGTCACCTGTGACGTAATATAACAACCATAGCCCAAAATAGCTGACACCAATTGATCGATTGGAGCGGACTTTCCCTTGATCGTCACTGAACCGTTGGTTGCATAGTTGGACAGAAAAGCGGCAAGCGGTGCGCTCAATCTAGGGTCACCTTGCGCCAACAGCGGCATTCGCTTGACAATGCAATCCTCCGCGTTGGCTTTGCACAGCAGCGTATTTCCCTTTGGTCGTGAGTATTCTGCCGGGCTCAGGATAAACCGGCGTCCAAAGTTCTTCTCTGTTGGAACGAAGGCGCGCAACTGGTCGGGCAAAACGAATGTTTGAGGAGCCCTCGGCAATGCGCTTGGCCGCTGCTGCGCCGAAGCTTGCGATACAAAGATCAAGGATGCGCAAAGTGCGAGTGCATGGTATTGGTGCATGGCTACCTCCGGCGATGGAAGCTTGCATCGACTCTGAAACATCGGATCCCTCGGCCACGGCGGTCATGCGCCGCCCGCCAAACCGAGCAGAACCTCAGTCCGTTGCAGCCTAGCAAATTGCAACCGCTTTGGCATCACCGACGCGTCTCACGGCCACAGCTTCTGCAGCTCGTCGAACGGTGAAGACCGCAGGTGGCGCGTCCCGGCCGCTCGCGGTCGAGGGTAACCCGGACATTTGGCGCGTGGAGACGAGGGGGCTTTTGACCCGACTCGCACGACGTTCGTCAACGGCGGCCGAGTGAATCTGGATCGGCGCCTCCGGAAACCTGGCTTCCGTGTAGCCAAGCCGCCGGCCGGGCCCAAGCGACATGGCCGGGGCCGGGCACCGTCCAACGCCGCGATTGGGCCGAGGTCTTACTTGTTACACTGCCGTGTGATGTCTGTTGGCAAATACGCAACGCAAAACTTTGAGGCGTCCTAGAGCCAGTTGACCGGGCCGAGGAAGTCGCGCTTTCCGAGCGGCACGCCGCGATGACGCAGGATGTCGTATGCCGTCGTGACAAAGAAGAAGAAATTCGGCAGGGCGAACTGTTGCAGATAATCGTTGCCCTTGATTTTCCGGTTGTTGGCGCCGGCCGTCCAGGCGATGACCTTGCCCTCCGCGCCGTCGACCTGTTCGCGCGTGAGCGACTTCACGAAGCCGAGGGCGGTTTCGACGCGGCTTTTGGCGGCAGCGAAGCTGGTGTCGTCCACGGCCGGCAGGGCGGGGGGAGTGACGCCGGCAAGGCGGCCGCCGGTGTTCATGGCGAAATCCGCCGACTGACGGATCTGGCGGGCGAGGCAGAACATGTCGGGATACAACCGGTCCTGCAGCAGAGCCGATTCCTCAATCTTATTGGCGGCACAATGCGCGGCGGCCTTATCGATGATGCCTGCCAGTGCGCCAAGCTGCTGGGCGCAGGGGGTTACGGCCGCGTCGTACAACGAATACGCCATTTGGGTTTCTCCTTCGGTGGGACTTGTGGGAGAGACCATATAAGAAGCCCGGTCCTCCTGCCAACCATAGCGGCGCTACTGTCGAGCTGCGGCTCGGTCGATGACATGCATCAGGCGCAGAGATGCAACGGCCTCATCAGCGCCCCGCCTGCCAACGGGATATGACGTCGCTCGGGTAGATGAGCTGAATGACGTTGAGCGTCAGATTGTCGCGAATCACGTAGCCGGTGAACGCTTCCATCGCAATCGACAGCGCAACGATCGACCAGACCGGCAGTGTGCGTGCGAGCGCGAAACCTGCCGCCATGGCAAGCGTATCGCTGACGGAGTTGACGACGCTATCGCCGAAGTACCCTTGCGCCAGCGCCGACTGCCGATAGCGGTCGATGATGAATTGGGTATTTTCCGCGATCTCCCAGCTTGCCTCCAGTCCAATTGCGAGCGCGAACCGCAGACCCATCGGGAAGCGTGGCGCAACCAGCCAGAGGAAGAGATAGAGTCCGAATCCATGAATGACATGCGTGAACGTGTACCAGTCGGTCAGCTGCTGCGAGTTTTCTTGGCTTGATACGTCCCCGACCCATAATCTTATCGTGCCGCACGTACAGGTCAGCGGGTGACCCTGGGCATGAACGAGGACTGCTTGCAGGACAACAAGTCCGGCAGCGACCAGGAAATATACGGATGCCGGAATATGCTCATACCATTTCATTTTCGACAGCATCGGTCCAGCCTTTCGCCGATCTTTCAGGTTTCGGAGACAGGCATGTCGCGGCCCTTTCATTTCCAATGGCGCGCGAAAAACGCCCGGCGATGCCGATTACGGCAACGCGGACTGCCGCTTCGCGTTCAGCAGCTCAAGCGCGATATGCAAATTCGACGGGTCGGGTTTCAGCTCGCCGAGATAGATCCGGCGGGTGATCTCGACCAGCGTCTCGTTGGCGGGGGTCGGGATTGCGCGCTTGCGGCCCTCTTCGACGACCAAGCCGTTGATCAGGTCGACCTCGCTGAGCCGCCTCTTCATATGGTCCTGCAGCGTCGTGTTGGCGCCGCGCCCGGGGCCGATGTCGCGGTTGAGTTTGTCCACCAACTTCATGAGCAGGTTGTTGGATCCTTCGATCTCCGCGGCCGTGAGGCCGAAGATCGGCACGATCGGATGGCCGAGCGCTTCCCCGACCTTGAGCGATTCGGAGCCCAGCCGCATCATCAGCTCCTGCATGCCCTCGGGCTGCCGGTCGGTCAGCTCGCCGCCCGTCATTGCGATCGTGCCGAGCGTCATCGAGTTCACGACGAGCTTCATGTACTTCGTCGCGAGAATGCGGGGCGTGATCTCGACCTTTCCGGCGTGACGCAGGATCGCAGCCACGTCCTCTTCGCGCCCGTCCGTGGAGGGGTGGAAGCTCCCAAGCGCGAACCAGGTTCTGTCCGGCGCCGTGTTTCGCTTCACGCGGCCCGGCACGAAGCAATTCGACGACAGTTCGACAACGCAGCCCAGCGTGCGCGACGGTCCGACCACATCGGCAATGATGTTCGCCGTCATCCCGTTCTGCAGCCCGACCAGGAATCCGTCCGGCTCGAGATAGGGCTTGATGAGTTCGGCATGCCAGCGGGTGTCGTAGGCCTTCGTCACCAGGAACACGACGTCGAACGCCTGCCGCAGCGAGGCGAGCTCGCACAGGTGATGGGCCCGTACCTTGGCATGGATTTCTCCCTGCCTCAGCGTCACATGCAGACCGTTGGCGCGCATGGCCTCGACGTGCGCCGGCCACTGGTCGACGAGCACGACGTCAAACCCGGCATTGGTGAGGTCGGCCGCGACGCAGCTTCCGTTCGCGCCGGTCCCGAGAACTGCGATTTTCTTGTCCATAGTGGTCGATCCGCGCCGCCGCTACCCTGCCTTGATCCCGGCCGCGCGGATCACCTTTGCCCACTTCTCGATAAATTCGGCAATGAAGGTGCGAAACTCCTCGGGCGTGCAGGGAAACGGCGTGCCGCCGAGGTCGGTGAGCCGCGCGACCAATTTCGCATCGGCGAGGCAAGCGTTGGTTTCCTTGTTGAGCCGCTCGACGATGTCCGCGGACACCCCGGCCGGGGCAGCAATGCCCTGCCAGCCGGCGGCCTCGTAACCGGGCACGACTTCGGCAATAGCCGGGACATCGGGAAGCACAGCCGCCCGCTTAGCGGACGTGACGCCCAAGGCGCGCAATTGCCCCGCCCTGACTTGACTGACGGCGGTCACGATCGTGTCGAACATGACTTGAACATGCCCGGCCAGGAGGTCGGTCATCGCCGGGCCGCCGCCGCGGTAGGGCACGTGCAGCATGCCGACGCCGACCATCCGCTTGAACAGTTCCCCGTAAAGATGCTGCGGGCCGCCGACGCCGCCCGATCCCATGCGGACCTCGCCGGGGTGCGCCTTGAGATAATCGATGAACTCGGGAAGCGTTTTGACCGGCAGCGAGGGATGGACGACCAGCAGGCCGGGGCCCTTGTACATGCCGACAATGGGGACGAGATCGCGCAGGATATCGAATTTCAGATTATCGTAGAGGGAGACGTTCCACGCATTGATCGCCGTCACGTCGAGCAGCGTGTAGCCGTCGGGCCGCGCGCGGATGACGTACTCGGTGGCAATATTGCCCGATGCCCCTGCCCTGCTCTCGATGACGACCGTCTGGTTCAACCGCTCGGAAAGAGCATTGCCAACCAAACGCGCGATCAAATCGCCGGCGCCGCCGGGGGGAAAACCAACGACGAAATGAATCGGCCGCGCGGGATAATTTTCCGCCCGCGCAACATGCGGCATGGCCGGGCCGGCAGCACCGGCGGCCAGCTGCAGGAATCGGCGGCGCGCAAGTCTCACGGCGTCTTTCCGCGTTGCCCGAAGGCTTCACGCATTTGATTGGCGCATATGGATCCGTCGTCAACCGTCCTGAAACTCGACCGGGACCAAACGGGCTCGATTGACGTGAAGCTGAAACACGTCAGGTCGGGCATAGTGGCCGGCAACATCGAGCGAACGGCGCGATCGGGGAGCGGCTGAAGGGTCGATATCGCAAAAGAGCACGTTTTTGTCCCGGTTGAGCGGCCCCGCTTCTATTTTGCCGAACGGGCGCACGATCACCGCGCCTCCATCGCACAGCCACTCATCCGCGTCCTTGAACAGCTGATCCCTTCCGGGCACATCCTTTGGAAGGTCGCCTGCTTGAACGGCAGTACCGGTGGCAATGACCCAGCAGCCGCCCTCACGCGCGATGTGGCGCATGCTCGCAATCCATTCGTCGCCGCAGTCCCAGGTCGGCGCGACCAGAATGTCGATGTTCTGCGCATAAAGCGCGTAGCGTGCGAGCGGCATGTAATTTTCCCAACAGATCAGGCATCCGACACGGCCCACGGGGGTGTCGACGACACGAAGCCCGCTGGCGTCGCCACGGCCCCAAACCATCCGCTCGGGATTGGTCGGCAGGAGTTTGCGGTGTCGATTCGCAATTTTCCCATCCGGAGCGATGATGAGAACGGTATTGAACAGCGTCGTTCCGCTGAACTCGCCGTCGACCTCATGCAGCCCGGAGACGATCGTCACGTCACATCGCGCGGCAGCTTCTTTGAGCGGATCGAGGTCCCCGCGCGCAAGGTCGACCGACTGCTCGCGCAGTCGCGCGTGAATTTCGCCGGCAAGGGCCATGTCCGCACCGGGTCTGAGCCGCCACACCCAGGTCGGGTAACCCGGGATGTAGGCTTCGGGGAAAAAAAATAACGAGCTTGGCACCGGCGGCGGCGACGGTCTCAACCCGCCGCACCATGCCCGCGATTGTGGCCGCGCGATCGAGAAAGACCGGCGGGGACTGCACGACCGCAACCTTGATGCTCATGTCAGGACCCCCAGCTCGATTGAAGCAAGAATACCATGTTTCTCTTCGAGACCGAACAGCTGCTGAGGATATCGTAACGAACACACGCAGTTGTAGGGGGCGTCCGAGATGTTTGCTCAAATGTCGATTATTGGAGGCGGCGCATCGCCCGGGCATCAGCCTCTCTTGCGCGGTCTGGTTCGCCTGTCATCAACGTCAATTCGAGATTTGCCGGCGGCGTCCGAGCGGCTCCTCACGTGGTCAATGAAGGCTCGCAGTTTCGGCATCATTTGATGGCGGCTCGGATAATAGAGAAATACACCCGGCCCCATCGGCGCGAACGGCTCCAGCACCTGCACGAGCTTTCCCGCTCTCAGCGGGCCGGCGGCGACCGGCTCGGGTACTTGCGCAAGACCCACACCTTCGACGGCCGCGCCAAGCATAGTAGGAACGTCGCTGGCGATGAGAGGGCCCGATACGGCAATCTCAATCGCGCGGCCGTCGTCGTTGAGCGACCATAACGCGAGCGCGCCGTTAGATCGTCGCAATCTCACGCATGCGTGTTGGCGCAAATCCTCCGGGCGACCGGGCCGGCCGCGGTGGGCGAGGTAGGCGGGGCTCCCGACGATGACGAAGCGGAACGGCTTCGTCAGCCGCACCGCGACCATGTCGGCGGCAATGAACTGGCCCAGCCGGATGCCGGCGTCAAACCCTTCGGCCGCGAGGTCGACCAGCTTCTCGCTAGCGGCGATCTCCACCTCGACCTCGGGATAGGCCTGGCAGAAGGATGCGACCAGCGGCTCCAACAGGATCGGCATTACGGCGCGCGGCACGGCGAGGCGCAACCGCCCGGCCGGCCGTTGTCCGAGTTCACGCGCGACCTCGCTGGCGGCGACGAGTTCCTCGAAGGCGGGCTTCGCGCGCGAAAGGAACCGTTCGCCGGCGTCGGTCAGACCGACACTGCGGGTGGTGCGGATGAAGAGCACTGCACCGACGCGCGCCTCGAGTGCGCGTACGGCCTGGCTGATCGCCGATGGAGTTACCCCGAGGTCCGCGGCCGCCTTACGGAAGTTGCGGTGTTGGGCAACGCTCAGGAACGCCTCCACGCCGTCGAGGGCGCCTTGCCTGACTGTGAAGCTCTGCTTCATGGCTCATCGACATTATCGCGGGTAGTGCCTCAC
>Ga0210408_10001031_pt1 | contig 30689 bp, 24 predicted proteins | sample IncBWH4MmetaG_FD_155471 | JGI IMG/M metagenome (GOLD analysis project Ga0210408, IMG submission 155471) | Forest soil microbial communities from Barre Woods Harvard Forest LTER site, Petersham, Massachusetts, United States - Inc-BW-H-4-M | ecosystem: Environmental > Terrestrial > Soil >... | reverse complement strand
GGATGCGGAGGGCTATAAATATATAGTATGGGTTTTCAATGGCCGTTTCGCAATTTCATCGCCCGAGCTATGCCGACTGCCGAGTTTCGTTGAAAAGGAAAGCCTTGGCACACCAGCATGGTACCACTCGGCGCAGAAAAATCTTGCTTCCGCGAAAACAGCCGGCTTCGAACACGCGGTAGCGTCCGCCGCGCCAGCGGCTTCGTCCAAATCGCCATTGCACTCATCGGGCTGTGCGCCCTCGCAACCCCGGACCAGGCGTCTGGGACCTACACATTCCAGCCGCGGCCCAAAACATCTGAGCCAGCGGACAGCCGAAGGCCGCTGTCCCCACATGAGTTCTTTACAACTTTGGCAGAACGATTCCCTTCTGCGCCTGGTACTTGCCTTTGCGGTCAGCGTAGCTGGTTTCACAAATCTCGTCGGACTCGAAGAAGATGATCTGGCAAAGGCCCTCGTTGGCATAAATTCGCGCCGGGAGAGGCGTGGTGTTCGAGATCTCCAGCGTTACGAAGCCTTCCCACTCGGGCTCGAACGGGGTCACGTTCACGATGATGCCGCAGCGGGCGTAGGTGCTTTTGCCTACGCAAATGGTGAGCACGCTGCGCGGAATCTTGAAGTATTCGACCGAGCGCGCTAATGCAAAAGAATTCGGCGGAACGATACAGACGTCTGTCTGAATTGTGACGAACGAGCGCTCGTCAAAGTGCTTTGGGTCGACAATGGAGGAGTTGACGTTGGTGAAAATCTTGAACTCGTCGGCCACCCGCAAATCATAGCCGTACGATGACAGTCCGTAGGAAATCACGCCCTCTCGTACCTGCTTCTCGGAGAACGGGTTGATCATGTCGTGTTCCAGGGACATCTTGCGAATCCAGCGGTCGCTCTTCAGCATGAAACTCCCTTAGAAAGAATTGAGTCGTTGAATCATTGCGCGATTGAGTCATTGAAAAGCACCGGGCGCCCACTGCATTCGCGGAAGAAGCGAAATCACTCAATGACCCGATGACACAATGGCTCAATTGTTTTGGCTGGGTTGCCTGTCAGTTTACGGGAAAGATGCTCCGGTTGACAATCTCGGTTATCTTCCTTAGCATCAATAACTTGTAGCACGATTCTGATCCCTGTAACCGGGAGCCCCGCGTGATTAAACTCGATATCATCAATGAAGTCGTGGCGAAAACAGGCATCACCAAGACCAAAGCCGAATTGGCGGTGGAAACGGTATTTGAGAGCATGAAGAAGGCGCTGGCTGCCGGCAATCGCATTGAACTGCGGGGATTCGGGGTCTTCAATGTGCGGCCACGCAAAACGGGGATTGGCCGTAATCCGCGCACCGGAGCCGAAGTTTCGATTCCGCCCGGAAGAGCAGTACGGTTCAAGCCGGGGAAAGAACTGCAGTCGATCGACTAATGCCGTCCTTCAGGTTCGAACGCGAGGCCCGCGTGAAAATTACTTGCCACCGCGGACGCTCCGCACAATCTTTTCTCCCGTAGTAGCATCAATTATTAAGGCCCTTTCGCAGGGCTGAAGACTTGCATGTCGGAACCCGGCCTTTCCATTCCTTCCTCTACGTTCGATTATCACCAGGTGTTGCCTGCCCCTGAGGGTTCGCCGCCACGTCCGCGGTACTGGGTGCATGGCTTGCTGTTGTTGGCGACCTGCTTCACGACGCTTGTGGTCGGAGCCCGGCTGGAATTCAATTTTCTGCACAATCTGCCGCCCTTCACTGCGGGGAACGAGCTATTACCCTTTTTCCCCGTGGGGTGGGCGCTCGCGCAACCTTCGCGGCTGTTGCTCGGAATCCCGTTCTCGGCGGCACTGTTGATCATTCTTCTGAGCCACGAGATGGGGCACTACCTGCTGTGCCGATATTACGGAGTGCGTGCGACTCTTCCGTTCTTCATCCCGGCCCCGACTTTGATCGGCACTCTGGGCGCAGTGATCCGTATTAAGGCGCCGATTCGCTCGAGGACAGCGCTATTTGACATCGGCGTAGCGGGCCCGATTGCCGGGTTTATCGTGGCCGTAGCCTCGTTGGCTGTCGCCATCATGCTATCGAAGCCAGTCGGCCGGGGCATGGCACTCTCAGACCTGCAACTGGGATATCCAGCCATCTTCCACATTGTCCAGGATGTGTTGCGGTACTTTGCCCCTAATCGCGCCGTTACGGTTTTACCCCTAAGCCAAGTATATTTGCACCCGATTGCTGTGGCGGCTTGGGTTGGCATGTATGCGACTGCTTTGAATCTGCTGCCTAGCGGCCAGCTGGACGGAGGGCACATCGTATACGCTTTGGCGCCCCGGGCTCACCGCTTGATCTCGTGGACCACAGTGGTGGTACTGGTTGGTCTGGGAGCATGGGCTCATCGCTCAGACCATCAAGGCTACAGTTGGTGGGTTTGGGCAGGTCTGATCACGGTGATGAATGTCCTGACCATTCGGCAGCGACAGGCACCCGATGATCCCGCGATTCCGGGAAGCCGCTGGGCGTTGTCACTCCTGGCCGGGCTCATGCTGGTACTGACATTTACGATCTCCCCTTTTCAGATTGCGGCGTCACTTCGCTCCTGATGGGCGATTCAACGATGGGATGTTTCGTTTGCGCACCGAACATTCGATCAGTGTAGCGAGTCGCTTCGAACGAGTCTCTTCTTTTTTCGCGCTGATCACCCAATAGGTAGAGGTTCGCTGGTACCAAGGGGGCTGGGATTGAAAGAATTTCCAGGCTTCCGCGTTCCCGCGAAATTTCTTTTCAAAAGCTGGCGGCAGTTTTGCCGCTTTTCTCTGTTCATAGGCGTAGATCGCTGATCTTTCGCCATCGCGCTTTTCAAACGCAGCCAGGCCGGCAGAATGCATGAGCCCCAACTTCGAAAGCTCGTTCGCCCGGCGAATGTTGATCGCGCTCCAGATGCTGCGCGGCTTCCGAGGTGTGAAACGAATCTTATAGCTACTGGCGTCGATACTCTTGCGGACGCCGTCGATCCAGCCGAAGCAAAGTGCGCCATCGACACCCTCTGGCCAGGTGATGCCCGGGCGGCCCGAGTCACGCTTATAGAATCCAACCCAGAGTTCTTGTGTATCGGCGTGATGCTTTTCCAGCCATGCGCGCCAGTCAGCTGGCGACGTGAAAAATCTGGGTTTCATCAGCATGGGGAGAGACTATTCCGGAAATGACATCACATCAACCAGTGCCTTGACCGGGTTCGTCGTGCGGGCGCGGAATTTGCTGCCTGGCAAGCCTTTCAGCGGATTTTCATCGTCTTTTAACGTCCGCGTAACTTCCCGGCCAAGCCCTCGGGCTAGGCTCGGTGAAACCGCCGAAAGGAATCTCAGGAGGAAGTCCATGAAAAGGCTCAATAACGCGTCTGTGTTTGTGATTTGTACGTTCCTGCTAACCGGCTCGGCTGCGCTTGGACAGGCAACTGCATCCGTCCCCTACACTGTTTCGGTGTTTGCAAGCGGCGTCGCCGGATCGTACACCAAGCCGGATTCCATCGCCGTTCTTGGCAACCGCGTCTTCATCGGCTACGGAAACGGGGTCTCGACGACCGGATCCGATGGCAAGAGCAGCACGATTGTGGAGTATGCGATGAACGGCGACATCGTCAATACGTTCTCCGTCGTGGGACACAATGACGGGTTGCGAATCCAGCCGAAGACAAAGAAGCTTTGGGCCATGCAAAACGAGGATGCGAATCCTAACCTGGTTATTATTGAACCGAAGAGTGGCAGGCAAACGATTTACACGTTCGGGCCCACGCCGCACGGCGGAGGCTATGACGACATCGCGTTCCGTGGCGACGATGTGTTCTTCAGCGCGTCGAACCCCGCCAGCAATCCAAACCTAGCCCCGGCCGTGGTTAAGGCCAGTTTCAGCGGAACCACGATCAGCGTGACGGAGACGGTAAACGCCAGCGCGACCGCGACCGACGTCTCGACTGATACGCCCGTCGCATTGAATCTGCAGGATCCGGATTCGATGATTGTTAACCCGCTCGGCGATCTGGTGCTCGACAGCCAAGCCGACGGAGAACTGGTTATTGTGCACCACCTGGGATTTGCCGATCAGAGCATTTATCATCTCGCGCTGAGTGTTGGCGGGGCCAGCACGCAGATCGACGACACGGTCTTCGCCACGGCTTCGCATGGAGTCGTCCTGGTGTCGGACCGCGATGCCGGCGCCGATGGTTCCGGAATCGTGTACGCGATCTCGAAGAACATTTTCTCGCCCAACGCCGCCTACTCGGCCACACCTAATTCCGTTGGCGCCCTGGATCTCGACACGGGCGTGATTACCCCTGTCGTTAGCGGGATGACGAGTCCGCACGGAATGGCGTTTATTCCTCGCTAGCAAAATGGTCAACAGGAGCGGCTTCGGCCGCTCCTACATCAACCAGAGAGCGTCGACATCCACGATGACTTGGGTGCGGGGGATCTTCTTTTCGGCCGCGAAGGCCAGCATCGCGCGCAGGGTGGTGTTCAACTTCTCACGGCTGGACGACTTGAGAACGAAGTGATAACGGTAATCTTGTTTCAGGCGCATGATGGGTGCGGCTGCGGGGCCTAAGACCCTGACGCCCTCATGACGAGTCTGATCGAACCATTTGCCCAGCGTTCCTGACCACTGCAAGGCGTCGTCGAGATTGCCGCTGCGAACCAGCACATTGGCCAGCGCGGAGTACGGAGGATAGTGCATCCAACTGCGAAAACGGAGTTCCTTTTCGTAGAAGCCGATGAAGTCGTGGCGGGCGGCATATTGGACCGCATAGTGATCCTGAAAATAGGTCTGGAGAATCACCTTACCGGGAGACGATCCACGCCCGGCACGGCCGGCGACCTGTGTGAGGAGCTGAAAGGTACGTTCGGCGGCACGGAAGTCGGGAAGGCCCAGGGCGACGTCGGCTCCAACCACGCCAACCAAGGTGACGCCGTGGATGTCGTGGCCCTTGGCGATCATCTGGGTGCCTACGATCAGGTCGAGCTCGCCTTCGTCGAGGGCGTTCAGCGTACGTTCAAAATCTTCGTGCCCGCGGACTGTGTCGCGGTCGAGGCGGGCAATGCGGGCCTGAGGAAACATTCCGTGCAACAATTCTTCCAGCTTCTCTGATCCAGTGCCCAGAAAGTAGACGTACTCACTGCCGCAGTGCACGCAGGATTTCGGAACCGGGGCCGTGTATCCGCAATAGTGACAGACCATTTTGTGCTCGCGCTTGTGATGGGTCAGTGCAATGGCGCAGTTCTTGCATTCGAGCTTCTTGCCGCAAGTGCGGCAGAGCACGACGGGAGAGTACCCTCGCCGGTTCAGCAGGACCATGACCTGCTCTTTCCGGTCAAGGCGCTGCTGGATCTCGGCGGCCAGTTTGCGTGAGATGACCTGTTCGTGTCCCGTCTCCTGGAATTCAATGCGCATGTCAACGATTTCGACTTCGGGCAATGGGCGCTGCTCAACGCGATCTGGCAGCTCGACCAGCGCATATTTGCTCTTTTTCGCGTTGAAGTAGGACTCCAGCGAGGGCGTGGCCGAACCGAGGACGACCGTCGCGTCCGACATTTTGGCGCGCATGACCGCGACATCGCGGGCGTGGTAGCGAGGGGTTTCCTCCTGCTTGTAAGAGGCGTCGTGCTCCTCGTCGACGATGATCAGAGCAAGATCGGCAACCGGAGCGAACACTGCCGAACGAGTGCCCACGACCATACGAGCCTCGCCGCGCTTAATTCGATGCCACTGCTCGGCGCGTTCGCGGTCGGAGAGAGCCGAATGCAGGATCGCTACTTCGTCGCCGAAAATGTGATGCAGGTCGGCGGCCACGGCAGGCGTAAGGCCGATCTCCGGAACCAGGAGAATGGCCGAGCGTCCAGTTTCAAGGACGGAACGCATACCGGCGAGATATACCGCGGTTTTTCCCGAGCCCGTCACCCCGTGCAGCAACATGCCGGAAAACTTCCTGCTCTCGACTTTCTGTCGCAGACACGCAAGCGCAGCTTTTTGCGCGCTGTTGAAATCGAACTCGAAAGGGGTCGGCCTAGGTTTGCTCCGCGAGACGGTAAAGTCGGCTGGCTCTTCGATGATGTCCACCAGCCCCCGCCGAACTAATGTGCTGAAGGTCGTTCGTGGAACTTCGAGCGATTGAAGCGCTTTGACGGGAATCCTCCCACCTGCAGCGGCGAGGGTATCGACGATGGTTTGCTGATTCGCATTTAGCTTGCCTTCGACGGGTTTGAGGAGAGCGATCCTTACGGTGCGAGCAGCATCTTGCTGCGCCGAGAGGTCCTCCCGAGTAATCCATTTCTTGCGCACCATTCCATCGAGGATTTCGCGCGCCGCACGAGTGGCTTGACGCAGAACCTGCTCACGGACAAACTCGCTGTCGGACCCGGCGAGATAGTCGAGCACGCGGAATTCGACGGCCTGCTCCTCGGGAGTTCGCTGCGAGCGTGCGGAAGATCCAGACATGCCCGCCAAATGAAGCGCCATGTGCCCCTGCTCGGTGATTCGGTATGCGACCACGCGTTTGAACTCGGCGGTGAGCGGAAGCATGGAGCGGAAAACTTCGCCGACTGGAGCCAGGTAGTAGTCCGCGATCCAGCGGCCGAGGCGCAACAGGAGATTGTCAAGGACGGGGGTGGTGTCGACCACTTTAAGAATATTCTTGGTGGCGATCTGTGGCTTCCGGTCGTGGAGATCGACGACGATGCCCATCATCCGCTGCTGGCGAAAGGGGACGAGGACACGTCCTCCAATTACCGGGACCGCTCCGCCCGGGACACGATAGGTAAACGCCATATCGAGGGGCACGGGGACGGCAACGTCGCAGAAGTCGGGCATTGGTTGGAAGGATAAACTACGGCCACGTGTGAATGGATGACGCGTGCAACCCGCACGCGGGCTTCGCCCGCGGGACGGACGAGGCGTCCGTCCCTACATGTCGGACTTCGGCGGCTTGAGGCCCAGGTACTTCATCACCATCTGCAAATCTTTCCAGGCTTCGCCTTTTTGGCGCGGATCGCGCAAGAGGAATGCAGGATGGTACGTGACCGCCAGTTTCGCTCCCTGCCACGACGGGTCACTGCTGCGCGCGCCAGCCGGCATGAAGTCGTAGAAGCGGCCGCGCAGTTCTGACATCGGTGCGTTGATCGCAAGAAGGTTCTTCGCAGACACAGCACCCAGAGCGACGATCACCTTTGGCTTAATCACTGCAATCTGGCGCATGAGAAAGGGAGAGCAGGTGTCGCACTCATCGCGTTCCGGCGTGCGATTGCCGGGCGGGCGGCATTTAACGACGTTGGCGATGTAGACCTCTTCGCGGCGCAGTCCCATGGCTTTAATCATGTTGTTGAGCAGTTGTCCGGCGCGGCCAACGAAAGGCTCTCCTTGCGCATCTTCATCCGCGCCGGGGCCTTCGCCCACGAACATCAAGTCCGCATGAGGATTGCCGACTCCGAAGACGATCTGCTTGCGCCCTTGCTGGTGAAGCTTGCAGCGGGTGCAATCGCCCAGATCTTCGCGGATCAACTTCAGGGCGGCCACGGGATCAGTGACGCCTTGCTCAAGCTTCGGAGTCAAGACTTCGAAAATGTTGTGATCGGCGGGTTTTGCAAGCACTGCGGATTTTCTCGGGGACATTTCCTCTCGCAGTTCCGGCTGGGAACTTGATGTCGCTTCTGGCTCAACGTCAGTTGTAACGGATTCAGACAAGGCCTCGCTTCGATCACGGCGATAAAAATCGTAGATGCCGAGTTCGTTGTAGTAACGGATGCGCTCGGCTAGGGCTCGGCGGAGATCGGGGCTTGGAATCGTCGGCACTGTGCGGGTTCAACGATTATACGTTGGAGTGGCGATGTGGAGAATTCCTAGGATCGTAGTCCCAGGATCGTAGTGTTCAGTGAGTTCTCCGGACGACCCCGCTCGCTTCGCTTTGCGGGACAGCCGAGGCGGCTGTCGCCACGTGAGTTTTGGCGATCTCAGCAGGGGCTAGGCTTTCACTTGGGATTGGCGTTGCTGGCGCAACTTCGCAATCTGGTCGAGAACTCGCTGGGCTACTTCCCACTTCGTGGTTTCGGGGACTTCGGCCACATCGTCGCGGGTGATGATTGTTACGGCGTTGCGGTCGGAGTCGAAGCCGATGCCTTCACGCGAGATATCATTGACCACGATCGCATCCAGATTTTTTGCGAGCAGTTTCTGGCGGGCGTTTTCCAGAACGTTTTCCGTCTCGGCGGCGAACCCAACGATGATCTGTGACGTCTTCTTCGACGAGAGCTCTTTCAGAATGTCGGGAGTGGCCTCGAGTTCCAGGGTCATCGGACCTTTGCGCTTGATCTTCTGGCCGGCAGTGGACTTCGGACGATAGTCCGCGACGGCCGCGGTTTTGATCACGATGCTGGATTGGGGAAGCAGGTGGAGGACGGCATCGCGCATTTCCTCCGTTGAATCAACTCGAGTCACTTCGGCAGCGCCGGGAGGCGTGAGCGAGGTGGGGCCGGTAACCAATAAAACGCGAGCACCTCGACGCACGGCAGCCTCGGCGAGAGCGTACCCCATGCGACCGCTGGAGCGATTCGTGAGATAGCGCACCGGATCAATCTTCTCGCGGGTGGGGCCTGCCGTAATCAGCACGGTGTCGCCTGACAGATCCTGGGACGCACCCAAGACCTCCAGGACCGCGGCGACGATTGCATCATTCTCCGCAAGGCGTCCCTGACCGACCATTCCGCAAGCAAGATAGCCGGCCCCGGGCTCCACGATCTTCAGGCCGCGTGTGCGCAGGATCTCCAGATTCGCCTGGGTGGCTGGATGGTTCCACATGTTGACGTTCATCGCAGGTGCGACAACGACGGGTGCAGTGGTCGCGAGATACAGGGTCGTCAGGAAGTCCGTCGCGATGCCCTGCGCGAAGTGAGCCAGAATATCGGCGGTGGCAGGAGCAACGACGAGAGCATCGATCGACTGCGCAACCGCAATGTGCTCGATGGCGGAATCAATGTTAGGTTCGTGTTCCTCGCCGGGCGAGAACATGCCAGTAATGACTTTCTCTCCGGAGAGCGCAGCGAAGGTAAGCGGCTTGACGAACTCCTGGGCGGCGCGGGTCATGATGACCTGCACACGGATGCCACGGTCCTGCAGCATACGCAGAACTTCAGCTGCTTTGTACGCTGCGATTCCGCCGGTGACGCCGAGGGCAATCTTCATATTGTTGATTGATGATCTTTGATTGTTGATTGATCCAAAACCATTCAACACTCGACAATCACAAAATCAACAATTCCTAGTCCTGCCCCAGTGCCTTATCGAGACTCTCGGCGGCCTGCTCGGCGGCGCTGCGAGTTTCAGTCATTTCCCATTTCACCTTGCCGGCGCGGATTTCATCCTGCGCGATGCGGCAAGGCTTCCGAGAATTGGTGTCGACCACTGGGGGCGCCCCGGATTGCAACTGCCTTGCGCGCCGCGCAGCCACCAGGATGTATCGATAGTTGCTGTCAAAGCCTTCGATCAACTTCATGGGACTCCCCCTTGAAAACCAATTCGAATACAGGCCGATCGCGGTCAACGGCCTTCCCGAGCGTCCACCTAATGATACCCCGAAACCTACGAACGTGCTGACGACGCGGGCACACGAAAGGATGCAAGAATGGGCTGGACCCTCTCCCTGAGATTGGCTAGGCGAAGACGGTCAGCTCGCTCGACGATCGCGCGCTCCTGCTCGAAGAGAGCGCGCCCCTGGCGGCGCAAGCGCTCAGACAGCACGATGGCTTCGAGCCTCTCGATCGATTTTTCGAGCTGATCGTTGATCAAAACATAATTATAGCGATCGTATTCCTCAATCTCGCGGCCGGCCGTCTCAAGACGGCGTCGAATGGTTTCCTCGTCGTTCTCGCCGCGTTTGCGCAGACGCCACTCCAGTGTCTTCTTATCTGGAGGCAGCACGAAGATGCTGACAGCATCGGGCAGCTTCTTGTGGATCTGTGCGGCGCCCTGCACGTCGATATCGAGCAGCAAGTCGGTACCTTTTCGTTTTGCCTCCCCGAGGAATCGTCGTGCGGTGCCGTAGCAGTTTCCGTCGAACTCCGCATGCTCGAGGAATTCATCGGCTTTCACCATGCGGTCGAATTCCTGGCGCGGAACAAAGTGATATTGCTTGCCGTTGCTTTCGCTGCCGCGCGGGGCGCGGGTCGTATACGAAATAGAAAAATCGAGCCCGGGAATTGCTTTGAGAATCTCGTTGACCAGTGTGGACTTGCCGGAGCCCGATGGCGCAGAGATGATATAGACGATGGGCTTGTGCGTTGGTTTCATTCCAGGTTTTGTACCTGCTCACGGGATTTTTCGATCTCGGCTTTCATGGCCAGCCCTGCTTCCGTAATATTGAGCGCTTCCCCGGCAAGTCCGGAAGTCTTCGAAAGCAGGGTGTTGGCTTCGCGATTCATCTCCTGCAGCAGGAAATCCAGTTTCTTGCCGATTTCTCCGCCTTCATCCAGCAACCCCAGAAAGTGTTGCACGTGGTTTTCCAGCCGCACAATTTCTTCCTGGATATCGCTGCGATCCACCAGCAGGGCGGCTTCCTGCAGCACACGCTCGCGATCCACGGTGGACCCAAGCAGTTCCTGAAGCCGGGATTGGAGTCTCTCTGTGTAGTTGTGTAGTACGGCGCGGCGCTGCTGTTGCACGCTGCCGGCTGCCTCCTGAAGATGACTCATGCGCTGACGCAACTCACGAACGATGCCTCGGCCCTCTTCTTCGCGCATCTGGTTCAAGCGGTTGACTGCTTCTCCGACCTTGGTCATGACTGCCGCCTCGATTTCGCCATCGGCAGCGTCCGCGGCTGAATCCATGGCACCTGGAATACGCAGGACGGCATTCAGATCGGGTTCCGTGGCGAGAGAGAATTCCGCCGCGGCAGCGCGGAAAGCCGCGATGTATCCACTCACCAGTTCGCGATTCAGCGAAAACGTCTCGCTGCTCGAGCGGTCCAGACTTAGGGAGACTTCGAGATGTCCGCGCGCCACATTTTCCTTGAGCAAGCGCCGAAGCTGCATCTCCAGCGAATCCGTGCCCGAGGGCAATCGAAAGTGCAGATCAAGGAAACGATGGTTCACGGATTTCAGTGAGAGCGTGAAGCCAACTCTCCCATTGGACTGCGTACTATCAGGAGCAGACGTTGGCGCGCTGCTCTGCTGCACTTCACCTTTGACTTGCGCGAAACCTGTCATCGAACGTATGGGCATAGGGGCTTGGGTATTACGATTCTGCGGCAGCTTTGGGGACCTCCGCATCGGTGAACTGCAGATCATAAAGCCGGCGATAAGTACCGAGCTTCTTCATCAAATCCTCATGCGCGCCGATTTCTGAGATCGTGCCGTTGTCGATCACAACGATACGGTCGGCGCGGCGAACCGTCGACAGCCGATGAGCGATCACAAACACCGTGCGCCCGCTCATCAGATTATGCAGGGCCGATTGCACCAGCGATTCCGATTCACTGTCAAGCGCGGACGTAGCTTCGTCGAGAATGAGCACCGGAGCATTCTTCAGAAGCGCCCGAGCTATGGCCAGACGCTGGCGCTCCCCTCCGGAGAGCCGCACGCCGCGCTCTCCGATAACCGTATCGTACCCCCCCGGAAGCGCAGAAATGAAGTCGTGAGCCAAAGCGGCGCGTGCCGCAGCTTCAACCTCCTTCAACGGAACATGGGGTTGCCCGTAGGCAATGTTGTTGCGCACGGTGTCGTTAAAGAGAACAGTCTCCTGGGTGACGATTCCGACTTGTTCCCGCAACGAGGCTAGAGTCACGTCACGCACATCAATACCATCGATGAGTAGGCCTCCGGCAGTTACATCAAAGAAACGGGGGATAAGGTGAACGAGAGTGCTCTTGCCGGCGCCGCTGGAACCGACAATGGCGAGAATCTCTCCGCGTTTCACTTCCAGGTTGATGTTGCGTAGAGCATCGCGGTAGCCCTCGCCGTTCTCCTCGTGTGGATATGCGAAGTGGACGTTCTCGAAACGAACACTTGAACAGAATCTTGGGAGGACCTTGGCTCGGGGCTTCTCCCTGACGTCGTCTTCAATGTCCATGAACTTGAAGATTTCTGACGACGCACCCAGAGCTTGCTGAAAATTGTTGTTGAACAGAGCAAACTTACGGACCGGGTTGTAAAGGCTGAAGACAGCGGTGATGAAAGCTACGAAGATGCCGGGTGTCATGCGGCCGTCTTTGATTTGCTCGCGGCCAAAAAGCAGCAGAAGGGCGACCCCCACCATGCCGAAAATGTCCATCAGCGGCGAACTGATGGCGGCCGCCGCAACGGAACGCAGGTTGGCACGGAACAACCGCCTGGCCGCGTTGCGGAAGCGGGAGATCTCCCAGTTCTCCGTGTTGAATGCCTTCACGATGCGGTTGCCGGTGATGGTCTCGTGCAGAATGTTCTGAATCTCCGCCAACTTGTCCTGGCCGTGGCGCGTGGTTTTGCGCACGCGGGAACCAATTTTTCGGGAGGAGTAGATAATGATGGGCACAAACAGCAGGAGGATCCATGAGAGACTTCCGCCCAAGACAATCACGACGCCTGCCACAAAGACGAATGTAAAGAACTGCTGTAGCGCTTCGGACAACACGGTGGACATGGCGTACTGCACGCGCTCAATGTCATTGATGATCGTCGATAGCAGCGTCCCAGTCGTGTGCTGGGAAAAGAATGCTGCGGAGCGCCTGAGGATCGCGTTATAGAGATCATCGCGGAGATCGGTAATCATCCCGAAACCAGCATGATTCACCAGGTAGGTTCCAGCGTAATCGCAAATGCCCTTGAGAACGGTTGATGCGACCAGGGCAAAGGCCACAATTTTCCACGCATCGTTGAAATGAGATGGAACCAACTGCTGCAGGTACAGGGAATAGTGCGTGTGCGGAATACTGAAAAGCTGAATCTCGTTGGAGCCGCTCGAGGGATTAAGTACGCGGTCAAAAATCGGACGAACCAGCAGGTACTTAAAGGCATCAAGCGCGCCAACGGCAGCCATCAACAGGACAGATGCCAGGATCTCCCACCAGTGGGGCAGCGCGTAGCGGACGAGCCGCATCAGTTGCCGCATAGGGCTCCTGCGTGGGTGAGATCGTAATAGCGTCCTACGGGTGAAGTCGAGGATTGGTACAAGGTCTTATTTTACTTTAGCCGGGCATGCCGAGAATGGCGTTCCCGGTGCCCCTGCAAATGTCCGCCTCGGATGCAAAAGGCACGCTCCAGCCAACTCTTCTTGATAAGCCCGGGATGGAGAGGATATCGCCGCTACTTAGGGCTGTCCCGATGCACGATTTTGACGCGGTAGGCTGCACGGCGCAGGTGCTTACCCACTTCTTCCGCCATCATGACCGAGCGGTGCTGCCCGCCGGTGCAGCCAAAAGCGATCGTCAGATAACTCTTGCCTTCACGAATGTAGTGCGGCAGCAGGTACACCAGCAGATCCGAAATGCGCGTAATGAATTCCTGCGTCTGAGGAAATGAGCGAATATACTTGGCGACTCGCGGATGACGTCCGGTCAAAGGGCGAAACTCAGGGACAAAGTGAGGATTGGGGAGGAACCGAACGTCGAACACTAAGTCGGCATCCTCAGGCACGCCGTTGCGAAAGCCAAAGCTGACCGAGGAGACCAGGATGCTCTTCTCGGACGATTGCTCCAGGAAGCCCTCGTTGATGTGTGCCCGCAATTCATGAACGTTGAACTTTGATGTGTCGATGACAAAGTCAGCGAGGCGGCGGATGACGTTTAAATGACGCCGCTCGGCTTTCAATGCCGACTTCACCGGAGCATCCGTCCCCAGGGGATGCGGACGTCGGGTCTCGCTAAAACGGCGCAGTAACACCGCGTCGGAGGCTTCCAGGAAAACGACCTTCGTCGGGATCATGCGGCGGACAGATTTCAAAATCTCCGGCAACTTCCCCAGCTTTCCGCCTTCGCGAACATCAACCACGAGGGCGGTGCGGCGCGTGTCGCGCGACCGGACAGCCAACTCGGCAAAACGGGGAATCAGTTCGACTGGCAGGTTGTCAACGCAGTAATAGCCGAGATCTTCGAAAGCTTTAAGGACTGAGGCCTTCCCTGACCCGCTCATGCCCGTAATGATGACCAGTTCGGGCGAGTGTCGTTCGCGCACGGAGGGCTTGCTGCTCTTTCCTGAGTTCTTCAAGCTCCGGCCAGGAGACTTGCGCGCCTTCATGAACTGGATACTAGCATCGAACCCGCGATCGCGGCTGCCGGTGCAATTGCCGACTGAGATACCGCTGAATCGGGGCAGGGCTGAAAAGAACAAATCCAGATTGTGTCAGCCCCGCTCTGGCAGGTAATCTATCCCCTCATGAAAAAGTTCGAAGAACTCACTGAACGGGAAGTTCTGGCTCTAGCGATCGCGCTGGAGGAGGAAGACGAGCGCGTCTACGCCGATTTTGCCGAGGGATTGCGGCAGGATTATCCCGCGACGGCGTCGATGTTTGAGGGCATGCGCGAAGAGGAGTCCGGGCATCGACGCAGGCTGCTGGAGCTCTATCAAAAGAAGTTCGGCGACCATATTCCTCTGATCCGGCGCCAGGATGTGCGCGGATTTGTTGAGCGTCCGGCACTGTGGCTGGTGCGTCCGCTACGCATTGAAGCGGTGCGCAAAGAGGCCTCGACCATGGAGGTCGAGACGCGCCGTTTTTACGAGAAGGCGGCAGCCCGAACTCAAGACGCCAGTATCCGCCAGTTGCTGGATGATCTCGCTACGGAAGAGCGGGAACATGAAAATCGCGCGCAGGAACTGGACAAGCAGAAGCTGCCGGCGAATGTGAAAGCCGACGAGGAGGTAGCGCAGCGGCGGCTGTTCGTGCTGCAGATCGTCCAGCCAGGTCTTGCGGGATTGATGGACGGTTCGGTTTCGACGCTGGCTCCGGTGTTCGCCGCAGCCCTCGCGACACACAAGAGCTGGGACGCATTCCTCGTCGGGTTGGCCGCGTCGGTTGGAGCGGGCATCAGTATGGGATTTGCGGAAGCGCTGTCGGACGACGGGAGTCTGACCGGCCGCGGACATCCCTGGGTGCGTGGTCTGATCTGCGGCGCGATGACTACCGTAGGGGGCATCGGGCACACGCTGCCGTTTCTCTTGCGCGACTTCACGATGGCACTTTGGGCTGCTGGGATTGTAGTGTTGGCAGAACTAGCGACGATCACTTGGGTTCGCAAGCGCTACATGGATACTCCCTGGGTCTCCGCCGCGCTGCAAGTAGGCCTAGGCGGAGCGCTGGTGTTCATTACCGGCATGCTGATCGGCAAATACGGGGCGTCGTGAGACTGTTCTCCGCGAAACACCCCGCATGTTGCCTCTCTACGGCTGTGTGTCTAGCGGGTGCGTGCTCTTCTCGTAAAACTCCTTCTGCAGCTTCAGGCTGATGTCGTCAGCCTTTACCTGTTGAATCGCTTTCACCACCGAATCGATCCACCATTTCATCTGATATTCGCCCAGTTCTTTGGTGGCGGCTGCGCCCTCCCCGGAATAGTGGAACGGAAAACGCGTATACCACCAGATGCCGGTGTAAATGTCTTCGGGAATTTTCTGCCGGGCTTGGTCGGCGCCCGATTCGCTGGTGGCGCGGTCGGGATGCACGAGTTCGGGATGGGAGATCATCATCTTCGAGGTCTCACTTTCGCCGGCGTGCATGTCGATCTTGGTTTTCTTCGGCGGACCTCCGTGTTGCGGAGTGCGCTCGTCGAAAACATACACTACGTAGTCATGCGGCTTGTCGAGCTGAGTTTGTGCAAAATAAGGAAGCAGGCTGTCGTTCCCGCCGTGGCCGTTGACGATCAGGATTTTCTTGCAGCCGTTGCGGGCCATCTCGTCGGTGGTTTCCTGGAGCAAGGCCATTTGCATGCCTCGACTGTAAGCCATGGTTCCCGGTTCGTGCTTGGCTTCTGCGATCTGACCAAAATAGTATTCCGGGAACACGACGGTATACTCCTGCTCCGCGGCATGAAGCGCGGCATAGCGCACGTCGAGCAGATCAGTGCCAAGCGGGAGATGCGGGCCATGCTTCTCAAGAATTCCAAATGGAAGCAGGCAAACTCCTGCGGAACGGTGAATGCCTTCCCGGAAATCGGAGGCGGTGAGTTCCTCCCAGTGGACCGAGAGCTTCGGCAATGCGGCTTGAGCGTGGGCGTGCGGCAAACTCAACGTCAAACACAACGATGCAAACATTGCCATAAACAATGGAAGGCGGGAATGGATGCGCATGGAAGAATCTCCCTCGAGGGCGGATTCTAACACCGGAAAGGGCTCTATTAAAACGTATCAATAGCGTTGATTGCCTGGGGATGGCGGGCACGGCTGCGAAACTTACTTTGCTCGAGACCCAAGCCTTTCTAGACGCACTGCGCGGAGGAAAGTGTGGGAATCCGGTTAGGCAGAGGGGGTGTTTTGAAGAGTAAGTCGCCGTGAAAGTCAAAATCCCCACCCTGTCGCCAAAAGCTGCGACAAGGGTGGGGCACCCTCAAGGTCCGAAATCGATCTGGCTACGGGACTTCAATCAACTGCATCTTCCCGTCTTTGGCGCGGTGCAGGACCATCACTTTGCCCTTGGGATCGCGGAAGATAAATAAGTCTCGATCTTTGAAATGAGCCTCTTTGATTGCTTCTTCGAGCGTCATGGGTCGCATGGCAACGGCTTCGTCGGAGCGGACGAGGTGAACCTCGGTTGTCTTTGCAACCGCAGGATACTTGTGCACCATGACCGGAACGGCCGTCTTTTCAGACAGTCCGACCGTAGTCTGCAGTTCTTCCTCGACCGAGTGCCCGTTCCACTTCTTGGTTTCTTCACTTTTACGGGCGGAGCGCTTCTTGGCCTGCCACTTTGTCTTGTGCTTGATCGCTTGCTTTTCCAGATGGTCCAGAGCTTCGTTGACCGCGATCGTCATGTCCTTTGCCTGAGCCAGGCCGACCAGGGGTCCATTGCGCGGGTTGATGGTGATTTCGGCTTTATGGCGATGCTTTTCGACAGCAAGGATCACTTTGGTTTCGAATTTGTCGCCCAGAATTTTGCGGATTTTCGTGAGACCAGTTTCAACTTCTTTGCGGATGGCGTTGGTGACTACGTACTGTCTTCCCGTGTACTCCACGTTCATGAGCGCCCCTCCTAAAAAATTCGTGTCGAGATAAATTGGGCACTGCATTGATAAGGAAGCGAGCTAAGCGTGCGATTTATTGCGTCGCAAATTGCGCGACGCATTCGCACAGCTCGCCCAGATCCTTCCGCCGCAAAATCAGCGGCTTCAGGATGACCTTATTTTTTTACCCGGCGCTGGTGTGTGCTCGGGATGCGCATGTCTTCGCGGTATTTGGCCACCGTGCGGCGGGTCACCTGAATACCTTGGGACTGCAGGATGCGGGTGATCTGTTCGTCGGTCAACGGACGGCTGGGGTCTTCTTCCTCGATGAGCTTTTTCACTCGGCGCTTGAGGATCAGCAGCGAGGTGCCGCCGCCCTCCGGGCCCTGCACGCTCTCGCTGAAGAAATACCGCAACTCGAACACGCCCTGCGGTGTATGGGCGTATTTGTTGGCCACGGCACGGCTTACCGTCGAAGGATGCACGCCGATTTCTTCAGCCACCTCCTTGATCATCATCGGTTTGAGTTGATCGATGCCTTTTTCGAGGAACTCCTGCTGGCGGGCGACAATCGAATAACAGACCTTGGTGATGGTTTGTTTGCGCTGCTCGATGTTCTTGATGAGCTGAATCGCGCTCTTGTAGCGCTCTTTGACGTAATCGCGCGTGTTTTTATCGTTCGTTCCGTCACGCGTAACGAGCTTCTTGTAGGCGGGATTGAGCCGGAGTTGCGGCAGGTCCTCGTCATTCATGATGACCAGCCACTCGTCTCCGTGCTTTATGAAAGCAACATCAGGCTCGATCAGGCGCGCTTGAACTATGTTATAGCGCAGGCCGGGGCGAGGATCGAGCGTGCGGATATAGTCGAGTGCCGTCTGCACTGCCTCGATGGGTCGGCCGATGGCCTTGGCGATCTCCTTATGCTGCTTGTTCTGCAGTCCACGAAGATGCTGATCGACAACTGCCATGGCATCCTGCAAAACCTGAGCCGTTCCGTTTCCGTTCTTCCGCTGTTCCAACTGCACCTGATGGAAACGAAGCTGGTTCAGGAGACACTGGCGCAGATCGCGGCAGGCGACTCCGGGGGGATCCAGCTGTTGAACGACTTGTAGGGCTTCTTGCAGATCGGCAGCACTGAACTTTGGCTTGTATGTAACTCTCGCGGCCGGCTCGTGCGCCGGAGCAACCGCAGCCGCAGCGTTTCCCGACGCGATCAATTGCGATTCTGCAGTGGTCGATACTTCTTCAACCGGTAAGCTCGCAACTTGCGGATCATCCGGAAAATCAGAAGTTTCCGACCCTGTCGCAGGTTCCTCACCATCAACAGCCGCCGTGGTGTCAGCTATGCCGAGTGCCTGTACTTCGTTCGCGATATTTCTTGCAGCTTCGGCATCAGCCTCTGGCGGCGCCGGAGGCGCAATTCCGAGTAATTCCTCATCGCTGGCGATGAGGTATCCGTCCTCATTGAGGTTGCCCACGATCAGGTCTGAGGCCTCACGCACTGCCGGAGTCAGACTGAGAGCCCCCAGTTGCCAGGAAAGGTGATCTGTCAGATTGCTCGGCTTGGAAAGAAAATTCTCGAACGAGGGCCGCTCGATATCCTCCATCTCGCTGTGCGTACGGTATCCGGGATCGAGATAATCCTGAAAGAACGAACCGAAGTCGATTTCTTCGAAGGGATCTTTCTTTTCTGCAGTGATCGGACTCTCTTCGGTAGTAGCGGCAGCAGCGCGCTCGCGATCCTCTTCCTTCTTGCCAACTTCATCGAGAATAGGAACCGAATCTTCCAACTCCTCCAGCACAGGGTTCTCGACCATCTCGCTATTGATCATGTCCTTCAGCTCAAGTTTATTGAGCGCGAGGACAGAGACCATCTGCACCAGGCCCGGTGTGAGGATCTGGCGCTGCGAGAGCTTTACGCTAAGTTTGTGCTGAAGCAGGACCATGTGTTCGACGTTTTAGCCTAATTCTTGCGTTGTCATCAATTCCTACATTGTCATTCCGAGCAAAGCGAGGAATCTGCTCACGCCTGCAAAACAGCAGATTCCTGCCGGCAAAGAGCGCCAGTTCGGAATGACAAAAACAATTTCACACCAGCGAAAAACTCTCGCCCAGGTACACCCTTCTAACTTCCGGATCGCCGGCCAACTGCTCCGGCTGTCCCTGCCGGAAAATACGGCCGTCATCAATGATGTACGCTCGATCCGTTACCGAAAGCGTTTCGCGCACGTTGTGATCGGTGATCAGCACTCCGATGCCGCTGGCTCGCAGATTACTAATGATCTTCTGCAAGTCGAGGACGGCGATCGGGTCAATCCCCGAGAAAGGCTCATCCAGCAAAATGAACGTGGGGCTGATGCACAGGCACCGAGCAATTTCCACGCGGCGGCGCTCCCCACCCGACAGCGCATATCCGCGATTTTGGCGAATATGCTCCAGTCCCAGTTCGTCGATGAACTTTTCCATCTTCTCGCGGCGCTCGTGCCAGGAAATCGGCTGAGCTTCCAATACCGCGAGGATGTTCTCTTCCACCGTTAGCTTGCGAAAAACCGATGCTTCTTGCGGGAGATAACTGATGCCATACTGACGCGCCCGCAGATACATGGGAACGTCGGTGATGTCCTGGCCGTCGTACAGCACGCGACCAGAGTCAGGGGGGATCAGGCCAACGATGGCGTAAAACGTGGTGGTCTTGCCTGCGCCGTTCGGTCCTAGCAATCCAACCACTTCGCCCTGATGGACTTGCAGGCTTACCCCATTTACAACGCTACGGCCACGATAGGACTTACTGATTTCTTGGGTGGCCAGGATACGCATTTATCGTGCCAAGAAGGTAGGCAATTATCGTGCCACTCGCGTCGTCGTTACCACAGGAGTACTTCCTTCACCTTCTACGAGCACCCTATCATCGCGTCTAAAGAAAGTCAACGAAACCCCGGTAATCTTGCCTTGTTCGGCATCAAAAATGCTAGGAGGGCCGCCGGTAAGAACGAACTTATCGTCAGCCGCCGTGTAGGTGAGGGTCTGGCCTTGGGCACGACGACTGGTCTGCTGAATTACGACCTCTCCTTCCGCCACCATGCGGTCCAGCCTTCCAGGGGCCGAAAGCGCTTGTTTGCCTGGCGTTTGGCTATGCGGCAACAGGTAGACGTCGGCTGTTCTCGAAGATGCGGTGAAGTCCGCTCCTCGTGCGAGAACGCCACCCTCGTAATGCACTTTCCGGTCAGAGTCGACGTACGTGAGCCGTTTTGCCGTGATGGTAATAGGGCTGGATCGGCCGAGCGACAAAGTCTTTGCGGCTGGTTGGGTATCGGGCTTGCTTGCTACTGGCTTTTCGATCTGAACGAGGACGGTCTGGGCGGGCTTGGCAGATGTGCCTTCTGCAACCACAGACCGATGATCACGATCGAACTGGATCGAAGGCGCCTCAATCACATTGGCGTCTTGCCACAGACGAGCGCTCCCAGTGTACGTAGCCAGCGCTGCTGGCGAATTATTCGCGGTCATTCTGTGGGCGGTGACATGAATTGGGGAAGAAGCAGCCAGTAGCGCTCCGTCCGGTTGTTCCTTTAGTTCGCTGTAGGTGCTCTTCACGTCTCCTTCGGCCAGAGCTTCGCCGGTGGCACGGTTGATCCGGATGGCGTCGGCGGTTGTAGCCATGCCGCCATTCGCCACGCGTGGGCTGCCCGTCAAGACCAGGATGTGATCGGCTGGAGTGTAGCGACCTGCATTGGCCCATGCCTGCACGCGCTTCTCTGCCGGCTGGTTGTCGGAATAAGTGACGTTGCCCTTCTGCGTGATCGACTCAATTCCGCCTTGCGGAAAGAATGCGGCGTCCACTGAGTCGCTGGTGCTAACCCGATCGGGCTCGCCCTGAACGGAGTTGGCAATCTGCACTTCAGGTGCACCGCGAACCGAAGTCAGATGGTTCTTGCCATCGGACATCTTGAAGTCGGCCAGAAATTTGCCTGCGGTGACCACGCTTTGCTGACCCGGCTTTGCAGCCGCCACATCGGAATCCTGTGCCTGGGTAAGAGTGATGCGGGCCGCTCCCGATGTCACCGCCTGCTTCAGGACACGGCCATTTGCAACCGTGAAGTCAATCACGGGCGCCGTCAGGTCGAAGTTTTGCGGACTATTATTTTTGTCCCCAGACCTGGCTTTGACCACCTTCTGGGATAGGTGTGCGCCTTCGACTGCATGAACTTTCTGGAGTTCGTTTTCGCCGGCGAATTCGAAAATCACACGGCCAGCTTCGCCCTGAAGGTCCTCGGCTCCGACTTGTTCGAAGTGGACCTTGCCACTGAGAGTCGCCGTGCGCAGCAGGTCTTGACCGCCGGGTAGCAAGAACTCCGCCTCATCGGATCGGCCGTGGATCTCGGTTGATTTTCCCCCACTAGCTGCTCCGGAAGTTACCGTGCGCATTGCTGTGGTGACATCTCCCGTCGCTAGAACCCGGTCCACGTGGTTTTCGCGCCCCAGATAAAACGTGGCTTCGTTCGCCCGCACCGTGCCGCTGCGGCGTGACAGTTGCGGGTCTTCGAGCACAATCTGCCGGGGATCGTTTGTAATGACCCCGTGCTTCGCATCGATGATAGTGGCCTTCGGCCCGCTCACTTCGATATGAATCTGCGATGCGAGGGTGAGGGTGTTGCTCTTGCCGGCATACTTGACCCCGACGGCCCAGCCGCTAGCCTGCGGTGTCCGGAATTCCACGCGAGCATCCGTCCAGGCATTCCCTGAGTCTTTGTTGAATACGAGATCGCGCGTTTTGAGATGGATCGGGTTCTTGAGGTCTTTGGGAGCGGACTGGTCTGGGCTCTCCAGACCCGCCGGGTTCGCAACGAGGTCGATCTGGACTTCCCCCTTAGCCGTGACCTCTCCGGTCTTCTGGTTGTAGGCAAAATCGTCGCCATAGATTTGGTCGAATCGCGAGGAGTCGCGCCCGTAAAGCACAATCGAGACATTGTGTAGTTCGGCATTGCCGTTCAGCTTGAACTCTTTGAGGTTGCTGGCCTGGACCGTGAACAGCGTACGTTTTCCGTCCGACTTCGAAAACTGAAAACCCTCAGCGGTTTGCTTGATGCCGATACCAATCTTTGCGGGAATTCTTTTGACCGCGTTTATAGCCTTGGACCGGGCGTAAAAGTACATTCCTGCGACGGCGAGCGTTAGCAAGATCGCAATCGCAGCCAGCAAACGTCTTAAGCGGTAGACCGGGAGCGGCATCCAGATTCAGTGTAGAACAGTTCTCCTTCCCAGTTCTCAGATGTTGTTTTTTGATACCTTGGACCTGCCCATGGAAACAGGACTCACATCGCCGCTGCTGGATTTCCGCAACATACGCGTCATGCGTGGGCTGAAGATCGCCCTGGATGATTTCAACTTGCGCATCGGGGCCGACGAGCACGTTGCCATCCTCGGGCCAAATGGCTGCGGCAAGTCGACGCTCATCAAGACCATCACTCGGGAGTGCTATCCGCTGGCACAACCCGAGTCGTCGACATCGATCCTCGGCCGGGACTCGTGGGACGTGTTCTCGCTGCGCTCGCTGCTTGGGATCGTCTCCAATGATCTGATGCTTTCCTGCACCGGAGACGCTTGCGGGCGCGATGTGGTGCTCTCAGGCTTCTTCAGCAGTACAGCGATTTATCCGAACCACACGCTGGATCCCAAACAACTGGAAATGGCGGAGGCGGCGCTCGCCGAACTGAAGATTTCGCATCTGGGGGATCGACCCGTTGCCGAGATGTCGTCGGGCGAGGCAAGACGAGTGCTGATCGCGCGGGCGCTGGTGCACAAACCACGGGCTCTGCTGTTCGACGAACCGTGTAACTCACTTGATCTGGCCGCACAACAGAAAGTGCGCCACACGATGAGCGCGCTCGCCCAGTCAGGGACGGCAATCATCCTGGTGACGCATGAACTCGCCGACATTGTTCCCGAGATTCAGCGGGTGGTGCTGATGAGCCGAGGCAAGATTGTCGCGGATGGGCCCAAAGAAGAGATTCTGCAGGTGGAGAGCCTGGCCGGACTGTTTGGCGTTAACGTGGAGATGGCGCAGCGGGATGGGCATTACCACTTGTGGTAGTACAGCTCTTCAAGTCTCGTAGAGAAAGCTCTATCCCGCCGTATTCGGGATGGTCGTTCTGTCCAATCGTGAATGCGATGTCGACGGAATCTCCAGCCAGCAGGGGCGACTGTTGAAGGCGCTCGGCCATATGCCAGCCTAAGGCGTCGAACGCGATTTTCGAACGGAAATCGGTTCTCAATGAATGCCCTTGAACTTCGGCGACGGCTGCTCCTCGTTCATTGCGACGGATGGCTGCACCATCTGGATGGCAACCGGGCGTCGCAAGAATCGCAGTGGGGGAAAGTTCCGGCAACTCTTCGGATCTCGGAGGCTGTCCTGCTCTGAGTTTCAGCTTGACGTGTTTCTCCTTGAGAATCTTCGGAGGAGCAACGAGTTGCGCACCACGCGTGGCGAATACCGGCTCTGGATTCGACATGCCGTAGGGTTCCAGCATCTCCAGAGCTTGATAAAGCTCTGGTGTAACGTCGGCAAGGCTCAGTTCTTCGTCGAGTTCAAGAACTGGTTCGAAATCCGCTAGTGTGAGCCGGGACCGCGCGAACTGGTCTAATCGCGTCCGCAACTCGGCGACATTCCCAACCGGCATGGCGAATCCGCAGGCATGGGCATGGCCGCCATAACGGGAGAACAGAGCTCCGCAGGACTCCAGAGCTTCGAGCAGGTGGAATGAACGAATCGAGCGCCCGGAGCCGAAAGCCTCCTCACCCTCGCGCGAGATCACGATCGTGGGACGGTTGTAACGCTCGACGATGCGCGTGGCTGTGATGCCAATGACGCCGCGATGCCAGCCGTCCCCATCAACGACAATGCAGTAGGCATCGCACAAAGCTGCATTGCTTGCGAACCGGTCTTCCACGGATTTCAGGATTCTTCGTTCCTCTTCCTGGCGATCGGTATTGAGCCGGTCGAGTTTCGCAGCGAGCTCGCGTGCCCGCGCTGGATCCTTGACGCTGAACAGTTCGATGACGTCACGGGCAACATCCATGCGTCCGGCGGCATTGATGCGGGGCGCGATCCGGAACCCGACTTCCCCCGAAGATGGTGGGCGGTTCGCCGAGATCTGAGCCGTCTCCAGCAGCGCCTTGAGGCCAGGGTTCACTGTTCTGCGCAAAGCGTCGAGACCTAGCGATGCGAAAACGCGATTCTCTCCGGTCAGTGGCACAGCATCAGCAATGGTCGCGATGGCCACAACTTTCATGAAGGAGAGCAGCAGCTTGTTCTGATCTCTCGATTGAAGTCTGCGCTGCATAAGCCCTTGCGCCAGTTTGAAAGCCACGCCGGCACCGCAAAGCTGCTTGTAGGGATATTCACATCCGCTCTGATTCGGGTTAATCACCGCCAGCGCTCTCGGCACTCCGTCGTGACCCGGCAAGTGATGATCGGTAACGATGAGGTCCACGCCGAGGCGGTGTGCCGTTTCCGCGGGTCCGAACGCGCGGATGCCCATATCTACGCTGATGATCAGACGAATGCCCGCGGCAGCGGCTCGCTCGATCACGTCATCGCGCATGTCGTAGCCTTCGCGGATACGGTGCGGAACGTGGAAGTCGGGAGTGCCACCACAAAGTTCGATGGCAGTCTTCAAAATGATCACCGCCATCGTGCCGTCTACGTCGTAGTCTCCATAGATGAGGATGGACTCTTTGCGTTCGATGGCGGCGTCGAGGCGGTCGACCGCGGCGGCCAACCCGGTCATCTGCTCAGGCGCGTGGAGATGGGGGAGCGAGGGCAAGAGAAAACGTTGGGCGTCCTCGCCGTTGGCAATACCACGCCGGACAAGAAGTGGTGCCAGGATGGAAGCCGATCGCGCGACGGTGCCGCGGAACAGAGGATCCGTGCGGAGACCGGTGATCAGCGGATCGACCAGGCTCTGGTCCGTTGGCTTTGGGATCCACTGCATGGTGATGGGGCAGTTTACTCCATCAGAGGATGTGGATAAGCACTAGCAGAAAAACGGCCGAAGACGGCCGTCCCCGCATAAACTGTTCCACCCATACTTGCTAGTTCTCTTCGTCCTGATCGGGCTCATCCATGGTGAGCCCACCGAATTCGTCGGACACTTCGAGCAGACGTTGATAACGGTCGTACCACTCTGTGCTGAGCTCACATAAAAACATCGATCCCTGGTACGCCCAGCCGAGCTGCAGGTACCCAACCTTACCGACGTGGGCCCGGAGCCAGCGGGCGTCCTCGACATCGTCGCTATCGGTGAACTCCGAACTAGACAAGCGCTGCACCATCTCATCAAGTTCGGTGCGTTCAAGCACCCAGGAGTGCATCGTGAGGAAAGGCGCACTCGCGGCCTTGGCCAACTCGACAAAATCCTTCCAGCCGTCGGGATTGTCCCCCATCTCCCACATGACGCATTGCACCTCTTCGTAGTCCACGAAGCCATGAAAGCGGCGCATGCCGTGGCCTTCAATAAAGGCAATCATGTCGTCTTTTATGCTGTTCAGATCGTCTGGAATGGGAGACATATTGGGAAATGGAAACGGTTGCAATCTCTTATTGTATGCCGTTCCCCCGTTCACTGCCACCGGGTTCAGTGAGACGGGGCGCCGCCAGAAGGCCCACGAACATGCGGTAAAACTTCTCGGCATCGAGATCGAACTGGATTTCGACGCGTTGCGTGATGGGATGCTGTTTATCGTCAGCGGCCCAGGTCAGTGTGTTGCCATAGCCCGCGCCCCGGTCCAGATCTACGGTCATATAGCGGCTCTCGGTGCGTGTGATGATGCTGGGATCGATCCAGGCGGCAGCGGCCAATTCGTCCCACATAATGTCGGCTCCGGGGGTCAGCATGGCGAATTGGGCGACGTATCGGGCAACAGGCGTCCCGGCAGCTTCGATTTGCTTCACCATCGCGGCCGTCATATGCGTCTTCACCGAGATGTCTGTCGGCGTGCAGACAATTTTCTTCCAGGGAGCGCGCAGAACAATCGCGGCCGCCTCCGGATCGAACCAGAAGTTGAATTCGTGACGCGGATTGTTCAGAAACTCCGGATTGTCACTTCGCGGGCTCAGGCTTCCTCCCATAAAAACGAGTTCCTGGGCGAGTTCCGGAAGCTGTGGATCGAGGGATATCGCGAGCGCGAGGTTGGTCATCGGCCCACCTTCGTAAATCGTCACGTCGTGCGGATACTTGTGAACCACGCGAATAATGAAATGCGCGGCATCCTCGTCCGCAGGTTTGGTAGTCGGCGCCCCTTCCGGAAGTGAAGGAATAACGGATGCCTCGTGCCACCAGCGATCATCCCACGCGCCCGCATACGCGACCTTGCCGTAACGCTGCTGCCAGGCCTGCGCCTCGTCGCGTGTGCGCACCAGCGGAAAAGCCGCTCCTGGAACAACGGGAATATCGGTGCGCCCGATGATTTCGAGCAGTCGCAACGTATGAGCCACTTCTTCGTTGCGCCACTGATCCCCGCTGACGACGGTGATGCCGAGCACCTCGACCTGCGGCGACTGGATCATCAACAACACAGTCTGCATGTTGCTGCCGCCGGGACCGGAGCAGTCTTCGTTGATGATGACTTTGCGGCGGGGCTGAGCTGAGGCAAATGAAACCACCGCCAAGCAAAGCGATACGGTTAGAAGAGTCTTCCGCACTCTCATCGCTCCCTGAACTGGACCAGCTCGTTGAAAAAAGCTTGGGCAGGCCAGTTTCTCCAGCCTGCCCAGGAGACGTCGTGAGGACCTTGCCCTAGAACTTCAGCTTCAAACCAAATTGAATGAGGCGTGGATTATTCACCGTTCCCGTCACAACGCCGAAGGTAGCGGACGAGTTAATGTCCTGCTCTCCAGTTCCAGAGCCACCTTGCAAATAGAGCTGCGGATGGTTGAACAGATTGAAGAACTCCGCCCGGAATTGCAGACTCATGCCCTCGCGGAACGTCAATGGGAAATCCTTGATCACCGAGAAATCTGTGTTCACAAAGCGAGGCCCATAAATGGGTGCTCGCGCGGCCGTGCCAAGTTCGCCAGTTGGAGCAGAGGCGAAGGCGCAGGGGTTGAACCAGTTCTTAAAGGTGTGAATCTGCGTCGGACAGTTGGTCCGGCCAGCCTCCGGACCGGGCTTATTGGGGTCGCCGACCTCATTGGGACGTGAATAGGTGTTTCCGTTATAAGAGAAGAACACACCAGATGGATTGCTGCTATCCACCACGAACAGCGGAAACCCGGACGTGACCCTCTCGATCACATCCATCTGCCAGTTCCCCAAGATCGCGTTCGTCGCCCCGCTCCAATTGCTGCCGAAATGCCTCCCTTTGCCGAAAGGCAAGTCGTAGAGAATGCTGGCGGTGAAGCTGTCGTTGAGGTTCAGTTGCGACAGGCCCCAATCGAGCTTTGCGGTTCCGGGCAAGGGATAGTAGGTTGCTCCGGGATTGGTACCTAAGCCATCGGGCATCCCTGAGTCGAAGGTGCGCGACCAGGTGTATCCCAACAAAGCGTAAATGCCGTGGCGCACGCTCTTCGTCTCGGCCTTGATCTGAAGTGAGTCGTAGCGAGCAGTCCCGACGCTGTTGTTGCTGTCGACGCTCTGGAAGGCAGCTGCATAGGGAAAATCTCCGAGGCCGCAACCGAGCGTGTAACCTGCGGTTGCATGGGCCTCGCCCGGACACGCGCTCGGCTGATTCAGGTTCTCATTGGCTTGGCTCACCAGAACGTGGGTGCTCTTTGACCCCGCATAGCCTGCCGTCAGCACAACATTTCCGGGCAACTGATGCTGGATATTCAGGTTGTACTGCTGAACCATCCCTTGCTTGAAGTTGCGATTCATCGACTGAATCGTTCCACTGTACGAAGATGGATTCACTGGGGAGCTGTAAACCGCACCGCCCGTCACATTAGTGGAAGACGGCGAGTTGGCAGCAAGGAGGAAGCCGCCCGAGAGCGAACCAGTTGCGCTACCATACCCGAACAAGAATGTGGGCGGGTCGACTTCGGCATAGTACGGCGGGTTCTGCCACAATCCCTGTCCACCCTGATTCCAAGCGGAATCGTGGAAGATGGCGTATCCGGCTCGAATCACAGTCTTAACGCTTCCCATCGGCTTCCAAGCCAGTCCTATGCGCGGCTCGATTGCCGTCTTATCGAATTGGATACCGGCATAGCCGTTACTCGTGACACAGTTGGTGCAGCCGGTCAGGCCAGGACTGTTCTTCGGCACGTACCACTTGAGGTTCGAGATGTCGAAGTTCGATTGCCGATTCTCGATTTCCGATTCCGGAGTGACCAGAGCCCAGGCAACTCCGAGATTTAGCGTGAGATTGCTGGTGACCCGCCAGTCGTCCTGCACAAAGGGGCGGAACATTTTAAAGCGCCGGCCGACCGTGGCCCCCAAGAACGTCTGATCGTGAGCGGCAAAAACCCCAAAGCTGCCCAGCAACACGTCAGCCACGTCGTCGCCGGTCGCCAGGCCGGCCTCTACGGCAAACCCATCTTGAAACGCATTATTCCTGATATTCATCTGGTTCGCGCGATACGTCGCTCCGAACCGGATGTTGTGCTTGCCGCGAATCAAGTCGAGAGTGTCGGAAACCGAGTACACATTTGTTCCGCCCTGATAGGGCGCATATCCGCGATCGCCCAAAGACATATAACTGGACATCAGGAAGGACGTCATACCGCAGCTGACGCAGTCCTTGGTCGATTGGTTCAAGCTCGCGGGGTAACCTGTGATGGAATCGCACTTGGAGCCCAGGTTGGCGCCGGGAATGCCGATGTTTGCCGCTTCACACGAGCCAGGCCGGAAAGACAGGATGTGGTTGAAAATCCGGCTATAGCCAGCCGTGAACTGGTTGATCATATTAGCAGAGAAGACGTGCTGCTCCGAAAGGACCACGTTACGACCATGGTTGTCGATAAACTGGTTGCTGCCAAAGGCGTTGGTTTCTGCCCATCCCGGAGCACCGCCGGGGATGAAGTTTGTTGCTTGATCGTAGCTAAAGCGGGCAAAAACAGAATCCTTGCTGGAGATGTTGTGGTCAATGCGGATGTCGGCGGTGCCTTCATTCAGTTTCCTCACCGGCTCATTGACATAGTTGTAGCCGACCGCGCCTGCAGGCGCATCAGGTGTGGGATACAGCTGGATTACCTTCGCGCCGATCTGATTGACCAGAGCAGATGGGATGATATTGCACGCCGTCCCCCCGGGCGCCTGGCTTCCATTGGCGAGATTCACTGGTTCGGGGGTCGAGGTGCCGGGCAGGCAGGTGAAATTAGTGCCTGCGAAGGGATTCTTGAGTTGAGCGCCACTGGGAGCACCGGTGTAATCGTAGTTGCCACTGGCGTCGGGCGTCGTCATGCCAGTTGTGGGAACGAAACCGGTGAAGATCACGCCGTGACGCTGCATCTTGGCCTGATAGTCTAGAAAGAAAAACGTCTTGCCTTTCTTGATTGGCCCGCCGAACGAACCGCCAAACTGATTCAAGTTGAATTTTTCAGGTTTCGTGGCGAAGCGGCTCGCCGCATTCAGCTTCGTATTGCGGAAGAACTCAAACAACGACCCGTGATACTGATTACTGCCTGATTTTGTCGTGACCAACACCGTCGGCCCGGCGCGTTCCCCGTATTCGGCCGAGTAGTTGTAGGTCAACACCTTAAACTCCTGAATGTCGTCAATCGACGAAAAGATGGCTATGCCGCCCTCATCCAGTTGGTTGTTGTCGTTGCCGTCCAGCATCCAGTCGGTTTCTTGAGCGCGCGATCCGCCGACCGAAAGCGAGAAGGAACCACGGGTTGAGGCTTCGCTGCTCGCTGCGCCGTTGAAAAAGCTCACCGGACTGGTCTCGGCAGTCGTACCGGGAGTAAGAGTCGCCAATTGCACAAAATTCCGCCCATTCAAAGGGAGTTGCGCGACTTCTTCCGAGGTGATGACCTGACCGAGCGTGGGAGACGTCGTCTCCACTGCGACTTCAGCTGCATTCACCTCCACACTCGTACTGACTGAGGCGGGCTGGAGGGTGAAATTCAGTTCGCGCTGTTCGTCGACCTGCAGCCGGATATCCCTCTGTTCCGCGGCGGCGAAACCCTGACCTTCGACGCGAATCGTGTAGAACGCGGCGGGAAGCAACGGTACGGTGTAGTGACCAGTGTCGTCAGTCTTCACCTCACGCGTGAAGGCTGTGCTCTGCGAGGTGATTCTCACGCTGGCGCCCGAGATGACTGCGTTAGCTTTGTCGGAAATGGTGCCCGAGAAACTGCCGGTAGCCTGACCGTGAAGTAGCGGCATAAACAGGGTCACGACGACACAACACACCGCTAAGAGCGTCCTCTTCCTCGACATTTCGCTCACCCTTTCGACGGCTTGCTCCCCAAAAAGAAAAGACACTCCCGCTTCCCATCGAATTAGGAGGCCCCCAGCCGCAGACACGGCTTATAAATCGCCCATCACGGGTAAGTCAAGAAGTTTCGCGGTGGGTGAGAGCATCGGAAGATCGCATATTTCATTTTTTGCACAGACGCATTTG
>Ga0210408_10001030_pt1 | contig 30731 bp, 22 predicted proteins | sample IncBWH4MmetaG_FD_155471 | JGI IMG/M metagenome (GOLD analysis project Ga0210408, IMG submission 155471) | Forest soil microbial communities from Barre Woods Harvard Forest LTER site, Petersham, Massachusetts, United States - Inc-BW-H-4-M | ecosystem: Environmental > Terrestrial > Soil >... | reverse complement strand
AACAGCCTTGCCGCCCGTCTCGGTGTTGATCGCAACAGCGCCAGCGTTCTCGTCGATCAACTCGAAAAGCGGGGCCTGATCGATCGCCGGATCAACGGCGCCGACCGCCGCGCCCGCTTGTTGCGGCTGACCCGGGCCGGAGACGCATTGCACGAGCGACTGCGTCCGAAGATGCGAGCCAGCCAGCGCCGCATCCTTGCGCCATTGGCGCCCAACGAGCGCGAACGCTTTCTCGACCAGCTCGTCCAGATCATCAAGGCGAATGAATCCTATGCCCGGCCCGGTGCCGCGCGGCGCAAACGGAGCGCAACGATTTCAACCGCGGAGATGCCATCCGAGAACGCGTGAGGTTGCTCCAGCGGACTAGCAGGAGGACGCGATGACAACGGCACTTGAAGGTTCCGAGCTGACCCGGGTTGGTCCTGCGACCGCGATGGGCGAGTTGATGCGGCAATACTGGATTCCGGCCTGCTTGTCCTCGGAGCTTGCGCGCGACGGCGCGCCGCTCCGCCTGATGCTGCTTGGAGAAAAGCTGATCGCGTTCCGCGACAGCGCCGGCCGGGTCGGCGTGATGGATCACCGCTGTCCGCACCGCTGCGCTTCGCTGTTCCTCGGACGCAACGAGGAGCACGGGCTGCGCTGCGTCTATCACGGCTGGAAGTTCGACACCGAGGGCAATTGCGTCGATATGCCGAGCGTACCGCCGTCGCAGGATTTTAAAGAAAAGGTGAAGGCGAAGGCCTACAAGGTGGTCGAACGAGGGGGGCTCGTGTGGGTCTATATGGGCGCGCAGGCCGAGGCACCGCCAATGCCGGCGCTGGAAACGCTGCTGGTGCCCGAAGACGAGATCGGCGTCACCTGCATCCAGCGCGACTGCAATTTTTTGCAGGCGCTCGAGGGCGATATCGACACCTCGCATTTCGGCTTCCTGCATGCCGGCCACATCGATCCCGACGAGCTGCCGGAAGATCACCCGATCCGCCACGCGGTCACCAACCGCGCGCCCGAATACCACATCGCCGACAGCCCCTGGGGAACTCAGTACGCCGCTTACCGGCCTGTCGGGCCAGGCCGCATCTATTGGCGCTTCGCCAATTTTCTATTCCCATTCTGGACCCAGCAGCCGCAGGGCGAGTTCGCAAAGCTGATCCATGCGCGGGCCTGGGTGCCGCTCGATGATCACCACACGATGTTCTATTATTTGTGGTGGAAACACGGCTCGGCCTTGCCGGCGCAGCCGCGCCCGCTCTTCAAGGGCCTCAAGCCGCTAGGCGGCGCGAGGCCCGATCTCGAATTCCTGCCCGACACCACCGACTGGCTCGGACGCTGGCGGCTTGCAGCGAACGAGCGCAACGACTGGCGCATCGACCGCGAAGCCCAGCGCAGCAATGCGATCTATAGCGGCATCGACAATATCCATCTGCAGGACCAAGCGGTCACCGAAAGCATGGGCGCGATCACCGATCACGCCCTTGAGCATCTTGCGCCGTCGGACCAGATGGTGACGCGCACGCGTCGCCGCCTGCTGCTTGCGGCACGCGCGCTGCGCGACAAGGCTATTTTGCCGCCCGGCGTCGAGGACGCGGAGGTGTTTCGGGGTGCACGCAGCGGCTATTTCACCACCGAACAAGACAGCCCGTGGCAGGAAATCTATGCCAAAGAGTTCGCCGCCTCGGTGCGCCCGCAGGGGCCGCGTCAGGCGGCTTAGCCAGGCTGAGTGACAGGAGGTTGCCATGAACCTTCCTCGCCGTCGATTTCTACAGTTGGCAGGTGCTGCCGCGCTGCCCGCCTTGTCGGCAAGCGCAATTGCGCAAGCGTTTCCGACGCGGCCTGTCACGATCATCGTTCCCTTCGCGGCCGGTGGGCCGATCGATGCGCTGGTGCGTGTCCTGGCCGAATCGATGCGGCGAACGCTTGGCCAACCGCTTATCATAGAGAATGTGAGCGGTGCGGCCGGCAACATCGGCGTCGGCCGGGTCGCCCGCGCGGCGCCCGATGGCTACACGCTCGTCACCGGATTCTGGGGCACGCATGTGGTGAATGGCGCGATCTACGCGCTGCCCTACGACGTCGCAAATGATTTCGAACCCGTCCTGCTGATGTCGCGAAATGCTCAAATTATTGTGGCCCGCAAGACCATGCCGGCAAATGATCTCTCAGGCCTCATCGCCTGGTTGAAGGCCAATCCGGACGCGGCCGCGGCCGGGACCTCGGGCGCCGGCAGTCCGCAGCACGTCTTCGGGGTCTTTTTCCAAAATGCCACCGGCACGCATTTCAGGTTCGTGCCCTATCGCGGCGCTGCTCCGACGATGCAGGATCTGGTCGGCGGACAAATCGACTTGATGTTCGCCGACCAGACGACCTCGTTGCCGCAAATTCGTAGCGGCAACATCAAGGCTTATGCGGTGACCGGCAACGGCCGGCTGACTGCGGCGCCGGAAATTCCAACGGTGGACGAGGCCGGGTTGCCCGGATTCTACTGTTCCGTCTGGAGTGCGTTGTTTGCCCCCAAAGGTACGCCGAAGGATATCATCGCCAGGCTCAACGCCGCGGCCGTGGGTGCGCTCGCCGAACCTGCGGTCCACGAGCGGCTTGCCGAGCTCGGCCAGCAAATCGTTCCGCGCGAGGAGCAGACGCCCGAGGCACTCGATGCGCTGCAAAGAGCCGAAATCGAGAAGTGGTGGCCGATCATCAAGGCGGCCGGCATCAGAGCCGAATGAGCGCACCCGGATCTCTCTCAACCGGCGCTTATCAGGTTCGCGTGTTGGCATCCATCAGCAAGTGTCAGGTCGCGATACCCCATCGCGCCGTTCGCGTCGCCAGAGCCGTCAACAAAGAATTCTGCAGGGGATCGTCGGGCTCGAAATTTTGCGCAAGTCTTCGCAGTACCGCAGCAAAGCGGTTTCGATATTCGGCCGCCTGGTCGGCTTCACCGATATTTGCGAAAATCTCCACGGCGCTCTGGTAAACCCGCCACGCGGCCAGTGGAAAATCGGCATTGTCGACAATCGATAAAGCGCGAGACAACTCAGCTCGCGCTTCGTCCCGATCGCCGGCTGCAAACGCGATCCGAGCCAGCAGGCCATGGGCCAGCGCCGAATGATTGTGATCGGGCGCCGGCATCGCGTAATCACGCAGCCGGATGGCCCACTTCCGCGCCTGATCGATTTCGTCCATCTGCAGACAATACTCTCCAAGGCAATGATAAAGCTGCGTGGATATCGTAAAATCCATCGGAACGCTGTCTTCGTCCATCCGGCGCCAGATATCGTCGAATTGCTTACGTGCCCGTTGCGGCTCGCCAAGTCCCATGAAGGCCTTCGCCAGGACCGCGCGCTGAAAGAAATAGGCCATTTGATTTTCTTTGAGAATTCCATCGTTGACGCATTCGCAGAGCGCACGGGCTCCGTCAAAATCCATCGCTTCGACATGCAACCATGCAAGCGTCAAATGGCACAACGCGCTGGCCGGGTCGTTGGCGTTTTTTTCCGCGAATTCCAGCGCCGTCGTGGTTTCGCGCTGCAACTCCCGCCATTCGCCCAGATGAAGGAGCGCGGTCGATTCAAGGACGTTGAAAAGGACGAAAACATAGATGTCCCCCGCCTCGCGTGCCAATCGTTTGCCTTGCGTTCCGGAGCGGCGGCACTCCTGGTACCGCGACCTCCAGCAGTCAAGAATGCCCTCGATCCCGTAACGGCGCATCAGCGTGTCGTGGTCTTGTGCGCCGGCTGTCAACTCCATCGCCTTGACGCAACGGGCGGCATCCTGTTCCTGCCATCCCTTGAGGTACAGGTTGATGCTGGCGCTGCTGCCTTGCACCAATGCCTTGAAGGTGCCGTCCTCCAGCGCCTGGCTTCTGGCCAACGCATCTTCCGTTGCCTGAAGGCAGACGCGTCGATCGGCGTACAGGCAGAACTGACTGACCGCGAGAAGACCGTTCACCTCCTGGCGAAGCTTGCCCACTTGTCTTGCGCCGGCGATCAGTTCCCTGAGATCACGAACCGAGCCGGCAAGATCGCCACAGGAACGAAGCGCCAAGCTGCGCGGTCGCAACAACGCGATGCGCGCCGCGAGCCGATCCGGCGTGTCAAACCGATCGAGAATACCAAGCGCACGCGTGAGATAGCTGGCGGCTTCGGCGTGGCCAAGGCGTTTCGCAGAACTCTCTGCCGCTTGTCCGAGGTAACGCAAGGCGCTTGGAAAATCGCGACCCAGCTCGAAATGAAGCGCAAGCAGGGGTGCGATTTCCGACGTGCGATCACGATAGGCTTCTTCCAGCCTCACGGCCAGACGACGATGCGTCTGTACGCGCTGCCCGGGCGTGAGACGCTGATAGATCACGTTCTGATACAGAATGTGATGAAACGCATAAGATCCCGAATATGTGCCGTCAGGCCATTCGGATGCGCCGGAGGGGACCAGCGTATGATCCTTCCGGACCAACGCTTCCAGATCCCGCTCCACCTCGACGGCGTCGTGCGACAAGCCGGCCGCCACTAGAGCGGCAGAGAATTCGCCACCTGCCACGCTGGCGACGTCGAGCAGACGCCTTTCATCTTCGGTGAGGCGCCCGACCTGATGGGTGATCATATTCATCAAGTCGCCCGGTACATCATCTCGAGAAATCACGGTCTCCGATGACAGCCGCCAAGCGCCGTCAATTTCGACGATCGCCCGCTCATCGACGAAATATTTGAGCAGCGACGCGATGAACAGCGGCTGTCCCTGGGTTCGCTCGAACACCGGTCCGGACAACTTCGAAGCCAGTTCATGGTCGCGGAATCGCAGCGCGAGATAGTGCTCGACCTCGGTTCGAGACAATCGATCGAGACGCAATTCGACGCAGTGTCCATGAATCTCCAGATCCTGATGCAGGCGTCGAATCGGATGTCCACTCGTGACGCTGTCGGCCGGCCGATACGAACCGAGGACCAGCACCGAGGCCCTGCCGGTTCCTCGCGCGAAGCGAGAGAGTACGTCGAGCGTCGCGAAGTCGCTCCAGTGGATATCCTCGAGAACGATGGCCCACGGACGGTTCACGCTCAGCGCTTCCACCAGATCGCAGAATTCGCGCAGCATGCGCTCACGCGTCGCGCCGAACACTTCGCGCTGGAACACCACGCGCTCATTTGCGTCCATGAAGCCCGGCATCTGCAGCATCCAGGTCGGCGCGTGGGCGCGAACTGCCGCCAGTAGTTCCGCCCCACCCGTGGTGCGACAGCGTGTCGCCAGGGCGTCGATCAGCGGCAGAAAGGCTTCGTCGGTTCCGAACCTCTCGGTGCAGCGCCCGCACAACAGGTCGATACGCTGGTGCGATAGCCGTTCGACCGCCATCTCGATGAAGGCGGACTTGCCGATCCCGGCCTCCCCGGTGACGAACGCAACCTGTCTTTGGCCGGCAAGCATGCGCTGCGTCATCCGGTCCAGCATTTCGAGTGGGGCGACGCGGCCAACCATGAGCTGCGATCGTGCATCGTTGGACGGGGACAGAATCCGCAAGTCCTTCTCACCATTCATCGATTCGGACTGTTCCGGTTTCGCTACCGTGGCAAAATGTTCGGCTGGGTAGGGACCAGCTGACGCGATCGGGTCTTTGGTGTCTCCGGATCGCACGGCGGGGCCGACGAACCGATAGCCTCGACGCGGCATGGTCTCGATCCAGCTTGCGCCGCCCGCTTCGCCGAGAACCCGGCGTAATGCCGCGATCTGAACGGTCAGGTTGCTGTCCTCCACCGCGAGCCCGGACCACGCGGCCTCAATCAGGGCGTCCTTGGAGATCAGCGCACCCGGCCGCTCCACTAAAACGCCCAACAGGGCAACGGCCCGTCGCCCCAGCGCGATCGGCTCGGTGCCCCGAAACAGGATTGCGGCCTCTACATCGAGGCGGAAAGGACCAAAGGTGCGGATCGTCGACACGGGCCTTAGAATCTCCAATTAGCGAAGATTTCGCAACTTCTTAGGCGTCGTTTCACGACTCCGGACCGATCCGAGGCCACGCTGGCACCACTTGCTGTCCGCATTGTGAAACATTGGCCAAAGAAAGTCTTTCATATGAGACAGTGCACTCCATTGCTGTCCCAGACCCCTCGCTGCGATGCTGGCTCCTCCATCAGCGCACCCCCCGCTTCCGCGGCGCACCATATCACGATCCGGGGTTGCTCAACATTGCGGCAGCGACGGCCCCTCGGTCGGCCTGCCAACCCCAGATCGAAAATGATCAGGCGGACATCTCGTCCGCTCAATGGGCTCCCAACCTGCCCGATCTTTAAGTTGTCAAATATGACGGCGTTCACATTTGTCCGCGGCACCGAACATTCGGCCGGAGCCCGCCCTTGGCGGTGTTGTCCTGCCTGATAGCCCGCAACCGTGCCGGCGCACCGGACCAGGTCCCGACGTGTTACTCAGTGGAGGCTTCCGATGTCAGACCGCAGCTATGCCTGGGAACTGATGCTGGCTCTCAGTGAGAGGATTCTTCGATCGGATTCGGCGACAGAAGTGCTCGAGTGGTGGTGCGGCGCGCGCGCGATTGGCGATGGCCGTATCGTTGCCGTCTGCGCCAGCCACGCGGTGCCCGAAAGATGCGACGATGAAAGCCTTGAGGCGCTGTCTCCGCAAGATGTACGAGGCCAGATCAAATTCAGATCAGCCCGGCTCGTGACGGCAGACATTGTGATCGCTGAAGCACGCAACTGGTATTTACCCGAGCGCTTGACACTGGAAGCGCGCGAAGCTCTCGAAACCACGGACGTTCCGTTCGAGCGCGCGGTGAAGGCCGTGAAACCGAAACGGCGGACCTTTCTGGTTCGACGATGCACGCCTGAGCAAATGGGTGGTGCGAAGGCGCCGATAGGCCCTGACGCGATCGCATTCGAGCACCGCGCCGTACTCTATGGCGAAGGCGATACGCCTTTGGCCGTCGTGCACGAGCGGTTTCGCGACGTTCTGGTATGCGGCGTCCCGGAATTCACGGCGCCCAGGCAACTGAATGGCCGAGTGAGATATCTCACAACGGCAACGAATTCACGTCGCGAGCAAATCCGCTACGGCAATGAATTTTGAGATGAGAGGCAATCTCCGCAATTTTTCGGTCCGCGGCGGTTCCTTCGGTGTCGGCGTAGGCGTCGCGTAGTTGCCCGTGCCGCTAGCCCGCGCCCATCAGGCTCGCGGGCTGGCGGGCGGCTGACGGCATCAGGATTTTCCTCAGCTTCAAGAATACACGCAACGCAAAGGCGAGCCACACCGGCTGGGTCTTGCGGCAGAAGGCCAGTTTCTTGACCCGGCCGTCGACATGCCACCGCGCATGCGCCCCGTCCCTGAAGAAGATAACGTCACCGGCAACATAGCGCGTCGCCGGCATGGTATCGCTTTCGAGCACGATCGAACCTTCAAGGATCAAGATCGTCTCGTCGAAATCGTAATACCAGTTGAACCGGCCCTCGCTGCATTCCCACACGATGGTGGACGCGAGCCCATCCGCGCTCTGCGACAGCACGCAGCTTCGCGCCTCCGGATGACCCTCGATGACCCAGGATGGCTCGATCGGCCGGGGCGTCAGATCGACCGTCAGCTTGGCAGTCTCAATCAGCGAAAAGGACATCTCGAGCCTCGGATGAGAAATTGAAAATCGCTTGGTATTCAAGGGGATGCGGCCGGGCGACCCCCTCGCCAAGCTAGGGGCAACCCTTTAAGCTTTCGTTTACGTCCACCTCTTCAATCGGCCCCATCAGATGCAGACTTTCGCGATCCAGGATTTCCGCCTCGAAAGCGGCGTGGTGATGCCAGCTGTCACCATCGCCTATCGCACCTTGGGCGTGCTGGGGCCGGATCGCGACAATGCGGTGCTGGTTACCCACGGCAATACCAGCGGGCCGCAGATGATCGATCCGGGCGGGTCGACCGGCGAAGGAAGCTGGAAGGACCTGGTCGGCCCGGGCAAAGCGGTCGATACCAACCGCTACTTTGCCATCTGCCCGAACATGCTGGGGTCGTCCTACGGATCGACTAATGCTGCGAGCATCGATCCTGCAACCGGCAAGCCGTACGGGCCGCGATTTCCCGACATCACCGTTGGCGACATCGTCGCGACCCAGCGCGCGCTGATCGATCATCTTGGGATCGACAAACTGGTTGCGATTGTCGGCCCGTCCTATGGCGGGTTTCAGGGCTTTCAGTGGGCGGTGAATTACCCCGACCGGATGAAAGGCATCGCCGCCGTGGTCACCTCGCCTTCGGTGCCGCGCGAGCGATCGGCCAGCAATATCGAGCGCCTGACCACGACATTGTCAAAGGATCCGAACTGGAACGGCGGCGACTACTACGATCGCGGCGGCATGCTGGAGGCCATGATCCAGATCCGCATCTCGACGCTGAAAACCTACGGCATCGAGACCCGTCTTGCGAGGACGATGTCGGATCCAAAGCAAATCGAAGCCGCGATCCGCGATGAAGCCGCACGATGGGCGCAAGGATTCGACGCCAACTCTCTCCTGATCCTGGCGAAGGCGCTACGCGGCTTCGATACCGTGCCGCGATTCGGCGACATCAAGGCGAAAGTGCTTTACGTGCTGTCGCGCACCGACCGGCTGTTTTCGCCGGAGCTTGCACCCGCGGTCATGCCGGCGCTGAAGAACGCCGGCGTCGACGCCGACTATTTCCTGCTCGACAGCGAGTACGGACATTCGGCGTCCGGCCTCGATGCGGCAAAATGGGCACCGCGGCTTCGCCAGTTCATGGCGAGCCTTTGATCGGCGCTACGCCCACTCGCCCTGCCGGAACACCGGCACGCGCGAGCCGTCGATGCGGATGCCGTCGATGTCGGTCTTGTCGGAACCGATCATCCAGTCGATGTGAATCAGGCTCTTGTTGCCGCCCTGCGCTGCGATCTGCTCGGGCGTGAGCTTTCCACCATCGACAAAACATTTCGAATAGCACTGGCCGAGCGCGATGTGAGAGGCGGCATTTTCGTCGAACAGCGTGTTGAAGAACAACAACCCGCTCTTGGAGATCGGCGAGGAATGCGGCACCAGCGCCACTTCGCCGAGCCGGCGTGAGCCCTCGTCGGTATCGAGCGCCTTGCTCAGCACTTCCTCGCCGCGCGAGGCCGTCGCCTCGACGATGCGGCCTTCCTCGAAGCGCACCGCGATGTTGTCGATCAGCGTGCCCTGATAGGACAGCGGCTTGGAGGAGACGACGTGGCCGTAGACCCGCCGGCTATGCGGCGTGGTAAAAACTTCCTCGGTCGGTATATTGGGGTTGCAGGTGATGCCGTTCTTGGCGACCGACGCGCCGCCGACCCATTCATGGCCGTCGGCAAGCCCGACCGTCAGATCAGTGCCCGGACCCACATAGTGCAGCGCCTTGAAGCGCTGTCCGTTCAGCCAATCGGTCCGCTCGCGCAGCACGGCGTTGTGTTTTTCCCAGGCGGCAACCGCGTCGTCGCTGTCGACGCGCGAGGCCGCGAAGATGGCATCCGCCAGTTTCGCCACCGCGACGTCTTCGGCATCGTTCGGGAAAACCTGCTTCGCCCATGACGGGCTTGGATAGGCGATGATGTTCCAGTTTGTATCGAAGTTGACTATTCTTTCCAGCGCCGGCTGGTAGGCGATCGAATTGGCCTTGCTGGCGCGCGCGACCTTGACAGGGTCCTCACCCGACAACAGCATCGGATTGTCGCCGACCACGGCAAGCCGCGCGGTGTTGGCGGAAAACGCTTTTGCCATGCCCTGATAGAGCCAGTGCGCCGCGCGGTCGAAGCTGTCGTCATGCCCGAAGCGAAAGCGCGACAGCGTCACTTCTTCGTCGGAAAACAGCGGCGTCACCAGGCCCGCGCCGGCCTTGTAGGCATGTTCGGCGATCCTTCGCACCAGCGGCAGCGCCACCGCGGGCGCCGTCAGCAGCAGATCCTGTCCTTCGCGCAGCTGCAACCCCACCTTGACCGCTACTTCGGCGAGGCGGTCCAGTTTCACCGGGTCGATGGGTGTCGATAAATCGCGCTGCTGTGCGGCCATGAATCATACTCGCAAGAAAAGTTTGCCCTCTTCGAAGTGGGAAGTCCAGAGCGGTGATGCGACGCTTCTAGCCGCGCCACGGCCCGCCGGGCGGACCCCAATTCCACTGCGGCATTGGCGGATTGTCCGCCGGCGGCGCGACGCCGTCCTGCGAGTTCATCACCGCAAGCCGCGTCCCCCACTCCAGATATCCGACAAACGCCGCGCGAAATTCTGGATCGGACGGAAGCCCGACTTCGTCGGCGGTATCGAGCATCAAGGCCAGCCAGCGCTTACGGAATGCTTCCGTCAGATGGCGGCCGAGATGGCGGGTGATCATATGCGCGTGCGATCCGCCGCCCTTGGTGTAGGCCTTCGGACCGCCAAACACTTCGGTAATGAAGGCCGCGACATGTTCGGCATGATGCGGATCCATTTTGGCAAACACGGGCGCCAGAACGGAGTCTTGCGGAACTTTTTCGTAGAAGCGCTTGGTGAGCGCGGCGATGGCTTCGGGGCCGCCTGCCCATTCGGCCAGCGTAGGCACTTGTTCGGTCATCGCCAATAGTTGGTCGGCCCTCGCCAAAATATCAAGCGTTGGCGGCGAACAAGCCGGCAGTCCCTGGTCGCCTTTGCGGTTTAGCCGTTGCGGAAAGTGTAGGCGTAGCCGTTGATCGCCGGCGCGCCACCAAGATGTGCGTAGAGCACCTTCGATCCCGCCGGGAAATAACCTTGTCTGACGAGATCGATCATGCCCTGCATGGACTTTCCCTCATAGACCGGATCGGTGATCATGCCTTCAAGGCGCGCACAAAGCCGGATCGCGTCCTTGGTCTGTTGCGAGGGGACGCCATAGGCCGGGTGGGCGTAGTCCTCGATCAGCACGACATCGTCTGAGACGATGTTCTTGCCGAGTTCGACGAGTTTTGCGGTGTTTTGGGCAATCGCGAGCACCTGCGCCTTGGTTTGCGCCGGCGTAAAGGACGCATCGATGCCGATCACCTTGCGTTCGCGCCCGTCCTTGGCAAAGCCGACCAGCATGCCGGCATGGGTCGAGCCCGTGACCGTGCAGACGACGATGTAATCAAAGGCAAAACCGAGTTGCTTTTCCTGCGCCCGCACTTCTTCGGCGAAACCGACATAGCCGAGCCCGCCATATTTGTGCACCGAGGCACCGGCCGGGATCGCGTAGGGCTTGCCGCCCTTGGCCTTGACGTCCGCGATCGCCGCTTCCCAGCTTTGCCGGATGCCGATGTCGAATCCCTCGTCGACCATATCGAGTTCGGCGCCCATGATCCGGCTCAACAGGATATTGCCGACCCGGTCATAGACCGCGTCCTCATGCGGCACCCAGCTTTCCTGGACCAGCCGGCATTTCATGCCGATCTTGGCGGCAACCGCGGCGACCATCCGGGTGTGGTTCGACTGCACGCCACCGATCGAGACCAGTGTGTCGGCATTGGAGGCGATCGCATCGGGAATGATGTATTCGAGCTTGCGCAGCTTGTTGCCGCCGAACGCGAGCCCCGAATTGCAATCCTCGCGCTTGGCGTAGAGCTCGACCTTGCCGCCGAGATGGGCGCCGAGCCGCTCCAGCTTCTCGATATGGGTTGGTCCGAAAGTGAGTGGATAGCGTTCGAATTTTTCCAGCATGCCAGGATGCCCTTCCGTCTGTGGCGCCGATCCGCGCAAACTAACATTGACGGCGAGAAAGGTGCTCTCGAAGATGGCCCAGTTAGTTGCTCCATTGAGATATCGGCTGTATGATTTAGGCCTGTCTCTTCGGAAATCATATCTAAATGCGGAAGATTCTTCTATGACCGGCGAGATTGACCGGATCGACCTCAAGATGTTGCGGCTGCTGCAAGGCAATGGGCGGCTTTCCAACGCCGAACTCGCGCAACTCGTCAATGTCAGTCCCGCGACCTGCCATCGCCGCACCCAGCAGTTGTTCGAGAAAGGCTATATCAGCCGGGTTCGCGCGATGATCGAGCCGCAAAAGGTCGGCCGGGCAGCGCTGGTGATGGTCGGCGTCGTGCTCGACCGCTCGACGCGGGAGAGTTTCGCGGCGTTCGAAAAAGCGATTGCAAAACTGAAGTTTGTGCTCGATTGCCATCTGGTCGCCGGCGACTTCGATTATTTCCTCAAAATCAGGGTGGAAGACATGGCGGATTTCAACCGCATCCATGGCGACCAGCTGATCGCTCTGCCCGGCGTCAGACAGACCCGAACCTTCTTCGTCATGAAGGAAGTGGTCGACAACGCGCCGCTGGAATTCTAGTGGCCGGCGGATTGTCGGCTCATTTTTTCCAGGATGTCGTGCAGTTCGTCGAACTGCGTGCCGAAACCTCGCCAATCGCCGGCCTTCAATCGCTCCACCGCCTGATTGTAGCGATCGAGCGCCTGCTGCGCCTGGCTTGCCGCCGAGCCCGTCGAGGGCATCTCGTTGGCCGCGCCTGAGACTGCCGGCGCTGCACCTCCTTCCGCGAACAGCGCCGCTAGGGCCTCGGCGAGCGTTTCCTTCATCACGACATGCTCACCATAGGCTGCGATCACGCGTTTCAGCTCCGGCAGATGTCCATGCTCCGCCCGCAAATACAGCGGCGACACATAGAGAATCGAGTTCTCGATCGGGATCACCAGCAGATTCGCACCGCGTATCACCCGAGAGCCCATCTGATTCCACAGCGTGAGTTGCTGCGAGATCTCGGTAGTCTGATTGATCCGCGCCTCGATCTGGAACGGTCCGTAGACAAGCTTGTCCTTGGGAAACTCGTAGACGATCAGCTTGCCGTAGTCGGGCGCGTCACAGCGCGCGGCGAGCCACGCGATCATGTTGTCGCGGCGGCTCGGCACCATGGGAAGCATCAGGAAAAACTCGGCCTGCGGCTCGCCGGGCAGCCGCATGATGATGTAATAGGGCGTCATCACGGAGGTGCCGTCGCCGCCCGGCTGTCGCGGGAACTGCCAGAAATCCTCTCGGTTATAGAAAACGTCGGCCTCCTCCATGTGATAGGTTTGATAGAGCCGCGCCTGGATCAGGAACAGATCCTCCGGATAGCGAATGTGTTTCTGCAAATCCGCCGGCATCCTGGAAAACGGCTTGAACAGGCTCGGAAAGATGCGCTGGTAGGTCGCCGCAATCGGGTCGCGGGGATCGATCAGATAGAAATCGACCGTCCCGTTATAGGCATCGACGGCAATTTTCACCGAATTGCGGATGTAGTTGAGATCAAGCTCGGTCACGGGCTGCGCAGAAGGGAAATACGAACTCGTGGTGTAGGCGTCCTGCATCCAGAACATCCGCCCGTTGCTGACGACCAGATAAGGATCATGATCGAGCCTGAGAAATGGCGCGATCGTTCGTATCCGTTCCGAGATGTTGCGCCGGATCATGATCCGGCTGTCGGCCGTGATGTAGCTCGATAGAACCAGGTTCGCGTCATTGAAGTAGTAGGCGAACAGCGTTCGCCATCCCAATGCCCCGATCGGCACGCCGCCAGAGCCGTCATAGGCCGCATAGACGTTGTCTTTCCCTTTCGGATAATCGAATTCAGGGATGCTGGCCTTGACGACGACGTAGTCGTCGCTCTCTTCGCCGAAATAGATGCGCGGTTCGTCGATCTTGGGGCCTCCGTCCGCAACAGGCGGAATATCGCGCAAATAGAAGAACGGCAGTCCCTCGGTGCTCTTGCGCGTGACCGGGCTCATCACCGCACCGTTGCCGTGCGTGAACAGCACGTGGCGGTTCACCCAGGTCTGTGCGTTCGCAGGCAGTAGGGAGGCCCGCAGCTCGCGGGCCGAGAGCATCACGCTCTGGTAGGAACCGTCGAGCCAGTAGCGATCGACGTCAAGATCGTGGAATTTGTAGTAGGTGCGGATCTCCTGCAGCTGGGCGTAGGTGTCCGACAACGGCAGCCAGTCCCACAGCCTGATATTGTCGATCGTCGCCTTGTTGGCCTCCAGCGTCTTGAAGGTGAGCTTCTGTTCGGCCGCAAACGGCTTGGCCGCGATCTGGTCGAGATTGTAGGCGTGCCTGGTGAGCGCGATGTTGCGTTCGATGTAGGGCTTCTCCAGCTGCAACTCGGTCGGTTTGACGAAGAACTGCCGGAACAGCGAAGGGACGAGGCTGGAGAACAAGACAGAGCCGACGCCGACGAGCAGGAACGCGGCGACAAGAAGCCGGTAGGTGCGCGACCGCACATTGGCCCAGGCGATGAATGCGGCAATGATCGAAAGCCCGATCATCAGCCACAGGCCGGGCAGTCCCAGATGGATGTCGGTGTAGCTTGCACCGACGACGACGCCGTTGTCGCCATAGAGCAGCAGATAGCGGTCGAGGCCGTAGGACCAGGCCTTCATCGCGAGCAGAAGACCGGCCAGCGCCGAACCGTGCGCAACCACCGTTGGCGAGATGGATCGGTGGTAGGCGTCATATTCGATGTCGCCGCGCGCCCAATAGATTGCTCCCGCAAACAGCGCGCAGAGGACGATGGTGAGCAGCATCCAGTTCTTGATCGCGATGTAGACCGGCAGGGAGAAAAGATAGAAGCCGATGTCCTTGTGGTAGAGCGGATCCTCCGCGCCATAGGGCACCTGGTAGAGAAACTGGAGGAAGATGCCCCATTTGCCGGCCTCTCCTGCGGCGACCAGCACAGCGAGCAAACCCGCACCGAACGCGATGTACCTGGGCCGGGTCAGCCGATCGCGCACGATCGCGAACGGATCGGGCGGCGTGCTACCCGCCGCCTTCCAAGGGGCGGTTGCCGTCGGTAGCGGCGGCGGCAGGGCAAAACGCGCCGCCAGCCAACCGTTCAGCCAGAGGATGACGGTGGTCGCCGTGAAAACCGCGAGAAAGACCGCGGCCTTGGCGCCGATGCTGGTCAAAAAGACCCGCAGATAACCGATCGAGGAAAACCACAGCCAGTCGACCAGGAAATCGCTCGCAAGCCCGAGCACGATCAGGCAGATCACGGCGAAGATGGCCGCAGCAATCAGCCCGACCACGGCGTTTTGCCGTGGTGCGTTCCGCCCGGGTCCGGCAATCCCGATCGTCATGGTGTGATGATAGCAGAAATGAGGGGTGCTCGCCGCTTGATTCGTAGTCCGAATTGCGCGTCAAGCGGGGTCGCGCGCTCGAAGCTTCGGGCTGCCCGCTTGGATTGGGCTTGACTCTGACGCTGCGTGATCCCCGAAGACGATGTCCGTAAACCCAAGGCGAGAGTTATGAGCGTGTACACAGTCAAGGAAGTGGCCAAGCTTTCGGGCGTCTCGGTCCGGACGCTGCACTACTATGACGAGATCGACCTCTTGAAGCCCGCCTGCGTGGGTGCGAACGGCTACCGCTACTATGGCCGCGACGAACTCCTACGCCTGCAACAGATTCTCTTCCACCGGGAACTCGGATTCCCGTTGGAGCAGATCCGGCAGGTACTGGATGCGCCCGACTTCGACCGCGTAGCTGCCCTCCGCGCCCATCGCGAACGGCTGATGGGTGAAATCCGGCGTTACCGAGGACTCGTGCGCACGCTCGACGCCACGCTCGCCGCAATCGAAGGAGACACTGACATGGACGACAAGGCAATGTACCGCGGCTTTGCCCCGGAAAAGCAGGCGGAACACGAGGCCTGGCTGGTGGCCCGCTTGGGCGGAAAGGTACAGGTTCGGATCGATGAGGCCAAGACAAGGATGAAGGGGTGGAGCCAAGGCGATCTCGACCGCTACATGGCGGAGGTCGAACCGATTGAGGTCGCCTTGGCGCAGGCACTGACCGAGGGCCTGGCGGCCAACTCTCCGGACGTCGGTCAGTTGATACGGCGGCTGCACAGCTGGATCGGCCGCGGCTGGAACGATCCGCCGAGCCGCAAGAGCTTCATCCGACTGGCCAGCATCTATCAGGAGCATCCAGACTTCCGCGCCCGCTACGAAAACCGGGCGCCCGGTCTGACTGATTATTTGGCCGAGGCAATCAGCGCGTTCGCAGAACGCGAACTCGCCTGACCTTGCAGCTTGCCCGAGGCGGCGGTGGCCCGGCGTTCACGGCACGCTGCGGTATCGCCGCCGCTACCGCGTCTCAAAAATTTTCCTTGTCGATCCGCTGCCGTGAGGTCTGGCTCGCCGAGCGCGAAGCCTCGCTCAGCGCGCCCTGCTCGAACAGCTCCTGCATCGGCTGCCAGTAAGCCGAGATCCAGCCGCTTGAGTGACCCTCGAAGCGATGCGGCGGGACGCCAATCTGGGTGAAACGCAGTTCGGTGCCGCCATCCGCCTCCTGTAGATCGAAGGTTACGATCGAATAATGATCGGGCCACCAATCCTTGGCCCGCCAGGCCTGCACGATCTTGCGTCCCGGCTGCAGCACGAGATTGAATCCGCAGATGTGATCTCCCCACGCCGTGAACGCGCCGCCGACCTCGCGGCTGATGTTGGCCTTCTCACCTGAAAGCGCCTGGTGCTTTGCGGTGTCCATCAGCGTCTCGTAGACTTGCTGCGGCGAAACCTTGAAGTTGACGGTCTGGCGGATGGTCGTGGTGTCGCGTTGCTGAGTGACATCCATGGCGCGCTCCCTGCTTTTTCACGATTCCGCTCGCAACGACGCGGTGTTGACTCGACACCGGAAATTCCGCCGCGAGAGTCAACAGAGTCAAGGTAGATTAACGACGACGGATACCCGGTAAACAACCGGGGTACTGAGGTGACTTTCCTGTGGCAATGGCATGAAATTCGCATGACACCACAAGAGGCGAAGTCTATTCTGCCTGGTATTGGTGGCTTGGGGGATGTGCGGTGTTCAACGTCGGCGCGATGGCGTGGCGTGAGGGGCGGGCCGGGCAATACACGGACGCGGTCACGGCGTCGTCTCCCGGCATTTCGTTCGCCTTGATTCGATCGGTGCCGCGCGCGGAAATGCTGCAGCTCGTGCGATCCGGCGCGACCGTCATCCTGGATCTGCATGTGCCGACGGATCAGCCGGGGATATTCCTCAGCTGCCGTATCGATCTGGGCTTCCAGGATTTGTCGCGGCTTCGGCGCTCGTTTCATCAAACCGCCAATCATCGGTCGTCGGCCTTGGCGATCGCCGGGATGACATTGCTGCTGGCGGTCTGCGGCTGGATCGTCGGCGGAACCGAGGGCGTTCACCGGGCGCTCACCGGAGGCGCGCCGAGACACGACGGTTCGGCTATCGCGCACGAAACCATCTTCCGCTGGTTCGGCGCCCGCCTGCTGCGCCCCGCCGATGCGCCGGGATTGTTCGGCATCCTGGTGGACGTCTGCTGGCGCGCCCGCTTGTCTCGTTTGCCGGATATCTATTGTCTTCCCGCTCCTCGGCAGATGAATGCCTACGCGCTCGGTGGTCCCGAAGGCGCCGCGATCATACTGACAGAGGGATTGCTGCGCGGCATGACACGCGATGAGATCGCCGGCATCCTCGCTCATGAGGTCGCGCATATCCGCAACAATGACATCTGGACGATGAATTGGGCGGCGGCGCTGCATCGCTCGATCGAATGGACATCGCTCGCCGGCCTTGCATTGTTGCGCGCGCAACAAGGTGGCATGGCGGTCAGCCCGCCGCTCGCCGCACTGCTGCGCGCCGCGCCTTCGATCGCTCAGTTGCTTCGTCTCGCGCTGTCGCGAACCCGCGAGCTGGACGCGGATGCCACCGCGCTCGAATTGACTGGAGACTGGCAAGCGCTGATCGCGGCGCTCGACAAGCTGGAACGGCATCACGCCGGTTTCCCAGTCCCGTCCGCGGTTGCGCGAGACGACGGTACGATGCGGTTGCTTCGCAGCCACCCTGCGACATCGGAACGGGTCGGCGCGCTACTCAGCCTTTTTTAAATGACCTGCAAGGTGAATTGTTGGTCGAACTAGGTCAACGCGTTTGCCGAATACGCGACGACGCACGTCGCGATTTGGAACCGTGCACGATGTTACCACAAAAATAACGCGAGACCTCCGCGAAACCATCGCTCGTGCAGTGCATTGTCGAGCGAGCAATGCACGGCAATGCCCAACAAAAAAATCGGGAGCGAACACCCAGAACGAAGAGAGCAACCCAGACGAAGGTTAGCTCGCAACCGGGATCAACGCGGAAAGCAACAGTTCCGGAATAGAAATTTTCCTTTCTACGTTTGTCCCATCATAGCTCTATTCGCCCGCGTAACGCATCGCTCGCCCAGTACGTGGCAGAGACGCTGACGGAGATGGGCTGAACTTTCTTTCTTTTGCATAAAACCGGTTCCGATTGATTGATCGCGATTGAGCGATCGCGCGCGAGTGCGTCATGCCGCTGCGACGGCGGTTTGCTCTCGTCGCGAAATGTTCGGTCGCAAGAGACCAGTTCGAGTGCGAAGACGAGAGCACGTCGCCTTCGTTCGTCGTGGGCTGAGGGGCACCATCCATCGCAAGGAGAACAAGCGATGACATACTTCGATACCCAGCAACACAATACGCAATTCAATCCGCAAGCATGGGCAGCGTTCCCTCAAGCCGCCCAGCCCTATGGCGCCTGGAGCAACGCGCCGTTGATGCAGGCGATCGGCGGATATGGATTTGGTGGCTACGGCCATCAAGGTGGTTATGGACCGGGACAGGCGGCTTATGGCCAGCAATACGGTCAATATGGCGGCCAGCCTTCGCTCGGCGGCTTCGGATATAATGTGGGATGGGGCGCACAGCCCCAGGGCTGGGGCCAGCAGCAACCGCAATGGGCTCAGTGGGGCGGTCAGCAACAGCGCCAGCTTTCGCAGCAGGACGTCAATGAGGTGGTTCGGCAATTGGTGCCGGCGCTGCCTCAGATCCTGGCGCAGGCGCAGCAGCCCTACGGGGCGATCGGCCACGCGGCCTTCGGTCAGGCGCCGCGGCAATTGAGTCAGCAGGATGTGAACGAAGTGGTTCGCCAGCTGCTGCCGATCGTGCCGCAGATCGTCGGAATGCTGCAGAACCAACCGCAGATGCAATACGCCGCCATGCTGGGCGGGCAAGGCTTCGGACAACAAGGTTTGGGTCAATTAGGCCTCGGACAACAAGGCTTGGGCCAATATGGCCTCGGTCAATTCGGGCAAGGCCATCCGGCCCAGACCTTCGGGACGCCATTTGGTGTGCCGCAATTCCAGTCCGCGTTCGGCGCCCCGTCCCCCTGGGGACAGCAAACGCGACAACTGACCCAGCAGGACGTCGCTGACGTCACGCGCCAGCTGATCGGCGTGATTCCCCAGGTCATCGGCAACCTTCAGGCGTTCAATCAGCAGCGGATGATCTGACAGCAACTACGCTAACCACGCTGTCGGCTTTACCGGCAATCTGCGGCCGCCGCCTGCCCGGCGCGGCGGCCGCCGTCGATCGCTTTCAACGCGTCAATATCGACGCGCCCGATCAAGGAGAACCACCATGACCGCCTCCAATCCCTCCAACACGACCGCTTCACAGCCGCCGTCGCCCGACATCCAGCAACTCGTCGGCTTGCTCGGTAATTTGATGCCGCTGCTCCAGCGCTTGCAATCGCAAGCCTTCCCACAGCAAGCCTTCCCGCAGGAAGGCTTCGCGTCCCAGACCTTCGAGCCCCTGCTCCAGGGCGGGCTTCAAGGCGGGCTTCAGGGCGGACTCGGCAATTTCGCGCTCGCGAATCCGGCGCTCGCAAACGCAGCGCTTGACCGTCAGGCGGCGGAAAATTTCATTGGCGGCATCATCGCCGAACAGCTGCGCACGCTCTCTGCCTATCTCGAAGCCAATGCCGGGCAATATGCCGGCCTTCAGAATTGCGTTCCGATCGTGACGCAGGCCGCGCACCGCTTTGCAGGCCGCGACTATGCCCAGGCCTTCAACCTGCTTTGGCTCGCCTACCGCGGGATCGAAACGATCCGAACCGGCGATCCCCGGGTTCCGCCACTGCGCGCGGCTTCGGCCGACCAGACTTTGGCATCCGTTCATTGAATTCTTGGAGGCAACGCCATGAGCGAAACTTCGGATGGTAAGGGCTCCGCCTCGCGCAGCCGTCGGCGCCAGCCGGCAAGCGTGCGCAACAGCCAATACATGATCGCGCCGGCGGGATTGGGCGTCACCAGACAGACCCTGGTCGATCGACTGAACCAGCTCGGCAATATCGAAATCCAGCGGACCTATGCGGAGCGCGAAAATATTTGCCCGCCGATTTCGGTGGTGCGCGTATCCGACGAAGCCGCGGCCGCGCTGCGCCGGTCTCTTGCCGGCGCGTTCGTGATCGAGCCGGATCGCGCCTTGCGAGCTACCTCGTTCGCAGGCGCTTCCCCGCAAACACCCCTGATGGCTGCGATGACGGTGCTCGGGCCGGCCCTTACGGTGACGATCCTGGCGCTGAGCGAGAACGGCAAGCCGGTCGAGCACGCCGCGATCCTGCTCGTCGGGGAACGCGGCACGGTTCAAGGCCTGACCGACGGCAACGGCAAAGCCGATCTCACGCTTTATGGCGAGCTGCCGGAGACGATTGCCGGGCTCCTGATCAGGCCGCGTTCCGGCCATTGGGGCTTGTGGCGGCAACGGCCCGAGCTTCGCTCCGACAGCGTGAACAGTTTTACCCTGCAACCATTGTCGCTGCCCGAGGCGCCGGATTGGGGCGCTCAAGCGCTGCGATTCGATCAACTGCCGGCTGAGTGTCGCGGCGCCGGAATCAAGATCGCCCTGATCGATAGCGGCGTTGCCGTCACCCACAAGCAATTGAAGGGAATCAATCGCGGCGTCGATATCGGAGGCGGCGAACAGCGATCCTGGTCGCAGGACGATATCGGCCATGGCACGCCGTGTGCGGGCGTCATCAGCGCGGTTACTGATGCCGCCCATGGCATCCGCGGCTATGCACCGGAAGCGGAACTGCATGTGTGCAAGCTTCCTGCCGACGCGCGTTGCAGCGACCTTGTCGCCGCGCTGGATTATTGCATGCAGAACGGCATCGATGTCGCGTGCCTCGGGTTCGGCTGCGAGCGGGGCTCGGCGATCGTCGAGCAGCGCATCGCCGCGGCGAAACTGCAGGGCGTCGGCATCATCGCCGCGGCCGGCAATTCCGCCGGAGCGGTGCTGTTCCCCGCGAGCTCCCCGCATGTGGTGGCGGTCGGCGCGATCGGACAACCGGGAAGCTATCCGAACGACAGCCCGCAGGCGGCCGAAGCGGCAGCGGCCGTATCGGTCGCGCGCGGATTGTTCGTGCCGGCGTTTTCCTGTCGCGGACCCGAACTTGACGTCTGCGCACCCGGAGTGGCGGTCATCGCCTGCCAGTCGCCGGATGCCTACGCGGTTTGCGACGGCACTTCGCTCGGCACGGCGCATGTGACGGCGCTCGCGGCGCTGATCCTCGCCCACAACAGCGATTTCAAGGGCGGCTTCGCCCGACGGGATTTTCAGCGGGTCGAGCGGCTGTTCCAGATTCTCAAGGGCACCGCGCAGCCGATCGGTCATCCCTGGCTGACCGGCGCCGGCCTCCCCGATGCGGCGCGCGCGCTCGGCGTCCGCTCCGCAGCCAAGCCGATCGGAGCAACGCTCAACGCCGAATTGGCGGAGATGCGCAGCGCCATCCGGCAGCTGAACCAGACTAGCTTGAGTGCAGGCGAAGTGAATTTGTTCGAGCCGCCGCGCGGTCCGGCCAATGTCACGCAATTGCCGCTCAACCCTGCGCCATGGTCGTTCGCGGCTGAGCGCGGCGCGGAAGCGGGCGTGCGCGAGCTCAAGGCTGCGATGATGCTGGCGGGTCTTTCCGACGGACGCTGATGCTTCGAGCCTTCAGGGCGCAATAGCTTCGCTGTTGCGCCCGCCGGCACATAACAAATGCGCGCGTCACACATTGCGGGCATCGCAAATTGCGCCCGTCACAAATTGCGGGCATCACGCATTGCGGGCATCACAAATTGATCGTCTCGTAGCGACGGCGTTCGGAGGCTTTTGCCACCGCCTCGGTCCTGGTTCGCGCGCCCAGTTTCCGGAACAGCGATTCGATGTGGAATTTCACGGTGTGCAGCGAGATGTTCAACCGCCGTGCGATCGCCTTGTTGGTCAAGCCTTCGGCGAGGGCGGCCAGCACCTCGAGTTCGCGCGGCGTCAGCAAAGCCTGACCGTCGGCCTCGCCGATCGCGCCGAAGCCGGCTTCGACCGGGTCTGACAAGCGGACGACCAGGCCAACGGCAACCGCGCGGATCGCGGCATCGATCTGGCTCGCGTTCGCCTCGCGGCTAAGCACGCCGCCAAAATCCCGGTCGGCGCCGCCGAGGCTGACGACCGGGCGGGTTTCGCCCACCGGGCCGTCGCCGTCCGCCAGCACCACATCGGCGCTATCCTCGAGCCGTACGACCAGATGCCCGGCCTCGGCGACCAGGCGGCCCAAGGCGTTACGGCGCGCCGAATCCGCGGCATGGACGGCAACGCGCAGCTGCGGAATTGGCATCAGTTTGCTTGCCGCTTCGCTCATGCCGCCTGCCGTTCTGCGATCGTGGTCTGCACGGTGATCACCGCGCCGCTCCTGATCAGCCGAAGATCCGCCTTTCGCCCGATGCTGTCGGAACCAAACAGCTTGGCGATCCTTCGGAATCTGTGCGTCGAGGTCCCATCAACACTCAGAATGATATCGCCCGCCAAAATTCCGGCCTGCGCCGCCGGGCCGCCTTCGACGACCGACATCACCATCAAGCCACTGGACTGCGCGGCGGACTCGCGCAGCGCATCGGGCACCGCGACGGCCTGCAAGGCGACGCCGAGCCAGCCGCGCGTGACATGGCCGTCCTTGGCGAGCCGCGGCGCGACCCGCTCGATGGTGGCGGTCGGAATCACGATGACCTGGCCGCGCGGTCCGAAGGTCGACATGCCGAGACATTGACCTGCGGCGTCGAACACCGGCCCGCCCTCCTCGCGCTGGGCAAGCCTGATATCGAGCACGATGCGCCGGTCGATCAGGCCGCCGCGGCTCGAATGCCATTCGGCGCCCACGAGATTGACTAACCCGAGCCGGACGCTGGCGCCGCCATGGCCATCGGCGCCGATCGCAAGCGCGATGGCGCCGGCCTGCGCCTCGCCCGGCAGAAAAGACGGCGGCACCAGCGGCGAGGCCGGCCGCAGGATGGCGATATTGGTGGAGGAATCGCGTCCGGCAAGCTTGGCCGAAAGCGTCGCGCCGCCGGGTGCGATCAGCTCAAACTCATCGCGTCGCGGCAGCGACTGTTCGGAGGCAACCACAATATCGGATTGCCACACTAGGCCGGTGATGTGGCGCCCGTAGCCAACGGAAATCGCGACGACGGCGCTGCTTGCGGCTTCCGTGCGCGCGGCCACCGCATTCGAGAACTGGGCCAAAAGGTCGGCTTGGTCGGTCATGGGTAACTCCTATCCTGTAAGATAGGAACAAACTGGGCGATTGCTCGCCTTCACACTATCGGCCGGACGGCCGGGTTGGCCCCAGCCATTTGGCCGGGCCAGGATTTATGGACTCGACCTCAAGCTTCGAGAACGCGCTGGCCGCCGGCCGCGCAATCGGGCCTTTCCTCGCGGCCAACGCTATCGATGCCGCCGCCGCTTGTGATGTCGGCGTAGACCTCGATGGGACGAGGACGCCCGATCAGGTGGCCCTGCATTTCGTCGCATCCTTCGCGTATCAGCGTTCTGAACTGGTCGTTGGTCTCGACACCCTCGGCAAGCACCGGCAGCCCTAGTCCATGCGCAAGGCCGATGACGGCGCGGACGATCGCGAGCGATCGGTCGGTGCGGCCCAGGCTTGCGATGAATGACCGGTCGATCTTGATCCTGTCGAGCGGAAACGATTGCAGATAGGAAAGCGACGAATATCCCGTGCCGAAATCATCCAGCGCGATGCGGACACCTAATTTCTTCAAGGCATTCAATACCGACGTCGTGCGCGCGATGTTCTCGATCAATACCCCCTCGGTAATTTCGAGTTCAAGCCGCGCCGGCGGGATTTTGCTTTCGTGAATGGCCGTGCGGACCAGATGCTGTAGATCGCCCCTGTGGAATTGTATCGCCGAAACATTGACCGCGACTTGCAGCCGGTTATCCCACGAGGCGGCTTCGCGGCAGGCCTCGCGCAACACCCATTCTCCGATCGCGACAATCAAATCGCTCTCTTCGGCAACCGGGATGAATTCCGTGGGCGACACGATACCGCGTTGCGGATGACGCCAGCGCACCAGCGCTTCAAATCCGATGATCGCGCCGTTACCGTGACGCTGCGGCTGATATTCGAGGAACAGTTCGCCGTTGGCGACCGCCGAGCGGAGGTCATGCTCCAGTGCCCGCCGGTCGCGCAGCTGCTGATCCATCGCCGGAGTAAAAAAGCGAACAGCGCCGCGGCCGTCGTGTTTCGCCCGATAGAGCGCGGCGTCGGCATTTGCGAATAGCGACCGGGCATCTTCGCCGTCCCGGGGATAGACGGCGATGCCGAGACTGAGGTCGAGGTCGAAGCAGTGGCCGTCGATTTCAATCCCCTCCGCAACAACGCCCCGTAGCCGGTTCGCAAGCAGCTCGGCGCTTGACGGCAGTGGATCCTGTTGGGTGATCGCGATGAACTCATCACCGCCGATGCGGGCAAGAAAGGCGCCCTGCGCGGCGAGCTGGAGGCGCCGCGCAGCCTCGCGCAGCACCTTGTCGCCCATCGAATGCCCGAACAGATCGTTGATCTGCTTGAAGCGATCGAGGTCGATGCAGAGCACGGCGAAGCCGCCGCTATGCTGGCGGGCATCATCGAGCACCCGTGAAAACTCGTTGTCCAGCGCGGCGCGATTGGGAAGATCGGTCAGGGCGTCGTGACGCGCCAGATGCAGGATGCGTTGCTCGGCGCGCTTGCGATCGGTCATGTCGAACGCCACGGCAACGCACGCATCCCGGCCGTTGTAGCGTAGCGGGCGCGCCTCGATCGCAACGTCGATGACCCTTCCGTCGGCGGTGATGTGACGACGCGTTTCCTCCGCGGTCTGCATGCCCCGGTTTTGACGAAACTCGTTATGCAGTACCTCCGTCTCCTCCGGAACGCGCAGGTCCCTCACCGTCATCGCAAGCATCTGCTCTCGGCTGTAGCCGTAGTGGCGGCACGTCGCGGCGTTCACCGCCAGAAGGTGAAGCGTATCGACATCGACCACCCACATCGGGAGCGGATTTTCCTCGAACAACAGGCGGAAGGAGGCTTCCCGGCGTTTCAGGTCGGTGATGTCGACGCGGATGCCGATACTGCCGCCGTCGGCGGTGCGGCGTTCCTCGATCCGCACCCAGCGGTCCCCCGGCAATTGCTGTTCGTGCGTGCTCTGCGGGAGGGCATGACGGACAAGGCGTTCCTGTAACCATTGTTCTTCGCACCCGATCGCGTCGGGATATTGTCCGCGTGCCAGTCCGAACCGGAGTGTCTCCTCAAAACTCCCGCCCGGCACAATCGCGTCGAGGCTCTCGGTGTAAGCCTCGGCATAGTGCTGGTTCCAAAGAACGTAGCGATCGTCGGAATCGAGGATCACCAGGCCTTCCGGCACCACGTCGAGTGCGTCGGTCAGGGTCGCATGCGCGGCACGGGCGGCTGCCTCGGCCCGTTCGGCATTGGATTTTGCTTCAGTGAGCGCCTTTTCGGCTCGGTATCGTTCGGTGATATTCTCATGGGTCGCAACCCAGCCGCCATCCGGCATCGGCCTATGGCAGATCTGGAAAACGCGGCCGTTCATCAATTCGACGACGGTGTCGTGCACCTCTTCGCTGACCACAAGCCCGTTGCGCCACTCAAGGTACTCGTCTGGGGTCATGGCCGGAAAGCTTCCAGCCTTGAACCTGAGATCGACGATCTCGCTCAAAAGCATGCCCGGCTTCACGCTCTCCTGCGGCAGATCGTACATGTCGATATAGCGCCGATTGCACACGATCAGGCGCTGCGCGCCGTCGAAAAAGCACAGGCCCTGCGACATGTTGTTGAGCGCGGTGTCGAAGCGGTCGGCGATCTCGCGCGCCTTCGCCTGCTGGTTCAGCGCGACCATCTCGGCGGTTCGTGCGCGCCAGCCTTCTGCGAGAAGCTCCGCCCTTGATGCGACCAAATTCACCAGATCGCTGTAGTTGGTGTTCATCATCCGGATCAGCGGCACCAGCAGCAGGCAGAGATCGAGGCCGATGCAGACCAGCATCGCGTCGCCTGTGAACATCAACCGCAGCGCCATCGGCAGCGCGGAGATGAGCAGCGTGAGCCAGGCGGCGCTCGGGAAGCTGCCGAGGCAATAAGCGCTCGCGGCCGAGGCCATGAAGACAAGCAGCGCGACCGGGCCGCGCGTATGCAGATCGACATAATCGAACAGCGCCAGCGCCCACAGCGAGAAGCCCGCGTTCAACGCGGAAGCCAGGATGCGGGTCTTGAAGAGATGGGCGAGAGCGTGCTCGGCCGTGGGCGTGATGCCTCTCAGCTTCACCCAATAGTTAATCCGGGACACGCTGGCGAGGAGAAGGGCCCCGGTCACGCCAAAGCGAAACCACGCGGGCAACGACGGCGGCAATACGTACGAGATCGTGAGGCTGTTGATGATCAGAACGCCGTAGAGGATCGGAATCTGGGTTGTCAGGATGCGGAACTGCTCGATCAGCAGCGCGCTTCCCGCCGGCGTGTTGGCGTCGCCGAGATAAAACCAGCGCCGAACGGCTTTCGGCGCTTTGATTGGGACGACGGTTCTGGTCATCCGGCAAAAATATCGAAAATACGGCAATCGCCCGTAAACAACCTTGGTAAGGGTGGCCTTAAAGCCTGAGATATCTGCGTGGAACAAACGCTCGCTGCGGCATCGGGCGGACGCAAAAACCGGTGTCGGAGCTGGGTATTAGTACTGATCAAATTTGAGGCTCCTGACGGTGGAACGTGCTTTCGGCGGATACCAGTGCGACCTGCGAAGCCGGCCGCCTCGGATCCGCCGCCTGAGGCGGGGTATGACAGTCGAAGAGCGTGACTCAGCGCTCTCGCGGCGCGGATCGCCCGAGCTTTGCACGCCAATGTCCCTCGAAAATTGGAGGGCGCAGGGAAAGCCGGGTGCCCGATGCACCCGCAGCCTCGCGTGCGTCGGGGCGTCAGGACCACACGACTTCGCCGTCCGCATCAGCGCCGCTCGTCTTGCGTCGCCAAAGCGTCCACTGCATCCCGCCCCACGTCCGTGACGATCGCGAGCGCTCAAGAGGAGCGGGACGGCGCAAATGTGAGGCTGATTTGGGGTCTTCGGCAACGCCGTCGGCCTGCGACAGATTAACACGACGGGCAATTTGCGCATAACGCCCATGCGCAATCTGCCCGTCGGGCGAATCACTAGTGTAGCGAGGCGCCTGAACGCCTACTTCGCGGGCAAGGCCTTGACCGGCATCGGCGACACCGGCGCCACAGGAGGCGGCGCGTCGAAATGGACGTTGAAGCCTAGCTTGATCACATCGTCCTCGCGGCGGAAATTGTAGTTGAACAGCGGCGATGCCGCCGGCGAGTTGAACTGCGCATCCTGCCACCAGGTATGCTGATATTCGGCGAACAGCGACACCGGGTGTCCCATATTTTGCAGGAAGCCGGGTTTGAAGGCAAAGCCGCCGCCGATCGTCGCACCGGCCACATTCTTGCTGGTCGAACTCATCACCGGCAGGAAATTGACGTTCAGCGTCTCGTTCAGCACGCTGACGCCGGCGATGCCGTAGAGCCAGAAATTCGGCGTGACCGAGGGACCGAACTTGACGCCGGCCGTTCCGGAAACATTCGCGGTCGTGCCGAGATAGCTGCCGCCGGCAAACGCGTGGTTGACGCTGTTGTTCAGGTAGTCCAGCGCCGCGAAAGGAGCGACCACAAGATTGTTCCACGGCGTGAACGCATAGGCGATGTTGATCCCGACGCCTGCGGGATCGTGCGAGTTAGTGAACTCGTTGGTGATCCGGTCGGTCGTGATGAAGCGCTCGGTGATAACGGTGTTGCCGGTCGCCTTGATGACGTAAATTCCAAGCAAAATGCCGTTGGCGAATACCGGGTTGTATCCGGTGGCGCAGGGCGGCAAGCCGTCGAGCTGTTTATAATTGTCTTCGAGATGCGCCAAAATTCGTTGCAGCGCGCCGACATAGGCCTCCTTGCCTGCCGATATGGCCTGGCTGTCTGGCCGCCCGTTGAGATTCTTTACATTGTAGCTGTTGTATTGGATTTCGTCTTTCACTCGCTTAATTTCGTTGGCGATTATTTGCTTGGCTTTGACTGCTTCCGGCGTCTGGCAATAGAGGTCTGGAACGGCACTGAAAACCACATTTAGTTTCCTGGCGACAGAAGTGTCGTAAACCTTTTGACGCTCCGCCTCCGTCATGCACGGCTTAAGAGAATTGGCCAATGCGTCAACGGCTAAAATAAACTCGTTATTCGAACTGGCCCGCCGCACTGCGCCGGCGGCGCCGGCTCCTGCGATCTTGTACGCCTGGTCGGCCGCCTCCGAATCCGCACGCTCACGTGCGTCAAGTTCGGCGATGCGAGCTTGAACGTAGGACAGCTCGGCTTCGTCAACGCACTTCTTTTCGCTGAGGACTTTGAGATACGCATAGAATTCTCTCAAGCTGGCCCTCAGAGAGACGCCCAGGGTCTCGAGCTGACTGGTGGACATGGTTTGAGCTTGTGCTTCCGCCCGTTCCGACGCCATCGGGAGCACAAGTATGCCGATCAAAATGATTGTTAGCCGAACGCGCTGTAAAAACATTTGGCTCCCGCCATATTGCTAAAGTTAAATGCGTAACGGCGGCCAACTTGAAGCCACCGGGTCGCGTAAAGCCTTGCCGCCTAGAAATGATAGCTGGCCCCGACATCAACGCCGGAGGCCGTTCCCCCTACCTGAACGCGGTTGTATTGCTGGCGGTCGACATCGACGTAGCGATATTGCAGCCGCGCGCTCCATCGACTGGCGAAGGCGTATTCAACGCCCGCGCCAGCGGTCCAGCCCGCATGAGTATTGGCGAGCGCAAAAGGGCCGATGAACAGATTAAATCCGTTTTCCTTGTCATGCGCCCAGGTGCCGCCGGCAAAGACATAGGGCAGCCATCGATCGATCGCATAGCCGAGCCGTCCGACGACGGCACCCACCCAATCGGTGGTGACCTTGAGCGACGAGCCCGGCGCAATGCCAAGCGTGTCCTTCAGTCCGTCGATGCCGAGACCGTCGACGCTCGCCTCGACACCGAGAACGATCTTGTTCGGCAGCTGATAATTGTATCCGCCATGCAGGCCGGCAAAACCGCCTTGGGGCATCGGCATTCGCCCATAGGTGGCTGTGATCGCCGCAGTGTCCGCGGCGGAGGCGTTGGCGTTCGCCCAGATATATCCGGCGTGAGCGCCGAGATAGAAGCCGGTCCAACTGTAGATAGGTTCGAGCACCGGCGCCTTGGTGTAGAGGCGCGGCGGAAGATCCGCCGCAGCGGCGCATGTTGCCCCCATCAGCGCCGCGCCGAGAACGATCGGAAATGTTTTCGTCATTGCTGCCCCGCCTGCCCATTGAAACGCTAGCGTGGCCTCTCCCCGCTGGCGTCATCAGAACTGGTGAGGGGCGCCCATTCCCCACAACTGTTGCATTCCGGCCGCATCGGCTGTGGCTGCACAAAATATAAGCTGGCGTATCACCAGATCTGGTGACGACCGCGCCCACAAATTTCGAGATTGGGATGCGTATCGACATACTTCGTTCTTGGTGACTCCTGGGGCCCATGCATGATCACGAGTGCCGATGGGGTTGGCCTTCCAAGGCCAAGGCGGGCACGCGATGGGGGACGAGTTTCTTTCGACGATCGAAGCGATCTATGCGGCCGGATTGAACGCCGAGCTGTGGCCGCAAGCGCTCGCCTCGATCACGCAGTTGATCGGCGGCATCGGCACGACGATGGAAATCATCGATCGGCGTTCGCTCAGCCATCTGGAATTCTTCAGCTTCGGCGTGCCGACCGCGAACGAGATCGCCTATCTCGACCATTACGTATCGATGAACCCGCGCATTCCCGATGCATTGCCGCGCAAGGGCGGCGACGTCGTCTGGGACTACTGCATCCTCGACGAAAAGGGGATCGATCGATCGCCGTTTTACGCGGAATTTCTGGCCCCGATGGATATGCGTTACGCGACGGCCGCAATTCTAGGCACGGTGGGCGGCGAGTTCGGCGCTTTCGCCGTGCAACGCTCTGCCCGGCAGGGTCATGTCGAGCGCGCCGAAATTGCCCTCATGGAGCGGCTCGCGCCTCACGTCAGCCAGTCGATGGATATGACGCGCAGGCTTAGATCGGAAAGACATGCAAGCCAGTCGCTTGAACACGCGCTCGACTGGCTCGCCGACGGCGTCGCGCTGATCGGCGCCGACGGGTCGATCGCCTACGCCAATAATTCCTTTCAGGCCATCGCGCGCGCCGCCGACGGCTTGCGTATCAAGAAGAACGCCCTCGAATTCGCCTTCGCGGCGGCGCGTGATTGCTTCGGGGCGGCGATCGCCGGCATCCTCGCGCTGCGCAGTGGCGTCCTGCACGCGACCGGCGCGGATTTCGCCGTCGCGCGGCCCTCCGGAGCTCCCCCCTATGTGCTCTCGGTAAGACCTCTGAAAGCGACCCGCCATGGACCTACCTCGAAGTCCGCCGTCGCGATCGTATTCGTTCGCAATCCGCCGGATGACGGCGCCGACGACATCGGACTATTGCGCGACGTATTTGGACTGACCAATGCCGAGGCCGGCGTCGCGCTCGCGCTGCGCCGCGGCGTTTCGCTCAGTGACTATGCTAAAGCCCAGG
>Ga0210408_10001029_pt1 | contig 30759 bp, 25 predicted proteins | sample IncBWH4MmetaG_FD_155471 | JGI IMG/M metagenome (GOLD analysis project Ga0210408, IMG submission 155471) | Forest soil microbial communities from Barre Woods Harvard Forest LTER site, Petersham, Massachusetts, United States - Inc-BW-H-4-M | ecosystem: Environmental > Terrestrial > Soil >... | reverse complement strand
GATGCGCACTTCCGACGGATCGATCGTCACATCGTCGATCTCGTCGGGCTCGGGCAGCACGGCCACCGTGCAGGCCGAGGTGTGGATCCTTCCCTGCGCTTCGGTCTCGGGCACCCGCTGAACGCGGTGTCCGCCCGATTCGAACTTCAGCCGGCTGTAGGCACCCTTGCCAACGACGCGAACGATGACCTCCTTGAAACCGCCCAGGTCCGAGGCGCTGTGCGAGATCATCTCGGTCTGCCAGCGCCGCCGCTCGGCGTATCGCATGTACATCCGCAGCAGTTCGGCCGCGAACAGGGCCGATTCCTCCCCGCCTGTGCCGGCGCGGATCTCCAGGAAGATGTTGCGCTCGTCGTTCGGGTCGACCGGCAGCAGCAGGCGCTGAAGGTCCGCCTCCAGCGTCTCCAGCCGCCGCCGTACGGCGCCCGACTCCTCTTCGGCCAGCGTGCGCATTTCCGGGTCGCCGATCAACTCCTGCGCGGCCAGCAGGTCGGCCTGCGCCCGCGCGTATTCGTGATAGCGCTGCACCACCGGTTCGATCTCGGCTCGTTCGCGCGACAGACGGCGCAACTGATCCAGGTCGCGCGCCGCATCCGGCTGTGCGAGCGCGGTGTCGATCTCCTGCAGACGGCGTGCCAGCTGCGCGAGCTTGGCCCGCATCGAATCGTTCACCGGCGCTACCTCAAGGAGACGCCTGGAGCTTCGATGTCATCGAAGCGGTTGCGGGAAAAGCGGGAGGAAGGGAACGAGGGGGCTGGGCTGGCCCCCTCGTGCTCCCCCAGCCGACGTAAGAGGGCGCACAAGGGACGCTGCCACAGCTAATCGTGCGGCTGGTAAAAGCGCGCCAGCAGTTCGATCTGCTTGCGGCGCTCGTCGTCCGGAGCCGAGGCGGCGTCGTTCAGCAGCGAGATCGGCGCGTGCAGGAACTTGTTGGTGAGGGCGTGGGACAGCTGATCGAGCACGGCCTCCGGCGCGGTTCCACGCGCCAGCAGGCGGCGCGCGCGATCCAGCTCGCGAGTGCGCAGCTCATCGGCGCGATTGCGCAGCTCGCGGATTACCGGCACGGTGGCGCGGCCGCTCAGCCATGCTTCGAAGTCGCGCACGCGCGATTCAATGATCGCTTCGGCCTGGGCCACTGCTGCCTGGCGCGATTCGGTCGCGACCTGCACCATGTGCCCCAGATCGTCGATCGTGTACAGGTACACGTCCTGCAGCCTGGCCACCTCCGGCTCGACGTCGCGCGGCACCGCCAGATCGATCATGACGATCGGCCGATGGCGCCGAGCGCGCACTGCGCGTTCGACCATTCCCAGTCCGATGATCGGCAACGAACTGGCCGTGCACGACACCACCACGTCGAACCGCACCAGCGCATCGGGCAGGTCACTCAAGCGCATCGCCTGACCGTGCAGCCGCGTGGCCAGCGCGTGGGCTCGCTCGAGCGTGCGATTGGCCACCGTGATCGATCGGGGGCGGCGCGCCGCAAAATGGGTTGCAGCCAGCTCGATCATCTCGCCGGCGCCGACGAACAGCAGGTGGCTCTGTTCGAGCTGGCCGAACAGCCGCTCGCTCATTCGCACGGCGGCGGCGGCCATCGACACCGAGTGCGCGCCGATCTCGGTGCTGGAACGCACCTCCTTGGCCACCGCGAAGGTGCGCTGGAACAGGTGATTGAGCAGCAGGCCCAGCCCGCCGGCCTGGCGCGCCAGGCGCTCGGCCTGCTTCATCTGCCCCAGGATCTGCGGCTCGCCGAGCACCATCGAATCCAGTCCACTGGCGACCCGGAATGCGTGCCGCACCGCTTCGGTATGCGGAAGAACGTAGGAGGAGCGCCGCAGGTCGTGCGGATCGACGCCCTTTTCGTGCGCGATGAAGTCGGCCAGCGCTGCGCCGGCTTCGTGCGGCTCATCCACGGCGCAGTACAGCTCGGTGCGGTTGCAGGTCGATACGATCGCCGCCTCGCTCAGCGCGCTGCTGCGCCGCGAGCTCAGGCGCTCGCGCAGTCGAGCGATGGCGCCGCCGACTTCGTCGGGCACGAAGGTGACGCGCTCCCTCAGCGGCAGCGGCGCGCTCTGGTGGTTCAGCCCCAGCGCGACCAGCTGCATCTCGGACAATTCGATCGCGGTCTCCTGTAAGTGCTTGATTGAGAAGTATAGAGAAGGCCGATCCGAGAAGAGCCTGACAAAGCGCAACCAGGGCCGGCTGGCGGGCTGCTATATGGACGACGAACTAGCCCCAAGGGGGGAGCGCGCTGCCGCACTCCATGAGCGGACTATCATTTGCAAATAGAAATGAGAAGCGTTATCATTTGCATATAGAGAAACTACGTATATGAAACAGCTATTTATGCTGCTGTCGCTGTCCAGCCCGGTTCTGGCTGCGGACCCGGAGTTCGCGATCCAGTTGCGGCAGCACCGCTTTACTCCAACGGAGATCCGGGTCCCGGCGGGGGTCAAGGTCAAGCTGGTGATCGACAACCAGGATGGCTCGGCCGAGGAGTTCGACAGCTTTGCCCTGAACCGGGAGAAGATCATATTTCCCAACTCCAAAGGCATCGTGTTCATCGGCCCGCTGAAGCCGGGCCGGTACGAGTTCATCGGTGAATTCAACCGGAGCACCGCCAGTGGCGTCGTCATTGCCGAATGAGGCTGCACCTCGGCCGTGCCGGGGTGCGCCCGGGTCGAAATCGAACTGTTGACGGGATCGCAGCCCATGTTTGCAGCCGCCTTGGTCGTGTTTCGAGAATCGCTGGAAGCGGCGCTCGTGATCGGGATCGTCGCTGCGGCCACGCGTCCGATTGCTCGTCGCGGCTGGTGGATCGCGCTGGGGGTGGCGGCCGGCGTGGCCGGGGCGGTCGGCGTGGCGGCCGTTGCCGAGTCGATCTCGCAGATGGCCGGCGGGTCCGGCCAGGAAGTGTTCACGGCGGTGGTGCTGGCGCTGGCGGTTGCCATGCTCGCCTGGCACAACGTCTGGATGGCGAGCCACGGGCGACAGATGGCCACGCAGGCGCGCGAACTGGGCCAGTCGGCCGCGCGGGGCGAGATTGCGCTCACGGCGATCGTCACCGCGGTCGCGCTGACCGTGCTGCGCGAAGGATCCGAAACGGTGCTGTTCCTGATCGGCATCGCGTCGTCCGCCAACTCTTCGCGAGCTGCGCTGACGATCGGCAGCCTGCTGGGCTTTGCCGCGGGCGGCGCCTCCGGCGTGCTGATTTACGCCGGATTGCTGCGCGTGCCGGTGAGCCGCCTGTTCGTCGTGACCGGCTGGTTGATTCTGCTGCTGGCGGCCGGCATGGCCGGACAGTTCGCCCGCGTGCTGATCCAGGCCGACGTGTTGCCGGCGCTGGCCTCGCCGATTTGGGATACGTCTTCCTGGATGCCGGATGACTCGGTGCTTGGCACCTTGCTGCGCGCACTGCTCGGTTATCAGGCCCAGCCGAGTGCCACCCAGGTCCTGTTCTACTTCGCGGCGCTGGTGCTGATCCTCGCCGCGATGCGGCGGGCCCAAACGCGTCGCACCGCCTGACGACCCGATCGTGCGACTGCGTGCAGCCGTCGCCGCCGCGGTCGTGCTTGCCCTGGAACCGGCCGCGCGCGCGGCCGAACCGTCCGACTACGTTTTGCTGCCCGGCGTCGTGTACGGGGAGCGCGCCATCGACATCAAGGCGGGCAGCTTCTCCGGACCCGGGCCCCGCAACAGCGCCGGCAGCATCGCGTTCGAGTACTCGCCGACCAGCTACTGGGTCACCGAGCTGTACAGCGCCTTCGCCCGCTGCTGCGGCATGGGCACCCGTTTCGACGCGATCGAGTGGGAGAACCGCTTTCAGCTGACCGAGCCGGGCGAGTACGCGATCGACTGGGGCAGCGTGATCGAGGTCGAAAAACCGCACGCCGCCGGCTCGGGCTGGAACCTGACGCTGGGACCGTTGATGCAGGGCGAGATCGCGGACCGGTTTCAATGGAACTTCAACCCGCTGCTGTCCCGCAACCTGGGCGGGCCGACGGGTGCGACGACCGACGTCGCCTACCAGATGCAGGTGAAGTACCGCTACCGCCAATCGTTCGAGTTCGGCGCGCAGGGCCTCGGCGACCTGGGTCCGTGGTACCACTGGTCGGCCCTGCAGCAGCAGACGCACCGGTTGGGTCCGGCCGTTTTCGGCAGGGTTCCACTGGGCGGGCGGCGCGTGCTCTACTACAACGCCGGCTGGCTGTTCGGGCTGGTCCGTGGCGCGCCGTCCGACACGGTGCGCGCGCAGTTCGAACTTGAATTCTGACGGCCACAGGCCCCAATGGCGCGCGGCCGTGCGGCTGGCCGCGTCGATGTCGCTGGCAGGTGCCTATGTGGCGCTGGTCAAGCCGCTCACGGTGCTGTTTCCGATTTTCGCGCTGGCGTTCCTGCGCTTCGCGATTGCAGCGGTCGCGCTGCTGCCGTGGAGCTGGCGCAGCCGCAGCGAGGCGCCGCTGAGCCGCATGGAATTCGGGCAACTGTTTCTGCAGTCGTTCTTCGGCAATTTCCTGTTTTCGATCTGCATGCTGTCGGGCGTGGCGCTGACTTCGGCGACCGCGGCCGGCCTGGTGATGAGCGCGCTGCCGATCGTGGTGGCGCTACTGTCGAGCGCGCTGCTGGGCGAGCGCGCCACGGGCCGGCTGCTGCTGGCGGTCGGATGCGCGGGCGCCGGCATTGCCCTGGTGCAACTGGCCCGGTCGGCAGCACCGGCCGCGTCGTCGAGCTGGCTTGGAAACGCGCTGGTGTTCGGCGCCGTGTGTTGCGAAGCCTTGTACGTCGTGATCGGCAAGCAGTTGAGCGCCACGCGCACCCCGATGCGGGTGTCGGCCTGGATCAACCTGTGGGGACTGGTGCTGAGCGCTCCGCTGGGCCTGTGGCAGCTGGCGCGCGTTGATGCGTTGGCGATCCCGGCGCGCTTCTGGGCCTATCTCGTGTTCTACGCGCTGGCCGCCAGCGTCGTGGCGGTGGCGCTGTGGATGTCCGGGCTGCGCCGGACCTCGGCGGGCTTTGCGGGCGTCTTCACGGTCGCGCTGCCGCTGTCGACCATCGCGGTGGCGGCCGGCGTGCTGGGGGAAGCGGTGACCTGGGTGCACGCCGTTGCACTGTCCTTCGCGGTGCTGGCGATCGTGCTGGCCGCCTGGCCGGCCGGCGGTTCCGTTCCGAAGCCCGTTCGCTGACAAGATTTATCCGCGCGCCGTCATCGTTCGTTCCGAAGCTCGATTAGCTGTTTCTCACGTACCGCGATGCCGCAGCGGCGGTTGTCTGCGGTTGCTTATTTACACGCAATTTATACCGCGCTTGCTGACATCTACGAGATTCTTACGACGCAAGGGATAGATTGCGATTCCTTGAGCTCGAAGGATGAACATCATGAATCTCGTCATCTGGCTGCCGGCGCTCTTCGTACTGGGTTTGGTCGGCGTCGGCATGTGTCTGGCGTTCGCCGAAGCCTGCGCCCGCATCTAGAAAGGAACCGCACCATGAATTATCTGACTGCGCTGCTCGTCGCCTTCCTGTTCGTCTACCTGACTGCCGCGCTCGTGCGGCCGGAGTGGTTCTGACACTTCGCCACGCTGTCCCGAGAGCGGACGGCCATTAGAGAAACCGGTGCACCCATGTGGACTTTGCCCATCCTGCTGCTTGCCGTCACGATCCTGCTGTCGATCCCGCTGAGTCGCTATTTCACCTGGATCATGGAGGGCCGCTACAAGGCCCCGCGCGTGCTCGCCTGGTTCGAGGCGCGCCTGGACAGCGGGCCGCAGGACTGGAAGCAGTACACGGTCGCGCTGCTGGTATTCAACGCGATGCTGTTCGCGTTCGGCTACCTCGTGCTGTGCCTGCAGCCGATCGCGCCCCTGAATCCGCTCGGCCGCGGCATCCTGGCGCCGTCGACCATCTTCAACACCGTCATCTCGTTCATGACGAACACCAACCTGCAGCACTACGCAGGCGACCAGCATCTTTCCAATTTCAGCCAGATCTTCTTCATCCTGCCGAACATGTTCCTGTCGGCTTCGGTGGGCTTCTGCGCGCTGTCGGCGATCATCCGGGCGTTTCGCGGCCAGCCCACGGTCGGCAACTTTTTCGTCGACATGTGGCGCGTAATGGCTTACATCTATCTGCCGGCGGCGTTGATCGTCGGGGTCATCTTCGTGCACGAGGGCATGCCGATGACCTATCAAAGCCAGCAGACGGTCGCCACGCTCGAAGCCGGCGCCATGGGCTTGGACGAGCATGGCACGGCCAAGCCGCAGAACATCATCGTCGGACCGGTCGCCGCGGTGATCCCGATCAAGATGCTGGGCACCAACGGCGGCGGCTTCTACGGGATGAATTCGGCCCACCCGCTGGAGAACCCGACCGCCTGGTCGAATTTCGTCACGACGTTCGCGATGATGATCTTCCCGTTCACGCTGGTGCTGATGTACGGGCGGATGCTGGCACGCGTACGCCACTCGGTCGTCATCTACGGCGTCATGCTGACGCTGATGGTCTCGTTGATCGCCTGGACGGTGAACTGGGACACGCTGCGCCCCAACCCGGCGTTCACCGGGACCGCTTCGGCGCGCAGCTACGAGATCGCCAGCGCGGCCGACCCGGGCGGCAAGCGCACGATCTCGCTGCCGGCGGTGCCCGGTCTGCCGGTCGAGCAGCATCTGGGCAATCTCGAGGGCAAGGAACTGCGTTTCGGGACCTCGGCCGGCGCCGTCTTTGCGGCCATCACCACCGATGTCACCTGCGGCGCCGTCAACGCCGAGCACGACAGCCTGCATCCGATCGCGAGCCTGGCGCCGTTTGCCGGCATGTGGCTGAACTGCGTGTTCGGCGGCAAGGGCGTCGGCATGATCAACCTGCTGCTGTTCCTGATCGTCGGCGTGTTCCTGGCCGGCCAGATGGTCGGCCGCAGCCCCGAGTATCTGGGGCGCAAGGTCGGTGCGCGCGAGATGAAGCTTGCGATGATCGCGCTGCTCGTGCACCCGATCCTGATCCTCGGGCCCAGCGGCCTGTTCGCCGCCACCGACTGGGGCACCAAGGCCGAGAGCAACCCGGGCCCGCACGGCTTCTCGCAGATCGTCTATCAGTACTCGTCGGCGTCGGCCAACAACGGATCGGCATTCGATGGACTGGGCGTGACCTACGGCCTGAACAGCAACGCCAGCCCGCCGCCGGAGGCCGTGCCGTTCGACATCGGCACCGGCCTGGTCATGTTGTTCTCGCGCTACCTGCCGATCGTTGCGCCGATCGCGATGGCCTTCTACCTGGGCCGCAAGCAGGTCGCGCCGGTCTCCCTTGGGACGATGCGCGACGATACCTTGACCTTCGGCTTGCTGTTGCTCGGCACGATTCTGATCATCGGCGCCCTGCTGTTTCTGCCGGTTGCGGCGCTCGGCCCGTTGGCGGAACACCTGGGGCCGATCCCCTTCGGTGGGTGAGCGCCGAACGGCACCCCACCCATTCTGTACGGAGCATTGCAATGGCAGCGACACAAGTCCTGGAACGGGACCATAAGGCCGCCTCCCGACGCGACCTGTTTTCTACGAGCCTGGTGGCGGCGGCGCTCAAGCAGTCGTTCGTGATGCTGCGACCCGACATCCAGTGGCGCAACCCGGTGATGTTCGTGGTCGAGGTCGGCGCAGCATTGACGCTGGTGTTCATTTTGCGCGCGATCTTCGAGACGACGACCAGCCCGTTTCCCCTCGGCTATTTCGTCCAACTCGATGTGTGGCTGTGGCTCACTGTGCTGTTCGCCAACTTCGCCACTGCCTATGCGGAGGAGCGCGGTCGCGCGCAGGCGGCCACCTTGCGCCGCGCCCGCGGCTCAACGCCGGCTCAACGCCTGCGAGCCAACGGCAGTATCGAAGCGGTCAGTTCGATCGCGCTCAAGCCGGGCGACCAGGTCGTGGTCCGTGTCGGCGAAGTGATCCCGGGCGATGGCGAGGTGATCGATGGGGCCGCTTCGGTCGATGAGTCGGCCATCACGGGCGAATCGGCGCCCGTGATCCGCGAAGCCGGCGGCGACCGCTCGGGCGTCACCGGCGGTACCACGGTGCTGTCCGACCGCATCGTCGTGCGCATCGTGGCCGGATACGGCGAGTCCTTCCTGGACCGCATGATCGTGCTGGTCGAGGGTGCGGTGCGGCAGCGGACGCCCAACGAGATCGCGTTGACCCTGGTGCTCACCGCCTTCAGCCTGATCTTCCTGATCGTGGTGGTTCCGTTATGGCCGATGGCCTACAACGCCGAGCAATACATGACTTCCTATCTGGGCTTGACCACGCCGCTCGCGAGCCTCGGCACCGACGTGCCCACGCTGGTGGCTCTGTTGGTCTGCCTGATCCCGACCACGATCGGCGCACTGCTGGCCGCCATCGGCATCGCGGGAATGGACCGTGCGCTGCGCGCCAACATCATCGCCAAGAGCGGACGGGCGGTCGAGACCGCCGGCGACATCGATACCGTGCTGCTGGACAAGACTGGAACGATCACGCTCGGCAGCCGCCGCGCCTCCGAATTTCTGCCGTTGCGCGGCGTGAGCGAACACGAACTGCGCGTGGCTGCCGCGCTTGCGTCCCAGGCCGATCGCACGCCGGAGGGACAGAGCATCGTCAGTTTCGTGCTCGGCACCGGGATTGCGCCAGCCGCAATCACGCCTCCCACCGGCTCACAGTTCATCGAGTTCACCGCGCAGACGCGCATGAGCGGCGCTGATCTGCCGGGTGGACGGCAAATTCGCAAGGGTGCCCCGGATGCTGTGACGGCGTACTTGGGCGCTTTGGGAGCGACGCCGCCAGAGGAGATCGAGGTGCTGGTCACGAGGGCGGCGGCGGACGGTGCAACGCCGCTGGTGGTGGCCGACGGCTCACGCGCGCTGGGCGTCGTCGTCCTGCAGGACACTCTCAAGCCCATGATCCATGCACGCATTGCGCTGTTGCGCCAGATGGGGTTGCGCACCATCATGATCACGGGCGATAACCGCGTGACCGCCGCCACCATCGCGAGGCGCGCCGGCGTGGACGATTTCCTGTCGGAAGCCACGCCGGAGGCCAAGCTTGTGTTCCTGCGCAAGGAGCAGGCGGAGGGCAAGCTGGTCGCGATGATGGGCGACGGCACGAACGACGCGCCGGCTCTGGCGCAGGCCGATGTCGGGCTCGCTATGAACTCCGGCACGCAGGCCGCCAAGGAAGCCGGCAACATGGTCGACCTGGACAGCGACCCGACCAAGCTGATCGAAGTCGTCGAGATCGGCAAGCAGTTGCTGATGACGCGCGGTTCGTTGACCACCTTCTCGATCGCCAATGATGTCGCGAAGTACTTTGCGATCATCCCGGCGCTGTTCGCAGCTACGCTGCCGTGGCTCAAGCCCCTGGACGTGATGCACCTGCACTCACCCACATCAGCGATCCTGTCGGCGGTGATCTTCAACGCGGTCATCATTCCGCTTCTGATCCCCGTGGCGCTGAAGGGCGTGCGCTTTCGGCCCCTGGGCGCCGATGCGCTGCTGCGCCGCAACCTGCTGGTGTGGGGCCTGGGCGGCGTGATCGTGCCGTTCATCGGCATCAAGTTGATTGACGTCGTCATGGTGGCTCTGAACCTGGTCGCCTGACACCTGAAGCGTGAGGAAACTCGCCATGCTGCAATCCGTCTCCAAGAGTCTGTGGCTGCTGATCTTCGGCGTCCTGCTGACCTGCGGAATCTATCCGCAGATCCTGTGGGGCGTGGGGCAGCTCCTTTTCCCCTTCCAGGCCAATGGCAGCATCGTCGATGGTCCGGACGGCAAGCCGGTGGGCTCGCTGTTGGTGGCCCAGCCGTTCACCAAGGACGAGTACTTTCAGCCGCGTCCGTCGGCAGCCTCGTATGACGCGACCGCTTCGTCCTCGTCGGCCCTGGCGCCGTCCAACTACGCGCTGCGGGATCGAGCCGCACGCGCGATCGGGCCGGTCGCGGTCTACAGCGGGGGGCCGAAGAAAGGCCAGCCGGTGGCCCCCGATGTCGAGTTCTGGTTCCAGGCCGACCGCTTCGGCGGCAAGCCCGGCATCGTGGCGCAGTGGGCCGATGCCCACAACGGCCTGGCCCAGGCGTGGGTGACGGGCGATCCGACCCATGCGGCCTATGTAGACGTCTGGTCAAAGGCGAATTCGGACATCGTCGCCCAGTTCGTCAAGGACAATCCCGCGACGCCGAAGCCGGCCGCGAGCGACCTGGCCGTGGTTTTCTTCGAGCATTTCTCGAAGGATCACCCTGGCATGTTCCCGTCGTCGGTCACGCACAAGGGACCGGACGGCAAGGACGTGACCGAGATCGCGCCGGTCAAGGAGGGCTCCGACATCCAGTCGATCTTCTTCGACACGTGGCGCCAGGACCATCCGGACGCGCAGTTGCAGGACGTCCCCGGCGACTACGTCACGGCATCCGGTTCCGGTCTGGATCCGCACATCACGTTGCGCAACGCCGAGTTTCAGCTCGATCGCGTCGCTGGAAAGTGGGCACAGAACCTCAAGCGCGACCCGGCCGAGGTCCGAAAGGAGATCGACGCGTTGCTGCAGGCGCATGCGTCAAGCCCCGGAGGCGGTTTGTTTGGCGAGCCCATCGTCAACGTGCTGGAGCTGAACCTGGAGCTGCGCAAGCGCTACGGTATGACATCCTGAGCAGGCACGCACCGTCCGTGTAAGCACTTGAAACGCGTCCATCTCGCCGGGATCGGCCGGTTCTCCCCTGTAACGTTTGGCCCTGGCAACGGTCGTTCCGAGCTTCCTGTCACGAGGTCGTTGCAACCCGCCGCCAAACGTATCGCCGATCTTTTGCTGCCCGAAGACATCCTGCTCGACGTGGAGGTGTCCAGCAAGAGCCAGCTGATCGACGAGATCGGCCGCCATATGCAGCGGGCGCATGCGATGGCGCAGGAATGGATTGCACTGGGTCTGTCCCAGCGGGAACAGATCGGGTCGACCGGCCTCGGCGAGGGCGTCGCCATTCCCCATGCTCGCGTCAGGAATCTTGACCGCGTACTGGTCGCCTACATTCGTCCGAAGTTGCCGATCCCTTTCGATTCCCCGGATGGCAAGCCGGTGTCAGACGTTCTCGTTCTGCTGGTGCCGCATCACGCGACCGAGGAGCATCTGACCATTCTGGCCGAAGCCGCACAGATGCTTTCGGACCGGCGTTTGCGCGATCGGTTGCATCTTTGCGGTCACCCGCTTCAAGTCAAGCGACTCTTCGAAGCCTGGTCCAAGGCATTCTCCTGAGATCCACTCGCTGGGGGGCACCACATGGACGACTTGTTGATGCTGACGCTGATCGGCGTGCTGTTCCTGGCCGGCTGGGGCCTGGCCTGGTTCTGCGAGCGCCTGTCGAGGCGGGGGAGGTCGTGATGCTGTGGGTCGGGTTGATCGTTTCGATCGGATTGCTGATCTACCTGTGCGTCGCGATGTTCGACGCTGAGAACTTCTGAGCAGAGCCGAATATGCAAACGCAATTCTGGCTCATGCTGCTGCTGTTCGCGCTGGTACTGGTGGCGCTGGCCTGGCCGCTGAGCGCCTGGCTCGTCCGGGTGGCCTCGCCCCACTTCGGAACGAGTTCGCGCTTCGTGCAGGCGGTGGAACGGCCGCTATGGCGCATCGCAGGAATCGATCCGGCGAGCGGCCAGCGCTGGCCGCAGTACACGCTGGCGCTGCTCGTGTTCAACGTCCTGGGAGTCGTGGCCGTGTACCTGCTGCAGCGGGTGCAGGCCGGGTTGCCACTGAACCCGGCCGGCTTCAGCGCCGTGGAACAAGGCAGCGCCTTCAACACCGCGGTGAGCTTCGTGACCAACACGAACTGGCAGGGTTACGCCGGCGAGCAGACGATGGCGCATCTGACCCAGATGCTGGCGCTGACGGTGCAGAACTTCCTGTCGGCGGCGACCGGACTGGCGGTGGCGTTTGCGCTGACGCGGGGGCTGGTGCGGCGCGGCCAGGAAACGCCCGCCGGCAGTGCGCAGGCGGGCCTGATCGGCAATTTCTGGGTCGACGTGGTCCGGATCACGCTGTGGGTGCTGATACCGATCTGCATCGTCTATTCGCTGGTGCTGGTCGGCCAGGGATCGATCCAGAACCTGAAAGGCTTCACCGAGGTGACGACGCTGGAGCCGACCGCCTACGATGCACCGAAGACCAACGCGGCCGGCCAGCCCGTGCTCGATGCGCAGGGCAAGCCGGTCATGGAGCACCTGACCACGCCGTCGCAGCAGATCCCCGGCGGGCCGGTCGCCTCGCAGGAAGCGATCAAGGAGCTGGGCACCAACGGCGGCGGCTTTTTCAACGCCAACTCGGCGCATCCATTCGAGAACCCGACCGCCCTGACCAATTTCATCGAGATGCTCTCGATCATCCTGCTGCCTACCGCGATCGTGCTGGCGTTCGGTCGCATGGTCGGCGATACGCGCCAGGGCTGGACCATCCTGGCCGCCATGGCGATCGTGCTGGTCGCGTTCATGGCGGTGGCGTTCTATGCCGAGCTGACTCCGAGTCCGCGCCTCACGGCTGCGGGCGTAGCCGCCGATCTGGGCAATTTCGAGGGCAAGGAAACGCGTTTCGGCGTGGTGGGCTCGACCATGTTCGCCGCCATCACGACCGGGACGTCGTGCGGCGCGGTCAATGCCATGCACGACTCGTTCATGCCGTTGGGAGGCGCCGTTCCGCTCACCCTGATCCTTCTAGGCGAGGTGATCTTCGGGGGCGTCGGCACCGGCCTTTACACCATGCTGGTGTACGTGCTCACGGCCGTGTTCATCGCCGGGCTGATGATCGGCCGCACGCCCGAGTACCTGGGCAAGCGGATCGAGAGCTACGACATGAAGATGGTATCCATCGCGATCCTGCTGACGCCGATCGTCGTGCTGTGCGGCGCCGCGGCCAGCATGGCGCTGGAAGCAGGGCGCGCCGGCATCAGCAATCCCGGGCCGCACGGACTGTCGCAGATCCTGTACGCGTGGGGATCGAGCACCAACAACAACGGCAGCGCGTTCGCCGGCCTGAACGCCAACACGCGCTTCTACAACCTCGGCCTGGCGGTGGCGATGTGGCTGGGCCGTTTCGGCACGATCGTTCCGGTGATGGCGCTGGCCGGCAACATGGCGGCAAAGAAGCGCTCGGAGTCCCTGACCGGGAAGATGCCGACCCACGGTCCGCTGTTCGTCGGGCTGCTGATCGGCACCGTATTCCTGGTCGGCGCGCTGACCTATGTTCCGGCGCTCGCACTGGGACCGGCGGCCGAGCATCTGCAACTGTTCGCGAAAGCCGCGCCATGAGCCACGCCCGCCTTCCCCTGTTCGATCCGGCGCTGGTGCGCCCGGCGCTGGTCGATTCGCTGCGCAAGCTCGATCCGCGCGTTCAGTGGCGCAATCCGGTGATGTTCGTCTGCTATGTCGGCAGCGCCTTGACGCTGCTGCTGTGGCTGCAGGCGGTGCTGGGCCGGGGCGAGGCGCCGGCCCATTTCATCCTGGCGATCAGCCTGTGGTTGTGGTTTACCGTGCTGTTCGCCAACTTCGCCGAGGCGCTGGCCGAGGGCCGCAGCAAGGCCCAGGCGGCCTCGCTGCACGGACTGAAGTCGGCCACGCTGGCCCGCCGGCTGCGCGGTTCCGATCGGGACGGGCCTTTTGATGAAGTGCCCGCCTCCGCATTGCGCAAGGGCGACCTGTACCGGGTCGAGGCCGGCCAGTTCGTGGCGGCCGACGGCGAGGTGGTTGCCGGCATCGCCTCGGTCGATGAAAGCGCGATCACCGGCGAGTCGGCCCCGGTGATTCGTGCGGCCGGCTCGGACTTCTGCGCGGTAACCGGCGGCACCCGCGTGCTGTCGGACTGGCTGGTGGTGCGGGTCACGGCCGATCCCGGCGACACCTTCCTGGACCGGATGATCGCGATGGTCGAAAACGCCAAGCGGCGTAAGACGCCCAACGAGATCGCGCTGACGATCCTGCTGGTGGCGCTGACGCTGGTGTTCCTGCTGGTGTGCGTCACGCTGTATCCGATGTCGGTATTCAGCGTTCAGACCAGCGGGGCCGGTGCGGCGGTTTCGATCACGGTGCTGATCGCGCTGCTGGTGTGCCTGATTCCGACCACGATCGGCGGCCTGCTGTCGGCGATCGGCGTGGCCGGCATGGGACGGATGCTGCAGGCCAATGTGATCGCCACCTCGGGCCGCGCGGTCGAAGCTGCCGGCGACGTCGACGTGCTGCTGCTGGACAAGACCGGGACCATCACGCTGGGCAATCGCCAGGCCACCGCGATGAATCCGGTGCCCGGCGTCACCGAGTCGGAGCTCGGCGAGGCCGCCCAGCTCGCCTCGCTGGCCGACGAGACGCCGGAGGGGCGCAGCATCGTGGTGCTGGCCAAGCAGCGCTTGAACCTGCGCGAGCGCGACCTGGAATCGCTGCACGCGACCTTCGTTCCCTTTTCGGCGCAGACCCGAATGAGCGGGGTCGATCTGCCGGAGCGCGAGCTGCGCAAGGGCGCGGTCGATGCGGTGCGGGGCTACGTCGAAGCGAGCGGCGGGCGGTTCAACGAGGCGGTCAGCCGTCTGGCCGACGACATCGCGCGGCGCGGCTCCACGCCGCTGGCGGTGGCCGAGAGGCGAGGCACTGTCGCCAGGGTGCTGGGCGTGATCGAGCTCAAGGACATCGTCAAGGGCGGCATCAAGGAGCGGTTCGCCGAGCTGCGGCGGATGGGCATCCGCACCGTGATGATCACCGGTGACAATCGGCTCACGGCCGCCGCCATCGCGGCCGAAGCCGGGGTGGACGATTTCCTGGCCGAGGCGACGCCGGAAGCCAAGCTGAAGCTGATTCGCGAGCACCAGGCTCAGGCCAAGATGGTGGCGATGACCGGCGACGGCACCAACGACGCGCCGGCCCTGGCGCAGGCCGACGTGGCCGTCGCCATGAACTCGGGCACCCAGGCGGCCAAGGAGGCGGGCAATCTGGTCGACCTGGACAGCAATCCGACCAAGCTGATCGAGATCGTCGAGATCGGCAAGCAGATGCTGATGACGCGCGGGGCGCTGACGACGTTCTCGGTCGCGAACGACGTGGCAAAGTACTTCGCGATCGTCCCGGCCGCGTTCGCCACCACCTACCCGCAGCTGAAGCTGCTGGACATCATGCACCTGACCACGCCGAACTCGGCCGTGCTGTCCGCCGTGATCTTCAACGCCCTGATCATCGTTGCGCTGATCCCGCTGGCGCTGCGCGGCGTACGCTACCGCGCGCTCGGACCGGCGCCCCTGCTTCGGCGTAACCTTCTGATCTACGGAGTGGGCGGGATTATCGTGCCGTTCATCGGGATCAAGGCCATCGACCTGCTGCTGTATGCGGCGGGGCTTGCTTGACGAGGATTCCCATGCGCCAGATTCTCAGACCCGCACTGAGCCTGTTCGTCGCGCTGTCCGTGCTGACCGGGCTGATCTATCCGCTGTTGATGACCGGCGCCGCGCAGGCTTTGTTTCCGCGCCAGGCCGGCGGCAGCCTGATCGAGCGCGACGGCAAGCCGGTCGGTTCGCGCCTGATCGGGCAGAATTTTTCCGGCGCGAAGTACTTCTGGGGGCGGCTGTCGGCGACTTCGCCGATGCCCAACAACGGCGCCGGCTCCGGCGGCTCGAACCTGGCGGCCACCAACCCGGCGCTGGTCGACCAGGCCAAGGGTCGCATCGAGGCGCTGCGCGCGGCCGATCCCGGCTGGACCGGACCCGTTCCGGCCGACCTCGCAACCGCTTCGGGCAGCGGCCTGGACCCGGACATCCGGCCCGAATCGGCGCTGCTGCAGGTCGCGCGCGTGGCGCATGCGCGCGGGCTGGACGCGGCGCGCGTGCGCGCTTTGGTCGCCGATCACACCGAGCGTCCGCTGATCGGACTGATCGGGGAGCCCCGCATCAACGTGCTCGAACTGAACCTCGCACTGGACGCGATGAAGCCTTGACCGGCACCGAGGACGAACGCCCCGACCCGGACGCGTTGCTGGCCGCGATCCAGGCCGAGGCGGCCACCGAAGCCTCGGACGGCGAGCCGCGGCGCGGGCGCCTGCGCGTCTATTTCGGCGCATCGGCCGGTGTCGGCAAGACCTACGCGATGCTGTCGGCCGCGCGGCGGCTGGCCGAGGACGGCGTCGACGTCGTCGTCGGCGTGGTCGAAACGCACGGGCGCAGGGAGACCGAGACGCTGCTGGCCGGCCTGACCGTGCTGCCGCGCCGGCGCGTGGAAATGCGCGGTGTCGCGCTGCACGAATTCGACCTGGATGCGGCGCTTGCGCGCAAGCCGCAACTGCTGCTGGTCGATGAGCTGGCCCATACCAACGCACCGGGCTCGCGCCATCCGAAGCGCTGGCAGGATGTGGAAGAGCTGCTGGCGGCGGGCATCGACGTCTTTTCCACGCTGAACGTCCAGCATCTGGAATCGTTGAACGATGTGGTCGCGGGCATCACCGGAATCCCGGTGGCCGAAACGATCCCGGACCAGTTCTTCGACCGCGCCGACGAGGTAGTGCTGGTCGATCTGTCGGCCGAGGAGCTGCTGACCCGGCTGCAGGCCGGCAAGGTCTACCTGCCGGAGCAGGCCGAGCGGGCCCGGCAGAACTTCTTCCGCAAGGGCAACCTGATCGCGCTGCGCGAGCTGGCGCTGCGGCGCACCGCCGAGCGGGTCGAAGAGGACGTTCAGGCCTACCGCGAGGCCAAGGCGATCGCGCCGGTGTGGAAGACGGCCGCCTCGCTGATGGTCACGGTCGGTCCCCACACGGGCGGCGAGCAGGTCGTGCGCAGCGGAGCGCGGCTGGCGCAACAGTTGAACGCCGAATGGTTCGCGGTGTACGCGGAAACTCCGAAGCTGCAGCGGCTGCCGGAAGTCGAGCGCCAGCGGATCCTGGCCCGGCTGCGGCTGGCCGAATCGCTGGGTGGACGCTCGGCCGTCATCGCCAGCACCGACGCCGCCGAGGGCCTGGCGCAGTTTGCGAGGCGCAACAATGTCTCACGCGTCGTGATCGGGCGGCGCGAATTTCGCAGCTTTCCGTTCCTGGCGGCGCTGAGCATCCGGCTGGCTCGCAAGCTGCCCGATGCCGACATCTTCTTCGTCGCCCGCACCGAGCTGCCCGGCAAGTCGGCGCCGGCCCGCGCGGCGGACGACGAGGCCGCCCGCTCCTTCGAATGGACCGGCTACGGCTGGGCGGCCGCCTTGTGCGGCGTCCTGACGCTGCTGCTGGCGCCGATCCGCTCGCGGCTCGATCTGGCCAATGTCGTGATGCTGTATCTGCTGGCGACCGTCACGGCGGCACTGCGGTTGGGACGCGGTCCGGCGCTGCTGGCGGCCGTGCTGGGCGTGGGCCTGTTCGACTTCTTCTTCGTGCCGCCGTATTACACGCTGGCGGTCAACGACTCCAAGTACCTGGTCACCTTCGCCGTGATGCTGGCCGCCGGCCTGCTGGTGGGCCAGTTGACCGCCGGACTGCGCTACTCGGCCCGCGTGTCGCAGCACCGCGAGGAGCGGGCCCGCGTGCTGTTCGAATTCGCGCGCGAGCTGTCCTCGCAGCTCGAGCTGGAGCCGATCGTGGAGCGCGCGCAGACCGCCGTCGCCGCCACCTTCCAGTCCCAGGTTGCGGTGCTGCTGCCGGATGACCACGGCCGGCTGCGGGCGCCGGCCCAGATGCCCGAGGAAGTCGATCTGGGCGCTGGCCAGTGGAGCTTCGATCGCGGCGCGCCAGCCGGATTGAACACGGATACGCTGGCCGGCTCGAAGTGCTTGTACCTGCCGCTGCGCGCGCCGATGCGGGTACGCGGCGTGCTGGTGCTGAAGCCGCGCGTGCGCCGGCTGCTCCAGATACCGGAGCTGCGCCAGCAGCTCGACACATTCGCCTCGCTGATCGGCATTTCGCTGGAGCGGGTTCACTACGTCGAGGTGGCCCGCCAGGCGGCGATGACGATCGAGACCGAGCGGCTGCGCAACACCGTGCTGTCCTCGTTGTCGCATGATCTGCGCACGCCGGTGGCGGCATTGATCGGATTGGCCGAGTCGCTGTTGCTGCAGCCGCCTGTGCTGTCGGAGGCGCAGCGCGATACGGCTCGGGGGCTGATCGAGCAGGCCCGCCGGATCTCGCGGATGCTGGAGAACCTGCTCGAGATGGCGCGCTTGAGCGCCGGCGCCACGCGCCTGAACCTGGGCTGGAATGCCCTGGAGGAAACGGTCGGCACCGCGATCGCATCCTTGCAAGGCGTGTTGACCCGTCACAAGATCCAGATCGACCTGCCGATCGACCTGCCGCTGGTCGAATACGATGCGCTGCTGATAGAGCGCGTGTTCGCCAACCTGCTCGAGAACGCCGCCAAGTACACGCCGCCGGGCAGCCGCGTCCGGATCGAAGCGCGCGCCCAGCCCCAGCAGCTGACGGTACAGGTGTGCGACGATGGACCGGGGCTGCCGCCCGGACGCGAGCAGGCGGTGTTCGAAGCGTTCGAACGCGGCAGCCGGGAGGATGCGCGTCCAGGCGTCGGGCTCGGCCTGGCGTTGGCCCGCGCGATCATTCAGGCTCATCACGGCTCGCTGGTGGCAGAGCCCGCGCCGGGCGCAGGCGCCTGCTTCCGGATCACGCTGCCGCGTCGCGAGCCTCCCGACACTCCCGAGGACAGCCCGGCCTCGGATCCGGCTGCGGCCGGCGCTCACGGCAGCGAACCCGGATGAGCGCCGCCCCGGTGGCCATCGTGGTCGAGGATGAACCGCAGATCCGGCGCTTCGTGCGCACCGCCCTGGAGTCGGAGAGCTGGCGCGTGATCGAGGCCGCAACGCTGAAGGAAGGCTTGTCGGAGAGCGCCACCCGCCGCCCGGACCTGGTGGTGCTGGACCTGGGACTGCCCGACGGCGACGGCATCGAGCTGGTGCGCTCGATGCGGGCCTGGTCCAGCTCGCCGATCCTGGTGCTGTCGGCGCGCGGCGAGGAAAAGGACAAGATCCAGGCGCTCGATGCGGGCGCCGACGACTACCTGACCAAGCCGTTCGGTATCGGCGAGCTGCTCGCGCGGGTGCGCGCCCTGGCGCGGCGTCGCGTGCGAGGCGATGCCGGCGAGCCGGTGTTTCGGGTCGGCGACATCGAGGTCGACTTCGCCAGTCGCCGCGTCAAGCGCGCCGGACAGCCCGTGCGCCTGACACCGATCGAGTACCGGCTGTTGACGCTGCTGGCCACCAACGCGGGCCGTGTGCTGACGCATCGTCAGATCCTGCGCGAAGTATGGGGGCCGGCCTACGTGGAGCACGAGCACTACACCCGGATCTACATGGGTCACTTGCGCCGCAAACTGGAAGCCGATCCGGCCCAGCCACGCTTTCTGCTGACCGAAACCGCGGTCGGTTACAGATTGGCGACCGGGTAGGCGCCCGCCCGACCAGACGGGTCAGAACGAGGAGGCGTTAGCGCCGGCACTGCCGACCGCGACGAATCCGTGGCTGTTGTCGTTGACCGACGTGGAGATCCAGAAGGTGGGAGACAATTGCAGCGGCGGCGTCGATCCGTGACCGTTGCCGGTCATCGCGATCGGATTGTTGACCCCGGTGGAGGTCGCGGCCGACCAGGTTCCGGGCGTGCCGAGCTGGCTGGTGAACACGTTGCCGCTGGAATCGAGCGCGACAAACTGCGTCGAGTAGCCGATCGCGACGAAATTGGCCGCCCCGATAATCGGCACCGTCGTCCATGGGGATGCGCTGCCGGTCACGGCCGTGCTCTCGAACGCCGTGCTGTTGTCGCCGACCACGACCCAGGTGTTGATCGCGACGGTCCAGTTATTGCCGATCACGCCGTTGGAAACGTTGTTGTCGTTGTTGCCGAACGCGATCGCTCGCAGCGTGTTGGCGCCGCCCCCGACCGTGGTGACGAACCAGGTCAAGCCGCCGTCGGTCGAGCCGTCGATGACGCCCGAATCGCCGACTGCCAGGCACGTGGAGCTGATGCACTCGACCGCGCGCAGATTGGCGCTCGTGTTCGATACCTGCGCGCTCCAGTTGACCCCGTCGGCGCTGGTCTGGATGCGCCCGTTGTCGCCCACCGCCACGAAGTTCGCCCCCGAAGTCGACATCGCGCGCAGCGTGTCGTGGGTGGCATTGGACGTCGCGCCCGGGAACCAGTTAATCCCATCGGGGCTGGTAATCGATGCGCCGGCGGCGCCGACCGCGACGAACAACCGGCTGGGGTTGGGAACGTTGGGATTGCCGGTGATTGCTGTGACAGCATACAGATCGGTCGCGTATCCCACCGGTGTTACGGAGGTCCAGTTAACGGCGTCGGCACTCATGAAGATGGCGCCGCCCGGCCCGACCGCGACGAAGGTCCCGCTCGGCCCGCTGTTGGCCCCGCAGAGGTTCAGCGTGGCGTAGCCGACGGCGTTGATGTTGGCGCCGATCGGATTGCCTGGGCGCCAGGTGCCGGGGCCGCCGGCGGGCCTGGCGGTGGCCAGGATCGCGGGGCTGCCCGGACCGCCGGGCGCCGTGCCGGTATGGGCATCGACCGTGAAGTAATAGCTCTGGCCATTGCCTGCACTGCACAGCAGCGCCGGAGGCTGGGCCTTTGAACCCTGATTGTTCAGCGGGAACCCTGCGATATTGGCGTCGCTCCAGTTAAGCGCCGTCAATGCCGGATTGGTCGCCACGAATACGTAATAGGTCACGCCGGCCTTCGAATTCCAGGTCAAGCCGGCGATGCTGTCGCCGCTCATCGCTTGAATCCCGGCGGGCGAATTCTGCGGATCGCCGCTGTTGCCCAGGCACCCGCACAGCACGGCGCCGGCGCAACCGAGGGGAAGAAGGAATCGCAATCTCACTCTTAAGCTCGATTCATCGGCGCGGACGCGCGTGGTGGTTTGTACGGGGACAGGCTGGCCGGGGCGCCGCTACCCGCGGGAAACTCACGAAAAAGGCGCACTTTATCATCGTGTGGGAACAGGCTCGGCGCCGCTTGGGATTGCGCAACATCAAAGGCTGGCGGACCGTAAACCCCTAAGCTGCTCCGGTTGGTACCCTGAGCCTCGTCGGCAGTGATTTCACTGCGCAGCGGGCGTCAGAAGGAGCAGTCCAATGACAGCCGGGAAGCCTCGCATCGCAGCCGACGCTCGCCACGGCCAGCTGCTGATCGGCTTCAAGCCGATCGACGATCTGCACCGCGAGTTCCAGGACATTCTGGATGCGCTGACCGATCCGTCAGAAGCCGATTTTGGCGCCGACCTGCTGGGGCTGCACAAGCACTTGCTGCGGCATTGCGCCATCGAGGAAGAGTTCATGCGGCAGGAGGATTACCCGCAACTCGACCGGCACCGACAGGAGCATCAGCACCTGCTCGAGTCGGTTGCCGATGCGCGCCGCCGCTTCGATAGCGGCGACATCGAGGGCACGCGCCGCTTCCGCACAGAGCTGCTCGAGTGGTTCCGGGTCCACGCTCACAGCGAGGATGCCCAGCTGGCGGCGTACCTCGAAGGCGCCCCCGGCTGATCAGATCATCCAGAACGCCAGTCCCACCAGGGCGATGAGCGCGCCGCTCAGCACCTCCCCATAGCGTTCGAAGGCGCCCAGGCGCACGCGCTGCAGTCCGGCTGTCGAAACGACACTGAGCAGTACGTAAGTGGCGATCGTGGTGGCACCAAACACCAGGGCCATCAGACCGACCAGTGGGGCGCCGTATCTGCTGGCGGCGAAGAAGGCCGGGATCCCTTCAATCATCGGCGAGGAGCCCAGGATCAGCAGCAGCGCCGCGCGCTGGCCGCTACCGCCGTCGTGATCATCATCGTGGCGGTGTGCCGCCGATGGCCCGTGTTCGTGGGGCTGTCCGCTGTGGCCGCGCACCTCGCGCCAGGCCGACACCGCGATCCATAGCCCGAACCCGACCAGGGCTGCGCTCGCGAGCGAATCGACCCAGTGACCGAAGCGTTGCGCCGCCGCCACCCCGGCCAGCCAGACGATCGAGGCGATGGCCAGCGTCGAGAGCACATGACCGACACCGGCCTTGAAGGCGACGCGCGCCGTTGCGGTCCGGGTCCAGCCCCGCTGCCGCGCCATCAGGGCGATGGGCATCCAGTGATCGGGCACCATCGTATGCAGGATGCCCACCGCGGCGACGGCGCCAACCAGCAGGGAAGCGGACGGATCGCTCACGCGGGCCTCACAGATACCGTGCGATGGTCTTGAACTCGGTGACCGACGCGCGCGCCCGGGGGCCCCTGGCGTCGACCACGTGATCCAGGCAGTGATCGAGGTGGTCGTTGATGAACGTCTTCTTGGCCTCGCGCACGGCGCGCTCGGCCGCCTGCAGCTGCTGGGCCACCTCCAGACACGGCCGCCCCGCCTCGATCATTTCGCCGATGCTGCGCAGCTGCCCTTCGGCGCGCTTGAGTCGCTTGAGGACTTCGGGATGGGTCGTGTGGGCGTCGGCTGAGGCCATGGCGGTGCGCTCCAGATACTATCCCCAGTATAGTATGTCGATCGACCGGTTCCGCATAAAAACGGCATAAAAAAGCGCGGCCGGGGCGCTCGATTTCTGAAATCGGGCCAATTTGCGCTTGACACCAAAAACACGCCCGGCGCAAAATTGGCTCACCGCAACAACGGAGCAATCCATGGATCCTTGCCCTAGTACCGGTTCGCCCCTGGCGAACTGATCGGCGAGTACTTCGGCAGCGTTCCATCTCTGTCGCCGTCTCGCTGGTCACAGCGGGACGGTGCGATTCAAGCGGTTCTTCAGGGTGTCGGCAACGACCCCTTTGATGCACCTCCCGGTTAGTCGCGCAAGTCGCGTCGCGAATGCTGTAGCGGCCTGACCTGAGCGCGGTGGCACCTCACCGTGTTCAGGCCAAGCTTCGCTTCAGCCTGCCTCGCGCCTGCGTGCCCACAAAAGCGCCGCCCACGACCGTGGGCGGCACCGGCTGACGAGGCGACATCATGACGGTCGAGTTTCAAACCCAGGCGTTCGAGCGCGTGGCTGCCGGCGAGGCGGCGGCCGTGCTCGATACGGCGCACACCGGTGATATCCGGGGTGCTTTCGGCACGATCCGGCACGGCGATACACGGCCGCGCGAGAGCTTTCGCCACCGCTGGCAGACGCTGCTGGCGATTTTGGGCCTGGGCCTGATCGTGATGGTCGGCGACAACGACGCCGGTGCCTTCGGCACCTATACGCAGGCCGGGCAGAACTACGGCACTTCGCTGCTGTGGACCCTGTTGCTGCTGATCCCGGTGCTGTACGTCAACCAGGAGATGGTGTTGCGCCTGGGCGCCGTCACCGGCGTGGGCCACGCTCGCCTGATCTTCGAGCGTTTCGGCAAGTTCTGGGGCGCTTTCAGCGTCATCGACCTGTTCCTGCTGAACGCGCTCACCATCGTCACCGAGTTCATCGGCATCAGCCTGGGCCTGGACTACCTGGGCGTGTCCAAGCTCTGGGGCGTAAGCCTGGCGGCGCTCATCATCATCGGTGCCGCCAGCACAGGGGACTTCCGCCGTTTCGAGCGCTTTTCGCTCGTCCTGGTGTTCGGCAGCCTGCTGCTGGTGCCGATCTTCGTGATGATCCATCCGCCGCTGGGCCGGATCAGCCACGACTTCCTGGTCCCGCAACTGCCCGAAAACGGCAAACTCAACGAAGTGATGCTGCTGATCATCGCGATCGTCGGCACCACGATCGCGCCCTGGCAGCTGTTCTTCCAGCAAAGCTACGTGATCGACAAGCGCATCACGCCGCGTTTCATACGCTACGAGCGGCTCGATCTGTGGCTGGGGATCGCACTGGTCATCATTGGCGCCGTGGCGATGATGGCGTTCACCGCGGCGACCTTCAGCGGCCACGCGGAGTTCGGCAACTTCAGCGATGCGGCGGCCGTGGCGAGCGGCATCGAGAAGTACTGCGGGCGCCTGCCCGGGGCCCTGTTCGCCATTGCCCTGATCGACGCCTCGATCATCGGGGCGTCGGCCGTGTCGCTGTCCACCGCCTATGCGATCGGAGACGTACTGACCGTGCGCCATTCGCTGCACCGCAAGCCGGGCGAAGCCAAGGCGTTCTACGTCGTCTACGCCGGACTGATTGTGGTTGGAGCGGCCCTGGTGCTGACACCGGGAACGCCGCTGGGCCTGCTGACCAACCTCGTGCAGACGCTGGCCGGTGTGCTGTTGCCCAGCGCGACGGTGTTCCTGCTGTTGCTGTCCAACGACCGTGAAGTGCTCGGGCCCTGGGTCAACTCCCGGCGCTTGAACGCCTTCACCGCCGCGGTGATCGCCGCGCTGGTGACACTGTCGGTGATCCTGACCGCGTCGGTGCTGTTTCCCGCGATCACCGAGGCACAGATCGTCGGCGTGCTGATGGGCGGCGGCCTTGCGGCCGCGGCCGTGGCGGTGGGCGTCAAAGCCTGGGAGCGCGCCAAACACCTGCCGCCGCCAATGAAGGTGCGCTACGACCCGCAGTTGCGCGACGCCTGGCGCATGCCGCCGCTGGATTCGTTGCGGCCGGCACGCCTGACCCCGCTGAACCGCATCTGGCTGATCGTGCTGCGGCTGTATCTGGCGGTCGCGGCCGGACTGCTGATCGCCAAGCTGGTCCAGCTCGCGGTCGCACCGCCGGCCGGCCCCTGAAACGCTCTCGAGTCGAATCGAAAGCGCCGGTACCGGCAGAGTGCCGTCGGGGGACTATCTATGAAAAAATCAGGCGTTCTGCTGTACCTTGCTTGCCTGTGGACTTCCGGTCGGGCCACTGAAATGAATCAGGACGCGTCCGAGTCGTGGGGCGTGCACGGACAGGCGACCTACGTCAGCCAGTTTCACCCCGGCTTCGGGTCGCCGTACCAGGGACCGAACAGCCTGAGCCCGGGCAACAACGGCCGACAGACGGCCGACGTGACGCTGTTCGCCGGCGTGCGACTCTGGTCCGGTGCGCAGGCCTGGGTGAATCCGGAGGCCGACCAGGGTTTCGGCCTGAACGGCACCTTGGGCGTTGCCGGCTTTACCAGCGGAGAGGCGTACAAGGTGGGCGCCCCCGGCCCGTATTTCCGGTTGCCTCGAGCCTTCATCCGGCAGACGATCGGGCGGGGGGACGAGTTGCGAACGGTCGTCCCCGCCGCCAACCAGCTGGGCTCGGTGCAGAGCCGCGAGGGCATCACACTGACCGTGGGCAAGTTCTCGGTGGTCGACATCTTCGACACCAATCGCTACGCGCACGATCCGCGCTCCGATTTCCTGAACTGGTCGATCGTCGATGGCGGCGCGTTCGACTACGCGGCCGACGCGTGGGGCTATACGTACGGCTCGGCAGTCGAATGGACCGGTTCGTGGTGGACCCTGCGCGGCGGCGGGTTCGACCTGTCCAGGGTCCCGAACAGCCCGCAACTGGAGCGCGGCTTCGGCCAATTCGCGCTGATCGGGGAATTCGAGGAGCGGCACGACCTGGGCGGGCACCCCGGCGCGCTGAAGGCGCTGGGGTTCGTCAATCGCGGCCGGATGGGAAGCTACGACGACGCGGTCCGGGCGGCACAGCGGTCGGGCACGACGCCCCGTGTCGGCCTGGTGCGGCGCTACGGGTCGCGACCCGGAATGGCGTTGAATCTGGAGCAGGAGCTGCTGCCCGATCTGGGCGTGTTCGCACGCGCCAGCGCAAACGATGGCAGCAAGGAGGCCTTCGAGTTCACCGACATCAACCGGTCGCTGGCCGGCGGGGTTTCACTGCGCGGGGAGCGCTGGAACCGGGGCGACGATACGTTCGGGCTGGCCGCGGTGGTCAACGGCATTTCCACCGCCGCACGCCGCTACTTCGACGCCGGCGGCCTGGGCGTGCTGGTCGGCGACGGCCGCCTGCCTCATTACAGTTTGGAAAAGATCGCCGAGACCTACTACAGCGCGCACTTCGGCCGGTACGCGGCGGTGACGATCGATTACCAGCTGATCGTCAACCCGGCTTACAACCGCGACCGCGGACCGGTGAGCGTGTTCGGGTTGCGCCTGCACGCCGAGTTCTGAACTCAACCGCTCACTGGGAAAGCCAAGCACATGACCAACGCCTTCAGCTGGCTGCAGCTCACCGCGCTCGCTTACACACTGGCCAGCCTCGTTGCGGCCTTCGTTCTGGGAGCGGCGATCGGGTTCGAGCGCCAGTTCCGCCAGCGCACTGCGGGCCTGCGCACGAACACGCTGGTGGCCGTTGGCGCGGCCATCTTCGTGGACATGGCGAGCCGTCTGAATGGCAGCGCCGGCGCGACCCAGGTGGTGGCTTACGTGGTCTCCGGCGTCGGATTTCTCGGCGCCGGGGTGATCATGCGGGAGGAAGGCAACGTGCGCGGGATCAACACGGCGGCCACGCTGTGGGGCTCTGCGGCGGTAGGTGCCTGCGCCGGCTCACACCTGTTCGTCGAGGCCACGCTGGGCGCCGTGTTCGTGCTCGCCGCCAACACCCTGCTGCGGCCCGTCGTCGACGCCGTCAACCGTCGCCCGCTCGACGGTCGCTCGGCCGAGGTCACCTACTCGGTGTTCGTCATTGCGCCGCGCGAAAGCCAACGAGCGGCGCGCGAACGCCTCGAGAGCGTATTGGAAGCGGCGCGCTATCCCATCCGCGAACTGGACTTGCACCTCTTCGGAACCGCCGATGTTCAGATCGAGGCGACGCTGCTATCCACCTCGGTCGAGGCCGAGGAGCTGGACCGGCTGGTCGCCAAGCTGGCCCAGGAGACCTTCATCACCCAGGCCTTTTGGAGCCCCAGCATCACCGAGTAGGTTTTGAGCTAGGGCGCCAGCAACATCTGACAGTGCCCGGGTTGCGCAGGCGGATCGGCAATTTCCTGGCCGCGCGGAATGCATTGATCAGGCGGCAGCGATGCGCCGTTTTCGACGTGCTGCACGAGCAGATCGAACGCTCGCTGGGCGTGGGGCTCGATCAGTTCCAGTTGGGGGAACGTCTGCTTGTACGTCTCGATGTGATTGCCGTTTTGCACTTCATACAGGCGGTAGGGCGGCGCACTGTCGTCACCCTCCCGGCCCCCCACTTTGCGGGCATACGCGCGGGCGTGGTGATCGATCGGTAACAGGCCGTCCATCGTACCGGCGAGCGTGACCAGCGGCCGCTGGATGCGGCCCGTGGTGCCGAAGTCGGACAGCTGTTCGCCCACATCGGAAACCGACAGCCGCGCGAAGTAGTTGTAGGTACCGGTTCCAGCGCCGTACGTGTCATACGTGGGGTCGAGCCGCTTTTGCCATTGGCACAGTGTCACTTCCCAGAATGAGTTGGAATAATTTCCCCACAGCGATGCAGCAACGCCCGCCGTGCCGGGGATGGTCAGGTCCGGCGGGTAGCCGGCGGCACGGATGTTCTTCGCAGCGGTACTGGCGGCGTTGTAACCCGATGCCACGTAATCGGGAAAGTTCAGCACGGCGGGCGGCAGATCGGTCAGCAGATTGGGCCCGCCCGCATCGACGAAAGTGCCTTCCCAGTCCACGCCGCCGTCGAACAGTTCAGGCGCCGTCTCGATCGCCCGGCGCACCTGGTAGCCGCCGTTCGACGTGCCGACGGCGTAGGTGTAGCGCGGTTCATGTCCATAACGGGCCTCGACTCCGGTCCGCGCCAGTTTCGCCGCGGCGATCATGTAATGGCGCCAGCGGGTGAACTGCTGCCCGGGGTCGTTATCGTAGAAGTGCACGTAAATTGCCAACGACGGGTTCAGCCGGCACCCCAGAGGATCGGCTGCCGTGGTCAAGCGCAGATTCAGCACGCCCTTGTTCTGCGAGGCATAGGCGTAGCCCTCCTGAACGACATAATCGCTCCATGCGAAGTCGCCATTGAATTCGCTGCGAGTGCCGGACGCGCCCGCGACCACCAGGCGCCCGTTCCAGGAGTCCGGCAGGCGCAGCAGGAAGCGGGCTTCTCCGGACGGGTCGCTCGCGATCCGCGCATTAAGCTGTATGCCAGGGACCGCCTTGCTGATCGGCGTTCGTTGCCCGGCTGCAGGCGCAATCACGCTGCGGTCCGTGATCGGCGTGAAAGCAAACGCCGGCAAGCCCGCCAGCGAATCGTTGGCGGGGGTTGTCGCGGGATTGTTCGTCGTCAAGTCCGTGCTCTCGAAGCACTGCACATCGGCGAGCTGGCTGCCGAATGCCAGAGCAAGATCCGTGCAGCGGCTCGCGTGAGCAGCGCCTGCGGCAGCGAGCGCCGCCACCATGACGCTGCTGCGTGCCGCCCGGATCAAGCCTGAGTTGGTCGTCTGCCGATTGGTCACTTGATCACCCCCTCCGAAGACCATTGTCCGCTCCAGCCCTCCGCTCGAGCGCCGCGCAAAGGATGTCGCCGAGCCGTTGCAGTTGTCAAGGTGTATCGCAGCGTGTCATATGTGACGACCCTAAGGTCATCGCGCCTGCTGCGTGCGCAGTCGCCGCAGCAGGAATCTGGCCGGGTCGACGGTCGCCGCCAGCGAGCGCTCGAGCGGCAGCGGCTCGCCCTCGATCAGGCCCGCGACCAGCTCGCCCAGCACAGGGGCCAGCGCCAGGCCGCGTGATCCGAGCGCAAAGCTGCAGTAAAGGCCGGCGCGCCTGGGTAAATCGGCCAGGTGCGCTCCTTGCAGGCTCGATCGCGCGGCGAGCACGGCGCGCTCATCCGCCACGGCGCCTGTCAGCGGCGTGCGGTCCGTTGCAACGCAGCGTATTGCATCGAAACCGCCTTCGATCCGAACCGGCGCGGGCTGCGCGAGCAGCCTCGACAGCCGCTCCAGGTTGCTTTCGTGCGCGCTCTGTTCTGTGATGCCGGGCCCCTGATCGGCCCCGATCGGCTCGTACGTGGCGCCGACCGCGACGCGGCCGTCCAGCCCGGGGACAAGGTATCCCAGCCCCGCGATGCTGGCGCGAAGGTGCGCGAGCTCACCGGCCGCCAGGCGCGTGGTCCTGCCCCGGATCGGCCGAATGGGTGCGAACTGCGTTTCCAGCAGGCGCGGCGCGTCCATCGCCGATGCGATCACCACAACGGGCGCGCGGACCATGGGTGCCGCGCGAGCCTCGACAAACCATGAGTCCGATTGCCGGGCGATCCGGAGCGCCTCGTATCCACTGTACAGCCGGATCCCCGGCTCGCCGGCCAGCATCGCGCGGCACCAGGCGGCCCCCGATACCACGGCGCCGTCATCGAACCACAGCCCGCCGCGCCGTGGACGCAGTCCCAGGGCCTGGCCGGCCTCGGGCGGCTGGCACCAGCGCACGAAGCCGGCAGGCCACTGCTGCTGTCGCAGCAGCTCCGGCCATCGGTCTTGGTCGAGCTCGTCACCCACCATCTGCAAGGTCCCGCTCGCCGCCACCAGCGGCTCGCCAGCGTGCAAGCCATCGAGCTGGCGGCGGCCGAACAAAAAGCCTGCGCGCAGCAGGCGCGCAGCATGGCTGTCGTCGGCTGTCAGCGTCGGGTGCAGCAAGCCCGACGGCAGCGCCGAGGCGCCGCCGGCTGCATGCGCACCTTGCTCCAATAACGCGACCTGCCAGCCGCGCCGGGCCAGCGCCAGCGCACTCGAGCAGCCGGCAAGGCCGGCTCCGATCACGATCGCCTCGCGCGCGCCCGCGTAGGGCGACGGCGGATCGTGTCGCCGGGTCCTGAAGCGCGGCGCGTAGCGTGCGACCAGCATGTGGCGCTTGGTGCCAAAGCCCTCGCGCAGCCCGACCTCGAAGCCCCCCGCGGCCAGCGCATCGCGCACCGCCCGCGCCGTGGTCCAGCTGGCCAGCGTGGCATCGGGCCGCGCGAGTCTGGCCAGGGCTTTGAGCAGGGCAGCGTCCCACAGCTCCGGGTTGCGCTCGGGGGCGAAGCCGTCCAGGTAGAACGCGTCGGCGCCCAGTACCAGCTGCGGAACCAGGGTTCGCGCATCGCCGAATCCGAGCGTCAGCGTGATGGCGCCGGCCTCGAACACGAGGCGGTGCAGACCGGCCAACGGCAGCGGCCAGGCGCGTGTCAGCTGCGAGGCAAGCGCACTCAATGGCTGCGGTGCACAACGCGCCAGGTCTGCAGCGGGCAGCGGGTGACGCTCGACCGAAACGAAATGCAGCCGGCGTGGCCGCCGGGGATCGTCGCGCCAGGCCTGCCAGGTCGCCAGGAAGTTCGTGCCCAACCCGAATCCGGTCTCGACGATGACGAACTGCTCGCGCCCCGCCCAGCGCGACGGCAGGTCGCTTCCGTGCAGGAACACGTGCAGGGCCTGACCGAGCGCGCCGCTGCGGCTTGCGTACACGTCGCCATAGCGGCGCGAGAAGGGCGCGCCGCCCGCGTCGAACTGCAGGTCCTCGACCTCGACACCCGGCACGGGGCGCTCCGCGAACCGCCCGGCTAAGCGCGAAGGCGGCGCTCGATGTCGGTCAGCTGCAGATGCGCCTCGTCGGCGCTCTCGAAAATATGGGGCGCCACGCCGCGCCGGTTCAGCGCCTGGCCCAGTTTCAGTCGCAGAAAGGTGCTGGTCGTGTAGCGCGTCACGTCGATGTAAAAGCGCTGGGTCAGGTCGCGCACCATGTCCGAGTACGCCTCGACGACCTCGGGCCACAGCACGAAATTCTCGTAGTTGACGATCGCGAAGACCTTGCGCTGCAGGGGACCCGCGCGCTGCTCGACCGCGGCGCGGATCGCCTCGACATCCTCTCGGCGGCGCACCGAGTAGCCTTCGAAGTTGATGAACAGAATATTCTGCTGCTCATCGTAGAACAGGCGTTGCGGCAGCGGCACGCTCAACATGTCTTCGCGCAGCCCCATCGCCGCCGGCCGGAAGATGCGCTCGTCCATCGTTCGC
>Ga0210408_10001028_pt1 | contig 30789 bp, 19 predicted proteins | sample IncBWH4MmetaG_FD_155471 | JGI IMG/M metagenome (GOLD analysis project Ga0210408, IMG submission 155471) | Forest soil microbial communities from Barre Woods Harvard Forest LTER site, Petersham, Massachusetts, United States - Inc-BW-H-4-M | ecosystem: Environmental > Terrestrial > Soil >... | reverse complement strand
GACGCCAGAGGATTCGTCGAGATCGTCGTCCATCGAGACCTTGACCAGGTTCGACGCCGTCACCTCGGTGTAGAGCAGCTCGTGCTGCTTGATGAGGAATTTGCGCTCCTCGCCCGGCACGCGCATGGACGAATGATTGTAGATGACGTCGCCCCAGCCGTAATGCGCGATCAGCCGATAGGCGGCGGCGAGGTCGACGCGGGCCTGCCATTCGGCGGGTGCGATGTCTGCCTGGGTGACGGGCGCGATCTTGACGTGGGTGTTCATGGCTTGGGCCTCCGCGTGGGGCCGGCAATCTAGCATTGCGTGCCGCGGCGGCGCAGCCCCTTTCGGCCGCGCCAAGAGCCGCGCCAAGAGCCGTGCCCAGGGCCGCGCCAAAAGCGGCGCCAAAGGGCCGCGCCAAGACAAGCGCAAGTTGCGGCCATTATTAACTCATCCTCAACGGCTGGCGGCGACTCTGCGGTTATGGGAGCGACCCGTCCGTTTATGGCAGTCGGCAAGGCTGCGGGCCTCGTGGCCGCGCTGGTGCTGGCGCTCTGCGCCAGCGCCTCGCTGTCCAGCGCGCCGACCGAAACCCGGCAGGCCTGGCGGCAGCAATACCATCGGCCGGCGGAAATTCCGTTTCCGAAGAGCAATCCTTACTCGGACGCCAAGTTCAAGCTCGGCCGCGCACTGTTCTTCGATCCGATCCTGTCCGGATCCGAGGTGCGCTCCTGCGCCACCTGTCACAATCCCGGCCTGTCATGGGCCGACGGCCAGCCGCGCGCGATCGGCGAAAAACAGCTGCCGCTGGCGTTGCGCACGCCGACCTTGCTCAACGTCGCCTGGATTCCAAAGCTCGGCTGGGACGGCCACTTTCGCGACCTCGAAGACGTGGCCATGGGACCGATCACCGCGGCCGGCAACATGAACCTGCCCGAGAAGGTGCTGATCGAGCGCCTTTCGGCGATCCCGGGCTATGTCGATGCGTTCGACGCAGCCTTCGGCGAAGGCGAGGTTACGGCACGGAAGGTCAAATTCGCACTGGCGACCTTCGAGCGCACGATCGTGTCGAAGGACGCGCCGTTCGACCGCTGGATCAACGGCGCCGAAACCGCGATCAGCGATCAGGCCAAGCGTGGTTTCGACCTGTTCAATGGCAAGGCCAATTGCGCGGCCTGTCACAGCGGCTGGGCCTTCACCGACGCCTCGTTCCACGACATCGGCTCCGCTCGCGATAACGATTGGGGCCGCGGCCGGCTGTTCCCGACCTCGGTGGCGTTGCGCTACGCCTTCAAGACCCCGACTTTGCGCGACGTGGCACGCCGGGGGCCCTATATGCACGACGGCGCGGTGCCGACCTTGGAGGCCGTCCTCGACCTTTATGACCGCGGCGGCATCGAGCGGCCGAGCCGGGCCGAGGAAATCCACCCGCTCGGACTGACCGCGGCCGAGAAATCCGACCTGATCGCCTTCCTGGCGACGCTCAACGGCACGCCCGAGCCGGTATCGTTTCCGGCCCTGCCGCGCTGAAGTCTTATAAGGTACTGATTCAACTAGATAATAACTGGAAGTCCGCAGCTCGCAAGCGCTAGCCCGCCAATGAGCAGCGCGCCGGCGCCGGTTTCGAGCGCCTCAATATGGGCCGGAAAACGCTTGGCCAGATAGGCAACGGCGGCGCCGGTCATAACGCTGAGCAAGCCCAAGATACCGACCACGGCACTCTCCCGCGGACCGATTCAGGTCCGGACCGGGCATCCTTAGCGGCCAATGCTTACCGGTCGCCTAGCCGGCGCGAGTCTTTTCGCGGGTATCCGGACCGCGGCAACTTTAACGTTAACAGCCAACATAATTTCCACACGTAAGGCTTTAAAAGGTCTTAAGAATATGTTAAATATTCAGCCGTGCCAGGGCCCTGCGGGCGGCGGCGGACTTGGCACGTGAATTGAAATTCGTGGCGGTGAGGGTTTCTAGATGCTTCGGCTGGCGAGACGGTTGCCATTCGCAACCGCGATACCGGTGGCATGTTTTTTCTATGTTGGATTGTGTGAAACAGCAAGCGCACACGTAAAGTGGTTCTGTGCCTATAACGTGTCCGGGCAACCGGACGGCCTCGAGAACGTTCTTTGCCTCGACTTCGAATTTCTCACCGGTCTGTCGGTCCTCGCCTTGATGGCGGGCTCGCTGCTGGAAGGGACGCCGGTTGGTCTGTCGGTCCTGCAGGCGCTCGACCGCGCCACCGCCCTCATCCGCAACAATCTCGAGATCATATTCCGCGCCAGCGTCGCGTTCTTCTTCATCGCCATTTGGGCCATCGGCGGCGTGCTGCTCACGCCGGAGCTCAAGACCAATTCGACTTTGATCGGCCTCATCCAGCTCGGCATCGCCGCCGGCATGATATCGCGCCGGACCATGCCGCTATCGGCGTTGGGGATTTTCACGCTGTACGCCGTCGCGATCTGGAATTACGGCGTGTTTCATCTTGCCGATTATCCGGTATTCCTCGGCGTCGCCGCCTATCTGGCTCTGACCGGCCTGGAGAAAGATTTCTTCGGCGCCCGCCCGATCGACGTGTTGCGCTGGGCCGCCGGCATCACCTTGATGTGGGCGTCGATCGAAAAATGGGCCTATCCGGAATGGTCCTACCCGCTGTTCGTCGCGAAGCCGGAAATGTCGATGGGCTTCATGCCGGACTTCTTCATGCGCGCTGCCGGCGCGGTCGAGTTTGCGCTGGCCTTTACGCTGATTTGGACGCCGCTGGTGCGGCGTGCCGGCGCCGCGATGCTGGCGGCGATGTTCATCAGCGCGGTTTTTGAATTCGGCAAGATCGACCTGATCGGCCACACCCTGATCGTGGTGGCGCTGTTTGGCATCATGGCCGACGACGCACGCCAGCCGGCTCGGCTGCGCAATTCCTGGCTGCTGCCGGTCGGCTATGCCGCGGCGCTGGTGCTGTTCCTGGCGGTCTATTACGTCGGGCACGCCGAACTGTTCGGCACCTCGATCCTCTGATCCAGCGCATGACCCGGAAAAAGCCTGTCCCGGACTTGATCCGGGGTGGAAGCCGGTTTTCCGAAACGATCAGGGCGCCGCTAAAAATCTTCCTATTGCACGTGCACCACGAGCCGCATCTTCGGATGGATGGCGCACAGCACGTCGAAATCGCCGGCCACCGGGAAGGTGATCGGGGTGATGCTGCCGGGCTTCTGGTCGCCGGAATCGAACGAGAACTTGTCGGAATCCACATAGGCGTGGTGCAGCAGGTCGGCGTCGTCATTGACGATCTGGATGGCTTCGCCGCGCTTGATGGCGACGTCGCCGGGATGGAATTCGCGGCCCTTCTGCGAAATCGAATATTGCGGCAACGCCGACCCCACCAGCGTGCCGGTCGCGGTCAGCGCCAGCGCCGCCACCGCGACCGCGATCGGCCGGCGCGCGCGGCGTAGAGCGTTCCCTAAACTCATAGTTGCCTCTCGACCTGCTTCAACGTGGAGCGGCGCGGCAAACCTCTCATATTGCCGCTTTCCGACACCGTGACCGCTGCCAGTTAAGACACCGTTAAGGAAGCCGCGAAGATTGGATGCGGCGCTCCATCGCCCTTAAGGGGCATGGGTATAGGTCTGTAGGGCCCAAAGTCAGCAATCGTGCCTTGTAGCCTCATGATGCGTGGCCGGATCGCTCATCTGATCGTCCGTTTGGTAGCGCCGCTGCGGCAGAGCGTGTCGCATGCCGCGGCGATTTGCGTGACCATCCGCGGCCGCATCCTGGTCGCGTTCCTCGTCATGTCCGTCATCACCGCGGCGCTCGGCGCCTACGCCACCATGGGCGTCCGCAATGCCGGCCTGCTGGTCGACAAGACGTTCGACGAATCGCTGATGTCGATCAATTACGCCCGCGCCGCTGCGACCGATTTCGCCGCCATGCGCGCGGCCTTCGCGCGCCGCTGGATCGCCACCGATTCCGACATGCGCGCGGCGCTGGACGACGAGTTCGACAAGCTCGGCACCTCGCTGTCGGAAGACCTGGCGATCGCCGCGCAACGCTCGCAGTCGGCGCGCGCCACCCGCGCCGCCGAAAGCGTCAAGCGCGCCGTCGACGCCTGGAAAGCCATGTGTGAGCGGCTGCTCGACGGCACCAAGCTCGACGTCAACTGGGCGACGCTCGACCAGTATACGGTCAAGGTCGACGATCAGATCGATCTGTTGGTGAACTACACCGCCGGCGACGGCTTTCTGTACCGGCAAAGCGCCCACGCGGCGGTCGCCCACGACATCCAGCTCAACATTGCCGGCATCGCGCTGGCGCTGGTGCTCTCAGGCTTGGTCGCCTGGGCCTTGGCGCGGCGCATCGTCGGCCCGGTCGCGGTCGCCTCCAACGTCGCCGCGCGCATCGCCGCCGGCAAGCTCGACGTCGCCGTGCCGAAAGGCGGCGGCGACGAGCTCGGCGCGCTGCTGACCGCCATGGGCGTGATGCGCGACAACATCAAGGCGATGATGGACCGCGAGGTCGAGCAGCGCCGTTCCGCGCAGGCGCGCCTCGCCGACGCGCTGGAGAATTCCAAGGAAGGCGTCGTGGTGGTGGATGCCAACGACACTATCGTGCTGGCCAACGCCCAGGCCGCCGATTTCCTCGGCGTCTCGCCGAACCTGCTCAGGCCCGGCACGCCGCTCAAGCGGCTGCAGCCGGCCTTGCAGGCCACCGACGATGCCGGCCGCGTCTTGATGGCGCGCCACGGCAATCTCAGCGCCACCAGCGAAGTGTCGATGCCGGACGGGCGCTGGCTGCGCATCAGCCGCAGCCCGACCCGCGACCAGGGCTTCATCGTGCTGTGCAGCGACATCACCCGCCTGAAGACGCAAGAATCGTCGCTGCGCCGGACCAATCTGCTGCTCGACGCGGCGCTCGAAAATATGACCCAGGGCCTGTGCCTCTACGACGCGCAGAACCGGCTCGAAGTCTTCAACCGGCGTTACCTGGAAATCTTCCGGCTGCCGCCCGACCGGATCAAGCCCGGCATCACGTTCAGGGAAGTGCTGGAGATCAGCGTCGCCTGTAACAATCATCCGGACAAAACCGTCGATCAGCTGCTGGCCGAGCGCGCGCACCTGATCAGCGACAACGGCGTCGGACCGCACCTGTTCGAGTTCGGCGACGGCCGCGTGGTGTCGTGCCTGTACAGCCCGACCTCCGACGGCCGCATGGTCGTGACCTACGAGGACGTCACCGAGCGCCGCCAGGCCGAGGCCAAGATCATGCACATGGCGCGCCACGACGCGCTCACCAATCTGCCGAACCGCGTGCTGTTCCGCGACAAGATGGAGCAGGCGCTCAGCCGCGGCGAAAAGCTCGCGGTCATGTTCCTCGACCTCGACCGCTTCAAGGGCGTCAACGATTCGCTCGGCCACTCGGTCGGCGATGCGCTGTTGTGCGCGGTGACCGAGCGCCTGCAACGGGTGGTGCGCGGCATCGACATGGTGGCCCGCCTCGGCGGCGACGAGTTCGCCATCGTGCAGAACAGCGCGCGGCCGACCGACGCCAGCGAGCTTGCCGCCGAAGTGATCGAGACGTTCTCGGAGCCGTTCGAAGTCCACGGCCACCAGGTGATCATCGGCACCAGCATCGGCATCGCCATGGCGCCGGCCGACGGCAACGAGCCCGACCAGCTGTTGCGCAATGCCGACATGGCGCTCTATCGCGCCAAGGCGGAAGGCCGCGGCACCTATCACTTCTTCCAGTCGGAAATGGACGCGCAGATGCAGGAGCGCCGCCGCCTCGAGCTCGACCTGCGCAAGGCGCTCATCGCCAACGAATTCGAGCTGTATTACCAGCCGATCATCCAGATCGCGAGCGGCGAGGTGGGCGGCTTCGAGGCGCTGATCCGCTGGAATCACCCGGAACGCGGCCTGGTCGCGCCCAATGCGTTCATTCCGGTCGCCGAAGAAATCGGCCTGATCGTGCCGCTCGGCGAGTGGGTGCTGCGCAAAGCCTGCATGGACGCCGCGGCTTGGCCGGGCAAGCTGTCGGTCGCGGTCAATCTATCCGCCGCGCAATTCCGCAATCCGATGCTGGCGCTGTCGGTGGTGTCCGCGCTCGGCCAGTCGGGCCTGTCGGCGTCGCGGCTCGAACTGGAGATCACCGAGACGGTGCTGTTGCAGGACGACCGCGCCGTGCTCGACACCTTGCATCAGATCCGCGATCTCGGCGTGCGCATCTGCATGGACGATTTCGGCACCGGCTATTCGTCGCTGAGCTATCTGCGCAGCTTCCCGTTCGACAAGATCAAGATCGACCGCTCCTTCGTCAGCGAGCTTGGCAAGGAAAACGATTGCGTCGCCATCATCCGCGCGGTGACGCGGCTCGGCTCGAGCCTCGGCATGACCACCACGGCCGAGGGCGTCGAGACCGAGCAGCAGCTCGAGATCCTGCGCGCCGAGGGCTGCGTCCAGGTGCAGGGCTATCTGTTCAGCCGGCCGAAGCCGCTCAAGGAAATCCCCGCCATGCTGCGCGAGCTGCGGCCGCGCATCCGCGCCGCGTAGCAAGCGTTTCCGCAGGTTCCGGTTCCGTCATCCTGAGGCGCCCGCTCGCAGAGCGGGTCTCGAAGGATGCCGGCCGAGGCGCCAACCGAAATCGGGTTTACCCGATTTCGGAACTCCTTTTAGTGTCCAAGTCGGCTATAGCCGACTTGGATGCCGTCACCCTTCGAGGCTCGCTTCGCTCGCGCCTCAGGGTGACGGTGCACTACAGGAATGCTGTGACTCTTCAACCCACTAGCATTGCCGCGCCACGACCGTCTCCTATATGCCACTGGACTCTCTTGCCCTCTGGCAATATCGGTCCCGCGAGGGCAAACTGGCCGCCGGGAGTGGTTTGGAATGGCGCTGCGCGACGTCAAGCTCGACGATAAATACGACCTCGGCCAGCGCCGCGTGTTCGTGACCGGCTTCCAGGCCTTGGTCCGGCTCTGCCTGATGCAGAAAGAGCTCGACCGCCGCAATGGCCTCAATACCGCGGGCTTCGTCACCGGCTATCGCGGTTCCCCGCTCGGTGGCCTCGACAGCCAATTCCTCCGCGCCAACCCGTTTCTCGAAAAAAACAACATCCGCTTCCAGGGCGGCATCAACGAGGACCTCGCCGCCACCGCAGTGTGGGGCTCGCAGCAGGCCGAGTTGCGCGGCGAGGGCAAATACGACGGCGTTTTCGGCATGTGGTACGGCAAGGGCCCCGGCGTCGACCGCACCGGCGACGTTTTCCGCCACGCCAATCTCGCCGGCTCCGCCAAGCACGGCGGCGTCTTGGCGCTGATGGGCGACGACCACACCGCCGAATCCTCGACCACCGCACACCAGTCCGAATATCACTTCATCGACGTGATGATCCCGATCCTGAACCCGGCAGGCGTGCAGGAAGTGCTCGATTACGGTCTCTACGGCTGGGCGATGTCGCGCTTCACCGGCACCTGGGTGGCGCTCAAGACCATGCACGAGACGATAGAATCCACGGCGGCGATCGACGGCGGCTTCGAGCGCATCAACATCGTCACGCCGACCGATTTTGCGATGCCGCCGGGCGGCCTCAATATCCGCCTCAACGATCCGATCCTGGCCCAGGAAGCGCGTCTGCACGATTACAAGCGCGACGCCATGCTGGCCTTCGTTCGCGCCAACAAGCTCAACCGCATCATCACCTCGGGCGGCCGCGAGCCGAAGATCGGCATCATCACCACCGGCAAGAGCTATCTCGACGTCCGCCAGGCCTTCGACGAGCTCGGCATCGACGAGGTCAGGTGCAACGAGCTCGGCATCCGCCTGTTCAAGGCCGGTTGCGCCTGGCCGCTGAGCCAGCGCGAGCTGAAGGAGTTCGCGCAAAACCTCGATCTCATCATCGTGGTCGAGGAGAAGCGTTCACTGCTCGAAGTGCAGGTACGCGAGGAGCTCTACGGCACCACCAACCAGCCGCTCTGCATCGGCAAGAAGGACGAAGCCGGCAACTGGCTGTTCCCGGTCAAGGGCGCGCTTGATCCCAACGAAGTGGCGATCTGCATCGGCGAGCGGCTCCTGAAATATCACCGCAACGACGAGATCGTCGCCCGCGTGGCGCGGCTCAAGGACTTCCAGCGCATCGCCGCCGAGACCAAAGACGTCGCACAGCGCATTCCTTATTTCTGCTCCGGCTGCCCGCACAATTCCTCGACCGTGGTGCCGGAAGGCATGCGCGCCTATGCGGGCATCGGCTGCCATTACATGGCGCAGTGGATGAACCGCTCGACGCTGGGCTACACCCATATGGGCGGCGAGGGCGCCAACTGGGTCGGCGAGGCGCCGTTCTCCAACCGCAAGCATGTTTTCCAGAATCTCGGCGACGGCACCTATAATCATTCCGGCTACATGGCGATCCGCGCCGCCATCGCCTCGAACACCAACATCACCTACAAAATTTTGTTCAACGACGCCGTGGCGATGACCGGCGGCCAGGCCAATGACGGCGGGCTCACCGTGCCGCAGGTGGCGCGCCAGGTCGCCGCGGAAGGCGCCAAGCGCGTCGTCGTCGTCACCGACGAGCCGGACAAATATTCGTCCGACGTCGAATGGCCGAAGGGGCTCACCATCCATCACCGCGACGATCTGATGACGGTGCAGAAGGAGCTTGCCGGCATCGAAGGCGTCACGGTGCTGATCTACGATCAGACCTGCGCCGCCGAGAAACGTCGCCGCAGGAAGCGCCACACCTTCCCCGATCCCGACAAGCGCGTCATCATCAACGAGCTGGTCTGCGAAGGCTGCGGCGATTGCGGCGTGCAATCGAACTGCGTCTCGGTGCAGCCCTTGGAGACCGAGTGGGGCCGCAAGCGCACCATCGACCAGTCGAGCTGCAACAAGGACTTTTCCTGCGTCAAGGGCTTTTGCCCGTCCTTCGTCACGGTGCACGGCGCCAAGCTGAAGAAGGGCGTCGGCGTCGCCGCCGACCACGATCTGCCGGCGCTGCCCGATCCGAAGCTGCCGGCGATCGACCAGACTTACAACATCATCGTCACCGGCGTCGGCGGCACCGGCGTCGTCACCATCGGCGGCATTCTGGGCATGGCGGCGCATCTGGAGGGCCGCGGCGTCGGCGTGCTCGACATGGCGGGCCTGGCGCAGAAGGGCGGCGCGGTTTTCAGCTACATGCGCATCGCCGAGAATCCTGACGCCATCCATGCCATCCGCGTCGCCGCCGGCCGCGCCGACCTGATCCTCGGCGGCGACATCGTGGTCGCCGGCACGCGCAAGATCTTGGCGGCGGTCAAGCACGGCGCGACCGAGATGGTCGTCAACACCGCCGAATTTTTGCCCGGCGAGTTCACCCACAACGCCGATTTCTCGCTGCCGAGCGAGCGGCTCAAGCGCGCCATCGTCGCCGACGCCGGCGCCGAAAAGACCCATTTCATCGACGCCGGCGGCATCGCCACGGCGCTGTTCGGCCAGTCGATCGGCGCCAATATGTTCATGGTCGGCTATGCCTATCAGCTCGGCGCCATCCCGCTGTCGGCCGGGGCCATCGAGAAAGCCATCGCACTCAACGGCGAAGCGGTGGCCATGAACCGGGCCGCGTTCCATTGGGGCCGCCGCGCCGCGGTCGATCGTGCCGCCGTCGAGAAGCTGGCAAAACCCGCGACCGCTAATGCCAGCGACGCGCGGCGGCTCTCCGAATCCTTCGACGAGACGGTCGCGCGGCGGGTGAAATTTTTGACCGCGTATCAGAACGCCGCTTACGCTGAGCGCTATCGCGCGCTGGTCGGCAAGGTCAAGGCGGTCGAGGCGGCGCGCACGCCGGGCCGATGCGAGCTGACCGAGACGGTGGCGCGTTATCTGTTCAAGCTGATGGCCTACAAGGACGAGTACGAGGTGGCGCGGCTTTATACCGACGGCGCCTTCCTCAAGCAGGTCGAGAGCGAATTCGACGGCGACAATCTGCGTTTCGAATTTCACCTGGCGCCGCCGCTGTTGGCGCGCCGCGACAAGACCACAGGCCTGCCGCGCAAGATGAGTTTTGGGCCCTGGATGCTGCCGGCGTTCCGGCTATTGGCGAAGTTCAAGGGTTTGCGCGGGACGCCGTTCGATCCGTTCGGACGTTCGCTGGAAAGGCGCACCGAGCGCAAGCTGATCGCCGACTACGAGGCGATGCTCGACGAGGTCTTGGCGAAGCTGACGCCGGACAATCATCACATCGCGGTCGCGCTGGCTGCGATCCCGGAAAAGATCCGCGGTTTCGGCCACGTCAAGCAGCAGCATCTCACCGCCGCCAAAGCCGACGAAGCGGCGCTGCTCGAGCAATTCCGCGCCGGCGCGCCGGCGCTGTTGAAGGCGGCGGAGTGATGAGGCGCCGCTGAGGTGCGCGATCGCCGCGCCGGCGAAGCGCGGCTGGATCAGGCGTTAGGCCCGGCTCAGTTCGACCGCAGCGGTCGTCCAAATTCGCTACGCCCGAACTTCGACAAGGCGACTGCCCAGTAGCCGCTTTTGATGGCGAAGCGGTGCCGACGCGCGCAATGCGGACATTGCAGCGCGACCTTCAGGTCCTGGACCGCCGACAGGCTTTCCGGATTGGTGCTGATCCCGCTGTCTATCGCCAGGCGGGTCTGCGGACACGCGAATACGAGGCTTTCCATGGTCGCGGCCTCCAGAGCAATCGCCCCCGAGCGGCAACCGTCGGGCCGAAAGGTTAACAAGTCGTTAAAGCGCCACGTCAGTGCGGCGCCGCGGCTTTCAAGCAAAGGCGATCGAGCTCGCCGCCTGGTCGGCGATCGGCGACTTCAGAAGGCGCACGAACGGCGCAAGGTCGCCGCGTGACACACTGAGCCGCGAGCAATAATCGTAGCGCGGCGGTGTTGTTTCTATTGCGCCCCGGATGACATGGGCGACAGGGAGGAACAACCGTCATGACAAAAGTCATCGTGACAAAGGCGATGGTCAGACTGACAGCCGCAATCGCCGCCTTGGCGGTGGCAATGTGTTTGCAGGTGTCTTCCAGCCAAGCCCAATACTACGGCGATGCGCCCTGGTGCGCGGTGCTGCAAATCGGCACCGGCTCGGTATCGTGGCATTGCTACTATCGCACGGTCGAAGAATGCGTGCCCAATGTGCTGGCCGGCAATCGCGGCTGGTGCAACCTCAATCCATATTCCACCGCCTCGCGCGCGCCCGCAGCAACGGCGCACCCGGCGCGTCATAAACGGCAGCACGGCTAGGTCGGCCTTTGATCGGTGCCGGCGCGCGGCGCCGTTTCATCGCCTTGACGCCGGTAGAGCCAAGCGACCATTCTGGCGTGCAATTTATCTCCCGAGGGCGCTACGTCCCTCAATGGAGGAGCTGATGAGCTCTCTCACCCAAGACCTCGGCCGTTTCGTCGCCGAATTGAGCCTGCGCCAGATTCCGGCGGAAGGCTGCGCCATCGCGTGCACCGGCATCGCCGACTGTTTCGGCGTCTTGATCGCCGGCAGCCGCGATCCCGAGATCGCGCTGGTCGATCGCGAGCTGGGCCATAATAGCGGCGCTGCGCTCGCTTCGCTCATTCCCTCGGGTGGCCGGCGCAGCGTCGAAACCGCGGCCCTGGTCAACGGCGTTGCCGCGCATGTGCTCGACTACGACGACGTGTCGCTCGACGGTCATCCGAGCGCGGTGCTGGTGCCGGCGATCCTCGCCCAGGGCGAGGCCAGCGGATCGAGCGGCGCCGAGATGCTGACCGCCTATGTCGCGGGCTACGAAGTGTGGGCCGAGTTGTTGGCGCGCCAACCGACGCCGCTGCATCGCAAGGGCTGGCATCCGACGGCGGTGTTCGGACCGGTCGCCGCGGCGGCGGCCTGCGCAAAACTGCGCGGTCTCGATGCCACGCAAGCGGCGACCGCCATGGCGATTGCCGCATCGATGTCGTCCGGCCTGGTGGCGAATTTCGGCACCATGACGAAATCCTTTCAGGTCGGCCGCGCCGCGCAATCCGGCGTCATCGCCGCGCGGCTCGCGCAAGCCGGCCTGACGGCGTCGCTCGATGCGCTGGAGCACCCGGCGGGCTTGCTCACGGCGCTGTCGGTCGACGGCAAGGCCGCGCTCGATCGTCCCTTCGTCGCCGCGGCGAAAGAGTGGCACATCCTCGGCCATGGGCTCAGCATCAAGCGCTATCCGATCTGCTACGCGACCCACCGCTCGATCGATGCCGCGCTCGACCTGGTGGCGCGTTACGATCTCACGCCGGGCAAAGTCGAGCGCATCCATGTCTCGACCGGCAAGACCCAGATGCTGATGCTGCGCAACAGCCGTCCGCAGACCGGGCTTGAAGCGAAATTCTCCATGCAGTTCGCCATGGCGGCGGCGCTGTGCGCGCGCAACGTTGGTTTGCGCGAACTGACCGACGATTTCGTGCGCCGGCCCGAGGTGCAGGCGATTTTTCCGCGGGTTTCGCTCGAGGGCACGGCGGCCACCAAGGCGGGCTCCAACTTCGCGCCCGCCGACGCGGTCGAGATCACCACCACCGACGGCGCGACGCACAAGAGCGGGCCGGTCGAATTCGCCAAGGGCAGCCACCAGCGGCCGCTGTCGCGCGACGAGCTGTGGGCCAAGTTCGCCGATTGCCTCGGCGGGCAATTCCCCGATCGGGCGAAAGCGCGTGCCTTCGAGAATTTGATGATGTTCGACCGGCTCAACGGCGCCGGCGATCTGGCGCTGGCAGGCGATTAGGCGCGCGATCGATCGAAAACGGCCGGAGGCAGAGCAGGGTCACATGCTGTGACCGTCGAGCATGGCTCTGCAGCCGCGCGTCAGCCTATCCTTGTGCGCCTGCAGGCACGAGCCGACCTTGAATTGATCCGGAATATCGTCCTTGCAAAAACGCCGCGCGTCGCCGCGGCAGGCGCGGTCCTCCGGCGTGTTTTCGTGCGGATAGGTTTGCGCCAGTGCGGCGCCGGACATCAGCAAAACGGCGAACAGAATCGACACGCTACGAACCATGATGTGTTCCTCGTTGGGCGGCAAAGCTAAGCGCCGCGTCCTATCTACCGGCGGCGGAACGGCGCCAAAGTGAGACTCGGCCAAGCGTTCGCCAGCCGGCCCGCAATGGAGTATTCTCCTCCTATGAGCGACGTGCAGACCGTTCCGGAAACAGAAACGACAGCGAAACCTGCGCTGCCCGAATTGCCGCGCGAGGAACCGGCTGCACCCGCACGCGCAGAAACTCCTGCCGCAACGCCGCCCATTGCCGAAGGTTCCACGCCCGCAGCAAATACCTCTGCAACGCCTGAAGCAGCCGCAACGCCCGCAGCCGCCGTCGCGCCTGAAACTCCCGCCGCGCCCGAAAAGGTGGAGCACGGTATCGGCGTGCTTTTGGTCAATCTCGGCACGCCCGATGCGCCCGACGCCGTGGCGGTGCGCCGTTATCTGAAGGAATTCCTCGCCGATCCGCGGGTGATCGAGAAACGCGGGCTTCTCTGGAAGCTCTTCCTCAACGGCGTCATCCTGCCGATCCGGTCGCGGCGCAAGGCGCGCGACTATAAGCGCATCTGGAACACCGACAAGAACGAGTCGCCGTTCAAGACCATCACCCGGTCGCAAGCCGAAAAGCTCGCCGGCATTCTGCAGCCGCTCGGCAAGCACGTCATCGTCGATTGGGCGATGCGCTATGCCAATCCGTCGATCGCCTCGCGGCTCGAGGCGCTGATCGCGCGCGGCTGCGACCGCATCCTGGTCATGCCGCTTTATCCGCAATACGCGGCGGCAACCACGGCGACGGTGGCCGACGAGGTGTTCCGTTATCTGATGGGGCTGCGCCACCAGCCGGCGCTGCGCATCATGCCGGCCTATTACGACGATCCCTATTACATCGAGGTGCTGGCCTCGTCGCTCAAGGCCGAGCTCAGGGCGCTGCCGTTTGCCCCCGACGCGATCCTGCTGTCGTATCACGGCATGCCGAAGGAATGCGTGATCAAGGGCGATCCCTATGAGGCGCAGTGCGCGCGGACCACCGAACTGTTGCGCGCGCAGCTCGGGCTCGATGAGGAGAAGCTGATGATGACGTTCCAGTCGCGCTTCGGCCGCGCCCGCTGGCTCACGCCCTATACGATCGCGACCGTGAAGGCGCTGGCCAAGAAGGGCGTGAAGAATCTGGTCGTGCTGACGCCGGGTTTTTCGGCCGATTGCCTGGAGACGCTGGAAGAGATCGCGGTCGAGAACGCCCACGTGTTCAAGCGCTACGGCGGCGCGAATTTCGCCGCCATCCCGTGCCTCAACGACAGCGAGGCCGGCATGCTGATGATCTGGCAGCTCGCCATGCGCGAGCTCAAGGGCTGGGTGTGACAATTAGGGCGTGAACTCATCCGACTGGAGGCAACCATGGTCGGCATCGTCAAGCTCGCGCTTCATCGCCCGTACACATTCATCGTCATGGCGCTGCTGATCTTGATCTTCGGTGTCGCGTCGGCCCTGCGCACGCCGACCGACATTTTCCCGAACATCAATATCCCGGTGATCAGCGTCGTCTTTAGCTATACCGGCCTGCCGCCCGACGACATGGCAGGCCGTGTCGTCACGTTCTACGAGCGCTCGCTGACCACCAGCGTGAACGATATTGAGCATATCGAATCGCAGTCAATTGCCAATTACGGGATCATCAAGATCTTTTTCCAGCCGACCGTGAACATTAACGCGGCGTTGGCGGAGGTCTCCGCGATGTCGCAGACGGTCCTCAAACAGATGCCGGCCGGCATTACGCCGCCGCTGATCTTGAGCTTCGATGCGTCCAGCGTGCCGATCCTGCAGCTGGTCCTGTCGAGCGATAAGCTCTCCGAGACGACGTTGTTCGATCAGGCGACCAGCTTCATCCGCCCGCAACTGGCCTCCGTCGCCGGTGCCGCGATTCCTCTGCCCTATGGCGGCAAGGTGCGACAGGTGCAAGCCGACCTGAACCAGCAAGCGCTGCACACCTATGGAATCTCCGCAAACGACGTCGTCAACGCGTTAGCGATCCAAAACCTGATCACCCCGGTAGGGACCCAGAAGATCGGCACGTTCGAATACACGATCAACCTGAATAATTCGCCAAGCGATATCGCCGGGTTCAACGATTTGCCGGTCAAGACCGTCAATGGAACTGTCATCTATATGCGCGACGTGGCCTACGTGCATGACGGCAGCCCGCCGCAGACCAACGTCGTCCATGTCGACGGCAAGAACGCCGTGCTGTTGGCGGTGGTGAAGGCCGGTGCCACCTCGACGCTGGCGATCATTTCCGGCATCAAGCAGCTGCTGCCAAGCGTCGCCAAGACTTTGCCGGCCGGCCTAAATCTGACGGCCGTGGGCGATCAGTCGGTGTTCGTCATCAGCGCCGTTTCCAGCGTGATCCGTGAAGGCGTAATCGCAGCAGCGCTGACCGGGTTGATGATTCTGCTGTTCCTCGGCAGCTGGCGCTCGACGATGATCATCACCGTTTCGATTCCGCTCGCCATTCTGGCTTCGGTGACCACGCTCTCGGTTCTCGGTGAGACGATCAACGTCATGACGCTCGGCGGGCTGGCGCTCGCCGTCGGCATCTTGGTCGACGACGGTACGGTGACAATCGAGAATATCAATTGGCATCTCGAACGCGGCAAGGAGACCGAGACCGCAATTCTGGATGGCGCCCAGCAAATCGTCGTTCCGGCTACCGTGTCGTTGCTGTGCATCAGCATCGCCTTCGTGCCGATGTTCGGACTAGGCGGTGTCGCCGGCTATCTTTTTCGCCCGCTCGCCGAAGCCGTGGTCTTTGCGCTGATCGCATCCTACGTCCTGTCGCGTACGCTGGTACCCACGTTGGCAAACTACCTGCTACGCAAACAGACGCTCGAAGCGCTTGCGGGTCATCGCGACGCGGACGGCAACTCAGACTCTGTCCCGGTCAAGCCCAGCCGCAATCCGCTGGCGCGATTCCAGCGCGGGTTTGAGCGCCGGTTCGAGGCCGTCCGCACCGCCTATAGCAGTCTGCTCCAGCTCGGTCTGCGCAACCGCGCCAAGCTGGTGGCCGGGTTCTTGGGCGTCACCCTGCTGTCATTCGGCCTTGTGCCTTATCTCGGCCGCGACTTCTTTCCGAGCGTCGACGGCGGCCAGATCAAGATGCATGTGCGGGCGCAGACCGGCACCCGAATCGAAGAGACAACAAAGCTCGCCGGACGGATCGGCGAAGCGATACGCAAGATCATCCCGGCTGACGAACTGGACGGCATCGTCGACAATATCGGGCTGAGCGTCAGCGGCATCAACATGGCCTACAACAACTCGGGTACGATCGGCGTTCAGGACGCCGACATCTTGATCAGCCTCAAGCCGAAGCACGCGCCGACGGATGACTACGTCAAGACGATGCGCGAGCAGCTGCCGCGGCAGTTTCCCGGCACCTCCTTTGCCTTCCTGCCGGCCGACATTGCCAGCCAGATCCTGAATTTCGGCGCGCCCGCACCGATCGATCTGCAGATCGTCGGCAACAATGTGCAGGCCAACAGGACATATGCCAACGCGCTATTGGCTCGGATCAAGACGATTCCGGGGATTGCGGATGCGCGAATCCAGCAGGCCTTCCGGCAGCCGACGCTGAACGTCAACGTGGACCGCTCGCTAGCCGGCCTGGTTGGTCTCAGCGAGAAGGATGCGGCGACGGCGATGCAGACGACGCTGGCCGGCAGCTCGCAGACCTCTCCGACGTATTGGTTGAATCCCAAGACCGGAGTCTCCTATGCGGTTTCGATCCAGACGCCGCAACGTAACCTTGGCACCATGAATGGGCTGAAAAACATACCGGTCACCTCTAGCGCCGGCACCGGCACTCAGCTGCTTGGCGGCCTGGCGACGATCCAACGGACACCGAGCAACGCCATCGTGTCGCATTACAATGTCCAGTCCATCATCGAAATCTATGCGACCCCGCAGGGCCGCGACCTGGGTGGCGTGGCCGCGGACATCCAAAAGGTGATCCAGGACACGGCTCACGAGGTGCCGAATGGTGCCTCGGTCGTGCTGCGCGGTCAGGTGACGACGATGACGAGCGCGTATCAGCAACTTCTCGTCGGCCTCGCATTTGCCGCGGTGCTGATCTACCTGCTGATCGTCGTCAACTTTCAGTCCTGGCTCGATCCGTTAGTGATCGTCATGGCACTGCCAACCGCGCTCGCCGGCATCGTCTGGATCCTTTTCGCCACCGGCACGACGCTGTCGGTCCCGGCACTCACCGGCGCCATCATGTGCATGGGCGTCGCTACCGCCAACAGCATATTGGTGATCAGTTTCGCGCGCGAACGCCTGGCGGCCGGCGCCGACGCGTTCGCCGCGGCGTTGGATGCCGGCAGCACCCGGTTTCGTCCGGTCCTGATGACGGCGCTGGCGATGATCATCGGCATGGCGCCGATGGCGATCGAACCCGGCCAAAATGCGCCGCTCGGGCGCGCAGTGATTGGCGGCTTGCTGTTCGCCACCTGTGCGACGCTATTCCTGGTGCCGACGATGTTCAGCGTCGTCCACGGCCGTGATCGCAGCAGCGTGCAGGCGGCGACCGGGCAAAGTCGTCCAACCCACGCTTAGCGAGATCGGAGCACGCGATGTCGCAGCAATCTGACAAGATGCCGAGGCTCCGCCGGCTTCTGCTGGTCGGCATCATAGTCACCGTCGCCGCCGGCAGCATAGTGGTCAATGGCCTTATCAGCCGCCACCGCACCAATCAGGACCTGGTAAAGTGGTCGAACGCCCAAGCAATTCCAACCGTCGCGCTGGCACAGCTCGTGCACGGCGATCCGGCGCAGCTCCTCATTCTGCCCGGCGACATCCAGCCCCTCAACAAGGCGGCGATCTACGCGCGGGTCAACGGTTATCTCAAATCCTGGCAGCAGGATATCGGCGCCCATGTGACGGCCGGCCAAGTGCTGGCAACGATCGAGGCCCCCGATCTCGATCAACAGCTCGCTCAGGCCAGAGCCACGCTGGCAAGCGCCAAAGCCAATTACGACATCGCGGTCATTACCGCCAATCGCGACGATATTCTGGCCAAGAAGCAGGCGCTATCACAGGAGATTGCCGATCAAACTGCCGCCGACGCAGCGGCAAAGAAGGCGATCATGGATGCAGACGAAGCGAATGTGCGGCAGCTTGAGGCGATGGAATCCTTCAAGCAGATCACCGCACCCTTCGATGGCATCGTGACCGCCCGCAACACCGACATCGGGGCTCTGATCAACGCCGGCAGCACTGCCGGTCAACAACTGTTCGAGGTTTCCGACCTGCACCGGGTGCGAATTTACGTCGAGGTTCCTCAAGCCTTCTCCGCCGATCTCCGTCCCGGCCTGAAGGCGACCTTCGAGATGCCGCAATATCCGGGCCAGAAGTTCGACGCAACCCTGGTGACTACCTCGAATGCAATAAACACGACGTCGCGCAGCATGCTGGTCCAGCTGCAGGCTGACAATTCAGACGGCAAGCTTTTCGGCGGCACCTATTGCCGGGTCGACTTCCAGATACCGGGTGACCCGAACATGGTGCGCATTCCGGCCACGGCGTTGATGCCGATCAACCGCGGCGCGCAGGTCGCGGTGCTTGATGACAGCAACAAGGTGGTGCTTAAGTCCATCCAGCTGGGCAGGGATTTCGGCGACAGCGTCGAGGTGACGGCCGGCCTGGCGCCGCAGGACCGGGTGATCGACAGCCCGCCCGAGACGTTGCAAAACGGCGATACGGTTCAGCTGGCGACTGCGACAGCGTCGTCAACTTCGACACAGACTGGGCCGCCGGCCGCGCCGACCACGGGGAATTGACCGAAGCCTTGCTGCGGTGGGATGCCGAGGCGCCGCGGGGTAATGGCTCCCGCTGCAGGGGAGGGTGAAAGGCTCAACCTCCCGTTAACCATATCCGTTTTTACTCCGTTAACCCTCGGCCGCCACCCGGCGGCCGGGCGGCTGCCGTTTGGCGCGTGGGCGCCGGAGGTGGGTTGGTTTGGCAGCTTCCGCGGTAACGCAACGAGCGGGTACAGGCTTCGGCGCGGGGAGGTCGCAGCTATTGCGCCGGTCCCTGATCGCGGCCGCCGTTGCCGCTGTCGCCTTGGCGCCGGCCGCGAGCCGGGCGCAGGCGCCGCCGCAAGCTCCCGTCGTGCGGCCGCCAGGCGGCGGCATGATCGACGCGGCCATTCCCGATCCCAATGCCGCGCTGTTGCAGCCGTCGCTCCTAGGCAATCCGGGAAAGCCGCTGCGCTTTCGCCGTCCGGGCGACGTGGCGCAGGACCAGGCGCCGGCCACGAACAAGTTCACGGCGCCGTCGCGCATCGGCGCCACGCCGGTTTACGGCAGCCCGACGGCGTTCGGCGCCGGCGACACCGGCTTCGATTCCTCGAATACGTCGAAGAAAAAAAAGAAGGCGCTGAAGGCCAAAGCGCCGCCGGCGCCCGGGCCGGGCGTGGTCGTGCCGGAGACCACTTTCACGCCGCTGCCGACGACCCAGTTCAGCGCGCCGACGAAGCCGACGACGATGCAGCCGTTGGCGGCGCCGGGGACGGCACAGCCGCCGGCGCCGCAAGTCTATCCGGCCAAGGCCGCGGCGCGGCCCGGCGCCGTGTTGCCGCCGCTCGAGCAACCGGTGCCGATCGCCAACGTGCCGCCGGAAATCCATCCGCTGGCGGCGGCGCATCGGGCCGGCGCCACCGTGCCGGTGCCGCCGCCGCCCGACGCCGACGCTTCGGTCTCTACGCCGCCGCCCGGAACGCAGCCGATCAGCACCTTGCCGCTCGGCACCCGCGCGCAACGGCTGCTGCCGCTCGGCGCCGGCGAGGCCTATTCGCCGCTCGGCATCCGCGGCGGCTCGCTGATATTCTTCCCGGCGGTCGAGTTGTCGGCGGCCTATTCCAGCAATCCGCAGAGCATTCCGCACGGGCCCGGTTCGCCGTATTTCGTCGTCGCGCCGGAATTGCTGGTGCAATCGGACTGGTCGCGGCACGCGCTCACCGCCACCATCGCCGGCTCCTACACCGATTACACGCGCAATTTCACGCCGTCGCTCAACCGGCCGTACCTGAATTCGAAAATCGACGGCCGCATCGACGTCACCCGCGACACCCAGATCCTTCTGGAAAACCGCGTCCTGGTGTCGACCGACAATCCCGGCAGCCCCAACCTGCAGGCCGGCCTTGCCCGGCTGCCGGTCGATACCACGCTCGGCGGCACGCTCGGCGTGGTGCAGGCTTTCAACCGCCTGATCGTGACGCTCAAGAGCACCTTCGACCGCGTGCAGTATCAGAACTCCGTGCTGACCGACGGCTCGACCGCCAGCAACGCCGACCGCGACCTCAACCAATATGCCGGCATCGGCCGCGTCGCCTTCGATCTCGATGCCGGCGTCAAGCCGTTCGTCGAGCTGCAGCAGGATGCCCGCGTCTACGAGCTGCAGTTCGACTCTGGCGGCCAGCAGCGCAGCTCGATGGGCACCACCGTCAAAGCCGGCGCCACGGTCGATCTGTTCGGTACGCTCAGCGGTGCCATGGCCATCGGCTATCTCGAACGCACCTATCAGGACCCGACCTTGCCAAAACTCTCCGGCGTGATCGCCGACGGCGCCTTGATCTGGCAGGCGACCGCGCTGACCTCGGCGAAATTGTCGGCCGCGTCGCTGGTGAGCGAGTCGACCGTGTTCGGCGTCTCCGGCGAATTGAGCCGCGACGTCGCGCTGCAAGTCGATCACGCCTTCCGCCGCTGGCTCATCGGCACGATGAAGCTGGGCTACGGCCAGGACCATTATTTCGGCGACGGGCGCCTCGACAACCGCTTCTTCGCCTCGGTCGGAATGACCTACAAGCTCAACCGCGACATCTGGCTCAGAACCGAAGTGCGGCAGGATTGGCTGAATTCAAATTTCAGCGGCGCCTCCTATCAGGCGACGTCGATACTCGCCGGCGTGCGTTTGCAGCGCTGAACGCTTTTCCTCGGGCCGTTTCCCGGATGCGGTGCAGCGCGAAGCGGTGCACCGCTGATCCGGGATCGTTACGCACTCAGAGTTTGCGACGATCCCGGGTCTGCAGCGCACCACTCCGCTTCGCTGCGTGCTGCGCGGCGCCCGGGAAACGTAAGTCTGAGGTCGCGAGAGGTAAGGAGTCTAACTGCCGTTGATCTCGCCGAGGATCTTCTTGATCTCGGCGCGAAAGCCCGGCGCGATGTCCTTGCGCGCCAGCGCGTAGGAGACATTGGCGGCGAGGAAGCCGATTTTCGAGCCGCAGTCGAAGCTGCGGCCTTCGAATGCCAGGCCGGAGAACGGCTGCGTCCGCGCCAGCTGGATCATGGCGTCGGTGAGCTGGATTTCGCCGCCGGTGCCGCGCTCCTGGATGCCGAGCAGATCGAGGATTTCCGGCTGTAAAATATAACGGCCGGTGAGGATGAGGTTCGACGGCGCCCGGTCGCGCGGTGGCTTCTCCACCATATTGGTGATGGCGAACATTTTGCCGATGCGCTCGCCGACGCCGACCACGCCATATTGATCGACGCGCTCGTTCGGCACTTCCTCGACGGCGACGATGTTGGCCGCTGCGGTCAGCCCGCGCGCCGCGTCCATCATCTGCGCCAGGCAGCTGCGCTCGTGCTGGACCAGAACGTCCGGCAATAGCAGCGCGAATGGCTCGCGGCCGACCAGTTCGCGCGCGCACCACACCGCGTGGCCGAGCCCGAGCGGCTCCTGTTGCCGCGTGAAGCTGGTCGAGCCCGGGATCGGCAGCTCCTTGGTCAAGAATTCCAGCGCGCCGTGTTTTTGGCGCTCGAGCAAGGTCATTTCCAGCTCGAACTGGCGGTCGAAATGGTCCTCGATGACGCCCTTGTTGCGGCCGGTGACGAAGATGAAATGCTCGATGCCGGCCTCGCGGGCCTCGTCGACCACGTGCTGGATCAGCGGCCGGTCGACCACCGGCAGCATCTCTTTCGGCATGGCCTTGGTCGCCGGCAGGAACCGGGTGCCGAGGCCGGCCACGGGGAAAACCGCCTTGCGTACGGGCTTCATGCGGCGCCGTTCGATGTCGGGGGATTCGCTGTCAGGGAAGATTTGGCAGGCATGCAATCCGCTTTCTTGCCAAAATGCTTGTTCAAATAAAGACGAAGCATCGGTTTTGCGCTCAATCCTCGGTAAAGTTTAGCCAAATCTCGTTGCCGCACTATGAATGCAGGCTTGGCGCACGACAGACAAGCCGGCGTTAAAGTTTCGGTAAACATAACAGGCGCCCATTGCCGCGGCCATAAATCGAGAACGTCCGCTATGGTGGTTTCCAAGCCGGTCCGGCGCTTCGCAGTCCTGGTTCTGTTCATTGTTGGCTGGGCCGATGCGGCCTGCGCGCAGGACAAGCCGGACAACTGGCTGACGCGCCTGTTTCAACCGCCGGCGAGCGGTTCCGTTCCCACGCCGGGCGGCGGCACGAACGATTGGAGCGGACAAGCGGGCGCTTCCGGCGATCCGCGCATGACCGCCGAGGCCATCCGCGCCGCGGCTGCCGATTTCGGCAATTGCCTCGCCGATTTGTGGCCCGATGCCGCGCGCCGCGGCGTTGCCCGCGAGAATTACCAGCGCTTCACCGCAGGCCTGGCGCCAGACCTGCACATCATGGATCTGCTCGACGCCCAGCCGGAATTCACCAAGTCGCCGTGGGACTATCTCGATTTGCTGGTGAGCGACGAGCGCATCGCGCGCGGCCGCGAGCTGTTGAAGCAATATGCCTCGACTTTCGCGGCGGAAGAGCGCGCTTACGGTGTCGATCGCTCTATCATCGCGGCGATCTGGGGCGTGGAGTCCAATTACGGCGCCTTGGGCGGCGACCGCCCGGTGCTGCGCTCGACCGCGACCTTGGCCTGCGTCGGCCGCCGCCGCGATTATTTTCGCGAGGAGTTCTTGTCGGCGCTGGAGATTTTGCAGCGCGGCGATATCGCGCCGGACCGCCTGGTCGGCTCCTGGGCCGGCGCGTTCGGGCCGACGCAGTTCATGCCGACGACGTTCAAGCGCTACGCCGTCGATTTCGACGGCGACGGCCGGCGCGACGTCATCGACTCGGTGCCGGACGTGATTGGGTCCACGGCCAACAATCTGAAAACCGACGGCTGGGTCGGCGGCCAGACCTGGGGCTACGAAGTCGCCTTGCCGCAGAATTTCGATTATCTGCTCGCCGACCGGTCAAAGCAGATGACGGTGCGCGAATGGCAGACTCTCGGCGTGCGGCGCGCCGGCGCAAAACCGTTTCCCCGTGGCGACGAGCGCGCCTTCCTCTTGCTGCCCGCCGGCGCCCGCGGGCCGGCCTTCCTGATGCTGCAGAATTTCCGCGTCATCATGAAATACAATCCCGCCGAAGCCTACGCGCTCGCCATCGGCCATCTCGCCGACCGGTTGCGCGGCGGCGGCCCGTTGCTGCACGATTGGCCGCGCGACGAGCGCGTGCTCACGGTGGATGAGCGCTATGAGCTGCAACAGCAGCTCGCCCGCCGCGGTTTTGACATCGGCAACCCCGACGGCCTGCTGGGGCCCCGCACCCGTATCGCCATCCGCAATTTTCAAGCCTCCGTCGGCCTGGTTCCGGACGGTTTTGCCTCCTCCAGCGTGCTCGACCGGCTGCGGCAGCCCTGAGGGTAGGCCCATCCTCAAGTTGACATTATTCCGCTAGAATAAGGCCCGTGGCGCCGGCTGCTCGGTTAACGGCTGTGCCGGGCGCGACGGGCCGAACGGACATTTTATGGCAAAGCGGAATTGGCAAATGCTGCGGCGGCTTGCGATCGCGCTCGCGATCGCCGCGGTCGCGTTGCCGCTTCCGGCCGATGCGCAGTTCTTCGGCTGGCGCAACGATTACGGCCAACGCTCGAACCGGCCGCCGCCGCAGCGCGGCTACTTCTCGTTCCCGTTTTTCGGCGGTGGCGGCGACTTCTACCGGCCGGCGCCACCGCCCGTCGAATCCTACAAGCCGCCGCCGCCGCGCAAGCTCGAAACTCAGCCGACAACGACGGTGCTGGTGATCGGCGATACGATGGCCGACTGGCTCGCCTATGGCCTCGAGGAAGTGCTGGCCGATACGCCGGACGTCGGCGTGGTGCGCAACATCCGGCCGACCTCGGGCCTGGTGCGCTACGACGCCAAGAACGATTCGCTCGAATGGTCGGGTATCGTCAAGGACGCGCTCGTCAACGACAAGCCGAGCGCCATCGTGATCATGCTCGGCCTCAACGATCGCCTGCCGTTCCGCGAGAAGGCGCCACCGAAATCGGCGCCGCAGTCCGCGCCGGCGGCGCAGTCGCAATCGCAAGGCCAACCGCAGAGCCAAGACAAGACCGCGCAGCCCGCCGCCGACACCGCCAAGCCGGACGGCGAGCAGCCGTCGGTCGCCGCCAGCGAGCCGGCGCGCCAAGGACCGCCCGGCACCTACGACTTTCACACCGACAAATGGGCCGAGCTCTACGGCAAGCGCGTCGACGACATGATCGCGGCGCTCAAGAGCAAAGGCGTGCCGGTGCTGTGGGTCGGGCTGCCGGCGGTCTATGGCACGAAGTCGACCGGCGACATGAACTATCTCGACGAGATTTTCCGCGCCCGCGCCGAGCGCGCCGGCATCGTCTACGTCGACATCTGGGACGGCTTCGTCGACGAAAGCGGCCGTTATGTCACTCAGGGCCCGGATTTCGAAGGCCAGATCCGCCGGCTGCGCACCGGCGACGGCGTGCATTTCACCAAAGCCGGCGCGGCGAAGCTCGCCCAATACGTGGCGCAGGATTTGCGCCGCGTGCTGTTGAGCCATGTCGTGCCGGTGGCGCTGCCGGCGCCCGAAGGCGGCGCGCCGGCCAAGCCCGGCGCCGGGCCGCGGCCCGCGGTCGGGCCCGTGCTGCCGCTGTCCGCCGATACCAGCGTCGACAGCAAGAACTTGCTCGGCGACGGCGGCCGCACCGCGCCGGCCAATGCCGATCCGGTGGCGGTGCGGGTGTTGACCCACGGCGATCCGATCCCGGCGCCGTCCGGCCGCGCCGACGATTTCTCCTGGCCGCGCCGCGGCAGCGACGCCAACGCCGCCGTGGAAGCGGCGCCCGAGCCCGCAGCCGCCACGCCGCCGGCGCCGCCGGCAAAAGGCGCGCCCGGAAATCCGAAAAAGTCCGACGACGCCAAGCCCGACACCAAGCCCAAGGTTGCGCCCGCTGCGCCAGCCGCACCCGCGCGCCGGCCGAGCGCGTCGCTCGAAGGCGGGGCGCCGCGGCCGCCTGCATCGGTCGGTCGCGGATTCTAAAAGTTCAGCGCGGCGTCATCCAGCGACATGAAGGCGCATGCCCGCGCGCTTTTGCAGGTACCCGATCACGCTGAACAGATTCTTGGCCTGTGGATTGCCGCGCGGGCCGAACATGCGGATCAGGCTCTTGGGCGGCGCGCCGGTTGCCGCGCCAAGCTTCTCGAAGCCAACAGTCGCCTTGATGTAGTCGCGTAAAATGGTCTTGCCGGTTTCCACGTCGCCGGAAAGCATCGCATCGACGCCTTCGCGCAGAAGAGCCTCGGCGAATTTCCTCTCACTCTTGACGTGGCGCTGCACCAGCGCCTTGAAGCTTTTTGTTCTTGCCATCTTTCGTCTCCGTCAGCGCCGCCGGCGCTTGCTTTGCCTGTAATCCTGCCAATAGGCGTGAGCCGCGTCGATGTCGCGCTGCTGGCGTTTTTTTGTGCCGCCCGTCAGCAAGATCACCAATGCGTCTCCGTCACGCCCAAGATAGACGCGATAGCCCGGCCCGAAATCGATCCGGCATTCCAAAACGCCTTCGCCCACCGATTTCACGTTGGAGAAGTTACCTTGCTCCAATCGGACAATGGCGCGCGTGACTTTGGCTCTCGCTACCGGCTCCAAATCCGCAAACCATGCTGCGAACGGTTGCAGGCCGCTCGGGGAAACGTAGTAGCGGACTTCAGGCATATTAGACGGGTAACACAAATGTTACCCGTTATTCAAGACATAGTCTAAAATCTGGAAAATTCAATACTTTAGCTGACCGACCGCGTGGGCACGGCGCTTCGCGCCTTTGCCCACTCTACAGAATTAGCGCGGCAACAGGGTCGAGCCCATCAAAAACTTATCGACCGCGTGCGCGGCCTGGCGGCCTTCGCGGATCGCCCAGACCACGAGCGATTGGCCGCGGCGCATGTCGCCGGCGGTGAAAACCTTGTCGAGCGAGGTGCGGTAATCGTCGGTCGAGGCGGCCACGTTGCCGCGCTGGTCGAGTTTCAGCCCGAGGTTTTCGACCAGACCCTCGTGCACCGGATGGACAAAACCCATCGCCAGCAAAATCAGATCGGCGGCGATCTCGAACTCGCTGCCGGGGATCGGCTTGATCTTGTCGTCGACCCGCATGCAGTGCAGCTTCTGCACGGCGCCGTCCGTGCCGGAAAAATGCGTGGTGGTGACGGCGAAATCGCGCGCGGCGCCTTCCTCGTGGCTCGACGAGGTGCGCAGCTTCAAGGGCCAGTTCGGCCAGGTCAGCGGTTTGTTCTCGTGCAGCGGCGGCTGCGGCAGAATTTCGAAATTGGTCACCGACGCCGCTCCTTGCCGGAACGAGGTGCCGATGCAGTCGGAGCCGGTGTCGCCGCCGCCGATGACGACGACGTGCTTGCCCTTGGCCAGGATCGGCGCGCCGTCGTCGGCCTTTTCGCCGCTGACGCGGCGGTTCTGCTGCGGCAAGAAATCCATGGCGTAATGGATGCCGTTGAGCTCGCGGCCGGGCACCGGCAGGTCGCGCGGCGCTTCGGCGCCGCCGGTCAGCACCACGGCGTCGTAATCCTCGAGCAGCTTGTCGGCCGGCACGTCGACGCCGACATGGGCGCCGTAATGGAACACGACGCCCTCCGCCTCCATCTGCGCGACGCGGCGGTCGACGTGAACTTTTTCCATCTTGAAGTCGGGGATGCCGTAGCGCAACAGCCCGCCGGCCTTGGCCCAGCGCTCGTAGACATGGACCTCATGCCCGGCGCGCGCGAGCTGCTGGGCGCAGGCCATGCCGGCCGGCCCCGAGCCGACGACGGCGACCTTCTTGCCGGTGCGCGCCGCCGGTCTTTCCGGCTTCAGGCCTTGCGCGATGGCGCGGTCGGCGATGGCGCATTCGATGGATTTGATGGTGACCGGGTTCTCGTCGATGTTGAGCGTGCACGATGCCTCGCACGGCGCCGGGCAGACGCGGCCGGTGACTTCGGGAAAATTGTTGGTCGAATGCAGGTTGCGCGCCGCCTCGTCCCAGTTGCCGAGATAGACCAGGTCGTTCCAGTCCGGAATCTGATTGTTCACCGGGCAGCCCGGCGCGCCGGGCGCGACGGAGCCGGTGCCCATGCAATAGGGCACGCCGCAATTCATGCAGCGCGCGGCCTGATTGGTGTAATCGGCTTCCGGCAGCGGCAGCACGAATTCGCGCCAATGGCGCACGCGCTCGGCGACCGGTTCGTAGTCGCGGTCCTCGCGTTCATAGTCGAGAAAGCCGGTGATCTTGCCCACGTCGCGCTCTACTTTGGCACTCTAGACTATGATCCAATTCAATTGAATCGGATCATAGTCTAGATTTTTTGTTGAGCATGATCTTTTCCGAAAACCGGTTTCCACTTTTCGGGATCATGCTTTGGTGCTTCATTCCGCGGCGATCTGCGCGGCCTTCATCTCGTTGAGCGCGCGGCGATACTCGACCGGCATCACTTTGCGGAATCTCGGATACCAGGTTTTCCAGTCGCCGAGGATTTTTGCGGCGGTGACGGAATCCGCAAAACGCGCGTGGCGCGCGATCAGGTGATGCAGGCGGTGGCCATCGAAGCGGCTCATGTCCGCCATGATGTCGACCAGGCCGTGGGCTTCGAGATCGCGGGCGTGATGGAAGATTTTCGAATTGATGTCTTCCTCGTCGGGCATCGGCTCGAGCTCGACCATGGCCATGTTGCAGCGCGACTCGAAGGTGCCGTCGTCGTCGAGCACATAGGCGATGCCGCCCGACATGCCGGCGGCGAAGTTGCGCCCGGTGCGGCCGAGCACCACCACGACGCCGCCGGTCATGTATTCGCAGCAATGGTCGCCGGCGCCTTCGATCACCGCCACCGCGCCGGAATTGCGCACGGCGAAGCGTTCGCCGGCGACGCCGCGGAAATAGCACTCGCCGGTGATGGCGCCGTACAGCACGGTGTTGCCGATGATGATCGATTCCTCCGGCACGATGCCGGACTGCGCCGGCGGGCGCACCACGAGGCGGCCGCCGGAGAGGCCCTTGCCGACATAGTCGTTGGCGTCGCCGTCGAGCTCGAAGGTGACGCCGCGGGCGAGGAACGCGCCAAAACTTTGTCCGGCGGTGCCCTTGAACTTCGCCACGATGGTGTCGGGCGGCAGGCCGTCATGGCCGTAGCGCTTGGCGATCTCGCCGGACAGCATGGCGCCGACGGTGCGGTCGGTGTTGCGGATCGGCAGCGCGATGCGCACCGGCGTGCCGGCCTCGATCGCGCCTTGCGACAGCGCGATCAGCTTGCGGTCGATGATGTCGTGGATCTTGTGATCCTGCCGCTCGCAATTGAACAGCGCCACCTCCGGCGGCACGTTCGGCTTGGTGAACAGTTTTGAGAAATCGAGCCCGTTGGCCTTGGCGTGCGCGACCACCTTGACGCGGTCGAGCATCTGCATCTGGCCGATCATCTCGTCGAAGGTGCGGTAGCCCATCTCCGCCATCAGCTCGCGCACCTCTTCGGCGACGAAGAAGAAGTAGTTGATGACGTGCTCGGGCTGGCCGGTGAAACGCTTGCGCAGCACCGGGTCCTGGGTGGCGACGCCGACCGGGCAGGTATTGAGATGGCACTTGCGCATCATGATGCAGCCGGCGGCAATCAGCGGCGCGGTCGAAAAACCGAACTCGTCGGCGCCGAGGATCGCGCCGACCACAACATCGCGCCCGGTGCGGATGCCGCCGTCGACCTGGACGGCAATGCGCCCCCGCAGCCGGTTGGCGACCAGGGTCTGGTGGGTCTCGGCGAGGCCGATTTCCCACGGCGAGCCGGCATGCTTGATCGAGGTCAGCGGCGAGGCGCCGGTGCCGCCCTCGTAGCCGGCGATGGTGACGTGATCGGAGCGTGCCTTCGACACGCCGGCGGCGACGGTGCCGACGCCGACCTCGGAGACGAGCTTTACGGAGACGGCGCCGGCGGGATTGACGTTCTTCAAATCGAAGATCAGCTGCGCCAAATCCTCGATCGAATAGATGTCGTGATGCGGCGGCGGCGAAATGAGGCCCACGCCGGGCGTCGAATGGCGCACCTTGGCGATGATCTTGTCGACCTTGTAGCCGGGCAATTGCCCGCCTTCGCCGGGCTTGGCGCCCTGGGCGATCTTGATCTGCATCATGTCGGAATTGACCAAGTACTCGGCGGTGACGCCGAAGCGGCCCGAGGCCACCTGCTTGATCGCAGACCGCATGGAATCGCCGTTCGGCAGCGGCTTGAAGCGGTCGGCTTCCTCGCCGCCTTCGCCGGTGTTCGACTTGCCGCCGATGCGGTTCATGGCGATGGCCAGCGTGGTATGCGCCTCGCGCGAGATCGAGCCGAACGACATGGCGCCGGTCGAGAACCGCCGCACGATGTTCTTGGCCGGCTCGACCTCCTCGATCGGCACCGGCTTGCGCGCGTCCTCGGCCGCCGACTTGATGCGGAACAGGCCGCGGATCGTATAGAGGTGCGCCGTCTGGTCGTTGATGATGCGGGCGTATTGCCGGTACTTGTCGTAGGAATTGCCGCGCACCGCGTGCTGCAGCGCCGACACCGTCGCCGCGTTCCAGACGTGCTCCTCGCCGCGGACGCGGAAGGCGTATTCGCCGCCGACGTCGAGCATGGTGCGGTAGACCGGCGCATCGGAAAACGCGTCGCGATGGCGCCGCACCGCTTCCTCGGCGATCTCGGCCAAGCCGACGCCCTCGATGCGGGTGGCGGTGCCGGTGAAATATTTGGCGACGAAGTCGGACTTCAGCCCGACCGCGTCGAAGATCTGCGCGCCGCAATAGGACTGATAGGTGGAGATGCCCATCTTCGACATCACCTTGAGCAGTCCCTTGTCGATCGATTTGATGTAGCGCTTGATGATTTCCTTGTCGTCGAGCTTTTGCGGCAGTTCCCCTTTCATCGCCACCAGGGTCTCGAAGGCGAGATAGGGATTGATGGCTTCGGCGCCGTAGCCGGCGAGGCAGGCGAAGTGATGCACTTCGCGCGGCTCGGCCGATTCCACCACGATGCCGACCGAGGTACGCAAGCCTTCGCGGATCAGGTGATGGTGCACGGCGGCGCAGGCCAGCAGCGACGGAATCTGGATGCGGTCGGCGCCGGCGCGGCGGTCGGAGAGGATGATGATATTGATGCCGTCATTCACTGCGACGTCGGCCTCGCGGCACAGCGCGTCGATGGCGGCTTCCATGCCGGCTGCGCCGGCTTCCGCCGGCCAGGTGGTGTCGAGGGTGAGCGACTTGAAATGCGATTCGGCGACCTCGGAGATCGAGCGGATCTTTTCCAGATTGGCATTGGTCAGGATCGGCTGATGCACTTCGAGCCGCTTGGTGTTCGACATGCCTTCGAGATCGAACAGGTTCGGCCGCGGCCCGATGATCGAGACCAGGCTCATCACCAGCTCCTCGCGGATCGGATCGATCGGCGGGTTGGTGACCTGGGCAAAATTCTGCTTGAAATAGGTGAACAACAGCTTCGGCCGCTCCGACAGCGCCGAGATCGGCGTGTCGTTGCCCATGGAGCCGACCGCTTCCTCGCCGGTGGTCGCCATCGGCGTCATCAGGATTTTCAGATCCTCCTGGGTGTA
>Ga0210408_10001027_pt1 | contig 30790 bp, 24 predicted proteins | sample IncBWH4MmetaG_FD_155471 | JGI IMG/M metagenome (GOLD analysis project Ga0210408, IMG submission 155471) | Forest soil microbial communities from Barre Woods Harvard Forest LTER site, Petersham, Massachusetts, United States - Inc-BW-H-4-M | ecosystem: Environmental > Terrestrial > Soil >... | reverse complement strand
GCTCGACGATCAGTGCCGACATTCCGCTCCTCGCTGCGGCCGTCTCCAACGTGCTCTATGCGCGGCCGGATGGCGAAGTCTTGCCGATCGACAAACGTGCGGCGGCGGTGCTCCACAATATCGCGGTGGATTACTTCAAGACCTGGGGCATTCCGCTTCTGGCCGGACGCGAGTTCGACGCGCACGACACGGCTGATCGACAAAACGTGATCATCCTTAGTCAGGCCGGTGGGAAAAAGATTTTTGGCGACGAGGACCCAATCGGGAAAACGTTGCTCGTCGGCAGCGGCAGCGTGCCTTGCGAAATCATCGGTATCGCTGGCGATGTGCGCTCGCGCAAAGTCTCTGAGCCGGATGCAGTGGAAATTTACCGGCCCTGGGCTCAGCAAAATTTTCCGTTCCCTTGCATCCTCATCCTCAGCCAACTCAAACCGGATGCAGTAACGAAATTGGCGCAGTCGGCGCTTGCCACCGTTGATCCTGGCGTGGCAATCGCTATTCCGCAATCGATGGACGAAATTGTTGCGCAAGCGCTCGGACAAACGCGGCTGATGATGTGGCTTCTGGGGATCTTTGCCGGTGTAGCGCTGCTGCTCGCCAGCATCGGAATTTACGGAGCCGTCTCTTACACCGTCGAGCAACGCACTGGAGAGATTGGCGTCCGCATGGCGCTCGGCGCGCAAACGCGCGATGTTCTGCGATTGGTCGTGAATCAGGGAATGCGACCGGTTCTCATCGGTCTCGCTGTTGGAATCGTCGCGGCGTTTGCCCTCGGACGTTTAATCGCCGCGCAACTCTACCAAGTCTCCGCGCACAATCCGGCGTTGCTGGGCGGCGCCAGCGTGTTGTTGGCCGCGACTGCGCTGGTTGCGTGCTTGGTGCCCGCGCGCCGTGCCGCGCTTGTCGATCCTGTTCAAGCGTTGCGCACAGAATAGTTAATCGACCACCGGCACGCCTTCTTTCGCCGTGCGGTTCGCGTAAAATTCGCTTAAGCGTTTCGTCATCGGTCCGATCTGGCCGTCACCGATCTGGCGACTGTCGATCTTAACGACGCCGGCCAATTCGCCCATGGTGCCGGTGCAGAAAACTTCTTCGGCGCTGTAGACATCGACCGGTGACAAATCGGCTTCGACGCAGCGAATTTTTTCTGCGGCGCAAATCTCCATAACCGTCGCGCGCGTGATTCCTTCCGGGCATGCGACCGTCTTGCTCGTGGCCAGGTCGCCTTTGCGCACAATGAAAACATTCGTGGCATTCGTTTCGGCAATGAAACCGTTGGTGTCGAGCATAACCGCGTCGTCAGCCCCGGCGTTGTTCGCTTCGATCTTGGCTAGAATCGAATTAAGTAAGTTCGCGTGATGAATTCGCGCATCGAGAACTTCGGGCGGCGGCCGGCGGACGGACGCGGTGATTAGTTTCAAACCATCTTTCGAATAAACCGGCGCCTTGTGCTCCGCCAGAATGATCAAGGTCGCGCCGCTCTGATTCAATCGCGGGTCCATTCCAGACGTAATTTTCACGCCGCGACTCAGCGTCAGCCGTATATGAACCCTGTCGCGCATCTTGTTGGCGGCGAGCGTGCGCTTCAATTCCTCGATGATTTTTTCCCGGGGCGGAAGATCGACAAACGATAGCGCGCGCGCCGACTTCTCGAGTCGGTCAAGGTGCTCGTGCAACTTAAAGACGCGGCCGTTATAAAGTCGAAGACCTTCCCAAACTGCGTCGCCACCTTGGATCGCGGAATCGAATGGGCTCACTCCGGCTTTGTCGCGATGCACAAGTTGACCGTTGATGTTGACGATCAGGTCCTTGTTCTTGGGATTGAATTTCTGCTGCATCTATTTCAACCGATGTTTGTGAAGGTCTTCGTAACACCTCCGACACTGCTCGTAAATATCGCGGAGCGAATTGGGAACATTGCCTTCTCGCGGTTTGTAGGGTTCGAACGATGTCGATCTTGCTACGGCGTCGTACCAATGCTTTGCCCACACTCCATCGGTCTCACGTAGCCCTTGCGGCCAGGAGAGCATCGCCTTGTCGAACTCAACGCCGACTGCCTCGCAAAGCAGTCGCAAAATTCTCTCCGGATTTTTCAAAACATCGTCTGCGTCGATAACCGGCGGAATCGAGCCCGTTCGTTCACGCACGAAATCGAAAATCTGACATTGCTGAACAAACCCGAAATCCTCCAACTCCGGATCCGAATTTTTCCTGATGTAGGAGAGAATCACTTCCCGCGGATCGCGGATCAGAAAACAGTTTGTAAGATCGACAATCCAGCCGCGATCAATTTCCGGCAGGAGGTGGTGAGTCATCTGCTTTTGGAAGAAAACGCGCTTACCGGACGGAATCGCCTCAGTGGTTAGACGCGCAGCGACTTTGCGCCAATCGGTCTCGCCTTGGGCGATGATTTCCGCCGCGCCGGGGTGCTTCTTGCCCGTCCTCTCTAAATAGTACGCATAAAACGGCTCGTCGATGACGGCCGCATCGGCGCGGTTGCCCCAGGCGCGCATCATCGCGGTGGAGATGTTTCGCGGCCCCGACCACATCGCGATGCGAATCGGCTCGGCGGTCATGTTCAGCCGAAAATCAGCAGCTGGATGGTCTCCGGCAGATGTTGAGCGACGTTGGTTACGACACTGCCGCGCAAGAGTTTAGTCAAAGCGGTTCGTTGCGTTGCGCCGATCACCAGATAATCGACGCCCATTGTGGCCGAAAGATCGACAATCGTCGCGGCTGCATCCTGGCTCACCGCGTAAACCGGAACGACGGGCACACCGCGTTCTTCGCCGAGCTTCATTACACTGGTCATGATGGCATTTGCTTCCGGATCGTCCTGCCATTGCGCCCGACCGAGGCGTGTGCCGGCAGCAGTAAAGTAAATTGCGACCTCTTTCACGTAGAGGACGAAGAGACACGCTTTGCGCAGCTGAGCTTCGTCCAGGGCGAAACTGAGCACGGGCGTAATGCCGCGTGCCGCCACCATGATCTTTTGACCTTCGCGTAGTCGCGATTGCATGCTCGCCTCGAGAGTAGGCGTCACCATTTTGGCGACTTCGCGGGTGACGGTCAGCGTGGTCAGGCCTTGCCGTTTCAAGGTGTAGGCGCGCACCGCCAGTCCGACACCAAGAACGACGACCACGAAGAACAATGCGTCCGGTTTGGTGTGCGCCAGCGTCAGCTCGACGAAGAACAAAACGCCAAAGGTCAGGCCGAAGAGAACCCGATCGTACCAGGTGAATCCGACCGTGCGATTGAACGTGCACGATCCAACATTGACCGCGATCGCGCCGACTACACCGATCGCGTAAAGGCCCGCTAAGGCGGTAAAATTGGCGACGAAAAGAAGCACAGCGGTTGGAAATCCAAGGGCGATCAGGAGAGGATATATCGGAACGCCGTGACGGTTGAGCCGACGAAACTGCCGCGGCATCTCGTGATCTCGCGACATCATGTAAAGCAGTCCAATGATCGCGACGATGGCGGTGTTTGCGGCGCTGAGCAGCAGCAGGAAGAAAACGATCCCGACAATCCAGCCGAATAAATTGCCGATGGCCGGTGAAAATGTCGCGGTGGCGAATTGTTCGCCGGTGAAGCGCAGCATGTCCTCGCTCCGAAGTTGGAGAACGGAAGCGATTGCGGACTGGTCCGAGAGATGCAGCGTCTTCGGGAGCACTGACGGCAATGACAGCATCGCCCAGCCGAGCAGTGCGGTGCCGGCGACAACTTCAATCGCGATCGGGATGATCGCCTTGAGCGATTCGCGGCCAACGCTTGGTTTGTCCATGGTCGATCCGGGATCGAGTTTCATCACACCGGTGATATTCGCGATCGATTCCGCACCGGACAGGGCGAGGATTACGCTGACGAATTGGACCCAGAGCGTTCCGAGACTTTCGTGACGCGGTTGCAAAAATTGCGTCGTTAAATGTGGCGCACTCAGTCCGATCAAGAGCAGCACGACAATCAATGTCGGAACCGCCAGCCCAACTGCGAGAGTTCCGGAATGTTTCGGGCCAAAAAAATTGATTACGCCCATGATCAGGAGTGTCGCGATGGTGGCGAGGGCAATGTGGTCGCGGAGAAACTTGATCCATGCGATGTGTTCGGCGCCGGAAGTGATGTAGCTCAAGGCTGACCAGCCACTGAGCGCGGCCGTGACCGTTAAATCCGCTAGCAGAAGAAGCGCGCCGACGACCGCGAGCAATCGCCCCTGAGATCGCGCTGCCGAGTAGACGCCGCCGCCATCCGGAAAATGGCGGCAGATCACAATGTAATTGATTCCGACGAGACCGGTCAGCGCGCAGACCGCGAGAATGATTGGCAGCGAGGAAAATCCGGCCGCGAGAAACGCCAGGCCGATGACGTACGCTTTACTCGTCCCCCAGTCGCCGTAAAGCAGCGCGGCCGCGCGTTTCCAATCCACGTTCCGCGGCCGATGGACTGTGCCGCTCTCGGTAATGATCAAATCAGCCATTGTGGGCGTGAATTTGGGACTGTCGATCAAGGGTTCTGGCAGTGACAAGCGGTTTCTTGGCGAGGCAACTTTAACGATTTTTTAATGAGTTAGAGCCTTGGTTTAATTAACGTTGTCGGGCGCAGGCGGCCAGACTGTTTATGTGAACGCGCGCGATTTTAGCCAATTGGCCCTATTTATTGGCGGGTTGGTTGCGGTCACGCCATCCCTTGGACGATTCATGGTGCGCGTGTTCGGAGGCGAGCGCCATTTTCTATCGCGCGTGCTGGGGCCGGTCGAGCGCCTGACCTACAAACTTTCTGGTGTCGATCCAACGCAGGAAATGTCGTGGAAGGCGTACGCGATCGCGATGCTCACCTTCAATATCTCCGGCGGCGCGGTGTTGCTGGCGATGGAACTGACGCAGCAGTGGGTGCCGTTGAATCCGCAGCATCTACCGAATGTTCCATTCGCTCTCGCGTTCAACACCGCCGTGAGCTTCATGACGAACACCAACTGGCAGGCCTACGCCGGCGAGAACACGATGAGTTATTTCACGCAGATGGCCGGGCTGGCCGTGCACAATTTCGTGAGCGCTGCCACCGGCATCGCGATTGCGGTCGCGCTGGCGCGCGGGCTGGTGCGCAAAGAAGCAAACGGGATCGGAAATTTCTGGGCGGATCTCACCCGATCAACCCTCTACGTTTTGCTGCCGTTGTCGATCGTGGTCACGATTGTGCTCGCGCAACAAGGCGTCGTACAAACATTCGATAGCTATCCGACGGCGACAACGCTTGAAGGCGCGCAACAGCAAATCCCATTGGGGCCCGTTGCGTCGCAGATCGCAATCAAGCAGCTCGGGACAAATGGCGGCGGATTTTTCGGGCAAAACAGCGCGCATCCATTCGAAAACCCAACACCGCTGAGCAACTTCGTTGAAGTTTTCGTCATCTTTTGGCTGGGCTCGGCGCTAGTTTACATGTTCGGTCTGATGGCAAAAGATCGTCGCCAGGGATGGGCAATTTGGGCGGCGATGTTCGCGCTTTTTCTCGCCGGATTCGCCACGCTCTGGTGGGCAGAGTTGCAACCAAACCCCGCGCTTGGCCTGACGGTTCCCTCGCTCGAAGGCAAAGAAGTTCGTTTCGGGCAATTCAACTCTGCGCTTTTTGCCACGGTGACAACCGACGCGTCCTGCGGCGCGGTCAACATGATGCACGACAGCCTCACTCCGCTCGGCGGTTTGGTTCCGTTCATCAACATGATGCTCGGTGAAGTGATTTTCGGTGGAGTCGGCGCCGGATTCTACGGAATGCTCATGTTCGTTTTGCTCACGGTGTTCATCGCTGGACTCATGGTGGGGCGAACGCCGGAGTATCTCGGAAAAAAAATCGAAGCGCGCGAGGTGACCTGGGCGGTGATCGCGGTGCTCGCGCCGCCGGTGGTGATCCTTTGCGGGAGCGCGTTGACCATGTTGTATCCTGAAGCGCTCAAGAGCTTGAACAATGGCGGTCCGCACGGCTTGAGCGAAGTAGTATACGCGTTCGCTTCCGCGGCCGCGAACAATGGCAGCGCTTTCGCCGGCATTAACGCCAACACGGATTGGTACAACTACATGCTCGCGATCAACATGTTTGTTGGCCGATTCGCCATCATCATCCCGGTTCTCGCGATTGCCGGCAGTCTCGCACAAAAGAAAACTTCGCCGCCATCAAGCGGAACTTTTCCGACGAACGGTTCAGTTTTCACAATCCTTTTGATCTCAGTCGTCTTGATCGTCGGCGCGCTCACATTTTTCCCTGTTCTCTCGCTTGGCCCGGTGGTCGAGCACTTCCTCATGCAAGCCGGACGCACTTTCTAATATATGAGTGCAAGATCGACATCTTCCATTTTCGATCCCGCGCTCATTCGTCCGGCGATCGCGGACTCATTCAAGAAACTCGATCCGCGCGTGCAATGGCGAAGTCCAGTCATGTTCGTCGTGCTGGTCGGTGCGGTGTGGACGTCCGCGATCACGATCTTTCATTTCAGCAGTTTTAATTTCCAAATCACGCTTTGGCTCTGGTTCACGCTGGTCTTTGCGAATTTCGCTGAAGCGATGGCTGAAGGCCGGGGCAAAGCGCAGGCCGAAACGCTGCGCCGTATGCGCACGACCACAATGGCGCGTCGCGTTGTGAATGGTCGCGAGGAGAAAATTCCGGCCAGTGCATTGAAGAAAGGTGACGTTGTTGTTTGCGAAACTGGCGACCTCATTCCCGGCGATGGTGAAGTGATTGAAGGAATCGCGAGCGTGGATGAATCTGCGATCACCGGAGAATCTGCACCCGTGATTCGCGAAAGCGGTGGTGATCGCAGCGCCGTCACCGGCGGAACGCGCGTCCTTAGCGATCGCATCGTCGTTCGCATTACCAGTGAGCAGGGGAACACATTCATCGATCGCATGATCGCGTTGGTCGAAGGCGCGCGTCGGCAGAAGACGCCGAACGAGATCGCGCTCAGTATCCTGCTCGTCAGCTTGACTGCGCTGTTCATTCTCGCCGTCTTCACGCTCCCAGCCTTCGCCCATTACAGCGAAAATGCGGCCGGCCAGAAAAATGCGGTCAACGTAAGCATTCCCGTTTTGGTTTCATTGCTGGTTTGCTTGATTCCGACAACGATCGGCGGATTGCTCAGCGCCATCGGTATCAGCGGGATCGACCGACTGGTCAGGCAAAACGTTCTCGCCACCAGTGGCCGCGCGGTTGAGGCGGCGGGGGACATCGACGTTCTGCTACTCGACAAAACCGGCACCATCACGATGGGCAATCGGATGGCGGTCGCCTTCCATGTCGCACCGGGCGTTGAAGAAGATTATCTCGCGGGCGCGTCACAACTCAGTTCGCTCGCCGACGAAACTCCGGAAGGCCGCAGCATTGTTGTCCTGGCGAAAGAAAGATTTGGTCTGCGCGCGCGAGAAATGCACGAGCTCGAGGCAACGTTTGTACCGTTTACGGCCCAAACGAGAATGAGCGGGATCGATCTGCATGCGAACGGGACGCAACAGACGATCAGCATTCGTAAAGGCGCGGCGCAATCGATTCAGAGTTTTGTGGAATCAAATGGCGGCGCGTTTCCGCAGGCCGTCGCCAAAACCGTCGATGAGATTTCGCGACGCGGGGCAACGCCGCTGGTTGTTGCAGAAGATCGACAAACCCTCGGTGTCGTCGAGCTCAAGGACATCGTCAAAGGCGGAATCAAGGAACGCTTTGCCCAATTGCGCAAGATGGGCATCCGCACCGTGATGATCACCGGCGACAACCCGCTCACCGCCGGCGCGATCGCTGCCGAATCCGGCGTGGACGATTTCATGGCGCAAGCAACGCCGGAAGACAAATTGAAACGCATTCGTGCGGAGCAGGCGGAAGGCCGTCTCATCGCGATGACTGGCGACGGAACGAACGACGCACCGGCACTCGCGCAAGCAGACGTAGGCGTGGCCATGAACACCGGCACACAAGCAGCGCGCGAAGCGGGGAACATGGTCGATCTCGACAGCAATCCGACCAAGCTCATTCAGGTCGTCGAGATTGGTAAACAGCTTCTGATGACGCGCGGCGCGCTTACCACATTCAGCATCGCGAACGACGTCGCGAAATATTTTGCCATTCTGCCGGCGATGTTCGGGTCGCTTTATCTCGCCGAGGGCGCACAGGCGGGCCCGTTGTCCGCGCTAAACATCATGCGACTGCATTCGCCCGAGAGCGCGATCCTAAGCGCGGTCATTTTCAATGCCCTCATTATCGTGGCGCTGATTCCGCTCGCGCTCGCCGGTGTGAAATATCGCGCGGTTGGCGCGGCCCAGATTCTGGTTCGCAATCTTCTAATTTACGGCGTCGGCGGACTGATCGCGCCGTTCATCGGGATCAAACTCATCGACCTTGCCCTGGTTGCGCTTCATCTGGCCTGACGAATGAAAGCAATCGCCTTTATCTTTGTCCCGATCGCGCACGTTCCTGATTTCAGTGAACGGTTGGCCGACTGTTTGGAGAACGTCCCGGATTGTACCGCACTTGTTAGGCCGGCCCAGCAACAAAGCAAAACGGGGGATTCTTGCGCGTTCTGGACGTGGTTTCTGCCAAATCCTCTCGGCGAACCAGAGCACCGCCAATGAAAACTATTATTCAATCGCTCCGCATTTATATAGTACTGACCTTGCTGACGGGCATTTTTTATCCGCTGGCAATGACTGGCATCGCGCAGCTTCTTTTTCCAAAACAAGCCAACGGCTCAAAGATCGTTGAGAACGGCAAAGTCATCGGCTCGGATTTGCTCGCGCAAAAGTTTGAATCGCCGCGCTATTTCTGGCCACGGCCTTCAACGGCCGATTATGCCACCGTCGCTTCCGGTGCGAGCAACAAGGGACCAACCAGCGCCGACCTCAAGAAATCGATCGATGAGCGCCAGGCGAAGTTCGGAAACGACGCACCCGTCGATTTGCTGACCGCATCGGGCAGCGGACTCGATCCACACATCTCGCCGGAAGCAGCGCGTTCGCAGATCCAGCGCGTTGCTAAAGCGCGCAAGATGTCGATCCAACAAATTTCCGCGCTGGTCGATCAAGCAACCGAGCAGCCTCAATTCGGGTTTCTCGGCGAACCGCGCGTCAACGTTCTCCGCCTTAACCAAACGCTCGATCAAGTTCGGTAAACGCATCGAATTCAAATCAACCCAAGGAGTAAAATTGAACCCAAATAAACGTTTACTAGTAGTCCTGCCTGTCCTGTTGGTAGCGCTCGCCTCCGCAATGCAGGCACAGGAAGCGACCGATCCGGCCCTTCCATCTCGAACGAAGGGGACCAAGTCGGCAAAAGTGAAGGCCGCGAACGCCGCCAAGGCGAAGGACGAACAGGAAAAAGCCGAAAGAACCGCGCGCAAAATGCGTGAGCCTTTCTGGAAGCGGTTCGATCAAGCGATTTTGGAACAGTTAGGCACACCCGCCTACACACCGCCGGATCGGAACGCGCCGAACACGCGGCGAATTCCTCCAGCACCATTCGATTCGCCGCCGTATCCGAACGGCGATTGGCAAATTGGCGGTAGTCCGATTATTGGCGATCCGGGTGTGCTCGCGCCTTACCCGTTGATGCAGGCGCTATACGATGGGCCAAACGGCGACGCCTGGAAGCGAAGCAAAGTGCAAATCTACGGCTGGGTAAATTTTTCGGGCAACATCAGCACCTCCCACACATCGAAGACGAGCGAGAACGGTAATTTCCCGCTGATTTACGACCTTCGCCCGAATCGGATGGAGTTGAACCAGTTCGTGCTCTATCTCGAACGCCTGCCGGATGAAAATCAAACCGATCACATCGATTGGGGATTTCGCATCTCCGCGCTCTACGGCCTCGATTACCGCTTCACCTTTTCCCGAGGCTGGTTGAGCGACCAGGTCCTCATTCACAACAGCTACTACGGCTTCGATACGCCAATGGTCTATTTCGATCTCTACATTCCATACGTTTTCCAAGGAATGAATATTCGCATCGGCCGAATCATCTCCGAGCCGGACATCGAAGCGCAGTTAGCTCCAAACAATCTCATGGCGAGTCATTCGCTCCTCTACGGGTTCGATCCTTACTGTCAGGAGGGAATTTTCACCACGACGAAGATCAACGATCAATGGACGATCCAAGCGGGAATTTCGGACGGCACCGACGTCGCGATTTGGCAGAAAGATCCCGGCCGTCAGCCAACCGGCACGGTGATGGTGCAATGGACCACGCCTAACCAAATGGACTCGGTCTACGTGGGCGATAACGTGATCAACAATGGCCAATGGGGTTATAACAACATGCAACAAGCGGTGGGAACTTGGACGCACAAGTTCAACAACATCGTTTATACCACGACCGAGGCCTGGTACATGTGGGAACACAACGCCATCGACCATCCGACAAAGGATGTACCGTTCCAAAGCGGCTCGTTTCCGGTACGAAGTGGTTACGCTTCGGAGTGGGCGGTCGTGAACTACACGATGTTCCGGCTTGCTGGAAATACGTACTTCACTGTGCGTAACGAATTCATGGATGACCGGGTCGGTGCGCGGACTGGCTTTGCGACCAATTACTCGGAGCACTCCATTGGTCTCACCTGGTGGCCGGACAAACTCATAACGATTCGTCCCGAACTTCGGTTCGATCACTCTTACGACGCCAAGGCCTACAATCTCGGTCGCGATGACAGCCAATTCGCCTTTATTACCGACGTCATTTACCATTTTTGAACGGATTACTTGGCCATCGTAGAGTCCCTCCATGATTGAGGCCGAACGGCCAGATCCGGACGCGCTGCTGGCGCAACTAAAGCGCAAGGACGCCGATTCTTCGCGCGGTCGGCTCAAGATTTTCTTCGGGATGTCGCCAGGCGTAGGGAAGACCTACGCGATGTTGCAAGCTGCACAGCAAAAACTGCAGCAAGGGACCGAGGTCGTGATCGGTATTGTCGAAACGCACGGTCGTAAAGAAACCGAAGCGTTGACCGAAGGGATGCCGATCATGCCCCGCGCGCAATTTGAGTATCGCGGAACAAAACTCGAAGAGATGGATCTCGATGCGATCCTGACCTGGCATCCCGGGCTCGCGGTGGTCGATGAGCTCGCTCACACCAACGCGCCGGGTTCGCGTCATCCAAAGCGCTACCAAGACGTGCTCGAATTGCTCGATGCCGGCATCGATGTTTACACCACGCTCAACGTTCAACACGTCGCCAGTCGCAGCGACATCGTGCGGCAAATCAGCGGCATTACTGTCAGTGAGACGGTGCCCGATACGGTTCTGGATGTCGCTGACGAAATCATCCTTGTCGATCTCACCCCGGAACAACTGCGCACGCGTCTGGCCGAAGGAAAAGTTTATCTCGGCGAACGAGCAGAATGGGCGGCGAAAAATTTCTTCAAGGAAAGCAATCTCACCGCCTTGCGCGAAATGGCGCTGCGTCTTGTCGCCGAACATGTCGACCGCGATTTGCGCGACATCATGTCGGAGCAAAAGATCGCCGGGCCGTGGAAAAGCGGCGATCGCTTACTTGTTGCAGTGAGCGCAAGTCCGTATTCGGAACGATTGATCCGTTACACGCGCCGTCTGGCGGCATCGATGGAAGCTTCTTGGGTGGTTGCGAACATCGAACGGTCGCGTCCGCTTGCACAAGAAGAGCAAGCACGCCTTACTCGTTATCTCGCGCTCGCACGCCAGCTTGGGGCGGAAGTTATTTCTACTCCCGGTACCGATGTTGGTGAAGCGCTGCTTCGAATCGCCCGGCAACATAACGTCACCCAGATCGTTATCGGCAAACCGCTCGGCTCGTGGTGGACCAGCTTTTTCAGAAGCGATCCGTTGCGCTGGCTCATGCGTCACAGCGGGAACATCGACATCCACATGATTCCCGCCGACGAATCGGTTCCCGCATGGCGCAGCGAAACAATCGAGGAGCGTTTGGCGCGCGCGCCGTGGCGCGATTTCGGGGTCGCGCTCGCGATCGCCGCAGTTGTGACCGGAATATCGTTATCGATTTTCGATTACACCGGCTATTGGGCGGTTGCGCTTTTTTATTTGCTCGCGGTAGTGCTGGCTGCAACGCGATTGCGCCGTTGGCCAACGCTTTTTCTGGCCGCGCTCAGTGCGGTGCTCTGGGATTTCCTTTTCATCCCGCCGCGCTTCACCTTTTACATCAGTCAACTTCAGGACTTCCTCATGTTCGGCGCTTACTTCGTGATCGCAATCGTCATCGGGCATCTCGCCAGTCAACTTCGCGAGCGTGAGCAATCGGAACGACGCCGGGAGGAACGCGCCACCGCCTTATATCGATTAACCCGCGCGCTGGCCGCCAGTCGCGACCTGAATGAAGCACTCCCTAAAGCGCTGGGATTGTTCAAGAGCTCTTTTGAAGCCGACGCCGCAGTTTGGTTACGGGATGAATCGGGCTTGTCGCTTCATCGGGCGAGCCTGTTTACGCCCTCCAATAAAGATGAAAGCGTTGCCACATGGGCGTTTCAGAAAAAACAAAGTGCCGGACGGTCGACCGATACCTTGCCTGACGCCGAATCACTCAATGTGCCGTTGGTCACGGCCGACCGCGCCGAAGGCGTGCTCACAGTCCGCCTGGCGAACGTGCCGACGCTGGAGCAGCGCGAATTGATCGACGCCTTTGCCGCTCAGCTTGCGCTCTTCGTCAACAAGGAGCGCACCATCGAAGAAAGCCGCGAAGCTCAGATTGCGCGCCAGTCGCAGAAACTCCAGAAGACGCTTTTCGATTCCGTTTCGCATGAACTGAAGACCCCGCTCGCCGCGATGACCGCCGCGTTACAGCAGCCGCGGCCGGATTGCGCGGAGTTGCAACAAGCGGCGCGGCGTCTCACTCGCACGGTTGATCATTTGCTCGACGCTACCCGTTTGGAGTCGGGCCTGCTTCAGCCGGTGCGCGAGTGGTGCGATCCGGCCGAGCTCGTACGCGAAGCTGTCGCTGCTTCCGGATTGAGCGACAAGGCCGTGCGAATCAACATCGCCAAAAACTTGCCGGCAATCTCGATGGATTCACGTTTGATCCAACAAGCCCTCGGCTCGCTGCTTTCGAACGCCGTTGCGCACGGCAAAAGCGATCAGCCGATCGAGGTGAGCGCGGCGCGCGATGATTCCGTGCTGGTCATTTCGGTGGCTGATCACGGCCCCGGTCTTGCGCCCGGTGAAGAAAATAAGGTCTTCGAAAAATTTTATCGTGGTCCGCGTACCCGGCCGGGCGGTCTTGGGCTGGGACTTTCGATCGCGCGTCAATTGGTGGAAACCCATGGCGGCACGATTGTGGCCCACAATCGAGAAGGTGGCGGCGCGCGTTTTTCCATTCAGCTTCCCATCGGCGAAACCATGCGATTGCCCAGCGAAGCGATGGCGTGAATGAAGCCGATCGCGTTAATCATCGACGATGAAGTGCAAATTCGCCGGCTCCTGCGAGTTGCGTTGGAAGCCGAAAATTATCAGGTCCGTGAAGCCGAAACTGGGCAGCAGGGTTTGATTGAAATCGCCACTTCCAAGCCAGCGGTCATTGTTCTCGATCTCGGTCTGCCGGATCTCGAGGGTCTCGAAGTTTTGAAACGGCTGCGGGAGTGGAGCGAAGCGCCTGTGCTCGTTCTTTCGGTGCGCGATGACGAAGCCGGCAAAGTTGCCGCGCTCGACGCCGGCGCCGACGATTACGTGACGAAACCGTTTGGGACCCATGAATTGCTTGCCCGACTGCGCGCCGCCCAACGCAAGACACGACCCCAGGAAGAAATTTCTTTTTTCAAAGACGGCGAACTGATTGTCGATCTTACCGCGCACGTCGTAACGCGCAGGGGCAAGGAAATAAAATTAACGGCGACCGAGTACGGGCTTCTTCGCTTATTTGTCAGGCACCCCGGGCGCGTTCTTACTCACCGTTACATTTTGCGCGAAATCTGGGGGCCAAAGTCGGAGGAACATCGGCAATATCTGCGCGTCTACGTGACGCATCTGCGGCAAAAAATCGAAGCAGATCCGACGAAACCGCGCTTGATTAAGACTGAATCGGGGATCGGTTACCGTTTTAGTCCCGGCGACCAAAGTCCACCTGACTGAAAAGCCAAATGTCCTAGTGGTGCGGCGGCCAAAATTGGTCGACCAACTTCATTCCGACGAAGACCGCGGCCAATCCACATAAAACGCTTAGAAAGACGTAAGTTGCCGCCACCGAAACGAGTCCTCGCCTCAGAAGGAAAATGCTTTCGTAGCCGAACGCGGAAAAGGTGGTGAAGCCGCCGAGTTTGTAGCGAGCGACCGATCCGATCGCGCCGCCGAGAGCGACGATTAAGATTTGTTTGATTCCGAGCATAATGATTCCTGTTTGTGCAGGAGTCATCAGCTCGTCGCGGTTTTCTCCCCCCGTGGGAGAAGGCAAACTCCATTGCCCGCCCAAACGCTAGCAGTAGAGACCTCCTCCGCAACCGTCAGCCGCCGAATTTCCCGTAAACGGCGATCAACGGATAGGAGCAATGATACTTGCTACGATAGTCGCTGACGAAACCGTCTTCAGTCCGGATCTCAACGTGACCGTGATTTCTGTTACCGTAAACGAGCACGGCGCCGATCGGTGCCTTATACGGATCGCGGATCGGCAATCGTCTGAATCCGTAGCTGCGCATTAACTCGTCGCCGGCTTCCGCCGCGTAGGCCGTCTTTGGATAGGAACTGATCACACCCGCCGAGAACAAGGCGTGTTTCACGTAATGCCAGCACGAGGCTTGCGAATTAGCATGGGCGCGCTCTTCCGCCAATGTCGCGGCGCGCGCCAGTCTTGGATCGAGTCGAGGATCAACCTTCGCAAACGGATGAACGATTGGCTTGCTCCAATAATGGCGAACGATTTTTACTGAGGTGACGCGGCCGGCAGAGTCTCGGTAGACAAACTTTTTGGTCGATTCCTGTAATCCTTCAGCTCGAATTGGCGCGCAAAAGGCGAATGCTCCCGCGCAAAAAATCCCAAAATCCCAGAAGCGTCGCACGCGAAATCTAATCGCAGGGAACATGCCAGTTCGCAAGGCGAATTTCGTTTTCATAGCAGAACCGTAATAATTCGAGAAAGAATTTGCGTCGAAGAGGAATCCATCTTACTGGTTTCGCCCGATTCTTAATCAAAAAACCCTGCTTATTCCGCGGGGTTCTTCGAATGCTCGTCAGGGCGAATTCGTCGATATGGGTATAAGATTTTTAACAACAACATTTGCTTTTCTCTTTTTGGGCGTTGCTTCGCTGTTTGCTCGCGAAGAATCGCTTCTCGCGCGGATCACCGTCTATTGGCGAGGAGAAGGTCAGGTCCGCGCCTGTTCCAATGGCGCCCGATTGCGCACCGGACATTGCGCGGTCGATCCCAAACGGATCCCATACGGAAGTCGCGTTGTCTTTCCCGATGCGGAATGTCTGGCAGTCGACAGCGGTCCTGGGGTTGTAAAACGAACCGCGGCGCGCGCCTGCGGCCGCACTGCCGCTCAGCGGGATGCGATTGTGATCGACCGATTCTTTGAATCCAAAAAAGCGGCGCTGTCGTGGTCCGACGCTCATCCGCATTTCATGACCGTGCGAATCGTCCAGCCGGGAGTGCATGACGAAACGAAGGACAGCGTGGCCGAGGCGAGTGATTCAGAGCGCCCTATAAATGTAAAGACGCCGCCGAAACAAGACGTGCCGGCGCTGCCAAAGTTTGACTCGAACAAGCTCCAACTCGGACTTCCGCTTAATTCCGTTCTTGGAGCAGCCCAGGAGAGAACATGAACCTGAAGCAAACAACTCTTATTTCTTTAATGGTAGTCACCGCGTTACCAGGCGCTTTTGGCGCCTACGCCCGGGACAATTCCCTTCTCGCCCGCGTGACCGTTTACTGGGCTCGCGGCGGACAGGGTTCGGATCGGTACTCGCGGCAACACAAATCGGCCACCGGTCAGCGTTTGCAGCAGGGGCATTGCGCGGTTGATCCAAAACGGATCCCATATGGAAGTCGCGTTGTTCTCCCTGACGGAACAGCTCTCAATGCGGTGGACACGGGCAGTGCAGTCCGAAATCGTAAAGCCGCTCGAAAATCGGGGCGAACGATCAACGAGCGCAATGCGATAGTGATCGATAAATTTTTTGAGACCAAACGACAGGCCCTGACCTGGGCGAATTCGAATCCGCCATTTGTAAGCGTGAAGGTGATTCCGCCAAATTCCCCGGCCGTTTCCAAGCCGAACATCACGAATGCGGAGCCGATCGCTTTAACGCAACCGGCACCGGCGAAACCAGCGACTGACGGTTCAACTAGCGCGGTGACGATCGCGAACAACCCGCCCGCGACTGGGCCCACCGGCGGCATTGTTAGAAATCCGCTGGGCCGACTTGGTCGCTAGAAGATTGTCGATCTTAGGCGAGGATCGACGTTCGGGGTTAAAGCTTGGAATAAACGCCGATCAACGGCCGCGGCGACGGGATCCTGGAGCGAAAATCGCTGGCAAAACCGTGCTTGGTCCTGATCTCGACATGGCCCGCGCCATTTTTTGCGTTATAGACCAACACTGAACCAACCGGCGCTTTGTAAGGATCGCGCACCGACAATTTTTTAAAGCCGTAATTGTTTACCAGCTCTTTGGCCGCGTCCTTGGCATTAACGCTTTGCGGATACGAGCTGACCGCACCGGACGACAACAACGCTTCTTTCACATAGCGCCAGCAACGCTCGCGCGAGTGCGCATTCGCTCGTTCCTCGGCGATGGTCGCGGCGCGAAGCAGCTTCGGGTTGATCGATGAATTCGCTTTCACAACGGGCTGAACGATTTTCCTAGGAGCGTAGCTCGTGACGATCTCGGCCGAGTCGCTCTTGCCGTTGGCGTCTTTAAAAATGAATCGGCCTTTGGACGATGCGACCATCTGTCCGTGGGCCGCGGTTGCGGCAAACAGGAGCGATCCGGCGATCAGTGTAAAATGGGGGGTTCGGCGACCAGTTTTCCGCATAAGAAGCGCCCCATATCGAGCAGGATCGGTGCTGACGCAACCGGTTTTTTGAAAAATTCCGGGTTTTTTTGCGGATGCCTAAGGAGGGTCAAAATGGGTGAGATTGCCCTGCGTCGAGCGACCCGGTTCATTCTTGATTGGGGCGATAAACCTGCGTTGGTAATCGCCAACCATGAACACCAGCACTCGGCGTCAATTCATCAAACTCTCCGCCGCCAGCGCAGTCGCACTAACCGCAAGATCGACATCTTTATTCGCAGAGAAAACAGTGAAACCACTACGTCTTTTGATTTTGGGCGGGACGGGATTCACCGGCCCATACCAGGTTCGCTATGCGCTTAGTCGTGGCCACAAAGTTACCTCTTTTAATCGCGGCAAGACGCACCCCGGCGAATTGCCGGCCGAAGTCGAGCAGTTGATTGGCGATCGCAACGGCAAACTCGACGCGTTGAAAAATCGACAATGGGACGTGGTAATCGACAACCCAACCACGTTGCCGGCGTGGGTGCGGGACGCCGCCCAAATTCTTAAGGGGAACGTGGATCGCTACGTTTTCATTTCCACGATTTCCGTTTACGGCGAACTGAAGACTGGCGTTGACGAAACAGCGCCAACGGAGAAATACACCGGCGCTGATCCCTACAAAGAGACGCTCGAAGCAATGAAAGCGGGCGGCTACAAAACCTACGGTCCGCTCAAAGCGCTTTCGGAACAGGAAGCGGAGAAATGGTTTTCCGGAAAGACATTGATCATTCGACCGGGATTGATTGTCGGCCCGCACGACGAGACGGATCGGTTTAGCTATTGGCCGGTGCGGATCGATCGGGGCGGCGAAGTGCTCGCGCCCGGAGATCCCAACGATCCAGTTCAATTCATCGACGCGCGCGATCTGGCCGAATGGACGATTCGGATGGTTGAAGATCGCCAGACCGGAATTTACAACGCAACCGGACCAACTAAGCCAATGGGAGTTGGCGGAATGGTCGACGGAATTAAAGGCGCGCTGAAATCGAACGCCACGTTCACTTGGGTTAGCGAAGATTTTCTCACCCAACAAAAAGTCGAAGCCTGGTCGGACATGCCGGTTTGGGCTGGAAAAGAAAGCGGCATCGCGAAAACGAAGATCGACAAGGCGCTGGCGAAAGGTTTGACCTTTCGACCGCTTGATGTGACCGCGCGCGACACCTTGGCCTGGTTCAAATCGTTACCGCAAGATCGACAATCGAAGCTCCGGGCCGGGCTGACGTCTGAACGCGAAGCTGAAGTTCTCGCTGCCTGGCACAAGCAACAAAAGTAACCGCGTGCTCAAAAAGATCGTCGACGTTAAACCGGAAGAAATCCGCGCGCTTTGGCTCGGCTTTCTCTTCAACTTCGTCATTCTCGCCGGCTATTACATTCTGCGGCCAATTCGGGAGGAAATCGGCGCGAGCAGCGGCGTGGAAAATCTGCCGTGGATGTACACGGCCACGCTCATCGGCATGTTGATCGCGAACGCGCTCTTCGCCGCCATCGTCACCCGCATGTCGCGCCGCAAATTTCTCCCCATCGCTTACCGGTTCGCCATCGCCAATCTTTTCATCTTTTTCCTACTTATGCGTACCGTGCCGGCGAATTGGCAATGGCTGTTGGGGCGTTCGTTTTTTGTCTGGGTCAGCGTCTTCAATCTTTTTGCGACCACGCTTTTCTGGGCGTTCATGACCGATCTCTTTACCGCCGAACAAGGCAAACGTCTCTTCGGTTTCATCGCGGTGGGCGGTTCGTTAGGGGCAATCCTCGGCCCGCTGGTCCCGACATTCCTGGTCGATCGCTTCAGCACTGGCGTCTTTTGTCTCATGTCGGCGACGATGTTCGAGATCGCGGCACAATGCGTGCGATTTTTTCCGACGGAATTTCGCGAGCAGCGTAAGGCCGCAGCGGCAGAGAAACCAATCGGGGGAAATATTTGGGACAGCGTCACGCACGTTTGTCGCTCGCCTTACTTGTTCGCGCTCGCGCTTTTCATTTTTATCTACACGCTCACCAACACCTGGGCCAATTTCCAGCAGGTCGAACTCACCCAGCAGTTGACGAGCAAAGCGGCGCGAACAGCGTATTTCGGCAAACTCGATTTTTCAGTCAACACGCTCACGATTCTCATCCAAGTTTGCCTAACGAGTCGTTTGCTGAAGTGGACGGGCGTAGGTTTTACACTCGTGCTCATGCCAGGCCTGAGCGGGATCGGTTTTCTCGCCATCGGCTATGCGCCAATCCTCGCGGTGCTCGCAGTGTTTCAAGTCGTCCGACGCGCGACCGGTTTCGCGCTCTTGCGACCTGCACGAGAAATCCTATTCACGGTCTTAAAGCGCGAAGACAAATACAAAGCAAAGAGTTTCATCGACACGTTCGGCTATCGCGCCGGCGATCAGGTCGGCGCGTGGTCATATCGCGGCTTGCACGATTTGGGGCTGGGTATGAGAGCTATTAGTTTCATCGCCGTGCCGTTGATTGCCATTTGGTGCGCGATCAGTTTGTGGCTTGGACGAAAACAGATTGCGCTCGCACGTGCTCGGCACGAATCGTAACAGCAACACAAAAACTTATGGCTACACGAACTGGATCGGCTGTTTGGGAAGGCACACTGAAACAAGGCAAAGGAAATTTGAAACTCGGCAGCGGCGCGTTTGAAGGCGCGTATTCGTTCTCGTCGCGTTTCGAAGAAGGAAAAGGAACGAATCCCGAGGAACTGCTCGGCGCGGCGGAAGCGGCGTGTTATTCGATGGCGCTCTCGGCGAACCTCGAAAAAGCCGGACATCCCGCGAAGCGGATTAGCACGACTGCGACCGTGAAATTGGAAATGGTCGGCGGTGGTCCAAAGATCACGACGATCGATGTGAAAACTGAGGCCGACGTTCCGGGGATCGACGACGCGAAGTTTCGCGAGCTGGCGGAACAGACCAAAAAGACCTGCCCGGTTTCCGTCGTGCTCGCCGGCGCGCAAATCAACCTCGATGCGAAATTAATTCGCTAGGGCGACTTATTTCGCGAGCTCGTAAAGATATTCGACAAACGACATCGCTGCGCCGTCGAAGCTCTGGATTTTCGGATTCGCGGATTCGATGACGTAATATTCATCCGGCGCGTGCGCACCACTGCCGTGGCCTAGCCCGAAATGTCCGGCCGCAAGCTTAAGCGGCTCGCCGGTGAAAGCGTAACCGGGGTACGAGCCTGCGTTGCGCGGCCAGAGTAGGGGATCGATCCCGAATTGTTTGTAAGCGGCGATTTGTGATTGGATCAGCGCCGCATCTTTCGACGTGTTCGTCGGATCGTAGCCGCCGGTCATGTTCACTTCGATGTCGCCGAAGCCGCGCTTGGCCAGATGCGCTTTCAACGCCGCGAGGGCGTCGTCGGCTTTCATGTCCGGCACAAGGCGCATGTCGATTTTCGCCACCGCGCGATGCGGCAGAATCGTTTTGCCGCCGGGTCCGGTGTAACCGCCAACCAATCCCTCGATGTTCACCGTCGGTTGCGATTCCAATCGTTCGTTCGCTTGCTGCCACGGCAAATCGTCAATCCAATGTTGCGTGCTGAATTGTTTCTTGGCGCTCGCTTCGCTGCGAACTTTCGAAACGCTTGCGATCATCGTTTTCTCGTCCGCGCTGATCGGCCGTGGCTTTGGATAATTGTCGATCTTGATCGTGTTGCCATCCTCCGACACCAGCGTGTTCAACGCGTGCACCAAACGCCATGCCGGGCTGTCGATCATTGCCTTGAGCGACGAATGAATGTCTTTGGCCGGTCCGCGTCCCCATTTTGCGCCGTCCGAAGCTAATTCCAATTCGATCACGCCTTTTGATCCGAGATTCACGGTCACTACGCCGTCCAAATCCTGCGTGGCTGACGGCATGAACACGCCAACGCATTTCTTCAACGCTTCTTGAACCTCCGGCCGATGCGCGAGTTGTTTGATGTGCGGCGATCCGATCTCTTCTTCGCCTTCCGCCACCATCACGAGATTCACAGGCATTTTCTTTCCCGCGCCTTTGATTGCATGCAGCGCCGCGAGAAACGCAGCTTCTGGTCCTTTTTGATTCACTGCGCCCCGGCCGACGATCGCTTTCCCAAGCGGCGGTTTGTCGACGATCTGCGCGTCAGTCGGCGACGATGTCCATTCCGCCGGGTCGAATTGTTTTACGTCGTACATGAAATAAAGGCCAACGGTTTTCGGCGCCGCGGCATCAAGCGTGGCGAACACGCCCGGCTTGCCGTCGGTCGTGATCACATCTGCTTTTTGAAATCCGGCGTCGCGTGCCAGCTTCGCCATGTATTCCGCGCCTTCGGGATAACCGCGGTTCTCCGCCGCGATCGACACTTGTGCGATCCAGTCATGCAGCCGCTGCACCGCCTCATCGTGTCGCTTAGTGATTTCCGCTTTGATGTCCGCGTGATCCTCAGTCGCTGCGATGCAATGTCCGGAAATCGCGACGGCGGTTAAGAAGGCGAAGAGTTTTGTTCTCATTTATTTAGAGTGCGAAGGTTTCCTGCTTTGGAGCAGACGTTGTTGCGGTTAATCCACTGAATTTTTTAACAAGGTCGTCAAGCTTGGCGACATAGTAATCAACGTTCTCGTCCCGGTTTTGCGGATCGAACTCGCTGGCGAGCCGGGCAGCCTCGTAAGCCGGGACCTTCTTGGGCGTGCTCTTAATATAGTAAGAGATCTGGTCGCCCGGCTTGTAGGCGCGCCCGCTGGTAAGGGCCAGCTCGTAGGCTGCCGCGCGGTTACGGGCCGAGCCGGCGATTTTGTTCCGATATTTCTCCAGCGAATCCTGAAGGGTGTCGGTCTTCATCAACATATCGATCTTCCACTCGCGGTTGCGGATCTTTTTCTCGAACTTGTTGCGAAGATCGACAATCGCCTCCGGCTTGCCCTCCATGATGAGCTTGATCATGTTCTCGAGAAACACGCGCTGAAATTTTTCGAGTCCGCGCGACTTCAACGCCCCGCCTTTAATGATTACGTCGCCGTCTTTGGTCAGAAGCGCGTAGTTCTTGGCCTTGTAACTGAACATGGCGTCGAATTGCTCGTCGAATTCGATGTCGATTCCCTTTGGCAATTCTTTGGCCAAGCCCTCCTGTAATTTCTCGATATTGATCTTGTCGGGAGGTACGAAATAAATTCCATCGGTATCAACTTCAATCACTTTAGCGCCGTGCGCGTTCAGCCAATCGATCATTTTCTTGAGCAAGTCGCGACCAATCTGGGTCACGCGCGCCGCCGCGTCGAAATCAGCGAAATGTCCCTGGGCAAATCCCAAATAACCGTAGAAGCTGTTGATGAGAATCTTGAATGTGTTTTGAAACGCTTCGAGATGCCGTTGTTCAGCGGGACTCGTGGCCGCGCGCATCTTGGCTTTTGCTTCCAGCCGAAATTTTCGCAGGTCGGTCAGTAAATGCCGGAAAATCTGGAGCTGATCGCTTTGCGGGAAGCAATCGAACTGGAGCATGATTGATGGATAAAGTGACGCGACGTCGCAATGCCAGACGTTGCGAGCCACACCCGTGAAAAAGATGTCGGTGTAACCGCCCTCGAATGCTTGCGGCAACGGCAACTCCGGAATCGAATGGCGTTGCCGGAAATATTCGCGCAGAAACAACCCGTTGATCCGCGTCGCGTTGCCGCGCACGATCACGTCCTGAAAGTTGTAGGGAAAAATCTGGGCTTGGATGAAATAGCTGGGGCTCAGCAAATCCGACATCGCCTTCGTCTCGCGGATGCCGCAGATCGCCCGTTTCCGGAACCGATCGTCGTTTCTTAGGTAAGCGCGTTCGAGCTCTTTACCCGTGAGGCCGGAAATCTCTTCGCTGTCGCAAAATCCAAAATGGCGTGCGACATCCGCGCGCTCGAACCCGGTCAATGTTCGCAACCCGACATCATAAAACAGCGCGAGAAGGAACGTGTCCACGAAATGGCGGCCGTCGATCGCGAACTTGGGGTAGTCGATCGTCTTCTCCGCAATTTGCAGCCGCGACGGCCGCGATCTCAGAAATCCACCGCTCCGGCCCCAATCCAGTTTGGCTTTTAATTTTTTCGCCCGGGCTACCAAATAGGGCAGGTCAACCCGGAACAAATCGTGGCCTTCGATCACGTCCGGATCACGTTCCCTGATTAGCGCGGTCAGTCGTTTGATCGCGTTGCGTTCCGATTCCTCGACGTCCTTTGCATCGACGACGATCAATTCCTCCCAGCCAGTATTATCGGAAACGGCGATGCTTATGATGTGCTCGTCGTTCGTCAGAACTTCGAGCTGCGTCCGCTTCAATTCTTCGAAGGGCAAATCCTTAAACAGCGTTCGTCCGGTGGCGGTGAGATAATGCTGGATCGGATCGGTGAACGCGAAAAAATCGCGGCCGGCGTTTTTCAAGCCGTTGCGCAGCGCGATCAACTCCTTCCAACTGTCGACGGTGATGAGCCAACCGAACTTCAGATCGCCTTTGAGCTTTTCGGCCTCGATTCCAAGATCGACAACGTCGGAGTCGGCCCACACGAGCGGATGAAATGGCTCCACATCAGTGGTTGTCGATCCATCCTTCTCGCGCCGGTGGACCTTAACCGTGCCGGTTTCGCCCAACTCAATCGCCACGATGCGTGGAGTCGGGTCGACCCCGAAAAGGATCTCGTTTTTTTCGAATTCCATTTCTCTTCAATCTAAAGGGAGGGATGCGCGCCGTCGCGTCCCAAAAATTTGAGACGACACAGAGGTCGTCCTTCCATAACATTCGGTCATGAACATTCGTGCGTTGTCTCTGTTACTCATCTCGATCTTGCCCGCAGCAGCGCAGAACGCTGGGGTTCAACAAGCGGCCGAAAGCGAACTGCCGTCGTTGCTCTCGATTTATAAAGACATCCATGCCCATCCAGAATTATCGGGACACGAAGAGAAAACCGCGGCGCTGGTGGCGAAGGAACTGCGCGCTGCCGGCTGCGAAGTGACGGAAAATTTCGGCAAGTACGAGCAACCCAACCTCAAGTGTTACGGAGTCGTCGGAGTGATGAAAAATGGCAATGGCCCGACGGTTCTGGTTCGCACGGACATGGACGCTCTGCCGGTCCACGAGGAAACCGGATTGCCTTACGCGAGCACTGTTGCCGCAAAGAACGATGAAGGTCGCGACGTTTCAGTGATGCACGCCTGCGGACACGACGCACACATGGCGGCGTTCATCGGTACCGCGCGCGTGTTGCAGAGGATGAAACAGGATTGGTCCGGAACAGTCATCTTTGTCGGGCAGCCGGCCGAAGAAGCGATCGGTGGCGCGCGTGCGATGTTGAAGGCGGGTCTTTACAATCGTTTTGGCAAACCGGATTTCGCGCTCGGATTTCATGATAAGTCCGATCTGCCGACCGGACACATCGGAGTCACGCCCGGTTATACCTACGCCAATGTCGATTCGGTTGACGTAACCGTTCGCGGAATCGGCGGCCACGGTGCTTATCCGCACAAAACCAAAGACCCGATCGTGCTCGCGGCGGAAATGATCAACGCTTGGCAAACAATCGCCAGCCGGGAAAATAATCCGCTCGATCCAATTGTGGTAACGGTTGGATCAATTCACGGCGGCACCAAACACAACATCATTCCCGATGAAGTAAAGATGCAACTGACGGTGCGCACGTATAAAGCTGAAGTCCGGGATCGCGTGCTCAAGGCCATTGAGGACATCGCGAAAGGAATCGCGAGCGCGGATGGCGTCCCGGCCGATCGCGAGCCGATTGTCACCGTGTTGAAAGACCAGTTCACGCCCGCGACCTACAATAATCCCGACTTAACCAAACGGCTCGTGGCGGTCTGGAAAAAACAACTTGGCGACGCAAACGTCGAGATTGTCGATCCAACCATGGGTGGCGAAGACTTTGCCGAATACAGTTTGCCGGATCATTCGATTCCGGCAGTCGATTTTCATATCGGCGCGGTGGCTCCGGAAAAAATCGCCGCGTTCAAAAAGGACGGAAAAGAATTGCCTACTTTGCACTCGAGTAAGTTCGCGCCGGTAGCCGAGCCGACAATTCGTGTCGGCATCATCGGTATGACCAGCGCGGTGCTGGATCTGATGAAGAAATGACCAGGAAGACGGATTCGTCGGACATCTCGGAGAGACGTCCCTACCTGTTCACTTCACCTTGATGTTTTTGCGCAGAAACGTCGGGACGTCGAGATCCTGGCCTTCGACAATGGTGGGTTCGCTTTTTTCGAAACGCCCGCGAGTGATTGGCTCGAACTGCATCATTTCCTGTTTCGCGTGTACGTATTTCTCTTGTGGCGGCTTCGATTCTTTTTCAATCACCGGTTTCTTCTTCGGCGGAATCAAACGCGGCGCCGGCTTCCTAATGGAAGGCATTGGCAGTGGCTGCGGGGCTTCGGCGGCAACCGGTTGCGGTTGCTCAAAAGGAATCGAATCATCCGGAGACCGCTCTGCCTGCGGAACAACTTCCGGTTCAGGTTGGACGCCTGCCGCGCCGTAGGTCGCCGCGGCGACCGAAGGCGGGTCGATCTTTGGCGGTGGTTCAATTTGCTCGAGGGCAGCGGGCGGGGGCGCCAAAAATGGTTCGGGAATCGGTGGCGTCGATTGCGGAGCGTTTGAATCTTCCGATGCCAACGAACTGATGATCGTTACCGCCAGTCGGTTTCCCATTTTTCCATCGACGGCCGTTCCAAAGACAATCTGGGTATGATCGCGCACGTGTTTGCCCAGTTCGCGCATCAGAATTTCGACTTCAGACAAGGTCATCCCCGGGCCACCCGCGACCTGGACCAAAACGTGCGCCGCTTCGCTCAGCATTCGACCCTTGTCCATCAACGGATTTTTCAGCGCCTGCGTGAGCGCGTCGTGAGCGCGATTGTCGGAATCGGACTCACCGAAACCGAATAAGCAGCGGCCGTTTTGAGTACGCAGCGCCGCGAACAGGTCGTCAAATCCAATGCGAATGAGACCGGGGCGCTGAATTAGATTCACGATCGAACGGACGCTTTGGCTGATGGTCATATCGGCAACACCGAATGCCTGATGGATTCCCGCTTTCGGCGCAACCATGTCCCCCATGCGATCGTTCTCGAAACAAATCACCGCGTTCGCGACTTCGTTGAGTCGCGCGAGCGCGTCCTGCGCCTGGGCGGCGCGGCGTTTGCCTTCGAACGAAAATGGCAGAGTGGCAAAGGCGATCACGAGCGAACCGGCTTCGCGCGCGAGTTGCGCAACGATCGGCGCGGCGCCGGAGCCGGTGCCACCGCCAAGCCCTGCGCAAATGAAAATCATCCGCACGCCCGCGATCGACTGACGGAGTTCATCGGCCGACTCGATTGCAGCTTGATAACCAAGTTCCGGATCGCCGCCGGTGCCAAGACCGCGCGTGCACTCGCGCCCCAGCTGCACCTTGCGAGCGGCGACTGAACTGACGAGCGATTGGACATCGGTGTTTACTGCGATCAAATCGTTCTTGTCCATGCCGTCGAGCAGGACGCGATCGAGCGCGTTCGATCCGGCGCTGCCGACGCCGACCACTTTGATTGGAATCGGTTCCTCCTGACGTTCCGGCAAACTGTAATTCTTACTGAGTTGGATCATGTCGATCTTTCTGTTGTCACCGCATCCGGTTGAAAAGCCTTCCAAAAATTCGGGTGATGCCGCCGCGCGGCCGATCGATCTGCACCGCCTGCGCGTACTTGAGCAAGCCGATCGCGGTCGCAAATTGTGGGTTCTCGACCGCCGAGGTCAGTCCCGCCAAAGTTTGAGCGTGCGTCACGTGCGCCGGCATCTCAAAAATTTCGCCGGCCAAATGATCGATCCCGCTGAGCAAGCTGCAACCGCCCGTGATGAAGATTCCCGCGCCGACATAATTGATGAACGGTTCCTCTTCGACTGTCCGCTTGAGCAACTCGAAAGTCTCTCGCAGTCGCAAATGGATGATAGTGTTCAATGTCTCGCGCTCGATTTCCTTTCCGGCAAAACCGGAATCGTCCTTGAGTAGGATTGTTTCGCCCGGCAAACAATTGCCCAGCACGCAGCCGCCCTCGTCGATTTTTAATTTCTCCGCGCGCGCCATTGGAATGCGCAGACCCATTGAGATGTCGTTGGTGATGTGATCGCCGCCAATCGCGAGCACCCCGCTTTGTTTCACCGCGCCGTCGACGTACAAAATGTAATCGGTTGTGCCGCCGCCGATATCGACCACAAGGGCTCCGAGATTTTTTTGGTGTTGGGTGAGCACCACTTGCGCCGAAGCAAGCGCGCCGAAAACAACGTCTTCCACTTCCAGCGGCAACTCCTTAACGCAGCGGATCGTGTTTTGGATCCGGGTCCGGACGCCATGAATGATGTGGAAATCAGCTTCGAGTTTTTGACCAAGCATTCCGACCGGATTGAGCACGCCGTCCTGACCGTCCACGTGGTAATGCTGAATGATCGAATGAAGGAAGGCATTCTGCGCAGGAATACTGACTTCGCGCGCGTTGACCTTTACATCATCCACGTCCTGATCGTCGATCTCGTCCCGGTCTTCCGGCAACATCACGCATCCGCGATTGTTGAAACCCTGGATGTGTCCGCCCGCGACCCCGACGTAGACACTCCGGATCATCACATCGCTTTTCTGTTCGGCGTCCACGACGGCCTCGTGCACGCACTTCATCGCTGTTTCAAAATCGACGATCTCGCCTTTGCGCACACCGCGCGACGGCGCCTGCCCGACTCCAAGAATCTTCAACGTTCCATCGGGGCGCGTTTCGCCGACCACGACGCAAATTTTGGACGTCCCGATTTCCAAACCAACAATTAGATCACCACTAGCCATGTTTTAATTTTTCTTAAAAGGTTGCAAAAATCCGCGATTCGTTGCCGTTGCCGTGGGAGTCGGGGCCAGACTCGGACGCGGTCTAGCGGTTGGCGTAGCCGACGGCTTGGGTTTTCTCGGTTTCGGCGGCGATGACGCAACCGACGGCTTCGGCGGTGCGTCTATCGGAATCGCCTTCATCACTCGCGGCGATTCTTCCGGCTGGATTGTCTCATTGATCACTTCCGTCGCCGGTTTTTGGAACGTTACCGGGATGTTTCGTTGCACGAGCAGGTTAACAGTCGCGATCTCACGGTGTGCGTCGTCGGAATAAATCAGAAATTGCTCCAGCCGCTGCAACTGGAGATCGAGATTATCGAAACCGAATGTGACTTTGCTGTGATTTTTGTCGGTCACCATCAAGCAATAACCTTTTGAAACATCGATCTCGCGGATCTGAAATCGTGTTTGCATGAAACTGCGCGTGCTCAGTCGCAGCAACTCCAGCGCGGCCTTGGTTTCCGGTGATGCGACGATTTTGCCGGCTTCGAGCGACTCGCTCCCACACCCCAAGATCAATGGCAGTCCCAAATATTCCGGCAGCAACTTCTTCTCCTTCATCAAGGCGCCGCGGGCGTCCACCAAAAATGCGGCTTCGGACGCGAAGGGATCGGCGACCTGTTTCTCGCTCGTGATCCAGGCGATCGGCTTGCGTTCGACGATCCGAATGTCAATCTCCGCCGGAAGCTTTCGGACCACTTCAATCTCATCGACCTGCGGCAGTTCCTGCAATCGATCGTGCACTGACGCAAGATTCACCCGGAAAATATTTTCGCCTTCGTGCAGATTGGCCACGTTCAGGATTTGCTCGCGCTGCAAAGTTCCGTCCGTCTGGACCTCGATATTGGTTAGCCTGTAATCGGAGTTTTCCAGAAAGAAACGTTTGGCCGCGAACCGCGCGCCGACATAAATCCCGCTCAGCAACGCGATCACTAGCACGATCTTGGAAAAAACAACCAGCACGCGGCGGTTGCGATGCGCCACGGCTTTGCGAGACCGTACTTTGACATCGAGCAAGTGCTGCTGCCGTCGCTGACGAAAGCTGGAGAGCCGGCGATTGCGCGCGCGGGGCCTTTGTTGTCGTCTCATCGTCGGGCGCGCTCCTCTCTGGCGCGCGAAAGTTCGATGATGCGCAGGCAAAGATCGACATAGCTGATTCCAGCCGCGGCGGCGGCTTCCGGAAGCAGGCTAGCTTCCGTCATGCCCGGAATCGTGTTCACTTCGAGCACGAACGGCTCGCCTTTGTCAGACAAAAGAACGTCGACGCGTCCGTAAACGAGCAGGCCGAGAGCCCGAAACGCCCGCAGCGCCAGCTCCTGAATCTTTTTGGTTAAATCGGCTTCGACGTTTGCCGGACAAACATGCTCGGCGCTCGCGCCGGCCTGCGGATTCAAGAACGGGTACTTGGTATTAAAGTCGTAAAAACCGCCCTTCGGAATTATTTCGAGAATCGGCAGGGCTTGATCACCGAGGATACCTATCGTCAATTCGCGGCCGGATACAAATTTTTCCACCAACAATTTGCGATCGTACTTCGCGGCCTCTTTTAACGCAGCGTCGAGCTCGTGTTCCTTTTTCACGATCACGATTCCAACGGTGGAGCCCTGACGCGCCGGCTTTACAACGAGTGGCACCGACATTTTCGGTCGCTGACCGACGTCGATCACTTCCGATTCGGGCGTTGCGACCTTGTGCTCTAGAAACTTTTGCTTCGACAAAATTTTGTCGAACGCGATCCGGCTCTCTTCAACTCCGTCGCCAGTATAGGCCACGCCGCGGTCCTCTAGAATTTTTTGGAGTTGCCCGTCCTCGCCGAAAGTTCCGTGGATACAGTTGAACGCAACATCGACATCTTTTGGTAACTGAAAATCTTTATCCCGAACATCGACGTCGATCACATCATTGCCGGTCGAGCGAAGCGCCTTTGATACTCCGCGTCCGGTTGCGAGCGAAACATCCCGTTCCGATCCTGGCCCGCCCATCAAAACCGCAATTTTCTGTTTCCCCTTTTTCATTTAGCCCTCCTCGCCCACAATCTGCACTTCGGTCTCCAATTCGATTCCGCGCTTCGCCTTCGCCGTTTTTTTAATTCGATCGATCAGCTCAAGCATATCGGCTGCGGTGGCGCCGCCGTCATTCACGATAAAGTTGCCGTGCACTTCTGAGACGCGCGCTTTTCCAACGCTGGAATTTTTCAAACCGAGTTCGTCCACAAGCTTTCCAGCTGGACAACCGTCGGGGTTCTTGAAAATGCAGCCAGCGCTCTTTGCGATCGGTTGAGTAGTGCGGCGTTTGTCCTGCGATTCCTGCAACTTCGATTCGATCTGCTCTCGCTGGGCCGGTATTCCGTGAAACGTCGCCGAAACGGCGAAATTTTCGTCGAGCAGGGGAAAATGACGGTAATGGACTTCCAGTTCGTTACGCTTTCTGTCGTGAGCGTTTCCCTCCGAATCGAGATAGCGAATGCTAACTACGTGCTCAAAAGTTTGGGCGCCCATCGCACCCGCGTTCATGCGCAACCCGCCGCCGACCTCGCCCGGAATTCCTTCCATCCATTCGAGTCCTGCCAAATTCGCGCCCCGCGCGGCATAGGCGATCTCTTTCAACTTTGCGCCCACGCCGGCAGTGATTTGATTTCCGCTGATGTCGATCTTGTCGAAGTCGCCGCCGGAAGGATGAACAACGACGCCGTGAATTCCGCCGTCGCGGACTAGCAGGTTTGAACCGCGGCCGATGATAAACAGCGGAAGGTTTTCACGCCGGCAAAAGCGGATCAGCTCGGCCAATGCACTTTCACTTCGCGGCTCCACCCAAAATTGCGCCGGCCCTCCGACACGCAGGGTGGTGTGCTTCGACAGCGGCTCGTGCAGACGGACGTCGCCTTCGTCGCCGATAATTTGCTTTATCTTTTCCGCAATGACTAAATCGGCGGCGAGGATCGACAACTGTTCG